>JFJP01040821.1_pt1 | contig 10611 bp, 6 predicted proteins | sample 431651 | NCBI WGS metagenome assembly JFJP01 (sample SAMN02602958, study PRJNA72255) | Microbial mat metagenome, whole genome shotgun sequencing project. | biome: fresh water; feature: sink hole; material: water; isolation source: purple microbial (photo- and chemosynthetic) mats found in...
GCTTAGCGGTTCCAAACCGCTTAGCGCGTTGTCCGGTGCATTATTCGAACCACTTCGGAAACCGTGCAGACCACTTCGGAATTGGAACACGGATTTTATTCAAGTGCTTAGTGGTTCCAACATACGCATGATTAGCGCACCGGTCAGACCGCTCCAAGCGGTAGAACCGATATTTTGGAGTGTTTTTTCAAGTGCTTAGCGGTTCGGAACCGCTTAGAACGTTTTAAGGAAAGTGAGCTTACCTGCCGGGAAGTTTGACCCCCGGCATGAATGGAGCCTGCCGGATGTTTTTGACCCCCCGCCCTAAAGGGAGCTTGCCTACCGGATACTTTTATTAGAACACGGATTTTTATTCGAGTGCTTATCTGTTCCAACCTACGTATGATTCGCGCACCGGTCAGACCGCTCCAAGCGGTAGAACCGATATTTTGGAGTGTTTTTTCAAGTGCTTAGCGGTTCCGAACCGCATAGCACGTATAGCCCAAAAACCCGCAAGGTTTTCGAAACCTTGTAGGTTTGCACATATTATATATTGTAAGAACAAATTAAAATAGTACCTTTCGCATAAATTATTAAACCATTACAGCGCAATGAAACGACCTGCTGAAATACAAATAAACCAATTTCAATTAGCTGTGTTGCTTGGCGAGGAGTTATTAAACAACTATAAGCAAGCTCTTACAGATTATGTTTACTGCAATACTTGTAATGGACATGCAAAAAAAGGAATTGAAGTTAAAGAAATATTTCTAACCGACCTTAACGATATTTTGGTACGTGGTACTTGCAAAACTTGTAACGGCAGGGTAGCCCGAATGTTAGAGTTTGGCGAGAATAAAGAATTTTATGCTAAGGCTATGAAATTTAGAAAAGCGATTAGCTAATTATTAAGTGTGTTATTTATACGCTAGGCTTTGCTCTAAATCCCTAAAGGGACTTTTGCGTAGGTGGTGGTTTTTATTGAAACACAGATGACGCGGATTTGGCGGATGAAGATGGATTTTTATTTACTCATTCAAAATTCTCTTTCCCATAAATAAATTTGAATTTTACCATTGAATTGCTATTTTACTTTTAATTTTAATGTGGACAATTACGAACTTCTTTATTATTAACCTTCATGTTGAAACTGTTATATTAGAACGTATAAAAAGTTTTCAATTGTTCAAAAATTGTTTGATTTTTCCTATGTTGAAACAAGTTTTTTTTTGTACTTTTGTTTGTTGTAAATTGTTTATATGAAAGAGCTAAATTATATTGATTTATTTGCCGGGGCGGGTGGTTTATCGGAAGGGTTTATCCGTAAAGGTTTCACGCCTGTTGCCCATGTTGAAATGAACAAAGATGCTTGCGATACTATTAAAACAAGGGCTGCTTTTCATTGGTTGAAAGCGAATAACAAAATAAATATTTACACCGATTATCTGAAATCGGAAAATAAGAACAAGGAAATGCTTTGGCGTGAAGTGCCGGAAAATTTAATAAATGCTGTAATTAATAAGGAAATCTCAGAGGCATCATTGCCGGAAATTTTTTTTAAAATAGACAATGAATTAAAAGGAGAAAAGGTCGATTTAATCATTGGAGGTCCACCTTGTCAGGCATACTCCATCGTAGGACGTGCAAGAGATCCAAAAAATATGGAAGAAGACCCTCGAAATCATTTATATAAACATTATGTGAAATTTATAGAGAAATATTTGCCTAATATGTTTGTATTTGAAAATGTTCCCGGAATTTTGTCAGCAAAAAATGGAGAATACCTTGATAAAATATTGTTAGCTGTTAGAAATGCCGGTTATGAAGTAGCCATACCACCTAAAAAATATTTGAATGCAAAAGATTTTGGTGTTTTGCAGGATAGGAAACGGGTAATAATTATTGGTTGGAAAAAAGAATTAAATTTAACATATCCTAAGTTTGAAGAGAAAGAACAGGTATTTACAATTTGGAATGATTTATTCTCTGACTTAATGCCCCTTAAAAGCGGCCAGGGTACTATGAATGCAACTGAGTATTTTAAACCTGCTACTGATTATTTGTACCAAGCTAAAATTAGAAATGGTTTTGATTATGTAACGCAACATTTAACAAGACCTAATAATGAAAACGATTTGGAAATATACCGCATTGCTATTGATGAATGGGCAAATAAGAAAAGGTTAAATTATGCAACGCTGCCTAAAAGGCTTATTAAACACAATAACTTGGAAGCCTTCACAAACCGATTTCAAGTTGTAAACGGAAGTGGAATCTCGCACACAGTAGTTGCCCATATTGCTATGGATGGTCATTATTACATACACCCCGACAAAACCCAAAATCGTTCTATTACCGTAAGAGAAGCTGCGCGAATACAATCTTTTCCCGATGATTATTTCTTTGAAGGAAGCAGGACTGCCGCATTTAAACAAATAGGCAATGCAGTGCCTCCTTTAATGGCAGAAAAAATTGCCGAAAAAATCAGGGAAATGATATGATGGAATTTGAAAAAGCGGAAATAGCAAAACCAAACCCAAAATCAACCATTAATTCGTATAGAAGTTTTGGCTATAATCTTTCTACTGCTATTGCTGATATAATTGATAATTCTATTTCAGCCAATGCAAATGAAATACGATTAGAATACAAATGGAACGGTCAGGATTCATTTATTTCTATTTCCGATAATGGAATAGGGATGAGTAGGGAAGAACTTGTTTTGGCGATGACACCCGGCAGTAAAGACCCCGAAGAACAACGAAGTGAAAAAGATTTGGGACGTTTTGGAATGGGGCTAAAAACTGCGTCATTTTCTCAATGTAAAAGACTTACATGTGTTACAAAAAAAGATGATTTTGCAACGATAAAACGTTGTTGGGATATTGATTTCATCAATAAAGAAAACGAATGGCAGTTATTGGATTATATTTCTGATAAAACATTTGTTGACATAATTAATAGTCAAAAATCAGGAACACTTATTCTTTGGGAAAAGTTAGACCGAATTATCGGTAATGCTGAAACTCGAAATGAAAGCGTGAAAAACGCTTTTTATCAGGAAATGGTAAACGTAAAACGTCATTTAAGTTTGGTATTTCACAAATTCATTGAAAGTAAACGAATAAAAATATTTTTTCATAACGCTGAAATTGAAGCATATAATCCTTTTTTATTAAATTTAAATCCAAAACCCGAAATGGGGCAACCTGAAATATTCGATAATGTAGAAATTATCTATTTCATTTTACCTCATATGTCTGAGATTGGAAAAACTGATTATGAAAACTCTGGCGGTTCGTTGGGCTGGTTTCAAGAACAAGGATTTTATATTTATCGTGGAGATCGTTTGCTTGTTGCCGGCGATTGGCTTGGGCTTGAAAAAAAAAGAGATTATTCCAAGCTAGCAAGAATTTCTATTAACTTCACTAATGCAAATGATTTTAATTGGAATTTGGATATTAAAAAATCAACAGCTACACCTCCTATTGAAATTAGAAGAGAGCTTTCAAGAATTGCAAAAATTGCAATTATGAAATCTGCGAAAATTTATAATTGGCGTGGGCAAAAAACATTTTCCGAAACAAGTAATTCAAACTACGACCCTTTGTGGTTGGATGAGAAAACACGCGATGGAATTAAGAAGTATAAAATCAACAGAAAGCATCCGATAATAAAATCGTTGTTGGACGAAAACAATAAATTGATTGGAAAAGCATTGAAGTTGCTGGAAGATAATGTTCCAATTGAATTGATTTTAAGCAATCAAAATGAAGACCCTGCATTTCACGAGATGGAGAAACAAACTGACAAACCAAGCGATGAATTAATCAACTTGGCTGTTGAATTGTACAAAATAAATGTATCACAAGGAATACCGAATGAATTAGCAAGGCAACAAATTATGAGTGCAGTTCCGTTCTGTTTATATCCACTTATTAATGAGTATTTGTAATGAATAATGTAAACCAAACAGCAAAACTTATTTGTCACGCTTATCTAAATTTAATTCCAAGAGAAAACATCAATGAAGAAACTATTTTAAAAATCATTGATGAAAAAATTATGTCCTCCCCGGAATTTTTAAGTGTTGATAAACAAGAATTATTTGAAAATCTTCGTGCCGATTTTAGCATTGGTAAAGGTGCAATAACGGAACTTTATGATGAAATTGTTACACCATGGCTGAATAATGAAAAAGCAAATATAAATTTTGAATTGTGGAACAGATACAAAATGTATATGCAGGAAAACGATTCATCCTTTCCCGTAAATGATTTGGACGACTTTACCGATAAAATCCTTGATAAATGTGTTAATCCAAAGGAAACAAAATCATTTGATAGGCGTGGCATGGTTGTCGGACATGTTCAGTCTGGCAAAACTTCCAATTATGTTGGACTTATCAATAAAGCCACTGATGCAGGTTACAAAGTTATTATAATCATTGCAGGAACAATCAGTTCATTAAGAAGACAAACACAAGAAAGAATTGATTCAGGGTATGTTGGAAGAAGTAGTTCCGATTTTCTTGAGAAAAAGCTGAATAACATAGTTGGTGTTGGAAAATATCAAGTTAGTGCTGAAATATATCCATTAACTTCTTCATATTATATAAAAGGGGATGAAGGCGATTTCAATCAAAAGGCAAGAATTCCAGTAGGAAAAAATCCTGTCGTATTTGTTATCAAGAAAAACAAAGGCATACTTGAAAAGATAATTGATTGGTTTTCAAAAGATGTAAATGCAAGATTTGTTGACGGAACGCCAAAATTGTTTAATGTTCCAGCTTTGATAATAGATGATGAAGCAGATGCTGCTTCTGTAAATGCTTCCAGAGATATTAACGACATCAAAACAATAAATCGTTTAATTCGAACTTTACTAAATATTTTTAATCAAAATACATTTATAGGTTATACAGCTACGCCTTATGCCAATTTATTTATTTCGCAAGAATATGATAAAAATGCTTTTACTGAAGTTAAAAAGAAACAATACAAAATCGGGGAAGATTTATTCCCCCGAGATTTTATAATCAATATTAAAGCACCAAGTAATTATATTGGTGCAGCAAAAATTTTCGGTTACGAAAATGCAAATCCAGAACTTACCAAGGAGCCATTGGATATTTTCAGAGGAATTGACGATTATGATCCGCCATTTTTTAGAACAATTAATCGTGATAATAAAGGCGATTTACCTGAATATCTTCCGAAAAGTTTAGAGCAAGCAATAAAATCATTTATTCTCACTTGTGCTACTCGCAGAGTAAGAGGACACGAAAATAAGCATAATTCAATGTTGGTTCACGTTGCTTTGTTGGTGCGTTGGATAGACAGAGTTGCTTATTTGGTAAATGAAAAAACTAAAGAATACAAAAATGCAATTCAAAGTGAAGACGAAATATTATTGAATGAATTGAAAGAATTGTATGAAACAGATTTTTTACCAACAACCAGAAATGTTTTGGATAATTTGGATTATACCGACATTAGAATTAAAGAAAATACTTGGGGGGAAGTAAAAAAGGAACTCAAAAATGCGGTTTTGAAAATTGATGTTCGTTCTGTTCATGGCACACGTTCAACAACGAATTTAGAATACCATAACATTGAGGAAATTGATTATGAAAGACATAAAGAAAATGGTTTATCTGTTATTGCAGTAGGAGGCAGTCGTTTGTCAAGAGGTATTACATTAGAGGGGCTGTCTGTTTCTTATTACATAAGAACAACCCGAATGTACGATTCGCTTATGCAAATGGGGCGTTGGTTTGGCTATCGTCCTGGTTACGTGGATTTGTGCAGATTGTACACCACAAACCAGATTTTTGAGTGGTTTAATCACATTACAATGGCAACTGAAGAAATGCGAAATGACTTTGACGAAATGACAGCAACGCATCAGCGTCCAAAGGATTTTCGTTTGAAAGTCAGAAATCATCACGGTTTGCTCACAATTACAAGTTTAAACAAACTGTATTTTTCGGAAGATATTGAAATTTCATTTTCGGGAGAAAATATTCAAACTTATCAATTACTTAAAACAAAGTTGGCAATTGAAAACAACTTTTTAGCACTAAAAAATTTAATTGAATCAATTGGATTACCATCAAATGAAAATCGTATCGAACGCAATGGAAGTATAAGGCATTTATTATTCCGTAATGTTAGTATTGAAGCCTTGTGTGGTTTTATAGATTCATACAAAATAAATCAACCAAATATAAAAAACGCAACATTAAGTGAGTATATCAGAAATCAATCAAAAGGTATTAATATTAAAGAATGGAGTATTTGTATAGTAGGTAATACTGATAATGAAGTGTTTATTGATTTTAAAGGCAATACTCTGCCAAATGAACGAACCCCCAATAGATATCTGGCCAAATATAACTTAGTATATAAAGGAGAAACTATATCAATGGGGTGCTCGGTTCGTAACCAATTCTTTAGAGACAGAGGTTCAGAATATTATAAAATATCAAAAAATCAGATAGACCAAACAGGAGACCGACAGGTTGATTTGCAAATTCAAAGCAAGGAATATGCAAAAATTAAAGAGAATCGGGCTAAAGAACAAAAAGGTTTATTGTTGATTTACGCGTTAGATGAAAGAGGTACTTTCTTTGAAGATAAATATGAGTTACCAATAATTGGATACAGTTTGCATTTTCCAAAAATTCAAAATGAAATTAAAGTTTCTTATACAACTACTGTGAATAATGATTTTGACATTGAAATAATGGACGATGATGATAACCCTGAAACTGAGGAAAACTAATGATAAACATCAAATATATTTGGGAAAATCATAAGCCGACTGGCGATATTATCATCAAAACCAAAATTGATGAAATAAAGCATTTGAATTGTTTTGCCGCTACCAACTATATTACAGGGCAGCATTTGTATATAATGTCGGTTTCTAAAAAAGTGGCAATTCCAGAACTGAAAAATTACCGTTTTAAAGGCGTAGAAATTTTTACAATTGACTTAGAAAATAATATTGAACTTAATATTTATCTTTTAGATAATGATTTGAAAGATATTTTCTCACTGTTCATTCACAACATTCTTGACGATATTGAAGAAAGCGTTACAGAAAGCGAAGCTATATCAACAACCCTGAATGTTGTTTCAAAATGGAAAAAACTTTTTGATAAAATCAATTTTAACGGATTAACACTTGAACAGCAAAAAGGCTTGATTGGTGAATTGTTGTTTCTCAACTATCTATTGAATAACGAAAAAACATCTGCAAATGCTCTAAATGCATGGACAAGTGCAGAACATGAATTTCAAGCGAAAGATTTCACATTGGGTTCAATTGGCATTGAAATTAAATTTACTTCTTCAATGCAACCACGAATTAAAATTTCTAATGAGAGACAATTAGATACTGAGAATTTCAGCGAATTGTTTTTGGTTTTATATTCTACCGAAGCTGTAAAAGACAACGGTATTTCGCTTAATTCAATCGTAGAACAAACTCGACAAAATATTTCAACCTCAGAAGAACTTAATTTTTTCAATGGCAAATTACAGATAAACGGTTATTTTGATACTGATAGGGAGTATTATGGAAAGATGTATTCGCTCAAGAGAACATTTGCTTTTGCTGTAACTTCTGCCTTTCCTAAAATCGTGAAAAGTGATTTGCCATTGGGTGTTTTTGATACTTCGTATTCAATAGAAATTTCGGCTGTTGAAAATTTGATTATTAATCCAGAACAAATATTTAGTAAATGGAAAAAGCATTAGAAAATTATATTGAAGAATTAAAGTCAGATGTCGCATCAAGAGTTTATTCGGAAGGAGAAGGAGCGAGTTTTGAGGATAAATTTACAGAATACAGCATTGAAGTTTTAGAATCAATCGGAAAATCAGAAGGAGCAAGAGTTTTGTCGTATATTCACCCGAATAGCCAGGGAGGTATTGACTGGAAAATAAACGGTTACTGTTTAAAAGATTTATTCAAAGACGAAAACAAAAAGGAATACTTTGAAACACTTGATTTGTTTGTTACTTTTTATAAAAGCGACTTCAATTACAATATCACAAAAGACGACTACACAAAATCGCTTAATCAAACAAAACGTTTTATTAATTCGGCATTAAAACGCCATATTGACTACATTGACAAATCACATACAGAAATATATCATTTAATTGGAACAATCGGAAAACAAGGTAAGGATTTTGACCGTATCAATGTTTATTTTCTGATAAACGGTTTTTCAAATCACGAGAAAGAAAAAATTGAAATTGCTGATGTTGATGTTTTCGTTCACACTTGGGATATTTCACGTTTGTTTAAAATCAATGAATCTAACAGTGTTCACGAACCAATAGAAATAGAATTTGAAAAATTTGCTGAAAACGGAAAAGGTTTGCAATGTTTAAAAGTTCCTAGCATTGATGAAATGTACGATTGTTATTTGGCTATTGTACCTGGAGAAATATTAGCTAAGTTGTACAAAGAATTTTCAAGCGAATTATTAGAAAGTAATGTTCGTGCCTTTTTGGGTCAGACAATTAAATATAACAAAGGCATTAAGGACACTATACGCAATAAGCCTCAAATGTTTCTTCCCTATAATAATGGTATTACTGCAACTGCTGATAGTTTAGAAACTAACACAATAGATAATCAATTGGTTATTACAAAGCTTAATGACTTTCAAATTGTGAATGGTGGACAAACAACAGCCTCATTGTATCATACGCAAAAGAAATTTAAAGATGCTGATTTAAGTAAGGTTTTTGTGCAAATGAAATTAACAATAATAAAAGATAGACAACAAAAAAATATTGAGGTTCCAAACATAGCCAGATATGCAAATAGTCAGACAAAAGTTACTGAACTGGATTTATCTTCAAACAATCCATATTTCGTTCAATTAGAAAATTTATCGAGAAAAAAATATGTTGTAAATCCCGAAAATAAAAATCAGTCGCTATTGTGGTTCTTTGAACGGACAAACGGACAATATCGCGAAACGTTAAATAAACAAACGCCAAAGCAACAAAAGAACTTCAAGGAACAAAATCCGTCAAACTTAAAGTTTGTAAAATCAGACATTGCAAAGTTCATTAATGGTTGGGAATTAGAACCTCATTTTGTAGCACAAGGTTCTCAAAAAAACTTCATTCACTATACGAAAAAAATCACTGAATTAGTCAACAAAAACAAGTTGCCGGGCGAAAATTTTTATCGCAAACTGATTGCAAATGCAATTCTATTCAAAACAATAGACCTGCGTTTTGGAAGAAAGGGCGTTAATGCTATTGGCGACACAAGTTTAAAAGCCCTTTCAGTTGCATATTCGGTTTCATATTTCCATTATTTGACAAACAATAGAATTGATTTGTGGAAAATCTATGAAGAACAAAGAATTGACGATTTTCTGAGCAATCATTTATTAAAATTGCTTGCATTTGTGTACAACCACATAATTACAGAAGCAAGTGGAAGTTTAATTTCGGAATATGCAAAACGTGAATCTTCTTGGAAAAAACTTAAAGAAACTTCTTATTCTGAAAATTTAGTTGAAATTCTGTCAGATTATTTGGTTACGGAAGAAGAAAAAACGCAGCGTGAAAACGAAAAAGAAATTGAAGCAAATAATTCGGAGCAAACCATATTTACAATCGGCGAAATTTTAAAATTGGGGGTGAGATTCTGGGATGGGTTCAAAAAATTTATAGATAGCAATAATTTGGAGGATTTCGATTATATGTTAGCCTTTGAATTGCTTAAAAAAGTTAGAGAACAGAAAAATTTAACATCGAGAGAAATTAATTTTGGTAAAAAAGTTATTGACTTTATTTCGGAAAATCCTGCACTTGAAGAGGAAATAAAATTATTGTCAAAACTAGATGATGTTGAAGTTGTAGAAATAAAATTTATTTATGATAAACTTCTGCTTCTTTCAAAAAACGATTGGAAACGAATAATTGATTTGTCAAATCAAACACAAATTTTTAATAATTTAGAGTTGGCTAATGTAAAATCTGTTCAAGTGGCATTAGCGAAAAGAGAACTAATAAAAGAGCAAGCTTTGATAAAGGCTTTTCAATCTATTATGAAATTAAAAAAATACGGCATCACTATTTAATTTGCACGTATATAACAAATTAAGTGCATGAACCATTAAAGAATTAATAAAGTGCCATACAAACTCTTGAAGGGCTGGAACCTTACAAACTTATTTTAATTATAAAACATTGTAATTTCATACTTATCGGGGCTGTATTGCTTTAAAACATATCTAGAATCTGCTGAATCAGATGCTAAAGATTATATTTACGAACGAAAAAAAATTAGGTAGATTTAAAATTATTGAAAACTTCAACAGCATTGTCAGTTTAATAGGTTCGATTATTTTATGGTTTATTATCGGAAAAAGAATCGCATAGTTTTATTTAGGGAATGCATACAACCAAACGTAATATTCGTTTTTAAAACTAACAATTTATGTTTAGTTTTGTTTAATAGTAAACTATAAAACATGGCATAATTTTACGACATAACAGCATGGAGTGTTAAAGAATGGATAAATACAACCGGTACACGCGAAAAATGTTTTGTCGAAAACCCCGAAAATGCTAAATTGTATTTTTACAA
>JFJP01022209.1_pt1 | contig 10610 bp, 5 predicted proteins | sample 431651 | NCBI WGS metagenome assembly JFJP01 (sample SAMN02602958, study PRJNA72255) | Microbial mat metagenome, whole genome shotgun sequencing project. | biome: fresh water; feature: sink hole; material: water; isolation source: purple microbial (photo- and chemosynthetic) mats found in...
AGATTAAAACCCGAAACCCACTACTGTTACATCATCTGTCTGCTCATTGTCCTCTCTGTGTTCATCAAATTTTTTCAAAAGGATTTTCTCCTGTTCCTCAAACGGTTCTTCGCTGATTTCCGACAGCAGTTTCTTAAACCGGGGAGTTCCGAATCTTCGCTTGGGCTGCCCGCCCATCTGGTCTGTATATCCGTCGGTAGCCATATAAAAAGATATATCCTTCTTAATTGCAATTCTATGATTGCTGTAGCTGAAATCCAAATTTGACCGTCGGTAGCCGATGTTTTTTTTGTCTCCTCTGATTACCGAGACTTCACCGTCGCAGACACAGTACAGCCGCAGTCCGGCACCTGAAAAAATCAGCGTTTTCTCTGCGGTCAGGCTCACATCCGGTATAAAGTAAATCCCTGCTTCCATACCGTCATCCGATACCGCATATTCCGTATCCTGCTGAAGCGTTGTTTTTACAATAATATTAAGTCGTTTGAGAATTTCAGCCGGATCATGGCAGCCTTCGTCTTTTATAATTCTCCTTAACGCGGAAGAAGCGATCATGGTCATAAACGCGCCCGGAACCCCATGTCCTGTACAGTCAATCAACGCTCCGATAAAACTGCATAAGCCGCATTCCGGCAGACCGGATACGAAAAAATCTGCAAAAAGCATGTCTCCGCCCACAATATCTCTGGGTTTCCAGATTGAAAACGTATTCCTGAGACAGGATTTCATAATATCCGGTCTCGGCAGCAAAGACAGTTGAATGGTCCGGGCATACCTGATGCTGTCCATGGTTTTTTTGTTAGCGGTTTCAATTTTCTCAAGAGTCCGGTTCAGTTCCTGTTCCGCGCGTTTACGGCCGGTAATATCGCGTATCACAGATAATATTCTGTCCTTGCCGCAGCGGACTATCCGGGTTTCATACCAGGAAAAACCTTCGGGCATAGACAGGGAATATTCCACAGATTGAAGGGTATCGGTTTCTATCAGTTTCCGGAAAGACGGAATCAATCGCTCTGCAAGGTCATTCGGAAGCACATCCCTCATATTCCTGCCTATAAATTTTTCAGGTCTGACCAACAGGTGACTGATGTCCGGAGCATGGTACTCCAAATAAAGTCCATCGGTATCCTGAATGAACAGAATATCCGGAAGAGCCGCAAGGATTGCACTCATCCGGGTTTCGCTTTCACGCAATGCACTTTCAGCGGTCTGACGTTCCCGGATTTCCCGCTCCAGCTCACTGTTTCTTTTCTGAAGATCAGACGCACTCTCTGCCAATTGTCCGAGCATCCGGTTGACGGCAGCGGCAAGCTCGCCGAATTCATCCTTTCGCGATACGCTGACAAACTGAGTTTTCTCTGTTCCGAATCTGACCGAACTGACCTCGGTATTCAATTTTTTTAAGGGAGAAAGCACGAGTCTGTTAAGAAACAGCGAGAGGATCAGAATACATATCACCCCGATAACAATCAGAAAGACAATATGATAAAAAATCGTTTTCTGTCCGAGATGATAAATACTTCTGGTCTCTTCCACTTTCAGAATAAAAGCCGGTTTTCCCTCAAGATCGTTTTGAACCGAATATGCTGCCACAGATTCCGGATTCAAAGGGAATACCGGTGTGCTGATGCCCTGTCCGGTCTGAGAACAGGCGGTCTGAAAATCAGCCGGAAGATTCGGGTCGTCAGATGCCCGGATATCAAGATTCAGATGGGTAAGCGTTCCGATACGCCGGATTTCTTCGGAATCAAGAAAGCGCCCCAAAATCAGTGCGCCCATAACCGGACCCGTGAAATCGCTTTTCAGAATCGGCTTTGAAACAAGCAGAACAGGAAAATGCCGCGTCATCAGCACGCCGGCGGCTATGCTTTCATTATCGGAATGCTTTGTCAGCGAAGGTACAGACATAAACGAGTTCAGCATAAGCTCCGTATCCTGAATTTCCTTTTTCTCAACCCAGTCCAGAAATTTGGCATGGATGATCTGACCGGAATTGCTGACAAACACCATGAGATTTACTTTCAGCATAGATATGGCAGAATCTCCCAGATTGGTTTCGATATAGTCCGTATTGCTGTTTTGCACGAAATTATAAGTATCATCCCAGAATGCCCAGTCCGTTGCTGTGGATTTCAGAGATTCAATCACTTCGGCGATTCCGCGTTCTGCCCGACGGATATCTGTCTCCATATTCTGATATTCAAGATGCCTGTAACTTTCCAAAACAATGATCCGCGATGTTTCCGCAATGCCTGCAATCATGGCAACAAAAATAATGCTGACCGTAAGCAGGGTCTTTTTTCGGATATTCATTTATTCCTCAGGAGGACAGCAAAATTTCCCGAAACGGTTAATAGTGCAAAATCTGTTTTTTTACAAGAAAAAAATGGGGAGGCAAGAGGGGATGATGAGTGCAGACCATTTTAATAAAAATAGGTCATTTTTGCACTCCGCCTTAACGCCGAACTGGGGTTCGGCGTTCCCGGGATCCCGGGAGAAGGCTCCGGATCAGGATATTTTAAAAGCCGAATCCCAGCACAGTTACATCATCCTGCATTTCATTGGCGCCTTTGTAGTCATTAAAGGCTTGCAACAGGATTTCGCGCTGTTCTTCAAAGGGCAGGTGAGCATTGTCTCTTATCAGGTCTCTGAACCGGCGGGTTCCGAACCGGCGTTCATTTTCTTCACCCAGTTGATCCGTATATCCGTCGCTGAACATATAAAATGCCATACCGGTTTCTATTGTGATACTGTGGCTGGTAAAATTGAATTTCAGATCGGATTTTTTATATCCTATACTCTTTCCGTCTCCTCTGATCATTTCAGCTTCACCATCATGCGTGTAAATCAGCGGCATTTTTGCCCCCGCGTAAGTCAATGTTTTTTCCGCGGGGTTTACAAAACATATCGCGGCATCCAGCCCGTCATCGGACAGAGCATAGTCCGTATCCTGCTGAAGCGTTGTTTTTACGAGAAAACTCAGACGCCTGAGAATCTGAGCCGGATCATGCCAGCCTTCGTCGCGGATGATCTTTCTGAGACCGAATGCCGCGATCATGGTCATAAAAGCTCCGGGAACACCGTGTCCGGTGCAGTCAATGACCGAAACGATAAAGCCGTCTTCAAAATAATCTGTAAAAATAAAATCCCCGCCCACGATATCTCTTGGCAGCCAGATAGAAAAGCTGTTGGGAATAAACGATCTTATATTTTCCGGATTGGGCAGCAAAGACCCCTGTATCATTTTGGCGTAGCGGATGCTGTCCATAATTTTAGTATTTGCAGTTTCAGCGGCTTCACGCTCTCTTTCAACCTTTTTTTTGCTTGTACGCAGAGCTTCTTCTATCCGCTTGCGCTGTGTAATCTGTTCGCGAAGCTGTTCATTGGTACGTCTGAGTTCTTCTGTCCGCTCCTCTACGCGGCGATAGGCTTCATTTCTTTGTAACAGGTTGATATATGCCTGGGAGTGATAGCGGATACGCGCAATAAGTTCCAGTTTGTCCGGAGGCTTGACCATATAATCGTTTGCGCCGAGCGCAAAAGCTTCGGCTTTGATTTTGGGATCCTCATGCGCGGACAGGACAATGAGAGGAGTCTGCTGGGTATCTTTTTTGGCGCGGAAATAATACACCATGTGCAGCCCGTCAATTTCAGGCATGACAAGGTCCTGAAGAATAACAGTGGGACAGATCACGTTTACTTTTTTAAGGGCTTCGCGCGCACTTTGGAAATAATGGAAATCAATATCCTGTTCAGGTTCCAGCATCCTTCCGACAATTTTTCCGATAAACTCCTGATCGTCCACAAGCAAAACAGTAATCCGGGAGAGATTCACAACGGGCAGTTCTTCTCTATCCGGATTCATGTCAGGGTCATCCGTCACTGTTTTATAGTCGGCATCTGACAAAATTGAAGACATATTTAATGAATTAAGCATGTTATATTAATCGTTTCTTATGGCTCCGGAAATATTTTCAACTGCGGTTTTCCGAAAGTATTGCTATATATGAAGAGGATGAGAAAATTCCCTCATTCCCAAGCGTAAGGTGGAGGAGTGCTGAAATGCCAATTTTATAAGATAGGTTTAGCACTGCGCCAAACCAATCTTATAAAATCGGCATTTCGGCACTCCGGATGAACCGTTTCCATGCTTGACTTAATGGCAGTGAAGCCCCGGCTTGAAACGAGGGAAATTTCTTATTTTTAAACAAAGGGATAAGTTATTCCATAAAATAAAACAAAAGGATGTGCAATGGGGTGGAAAGAGTATTCACAGGTGGAAAAATCCTACCCGCGGGTAATAAAACGGTTTGCGTCTGTTTTAAGCCTGGGACTTTTACGGCAGATTTCAAAAGAATCACACCTCACATTTTACAAGCCTGAACCCGACGACCGTCACATCATCCGGTCTTTCTTTATTCCCTCTGAACGAATTTATGGCATCAATGAGGATATCCTTTTGATTTTCAAATGGAATTTCCCTGTTTTCCAGCAGCAGTTCTTTGAAACGCCGGGTACCGAAACGCCGGTTTTCTTCATTAAGCTGATCCGTAAATCCGTCGGTTGCCATATAAAAAGACATGTCTGTGCTGACAGAAATTGCATGATCTCTGAAATCATGAGCCGGATCAGAGCGTTTATAGCCCACATTTTCTTTGTCGGCTTTGATAACCTTCAGTTCATCTTTATCTGTGTAAAAGAGCGGAAGTTTTGCTCCGGCATAAGTAAGTAACCAGTTATCCTTTGTCAGCGAAACAGTTTTATTGACAGGCGACTGAATCCTGACCACCGCGGCATCCAGCCCGTCATCGGAGCGCGCATATTCTGTATCCTGATGCAGCGTGGTTTTGACAAAAAAATTGAGCCGTTTCAGAATTATTGCCGGATCACGCTGTCCCTCGTCTCTGATAATGTTTTTCAGCCCCGCGCAGACGATCATGGTCATGAACGCGCCGGGAACTCCGTGTCCGGTGCAGTCAATCACCGCGAGAACAAAGCCGTCCTCAAAACAGTCTGTAAAAATAAAATCGCCGCCCACGATATCTCTGGGCAGCCAGATAAAAAAGCTGTCCGACAGAAAGCTTCTGATGTTTTCCGGATCAGGCAGCAGAGAACTTTGGATCCTCTGGGCATATCGGATGCTGTCTATTATTTTTTTATTGGCTTTTTCGACTTTTTCAAGACTTTTATTCAGTTCTTCGGTTCTTTCCCCGACCTTCTGTTCAAGTGTTTTATTGTATTCTTCCAGTTTTATGTAAAATTCTTTCAGGTCTTTGCCCATTTCGGAAAAGGTTGCAGCCAAAACACCGACTTCGTCACTTGAGCGTACAGGAATATTCGAAGCCGCGGCAAAATCCCTTCGGGAGAGTCGTCTGGCACAATCCGCAAGAAGAATCAGCGGTTTTGAGAACCTTGTGGCTGAAATGAAGAGAAACACAAAACAGACCGACATAAATGCCGCGGAGGTGGATACGGAGCGGACAATCATTACCCTTATCTCTTTTTCAATCTGTTTCCGGGAACTTTCTATTTCTTTGTCAAGATTTTTCAGTGTGTAAACTATCCTCAGAATCCCCCATCGCTCAATGCTGACCTGTAAAGGTTCCGTGATTTCAATCACTGCTTCGTCTGCTTCCCTGTATTCTGTCACGTTTGTTTTCTGATAATGTAATACTTCTATATCTCTTCCGCTTAACTGTTCCATGAGCGGGTCAGATTTCAGGGTGTGTGCCATTATGTTTCCCGCGGCGTTTATCAGCACGGCATATTTGATATCCGCGTTGCTTCCGGAACTGTCTTCGACTTTCTCTTTTGCCCCGGAAAAATTGAAAGACGCTATATCGTTTTCCAACTGACGGCTCAGAGGGATAACAAAACTTTTTCCGCGTTCTACGAGATTTTCCTTCATAAGAACAATGCGTTTACCGAGTTCATTTTCTAATATTCTCTGCTGTGATGAAATCTGTGTCCATGTAAGTATCATTACCAATGCAGTCATCAGAACCGTCATAATTCCTATCAGCTTCCATTTGATGCTCCACCTGACAATCATTTCATTGTCTGTCATGTCTGTCTCCTTTCAATTCAATCTCATATATTCTTACCAGATCGAAAAGTTCGTAGTACCGCCTTCAGGCGGACTTTCCCGTCGGAAAGCGGGGGCGGCATGTCCGTCATCAGTGTCCGCCTGAAGGCGGGACTACAGATCGAAAAGTTCGTAGTACCGCCTTCAGGCGGACTTTCCCGTCGGAAAGCGGGGGGCGGCATGTCCGTCATCAGTGTCCGCCTGAAGGCGGGACTACGTACCGGGCTGCTGAACGTCATGATAAAAAACGATTTGCAAAATCGTTTTACTGCGGTCAGTACGGATCAGCCCTTACACTTCGTAAAATGCCGCGACCGGGTCCCGCATTATCAGATCAATGGCTTTCCCTGCGGTTTCGGCAGCCCGAGGAAAGACCTGATACAATGCCCTGATATGCCTGAGATTGTCCGCTGTCCTGAGAATCAGCATTGCCAGATTGCCTTCAGCCATTTCGGAAAACTGATAGACTTTTTCCCAGTCATTCCCCTTTGCCCATGAATATATTGTGACCGCTGGGCGCATATACAGCGGTTTCGGCTCGAATCCTTCTTCCAGCATGTGACCGGCAAAGGGTTTCAGCCCTTTTTTCACTTTAAGAAAAGCTCTCATCAGGTTCCGGGAAACCAGCACCTTGTCAATACGGTCATCGCTTTCCTGTTCGTTTACAAATGACGCGATAATCCCCGCGAGCAGCGCGGGATCGGATTCCGGAAAAACTCCTATCCTGAAGCCTTCTGCGATTATAAGCGGCTGATCCACACGCAACTGGGATGCCCAGACTCCGTCATCTGTCAATTCGCCATTTTCGTTCACATATCCTGCCTGCTGGAGAAAATCCAGATGATGCAGAAAAGTCTGCCACAGATATTTGTGTTCGTTTCCGATGAGCCGCTGTGCCTTGCGCCTCCGGTCTCCTCTGAGAATCATATAAGTGGCAAAGGATTTTTTCAGCAGTTCCTCGATCTTTGCCGGCGTATGGGAAAGAAGAAGATTCAGGACCATGGAAAAATTTATCCGTATCTGACTGAGAACAGATGAGGGCGGGGCATAGACTAATTTTGCAATGAGCCGGATATCCATGAATTTCCCGGGAACCGCGACCGCAAAGCCGATATGATCCATTCCGCGCCTGCCCGCGCGGCCCGTCATCTGATGAAATTCCGTGGATGTCAGGGGCAGAAACTCTCTGCCGTTGAACCGGTCCGAATTCAGAAACAGCACTGTCCTTGCCGGAAAATTGACGCCCGCTGCAACGGTTGAGGTCGCAAATACCGCGTCTAAAAGTCCCTCTGTCATAAGGGTTTCGAGAACCAATTTCCATGCCGGGAGCTGCCCGCTGTGATGGGATCCCACCCCCTGCATTTCGAGGTTTGACAGGTGACGATGATTGGCAATATGCTCGCTCTGCCCCACCAGTTCTCCGACTCTGCGCCTGAGCTGCGCGGCGCGGTCAGGGTCTTCAATGAAATTCTGTCTGCAAAGCTCCAGCGCGTTGTCACAGTCTGCCCGCGATTTCAGAAAAAAAATAGCAGGCAGCAACTGATATTTTTTCAAAACCTGAAGAATTTCCCCCAGGGGCGGCAGACCTCTGCCCGGGGACAGCGGCGGAGAATCTTTGTCATCTAAGCAGGCACTGACTTTTTTGTAGAGTTTTCCTTTTTTCCCCGGGCCCTCCTCTATCAAAGGAAGCAGAGTTCCCGAAGGATGAAAAAAAAGCGGAAACAGCGGAACCGGACGTTTGGTCTCCTCAATCACAATACATTCTCTGCCGCGGATTGCCGAAAGCCAGCCCGCAACCTGAGCCGCGTTTCCTACAGTTGCCGAGAGCATCAGCATAGGTATCCGGATCGGCAGATAGATCATAATCTCTTCCCAGACCACTCCGCGCTCCTCATCTCCCAGAAAATGAGCCTCATCCAGAATCACAAAATCGGTTGACAGATCCTGCCCCTGGTGCATGGCATCATAAAGCTGATTTCTCAGGATTTCCGTAGTTCCTACGACAATGGCCGCGTCCGGGTTCTCTTTTCTGTCCCCGGTCAGAATGCCGACATTTTCCGAGCCGAAAATTTCGGAAAATTCATAATATTTTGAATTGGTCAGAGCTTTCAGCGGAGACGCGTACCATGATTTTCCACCCTGTCCGCGTATCCGGGCAATTGCCTTTTCAGCGATCCATGTTTTTCCCGCGCCGGTTGGAGCCGTTACCAAACAATCCCCCAGCCCGATAGCGGATAGGGCTTCCAATTGAAACTTGTCCGGCTTGAACTCTGTTTTTTCAGGAATGCCGATGGATGCAAACACCTTTTCCAGCCGTGGATCCGCGTCAGCTTTGATTTTAACGGTTTCTGTTTTTCTGCGTCGGGTTCCGGGATCGCGCTTTGTCCGTGTGAAATTTTTTTTTTGCATATCTGTAAGTATGATAATAACCGGGTCTTTCGGAAAAACCCGGCTATTTCCTTATAACCTCTCTATGATTTTTTTCAATTCTGTTTTTGCCGATGAATCGGTGTCAAAGGGCGAAATGCCTTTCAAATCCGCCTCAATGAGCGCGTTGTCATAAGGGAGAAATCCGAGGAATTCGAATTCCGGCAGATTTTTTCTCAGGAAATCTTCATCATTTTTCCCGCGTATCTTGTTTCCGATCACCGCGATATTTTTCAAGCCGATTTCCGATGCCAGCCTTTTGATGTGTTCCGCGGTGTCAATGCTGCGGCGTCCCGGTTCAACCACCACCAGAAGTCTGTCAACAGCTTTGGCAGTGGCTCTGCCCAGATGCTCAATACCTGCTTCCATATCCATGATCACCACCTCGTCCCTTGCAAGGACAATATGGGTGACAAGCACTTTCAGCAGCGTGCTTTCCGGACAGATACATCCGGAACCCCCTTTTTTGACCCCTCCGAGACGCATGAATTTGATATTTCCGAATTTTACCGAGAGGGCATCCGGCAGATCATCCACCCGCGGATTCAGCTTGAAAAAGCCGCCGATGGTCCCCGGTTTTGCCTCGGTTCTTTCAAAAATAAGGTCCTTCATTTCGGAAATAGGGGTTATTTTATCCGCGCCGGCAATACCGACCGCGGCTGCAAGATTGGCATCCGGGTCAGCATCAATGGCAAGAACATGCTTTCCCTCCTCATTCAATGTCCGTATAAGAAGCGCGGAAAATGTTTCAATGTCCGTATAAGAAGCGCGGAAAATGTCGTTTTTCCCACGCCGCCTTTACCGCTGACTGCCAGTTTCATTGATTATCCTTTCATGGGGGGCTGGGTGCTGGGTTCTTGTTTCGGCGCACCCGGTACCAAGCACCCGGCACCCGGAAATTTTAAAAAATATGTATCATTTCCTTGACCAAAGATCAAGGGATTGGTAAAATTAACATTAAATAACAGCGTTTGGGGACAGCATATCGGAAAACCGGCAGAATCCGGCAGGATGTCCTTCGTAAAACGATCTTCAAAATCGTAGGGCTTTACGCCTTGAATTTATTAATTGGCGTTTATAAGCGTTCATTAGCGGTTAGAAATCATGCAACTGCTTAACTCCTAAATCGTTTTATGAGGGATTTCAAAAGCGCAGATTATGCCGGCTGGAATCTGTAAATACGGAGCAACAACTATTGTGTTAGCGTGGATACGTTCGAAAATAGCATTGAAACCGTTAATCGGGATATCTTTTTTTCTGACAGCAGCTCTTATTGTTCTGATCTTCATGATAAAATGGGCGGCAGTCCGGTTTGAAAATTTTTATATTTCCGAAAATGAGGCTTATATAAAGGGCGAAGCCGCTGCTTTTCTTTCCTCTCTGACCCGTGAGAAAGCCATGAAATATGATGCAATGCTCAGAAGCATTGCTGTCTCTTCGGCTCTGATCGCGGGCGGAGCCGGTTTTTTTCTGGATCACAGCGATATTTACGGAAAAACTCCCCTCAATCCGAATGAAAGCCTGACAGCTTATTCGTCAAACAGGATATTTTCAAACGATCCCCTTGACCTGACAATGGCAATGTACTGGGGAGCAGCCGAGATCAGGCCGGATATAACGAAAGAACTGAATGCCCTTTCCCATGCGGACCCGCTTATTATAAAAGCTCAGAAAACCTTTCCGGACTGTGTGTCTGCCTATATTGTCACCGTATCCGGAATGGGGCGGTATTTTCCCAATACCCATGCTGTAGCCGAACTTCCGCCGCGCGAAGAGTATATCAGAAAAGAGCCTTTTTATGCGGATGCAGGTCCTGAAAAAAATGCTGACCGTAAGACAGTATGGGCAAATGTATATCCGGGTAAGGAAGGGCAGGGACCCATGACTGCTGTGAATTCACCGATTTACGGCAAAAGAGGCGATTTTCGGGGAACAGCAGGGCTGAATATCACTCTGAACAGTTTTTTGGGCGATATGTCCGACAGCCGCGAATTGAAGTCTTTCCCGATGACGGAAAGCTCTGTGGGGAAGGCTGAAAATAAAGTACCCCGGAAAGATGCTGCCGAAGCCGCATTGACCGCTCATTCATCATCAGAGC
>JFJP01040822.1_pt1 | contig 10610 bp, 8 predicted proteins | sample 431651 | NCBI WGS metagenome assembly JFJP01 (sample SAMN02602958, study PRJNA72255) | Microbial mat metagenome, whole genome shotgun sequencing project. | biome: fresh water; feature: sink hole; material: water; isolation source: purple microbial (photo- and chemosynthetic) mats found in...
ATGAAGTGGGGGCCGTTAGCTCAATTGGTAGAGCATCTGACTCTTAATCAGCAGGTTCCCGGTTCGAGTCCGGGACGGCCCACCAATAAAAAAAAGCACTTATCGAGTTTCTCGATAGGTGCTTTTTTCTTTGGTTCTATGCCGGTTCTATGAATTCGGGACAAACAAAGATTAGTCAAATTTCCGACTCTGGCTATAGCTCCAACAGCCTGAAACAAAAATGCATTTTTCAAAAAATTACCATCTCCCTCCTTGCTTGATCCGTCAGAAAAAATAAAACAAAAGCATCTCTACGTTCCCTGTCATTGCTGCTTGCAGTTAATACACGCGCAACCTTGTCCCAAAAATCAAATAAAGATGGGGGGCATTTTTCAGATATTATTCCAATCTTGACTGTAGTATGCTTCTGCGAATGAATGTGGATTCCAAGATGCGACAGAAATCTTGCTCTCTTGATTGGAGGTATTGATGCTTTCCTGTAAAAAAATTTTAGCTACATTATGCTTGTCCTGTTTTTTGTTTTCCTGTTCCAACCAGGAAAACAAAAAAACTCATCAAAAGGCTGAAGCAGGCGACATTGCAGCCCAAATGACTCTGAGTAAACTTTATGCGGAAGGTAACGGGAAGGATATTCCCAAGGACTTAACCAAAGCTTTTGAGTGGACTCAGAAAGCCGCTGAACAGGGGAATGCGGAAGCTCAGCTTCAACTTGGGGTCATGTATTACAACGGCGAAGGGGTCAACAAAGATTTAACCAAGGCCTTTGAGTGGTATCAGAAGGCGGCTGAGCAGGGGAATGCAACTGCTCAGTTTCAACTTGGACTTATGTATGTCATGGGAATGGGGGTAAACGAAGATGAAACCAAGGGTTTTGAATGGTTTCAGAAGGCGACTGAGCAGGGGAATGCGGTTGCTCAGGTAATAAAGGTCGCCGAACAGGGGAATGCGGCTGCTCAGTTTCAACTTGGACTTATGTCTGTCATGGGAATGGGGGTAAACAAAGATGAAACCAAGGGCTTTGAATGGTCTCAGAAGGCCGCTGAGCAGGGGAGTGCGGTTGCTCAGGTAATCCTTGGAGACTTTTATCACTACGGCCATGGGGTCAACAAAGATTTAACCAAGGCCTTTGAATGGACTCAGAAGGCCGCTGAGCAGGGGAATGCGTATGCTCAGTCTGAACTTGGAGACATGTATAACGAAGGTGAAGGGGTCAACAAGGACTTGACCAAGGCCTTTGAATGGACTCAGAAGGCCGCTGAACAGGGGAATGCGAAAGCTCAGCTCAAACTTGGGGGCATGTATCACTACGGCGAAGGGGTCAACAAGGATTTGACCAAGGCCTTTGAGTGGTTTCAGAAGGCGGCTGAGCAGGGGAATGCGGTTGCTCAGGTAATAAAGGCCGCTGAGCAGGGGAATGCGGCTGCTCAGTTTCAACTTGGGGTCATGTATTACAACGGCCATGGGGTCAACAAGGATTTAACCAAGGCCTTTGAATGGACTCAGAAGGCCGCTGAGCAGGGGAATGCGTATGCTCAGTCTGAACTTGGAAACATGTATAACGAAGGTGAAGGGGTCAACAAGGACTTGACCAAGGCCTTTGAATGGACTCAGAAGGCCGCTGAACAGGGGAATGCGGTTGCTCAGTCCAAACTTGGATTCATGTTTAACAAGGGCGAAGGGGTCAGCGAGGATTTAACCAAGGGCTTTGAATGGTTTCAGAAGGCGGCTAAGCAGGGAGATGTGGATGCTCAATTTATGCTTGGGGCTATGTATTACAACGGCTATGGGGTCAGCAAGGATTTCACCAAAGCCTATGAATGGTATCAGAAGGCCGCTGAACAGGGGAATGCGTCTGCTCAGTTCCAACTTGGAGACATGTATTACAACGGCGAAGGGGTCAGTAAGGATTTAACCAAGGCCTTTGAATGGTACCAGAAGGCGGCTGAAGAGGAGGGATGGTTTTTAGGTGCAATTGCTCAGTCCACCCTTGGATTCATGTATTACAAGGGCGAAGGGGTCAGTAAGGATTTAACCAAGGCCTTTGAATGGTACCAGAAGGCGGCTGAGCAGGGAATTGCGGATGCTCAGTTTCAACTTGGACGTATGTATTACAAGGGCGAAGGGGTAAGCAAAGACCTGGTATTGTCCTACGCATGGTTGAATCTGTCTGCAGTAACCCATCAAAAAGCAGGTGATGTTCGCGAGTTATTAAAAATATCTCAAGCTGAGCGGGCTGAGGCGGAAAGACTTTCGTCCAACTGGAAAAAAGGCCAGCATCTCAGCCGTAATGGGAACCAGCCATCCTCGGGAGAATCGTCTGGAAGTAATGCTTCCACAACACCCGTCAGGCAAAGCACAGGTACCCTTTTTTGGGTGTCCAGCACTGGACAGGCCATAACCAATTATCATGTGGTCAATGAATGCCAGAGGCTCACTATTCCTGGCCGTGAAGGTGAGGTGAAGATCGTGGCCGAAGACAGGGTAAATGACCTTGCCTTGCTGCAAATCTCCGGGAGTGTGCCGTTGTCCGCCCCAATTGCAGGGCGTCCCGAGCGCTTGCGATTGGGAGAAAGTGTTGTCGTTTTTGGTTACCCTTTGAACAGCGTGTTGTCCTCCGGCGGCAACCTTACCCCAGGGGTGGTGAGCGCACTCACGGGATTGGGCAATAATACCAGTCAAATCCAGATTACGGCGTCCATCCAGCCTGGTTCCAGCGGCAGCCCTGTTCTCAATCTGCAGGGCGAGGTGGTCGGAGTAGTAAACTCCAAACTCTCCGATGCAAAGATGGTGGAGGCGACCGGCCAGATAGGACAAAACCTGAATTTCGCAGTCAACGGACAGATCCTGAAGATGTTTCTGAACATAAACAAGGTCAACTATACAACAGGAAGCAAGAGCGCCTCGTCAAAAGAACAAAGCACCGCAGACATAGCCGATGAGGCCAAAAAGTGGACGACGGTCATTGAATGCTGGAAATAAGGGAAGGCCGCTCAGCGTGAACGCCAAGCAGGAAGCCGCCACATGCAGTGAACACTTTTGGTCAACTAACCAAGTGGAACGTTTGAGGCGTCTGATATTGATGTGGCAGCATTAAAGATAAATTCAGAGACAAACCAACCCGCCTCGTAGGAAGCGAATTCCAAACCTGTACCCTCACCGGAGGAAAAGGGCTTGCCAGTCTGAGAAAACTTTTCCCACCTGCAACGACAAGCGAGAGATGGATTTATCAAAGTAGCAGGTTTAAGCTGACGAGCCCATTTTTCATGCCCGGTAATCAATCCGCGCACTCCCTTTCAGATTGTTTTTCTGCTCACCGCACGTGTCTGCGCTCTGATGGCCGGGCCAGCCTGTATGTCCTTCACTTCCGGTATGCCTTGTCGTGCTGGATATGCAAGCTCACCAGCACCAAGGTCGGCCCTTGGCACAGACAGGCAATGGCGCGCGCTGCAGCGCTGACCCGAAATAAATTTACCCAACCAGTCATTTCAGCGGACCCGCAAACAGCGCGGTTCCACTGGCTAAGGCAACAGCAGCCAACGTAGCATCACCTGCATCAACAAAGATATCAAATTGACCAAACACAGGAATAAATAGGCCTGAAACCAGCAGTCATCTAGCTGTCACCACTACTAAATGAGCAACCTGCGGTTCGAAAACGGCTTCCACTTGCCGACTCGAATACTAATCAACTCTTGGTTCTAGTTAAATAAAAATGTCACTTGTCGAATGTTCCGATTGCAAGAAGATGAAATCCGACCAAGCGCTCGCTTGCATCCATTGCGGACGACCAATCGACATCGCGAAAATTGATAAAGCCCTAGAAGCAAGCCCATCGGCTCTAGGCCATCAATCAGCTCAACTTGCATCGGGCAGCTCCGGCAAGAAATTCAAAATTACACCACTAAAGACGTTCACGACTTTGGTAATGGTGGTTGGCTATATAGCTGTGCTTGGAACACTGGCATATCTTTCAACCAAGAGTGCTGAATATTGGTATCTAGGACTGATTTGTGTGGGTGTGATCGGCTTTGTCATATGGAAACTAATTTCAACCGCCTACGAAGTAGAAATAATCGGAACAGATATCAAGGTTACCAGGATCATTGGAACCTTGATAATCGGCATAGCCGAAATTAAGTCTATGAAGACAGGCGCCGGTTGGCTACAACTAGTTTCCTCCGATAGAACGATAGGTATTACCGATTTAGAGAACCTCGACGATTTCATGCAGATAGTAAGAGCAACTAATCAACAGTTGTAACTGTAAAACAAATTCCCGCTGGTAGCCGGTCTCTAAATCAATATCACCAAGACTTCAGTAACCAAAGGATATCGCAACGCCACTACGTTTGCTCGCCTTGCGTCAGAGAAGATGCTCTACAGCAAGTAGTCTGCAATATCCGGGTTCCCGGTGGCCCGCTCGTCCTTGATGGCATGAAAGAATCATTCAAGCTCTTCTTGCTGAAAGAATCTGTCTCAAGAATACTTCCGACATCTTCAGCCATGGCATGGGTTCGGCAAGTCTGGCAGCATGACAATGTCAATGGATCGCAGCAGCGCTAAACAATTAGCTGAAGCTGGTTTCATGATCTTGGTCATGCCGTTACACGACATCAGGTGCAGGCGGAGGCTCCCTGGTCATCCCTGGAGGATCACTTATGTGGAATGGAGTGTGTTCCGGTCGGTTAATGTACAGGTCAAGGATGGCTGCCACGGAGAAGGTATCACGGACAGCTCTTTTGTTTCGCTTTATGCAGGTTCTATTTTTTCGGACATTCACTCCTGAAATCAAAAAACGCCCCAAACCAAGTCAAAAATCAGACCATTGAATACTGGGCATAGCTTTTCTCAAAGCATCGGTCTCCCTTCGCGAGCCACTGAGTTTTCACCAGTATTTCTTTGCCGGCCTTGAAAAACCGCCTTGGCCAAGCACTTTTCAGGTCAACAATGGTTGTCTTTCAATAAACACTCTAATCAACTCTTGACAGAAATTTAATTCAATCCTAATAAAGAATAAATGAATTATGCGAATGGCAAGAAGCCAATGACTTGAGAAATCGAAAAAGCCTTGGAATTATCCTGAAGGCCAATCAATTCAGATAAGCCCAACAAGCCCTCCTTTTACGCCAAGCACTATCATTTTTTATAATGGAGATGCTTGCAATATAGCTTTTTTCTTTTGTTGATTGAGCCAGCGCCATCTCTTTGTTAAGCCACAATGATATGGGCAGCTGCTGAGGCCTTCAACGATATCTGCATTTTGATTCTAATCCCTGGGAATCCATCAACTGTGAATACTCTGCTGTCTCGATTGAAACCATATGGCATGCTGACTATGAAAGTGGTAAGGAGCCGCTATGTTGCGCTGTCCGCTTTCCTTTTCGCCTACACATGGATTATGAGTTTGCTTGGAGGGATGCCGCCGCTCAGGCATTTCTGCCGCCTTGAGATCCCTCTACTGCTCGGTATTTATTACTATTTAAACCATTTAACACGGCCTTCTAAATGGCAGGCCCTGATTACCGCCATTCCCATTATCCTTGTCTATGCGGTTTTTGACATGGTTTTCTTACAGTTCGGCAGGCTCCTGAGAGTCATAGAAATCAAAGAACTTCCGGAACTCATGGGAGTCCTTCCCTTCTGGGCAATCGTAGCGGTCATTATTTTCGCTGGAAGTGCCTGCACTGTCTTTTTAAGATCCATGCGATTCAAAATGGACAGGCCCACCATTATCGGAGCCGCATTAATTCTAGGTTTGGTCCTGACGGTGGAGCTGAAACCGGATTCTTTTCTGTATGCCTTTGAGAAAGTTCAACGTTCGGTCACGATGTGGTCTGACATTCAAAGTGCAGAGGACAACGGAAGGATTTGGACGATGATGTATAGTGAAGCAAAGCGAAAATCCAATGCCCTCAAAATGGTGGATTTTAAAGCTGATCCAGCTTTTCTAAAGAAAATGGACGAAAAAGTGTCCATGATCAGTTCACTTAAAAAGAAAAGAAATGTCCATCTTGTAGTCCTGGAAAGCTTTGTTGATCCGACACTTTTTAATGGAATCTCTCTGTCCAGGAGTCCCGTCCATCCCGACTTTGACAAAATATTTAAAAATAAAGGATCTATTTCCATTTCTCCGGTCTTTGGCGGCGGGACAGCCCAGGCGGAATTCGAGATTCTTTCCGGCGTACCTGCTTTTGGCAAATTCTCAGGGATGGAGTTTGATGTATTTACAGGGGCTGGCACCTTTTGCCTTCCGGCTATTCTAAACAGAGCCGGTTACAATACCATGGCCAGCAATGCCTTTAAACCCGACTTTTTTAATTCCATCAATGCCTACAAAGGGGCCGGATTCCAAAACAGCTACTATCCGAAAGAGTACGCAAAAGGGCGTGAGACCTATATTTCAACTGGTGATGTCACAGATGAAAGATATATGTTTGACGGGGAACTCTTGCAGCAGAACCTTGATTACATAACCCAGTGGAAGAAGAACAATCCGGACGTTCCGCTTTTCAATTATATCATGAGCATTTACGGCCATTATCCCTACCAGATGAACACCAAAAAGAGGCCGCTCTTTATTGATGTGAAGGGCGCCATCAAGGATGGTTTTCTGGAGCATACCGTCAATCAGTATTATTATCGCACCCAGGCCCTAGCTCAATTTGTGCAAGGGATCAAGAAGGTCGATCCGGAAAGCGTTGTCATACTCATCAGCGATCATCTGCCAGGACTTTACGGCCCGAATACCTACGAAAAACTAAACTATGCGGACGGGAACAAAGATCAGCTACACATGAACCGGGTTTTTTTCTTTGAAAACGGCAAGGCAGTCCATTATAATACTCTCCATCATTACGACATTCCGGATATCATTCTGAACTATCTTTCAAACGGAAGCTACTGCAATACCCAAGACTGCAAATTTAAAACACCGACAAAAGATGTTTCGGGTGAAGGCTATGATGAGGCGTATATGACTATTCTTGCCAATGCCATGAAATAACAAAGGAGAAGTGTGCACATTATTCCATCTATTTTTATCACGACCTGGCTGCTTTTTCTGCCAGGTCTTGTTTTTTCCGCCTCTACTGAAGAATCTCAGGCTTCTGTAACGGGAATTCTGACGGGCACCCCGGCACCCCTCAGGTATGTTGTTGAAGGAACCAAGATTATTGACACTGCTCACCGTGAGCAACTTTTTTTTAAGGGAATCGGCTACTCTCCTTATCTGGTCAATGAAACACCCATGCAGGGAGCCCCTCCTGGAAATGATGGCCGTTACGAAGAGCACCTTCGGCTGCTGAAAGAGATGAATGTCAATTATCTCCATGTCTTTCCCATGCAGATGCCGCAAAAATTCTTTGAAGCCCTGGACAAGACAGAGATCCTCTATGGACAGGATATCTGGGTATGCCCATATGAAGAAGACTTCCTGGCCGAACCCTTCCTGGTGAAGACCATGGAAGCTATTAAGACCGCCATTGATCATGTCTATCGCGTTGGTCGGCCAGACCGGCTGGTTCTGTTTTCCATCGGTGATGAACTGCAACCGGCCGCAGTTATCCGCACTGATTCCCGGCATCCAGAGGTTCGCAGTTATCAGGGAAAACACCTAAGTGTCGTCAACCGGACCCCTTCAGAAATCGCTATTGCCCGTCTCATAGACATGGCCATGGACTATGAACTGACCCGCTACGGTCAGCGGCATCTGTATTGTCACACGAGCTTTACCCATATTGGTCCCCTTGCAGACCGACCAGACATTGAGGTACCAAAGGAAAATGTGATTACCCCAGATCTTGGAGATCTCATCTGTCTCAATGTATATACCTATGCCCGCGGGGTACGCACCTCACCACCAGGATCGGTCACAAATACCAGCTATCAGGGCTACCTGGAAGAACTGAGCGCCAAAAGCATTAAACCGATATTTATTACCCAGGTCGGTCTTTCGACCTCCCCCTTTGAACCAAAATCATGGGTTCCAGGCTTTGGGGGACACAAGGTTGAAGCCGTCCCGACCGCCTTCGCTTCCATCTGGAAAGATATCAAAACCGCCAAAGGCAGTGAGAAAATCTGCGGAGTGTCTTTTTTTGAGCTAAACGATGAGTGGTGGAAAAGTGGGGAAGACTCAGCGGATTCTTCCCGGCATGACCTGGAAGATCCAGAAGAATGGTTTGGAATCTATGAAATCGGCAAGGGAGATCAACTGATACCAAAGGGAAAGATTCCGGATACTATCAAAAAACTATATCAAAGTCACTGAGTATAGAATTTACAATTTTAGAAAATTAAACACCACGCCGTCTCAACTTGGCACCTGTCAATGGAAAGGCAATAAATGCAATCCCATGGAAAAGTAGGCTCGCAGAGTTGGTGAGCAGCATTCTAAGCAGTAGAGCTTTTTATCTTAACTTTCAAGGTAACTTACAGAGAAACTGTCGATCACTCATCAAATCCTGACTATTCAAAAAACGTTCAATCGATTCTGCGGCAACTTTTCCCTGATATACAGCCTTTGCTGCAGTCTGGGGACCCAGAACATCATCTCCACCAGCGAAAATCCACTCAACAGAGGTCTGTAAAGTCAACGGATCAGTTTCATAGGTACCTTTTTTAGTCAAAGAGAATCCAAGTCCATGATCAGCTGTATGATCCACTTTTTGACTGATAGCAGGGATAACCGAATCGGCTGTGATGACAAAATTGGATGAGTCCAAGACCACCGGCCGCCTTCTTCCAGAAGAGTCAGGCTCACCAAGCTCCATACGTACACACTCAACGCCAACGAGTTTATTATTCTCAGTAAGAATTCTAACTGGCGCTGCTAACGTCTCAATATGAACTCCCTCTTCTTCAAGATGATGAATCTCGGCTCGAGACGCAGGCATTTCATCCTTTGTCCGGCGATACAGGATAAAAACATCGGTTGAGCCTAAGCGAAGGGCAGTCCGCGCCACATCAATTGCCACGTTACCGCCACCAACAACAACAACTTTCTTGCCAAGATCGATTTTTTCTGCAAGATTAACACGACGCAAATAATCTACTCCGTGTATTACACCATTGGTATTCTCTTCATGTTCGAGACCAAGTTTTCGACTCGCATGCGCCCCAACTCCGAGAAAAACAGCATCAAAACCTTCATCTCTTAAATCAATCAACGTTTTATCTTTACCTATAGTCACCCCCTCACAGATAGCGACCCCACAACTTTTAAGGGCATCAAACTCTGCTTGAACAATACTGCGAGGTAAACGGAAGGGAGGAATTCCAAAGGTAAGCATTCCGCCAAATTGTGAAAGACTCTCAAATACCGTACACTGAATTCCTTTATGAGATAAGTAATAGGCAACAGACATTCCAGCAGGGCCTGATCCTACAATGGCGACTTTTTTGGGTTGTGGCAGCCAGCAAGGCGATTGAATATTCATTTTATGAGCAACCATCCAATCAACGATAAATCGTTCGAGCATTCCTATGGCCACTGCTTCGCCCTTCCCTTTCCCGCGAACACAGGAACCTTCACACTGAACTTCATGGGGACATATCCGCGAGCAGACCGCGGGCATGGAGGAGGTCTCGCGAATCTTCCAATACGCCTTTTCAATCTCTTGTTCGCGGAGCAGCGCTATAAACCCGGGGATATCATTATTAATGGGACACCCACTACGACACGATGGTTTTTTACACTGAAGACACCGATTGGCCTCAAGAAGAGCTGTCTCAAGGGAATAGCCGGCAGCGATTTCATTAAAATTAGTGATACGGTCAGTGACGGGTAATTCAATCGTTCGTTGCCGGGAGATAGCCATGCGCTCTTGAGTTTTCATATTTCAACCTACAATTATTTCTTTAAATGAAAATGAGAAAAATTGGTAAAAAACCTTTAAATATCAAGGGCAATAACAAACATGTAGAAGTTCCAAAGAAGAAGTCGCAATCTTCATAAAAAATATTGAACTGAAAGTAAAAAAAAAAGGTCGTTCCATACTAGGAACGACCTTTTTTTGAAATATCATAAGCAGAAAAAATCAGGACATTTTAGAAACCTTCATACGGGCAAGAGCTCTTTGCAGAGCTGCCTCAGCCCGGGTTCTATTAATCAAATCATCATGCTGGACACTTTTGGCGAGTCGCTGCTCTGCTCGCTCTTTAGCACGCATGGCACGATCAACATCGATCTGACCGCCAAGCTCAGCACTTTCAACAAGAAAGGTAATCTGATTATTAGAAACTTCACAAAATCCGCCGCTTATCATAAGATTTTCACGTTTCTTTCCCTGCTCATAGGTAAGTAACCCTATTCGTATTGTTGAAAGAAATGGGGCATGATTGGCAAGTACACCAAAATCACCACCATATCCTGGAGCATTAACGATGTCGACATCTTCACTGACAACAGCGCCATTCGGGGTAACTACTTCAAGTCGTATTTGTTGAGCCATTGAATTGACCTCTTCAAAAGTCTTAGATTATGCCTTGTCCTTTGCAGCCTTGGCAAGGGCTTCGTCAATGGGACCGACCATGTAGAAAGCGTTCTCACCCATGTCATCGTACTTACCCTCAAGGATCTCTTTAAAGCCTTGAACAGTGTCTGCAACCTTTAC
>JFJP01036601.1_pt1 | contig 10609 bp, 10 predicted proteins | sample 431651 | NCBI WGS metagenome assembly JFJP01 (sample SAMN02602958, study PRJNA72255) | Microbial mat metagenome, whole genome shotgun sequencing project. | biome: fresh water; feature: sink hole; material: water; isolation source: purple microbial (photo- and chemosynthetic) mats found in...
GCGTCATACTCATTCTGATAAACATATTTTTCCATACGGACTTCGGCCTCACCCTCGGTGCGCTCGGCTCGAACCCGCAGATGATCACCTCGCAGGGCATGAATCCCGAGACGGTCAAGCTCGTCGGCATCTGCTTCTCGAACGGCCTCGTCGGCGTTGCGGGAGCGCTCGCCTGTATGTACCAGGGCTTCGCCGACGTCAACTCGGGTACCGGAACGGTCGTCGCGGGCCTCGCCTCGGTAATGATAGGCGAATTCCTATTAAAGTCCAACAGGATCGAAATGCTCACCCTCCGGGTCATCCTCGGCTCCATCCTCTACCGCGCCATCATGTACGCGGGCCGCCGCTACGGCTACGTCATCCACCTGACCGCCAACGACCTCAAGCTCATCACCGGGGTACTCATCATCGCCTGCCTCGTCGTCTCGAAATACGGAAACGGCTCCCTCCTCAAGCGCAAAGGGGCAAAATCATGATGAAGATCGACAGGGTCGGCGTGACCTTCAACGCGGGCACTCCCGACGAAAACCATGCGCTCAAGGAAGTGTCGCTCGAAGTGAACAAGGGCGACTTCGTCACCGTCATCGGCTCGAACGGGGCCGGAAAGACGACGCTCTACAACATAATCGCCGGAACCTACGCGCCGACGACGGGACGCATCCTGATCCGCGACATCGACATCACCCGCACCCCCGAATACAAACGCGCATTCTATATCGGCCGTATCTTCCAGAATCCCCTCCTAGGCACCGCAGGCAAGATGTCCCTCGAGGACAACATGGTCATCTGCCACAAGAAGGGCTACAAGGGCCTTAAAATCAGTCTGAACAACAAACTGCGCGAATATTTCCGCTCGCGTCTCCGGGAGCTCGACATGGGCCTCGAGAACCGCCTCACCGACAACGTCGACCAGCTGTCGGGCGGCCAGCGACAGGCGCTCACCATGCTCATGGCAGTCCTCTCGGAACCGGATCTCCTCCTCCTCGACGAGCACACCGCCGCCCTCGATCCGCGGAACGCCGAGATCGTCATGAACCTTACCCGCACCTTCGCCGACCGCTACGGACTGACGGTCATGATGGTCACCCACAACATGAACCATGCCATCGAATACGGCAACCGCCTGTTGATGATGGACTCGGGCGAGATAGTCCTTGACATCGGCGCCGCTGAAAAGTCGAAATTGACCATCGACGGGGTCGTCCAGCGTTTCCGCGACATCAAGAAGAGGGAACTGGCCAACGACCAGATGCTGCTGCATGTATAGGGCGACAAAGATTCAGATATCCGGAAACTGCCGATCAAGGAAATATGTACGTAAAGTTTCCCTGTTCAGAAGGAAACTAACCCAAACCCTTGCCTGTACGCTTTTTCCGGCGTATACTAACCTCATGGATATAACAGCGCTTTCAACGATACTGTCTCAGGGCAAGATCCAGCAGGACGCGGCCATGCAGGTGCAGAAACTCGCACTCGACGATATGAAGGAACAGGGTGTCGCGCTCGCGAAGCTCATGGAGAGCGTTCCGGCAGTTACCGATCCCTCCCTCGGAAACAAAATCAACATTCTCGCCTGATTCCCCATGTCCGAAGCGGATTCCATCGCATCGCTCACCGATTCCCCCAACACAGTCTCTTCACTTGTGCGTGATTTCAGGTCGCTCGGCCTCGAATCCGGCATGACCGTCCTCGTCCATTCGTCGCTTTCCTCGCTCGGCTGGGTATGCGGAGGGGCTCCCGCGGTCATTCTTGCGCTCGAGGAAGTGCTTGGAATAAACGGAACACTCATCATGCCCGCACATTCGGGAGACTTCTCGGATCCCGCTTTCTGGGAAAATCCACCGGTGCCGAAGGAATGGTGGCAGACGATCCGCGACGAAATGCCTCCCTTCGAGCGGGGCCTGACCCCGACAAGGGGCATGGGAGTCATAGCCGAAACCTTCCGGAAGCAGGACGGCGTCGCCCGCAGCGGCCACCCGCAGTCATCGTTCGCCGCCCGGGGACGAAACAGGGATTTCATCCTTCAGGATGAACATCTTTCATACCAGATGAACGACGAAAGCCCGCTCGGCAGGCTCTACGAACTTGACGGCTTCATCCTCCTTCTCGGCGTCGGCTGGGACAACAATACTTCATTCCACCTGTCTGAATATCGGGCATCCTGGAAAGGCAAGCACACCATCGTAAACCACGCACCGGTACTCGAAAACGGCGTGCGCGTCTGGAAGGAAATGGAAGACATCAATTACGGCGGCGAGGATTTCCCCGGAATGGGAGCGGCGTTCGAAGCGGCCTGCATCGAAGCGGCGCACGCCGGTACCATTGACATTCGGAGCGGGACAATCGGCCGCGCGACGGCGAAACTCGTCAGGCAGCGTGCGCTCGTCGATTTTTCGGTTGAGTGGATCGAAAAAAACCGCAATTAGAAATCCAATATATCTACTATATCTATTATATCCATGAATAAACTCGATTAAAGTTGACGGTTCCCCCATTCACCAGTAAAATAAGGAAGTGTAATCATATTCGCCGGCACCATCTTTGCCGTTCCGGATACCTGTAATCCCGACAGTAGCTTTCTGCAGTGGAGAAAACGTATGACCTATCAAATCCGGCAGGATGATCGTATGGGACTAGTCCGCCCATTTACCGACGCACATACGCTCGGGCTCAGTTCGATAACATCGCTGCTTGAAGAATGCGGCATAAGAACATTCACTGGCGCCGCCGATGTCTGCCGCGAAACGGAAAGAGTCACCCAAACAGGCAATGTTCCCATACTCGAAGCATGGATTCGCGACAGACAGATCACACTCCTCGGTTTCAGTTATAGACTCGATCCCGACGACGGTGTGCGACTTTTTACCGCCTGGCACCGGACGCTGCAGGAAAAAGACCTGCTGGTTTCGCGCGGGGGCCCGATACGCGCCGTTTGGTTCGCCGGGCTGCCGTCCTCCTGTGCAATGGTGAGGGAACGTTTCCCCGGCCTTGCAGGTTGTTTTCAGGGCGACGAAACCCCATACGAAGCCATGCAGCTGCTGGGAATCGATCCGTCCCTGATGCCTTCTTCCTTACTCGCCGGAAACGTATATGACGAAGCCCGCATGCGTTTCGGCCGCCAACTCGTAACCAAGGGCGAATACCACCGGGTACGGAAAGTCGAGCGTCAGTACAACGGTTTCGGAACGGAAAAAGACAATCTCGCCGCCCGGGTCAGTGCCGGAAGGAAAGCTGACCAGCCTCCGCTGATGAGGGCCCATGTCGGCCCGTATACCGGTGATCCGCTTGAAGATTTTCGGCTGTTCCGCGGCTGGACGAAAGAGCTTGCCAAGACGGGGCTTCTTGATGTTCTTTCCATCGGGACATCGCAGCTTACCCAGTCGGACTTTTACGGAGATCGTACAGGCTTGCCGGACGGCGGAGGAATAGTAATTCCCGCGCCCGAAGCTTACCGTACCATTTGGGACGACGCGCGGCCGATGCTCGTGCGGACCTATGCGGGAACACGTGATATACCGCGGCTCGCAGCGATGCACGAAGACAACCTCCATATAGCCTGGCATGCATTGTCCTTCTGGTGGTTTTGCAGGCTCGACGGGCGAGGCCCCTACCCCCTCGCAGAGAACCTGCAGCAACACTTCGATACGATGCACTTCATCGCATCGAAAGGAAAAATACTCGAACCGAACGTGCCGCACCACTTCGCATTCCGCGGCGCAGACGACGTAACCTATGCGGTCGCCGGATATCTCGCAGCAAAGGCCGCGAAAAAAGCCGGTATCGGGACGCTTGTCCTCCAGATCATGCTCAATACTCCAAAAACCACCAGCGGACTGCAGGATCTCGCGAAGGCCCGGGTGCTTCGAACTCTCGTCCGCACGCTCGAGGACGGGAATTTTTCGGTCCTTCTGCAGCCGAGGGGCGGCCTCGATTATTTTTCTCCGGATCTCGAAAAGGCAAAAGCCCAACTTGCCGCGGTGACCGCGCTGATGGCGGACATTGAGCCTTCCGATCGGCACAGTCCGGCGATCATTCATGTAGTCAGCTATTCGGAAGCGGTCCGTCTCGCCGATCCGCCGGTCATCGACGAAAGCATCCGCATAACCCGCGAAGCCTTTTCCGAGTACCGGCGGATGCGACGGAGCGGCGAAATCGAAAACCCGGACGGCAACCCCGAACTGGCGCACAGGACCCGGAATCTCCTGACCGAGGCGCAGACCGTCATCAATGCGATAGAGGAACTGGTACCCGACCCGTATTCGGCCGCAGGCTTTCTCGAAATTTTCGCACAGGGCTTTCTTCCCGTTCCCCGGTTGTGGGAATGCCGCGACGAATTCCCCGAGGCGGTCAGGTGGGAGACGAGGCAGGTCGACGGTGCGATCCGGGTCGTCGGAGCGGACGGTACCCCCGTACCGGCTGTGGAACGCATGGCCATAATCAGGGAGCAGATACAGAGGAGGCAGCCATGAACCGGCAGGAAACTAAAATGGGAGAATATCTCGGCGCGACTGCCTGCAAGGAGCGGGCAACGGAGGATTGACTATCGCCGGTATTCTCGGCATGCAGGGCTTTCATGTAACCCTGTACAACCGTACAGACGAAAACCTCAACGGAGTACGATGGCACGGGGGCATCACCGTCACGGGTGAAATGCAGGGATTCGGACCGGTGCATAAAGCCACGGCGGTCATGGAAGAAGCCCTTGAGGGAGCCGACGTCATCATGGTCGTCACTCCTTCCACCGCGCATTACCCGCTGGCGAAATTAATGGCCCCGCATCTCGTCGCGGGGCAAATCATCCTGCTCAATCCGGGCAGGACCGGCGGAGCCCTCGAATTCAGGCACACGCTCGAAAAGGAGCACGCCGAACCGCTCGTGCTGGTCGCCGAGGCACAGACATTCCTCTTCGCGTCGCGCGCGATTTCGAGGCAGACCGTCCGCATCCACCGTATATCAGGCCTTCCCTGCCTTTGTCGCCGGCAATTCCATATTGTCTACAAGTCTCGAAAATATCGGCGCCGTCTTCCATCCCGCCCTGACCCTTCTCAACGCGGGATGGATCGAAGCCACCCACGGCGGATTCGAATTTTATCTTCAGGGAATAACGCCGTCGACCGCGGCCGTACTGGAAAAAATCGACAGCGAGCGGGTGGCGGTCGCAAGCAGCCTCGGCGTCCATTCCGTCAGTTCACGGGAATGGCTGTATCTCAGTTACGATTCCCCCGGCGCCGATCTGTATTCCGCGATAAAAAACACGGCCGGATACAAGGGAATCATGGCGCCGTCGACGATCATGCACCGGTATATTTCCGAGGACGTACCGATGAGTCTCGTGCCGATATCATCCATTGGCCGAATGCTCGGCGTCGCGACGCCCACGATAGACATGATGATCGAGCTGGGTTCGGCGATGCACGGCACCGACTATCGCGCACAGGGCCGTACGGTCGAACGGCTGGGCATTGCGGGAATGTCCGTCAAGGAAATCAGGCAGATGGTCGTGGGCATTGCGCCGCGAACAACCCATAAAAAGGAGTCCGATAATGAATGAACTTCTCGCGACATCGTTGGAATATTGGCAAGGCATGTCTCCCAATCTCCGGGCGCTGCTGATTCTGGCGGGCGGATTGCTCGCGGCGAATCTGATACGGATTTTCTGCAGACTGGCCTTGCGCATCATGCGGTTCGACAGGATTTGCCACCGCATCGGATTCACGGAATTTCTGCGGAAGGGCGGCATCCACTACACGCCGACAGGACTTATAGGAAACCTCGTTTTCTGGGCGGCCATCCTGACGGTATTTCTCGAAGTATCGAAACAGCTCAATCTGCACCTGATAACAGCTGTTTACAGCCGTTTCGGAAATATCGTACCCGGACTCATAGCCGCCGCGCTGATCCTTTTGACAGGATGGATACTGTTCGAATTTTTGGCGAATTTCGCGGTCACGCTCGCTCGCAATGCGGGCATCCTGCATGCCGAGCTCCTGGGTCAGGCGATCCGCTACATGGGTCTTCTTTTGTTGATCATATTGGCGGTGGGTCAGGTCGAAATCGGAACCGGCGTGCTTGGCCTGATGCTCCTCGTATTTTTTTCGGGACTGTGCCTCGCATTCGCCCTCGCGTTCGGACTCGGCTGCCAGGACATGGCGCGGGACCTCATGCAAAAAATCCTGACTAACCTGCGGGAACAGAGCAGACAGGGAAAGTCGAGCGATCTTGAGGGATAAGGAGTTTAATCGATGTGCGGAATAACCGGTACCTACGGCCCGGAAAAGCAGGAGGCTACGGAACGAATGCTCGCGGGCATTTTGCATCGGGGCCCCGACGGTCACGGAATCTACGATGCCGGATACGGCAGCGTCGGCCATTCACGCCTTGCGATTCTCGATCCCGAGCACGGCCGCCAGCCTTTTGTGTTCGGCAGCAGCGTAATCGCTTTCAACGGCGAAATCTATAATTACCGGGAACTCGCGGCCAGGCATCTTACGGGCACTGTCTTCACCGGGCACTCGGATACGGAGGTCATCCTCCATCTCTTCCTGAAACTCGGAAGCGCGGCGGTTCCACTCCTCGACGGCATGTTCGCCTTCGCCGTGATGCACGACGGAAAACTCTTCGCCGCACGGGATCCCCTCGGCATAAAACCGCTGTACTACGGCGAATATGAAGGAGCCTTCGTTTTCGCGTCGGAAGTTCGCGCCCTTGCCCGTGTCTGCAGCACGATTTCCGAATTTCCTCCGGGGCACTGGTATGATACAGAGACCGGCTGGCACCGGTACTATGACCTCGAAAAAAGTATTGTCCCCTTTACCGGAACCGAAACGGAAGCCATTGCCGGAATTCGCACGACGGTCATGAGGGCGGTCGAAAAAAGGCTTCTTGCGGACGTCACCGTCGGAGTGAGCCTCAGCGGAGGCCTCGATTCAAGCATCGTCACCGTCTGTGCGAAACGCAGTCTGGATACCCTCGAAACTTTCGCCGTCGGCATGGAGGGCAGCGGTGACCTCGCCGCCGCACGCATGGTGGCCGAAGCCGAAGGGACGCGACATCATGAACTCGTATATACCGAAAAAGAAATGATCGCAGTCCTGCCGTCGGTTGTCGCGAGCGTCGAAAGTTTCGATCCGGCGCTTGTACGCAGCTCGATACCCAACTGGTTTCTCGCGGACCTGACCTCGAAGCACGTCAAGGTAATGCTTACCGGAGAAGGGGCGGACGAACTGTATGCCGGATACGATTATATGGCGCGATGCACGGAAGGAAGCGAACTGGAAAAGGAACTTCTCCTGACGGTGAAATCCCTGCACAACACGAACCTGCAACGCGCGGACCGTCTGTCAATGGCCTTCGGAGTCGAAGCACGTGTACCTTTCCTGGACAGGGATTCGACGGCATTCGCCCTTGGCCTTCCTCCGGAATGGAAGTTGCACGCCAATCGGGTTCCCAAATACCTGTTGAGAAAAGCGTTTGAAGACCTGCTGCCTTCCGCCATCAGTTCGAGACCGAAGCTCAAATTTTCGCATGGTGCGGGATCGGCAAACATATTTGCCGAAATCGCGGAACGCACAGTGAGCGAGTCGGATTTCCTCACCGAGCGGAACAGGATGAAACGCGATTGGCATTACCATCTGGAAAACAAGGAAGCGCTCTATTACTACCGGATACTTCACGAACAGATCGCCGATGAAATCATTTTTCCCGTCATGGGTTCGAGCAGAAGCCTTTAGGACGGGTCACCGACCGCCGCGGTCACCGACCGAAGCGGTCACCGACTGCCGCGGTCACCGACCGCCCGACCACACAAGCAAGGCGAGCAGCAGAAAAAAAAGCGCGAGAACCAGTTTCGCGGTAAAAAGGTTCCTGCCGAACCAGTCCCGGATTTTTGCCTGTTCGACTCCGGCGAGGCAGATCGCGAGCACTGCGCAGAGCGGTACGATGAATGCGGTGTTGTAGAGGAAGAGCCAAAGCACCTGCCTGTTTGCGCCGCCTGACTGGAGCATGTAGGCGATCGCCGGGAAATAAATCTGGCCGGTACAGGCAAGTTCCAGAAAGGCGACGACGGTTCCGGTAACGAAAAACGACAGGACGAGGACGGGCGAAAACGGACTGTCCGCGGAAGGCGTGCTCCTGATCGCGCGGTGCACGAGGCGCTTGATGCCCGGAGGCAGCTGGAGCACCATGGCGGCCGCTCTCCCCCGCCGGACCGCTACAGCGTCCCACAGGGACAGGAGTGCGAACAGAAGTGATAATGAAGCAAACAGATACCGCACGCCGAGGCGGACCCACTCGAGTCCGGATGCTGTGCGGAACACGGAAAAAAGGCCGAAGCCGATCGCGAGGTACGCGAAAAAAACACCCGCAATGAACGCGAAGCCGGAAAGCAGCATGCGCCGCCTGCCGCCGCCCCGCAGCGCTATCCAGGACATGAAGAACAGCATCGTTGCGAAGGCGCATGGATTGATGCCGTCGACGAGCCCGGCGAGCAGCACCGGAAAGAAGGCGAGCGAAAACGGCGCAGGGTCAACCTCTGAGGCTGGAATCTTTTCGCGCCAGGTGCCCGAAGCAGCGAAATGCTTCAGCTCGGGCGCCAGGTTTTCGTCGATGGCGGCGTTTCCCTGGTACACGTTGTTGCCGATGATCAGCACGGGAAACACCCTGAAGGAATGCCCGCGCAGGGCAAGCTCATCCTCGCACCGCTTGAAGCCGTCAGGATGCCCGATGCGGCTTCCGCTTCGGGCAGAACTTTTTCGACGAACTGGTCGCAGTGCGCGCAGCCGATCTCGCCGTAATATTCGAGTGCCACCCTCGGCGGCGTTCCGGTCTGCGCCGGTGCTGTCTGCGCGCACAGCGGCAGGATCAAAGCGGACCAAAAAAAGAAATGCAGTATCTGTTTCATAGGTACTGCATTCTTTCAGGCGCGAAGCGTAATGTCAAGGAAAAACAGGTGCTGCTGCTTCCGTTATTTCGCCGCTCCTGCGGGTTTGAACGGACCGAAACCGCGCTTTACGTTGCTCTTGCCCGTCGGTCCCTGGTTCAGGATGAGAGCGACGAGGATTACGATGCCTGTCGCGAGCGGATGGTACGACGAGGACATGTTCAAAAGGTTGAGTCCGTTGTTTATGAAACCGACCATGACGGCTCCGATGAGGGCTCCCGTGACCGAACCCTTGCCACCCTTGAGCGACGTGCCTCCGACGACGATGGCCGTGATTACGTTGAGTTCGTAGCCGCCCGCGTTCATCGCGTAAGCCTGCTGGGTCAGCGACGCCATGACGATACCGGCTATGGTCGCGGTCACCGCGGAGATGACGTAAGCGATGATGCGGATGCGATCGGGATTGACGCCCGAAAGCTTCGCCGCGACTTCGTTCGCGCCTACCGCGATGGCCTGTCTGCCGAACACCGTGTTCTTCAGGAGGATGTGGCTGATTATGGTCAGGAAGATCATGATATAGATCGGGAAGGGAATGCCGAGCAGCTTTCCGATTCCGATCGAAAGAAAGCCCGCAGGCTGCATGATGGTGATCTGGTCGCCCGAGGAAATGAGCATCGCGATGCCGAAAAGATAGGTTTTTGCGGCCATCGTCACGATGAAGGCCGGAACCCTGAATTTTGTCGTGACGATTCCGTTGAGGAGACCGATCAATACTCCGAAAAAGAGGGTGATAAAAATGCTGAGTATCCAGTTGATGCCGAACCCGTTCATCATCACGTTGGCGATGATGCCGGAAAGGGCCGCGATGGAGGCGACGGAAAGATCGGTGCCGCCGGTGATCGGGGCGTAGATGGTGCCCGCGCACATGATGCCGATCAGGCACACAGACCACAGGACGTTCGTCAGGTTCTCGAGCGTCAGAAAACGGTCGGAGATGAACGAGAGCACGACCATCATCAGAATAAGGATGAGGAACAGACGCGAATCGGCTACAAGGCGCTTCGCAAGGGCAGTATTCCATTTCTGTTTCATTTTGCACCACCTTCGATTATGCCTGACGACGCGCGGAGCACGTCTTCCTCGGTAACGACGCCTTCCGTGAATTCCTTGACTATCCTTCCCTTGCGGAGAATGACGATACGGTCGGAGAGGCGGGTCAGTTCGGGCAGGTCCGAGGACACGACGATGACTGCAACGCCCTGGGCCGCAAGCTGTCCGATGATCTGGTAGATTTCTTCCTTCGCGCCGATGTCGATACCGACCGTGGGTTCGTCGACGATGAGAAGCTTGAGATCGCGGAGCAGCCACTTGCCGACTACGACCTTTTGCTGGTTGCCGCCCGAGAGGGATCCGACCGGGAAGCTGGCGTACGGTGTTTTTATCTTGAGAAGATCGATGGCCTTGAGGGACAGTTCGAGTTCCTTCTTGTCGCTGACGAATCCGGCCTTGCCGGAAATGGTATCGAGATTGGTGATGCCGATGTTTCCGGTGATCGAAATGGCGCTCATGATGCCCTGCAGCCGCCGTTCCTCCGGCACGAAGCCGAAGCCCTTCGCTATCGATTTCTCGACCGTCGGCGCATAGGGCTTTCCGAGATAGGTGATGCTGCCGCTGCTGATCGGGTCGATGCCGTACACCGCACGGATCAGTTCGGTCCTTCCGGAACCGACG
>JFJP01041019.1_pt1 | contig 10609 bp, 6 predicted proteins | sample 431651 | NCBI WGS metagenome assembly JFJP01 (sample SAMN02602958, study PRJNA72255) | Microbial mat metagenome, whole genome shotgun sequencing project. | biome: fresh water; feature: sink hole; material: water; isolation source: purple microbial (photo- and chemosynthetic) mats found in...
AATATCGCAAAACATTATTGAGCAAAATTCCTTTGTCTCGCGCTGGAACACCTGAAGATATTGCGAATGCAGTCTTATTTCTCGCATCGCCCGCTGCTTCTTATGTAACTGGAACAACTTTGCACGTTAATGGTGGAATGTACGTTTAAAATTTATTTTAAACCTGACAGGTTTCTAAAACCGGTCAGGTTTTATTTCTATCTAACGCCAATCCCATTTAATATGTTGAAGAACTAACGCCGAGATTTCCTCGACAGATTTAGTGGTCGTATCTGCAAATGGAATATTTAAACGCTTATAAAGAACTTCAATTTTTTGCACTTCATTTTCGCATTGAATTAATGAAGCATAACGGCTATTTGGACGACGTTCTTGACGGATTTTAGCTAAACGTTCTGGGCGAATTGTTAAACCAAAGAGTTTTTCTCTAAAATTTCTAATAGATTCAGGAAGTTGCATATCTAAAATATCGTCATCGGTGATAGGAAAGTTTGCTGCTGCAACCCCAAATTGCACTGCTAAAAACATAGAAGTTGGGGTTTTACCACATCGAGATGCACCTATTAAAATCACATCCGCTTCTTCATAATGTCCAGTGCTTGCACCATCATCGTGTTGGGTTGCAAAATTGATTGCATTAATGCGTTTGTTGTAATTAAGAACTTTGGTATTATGACTGCGTCCGACTGCGTGAGAAGAAGGCATTTGTAATTCTAATTCTAGTGGTTCAATAAAAGTGCCGAGCAAATCCATGACCATGCCGTGCGCTTTTGAAATAATATGTCGAACTTTTGCATCAGTAATCGTTACAAAAATTAGAGGACGGTTCTCTAAAATTGCTGCGCAATGATTGATTTCACCGATTGCTTTTTGAGCGGTTTCAACGGTATTAATATTTGAGAAAATCCGATATTCAAAAATTAAATGATCAAATTGACTGAGCAAACTATGTCCCAACGTATGCGCCGTAATCCCCGTACTATCTGAAACAAAAAATACCATTCGTGATTTCAAATGTTGTGAGCAATCCATTTTATTATCTCTTTCTGTAAGTTATGTAAGCCGTGTTTCATTTTGAATGTATTTTACCAATAAATGCCATTTATATCTGATTTTAATCTACTTGTAAATGATTTTATTTTGCGCGACTTATTGTTATAATCTTACATAAGTTTTCTATTATTTCAGATTGCGAAACAATAATACTAAAGTTATTGAATATAAATTTAAAGAAAATATCTTTATTTTGAGATATTAAATAATATTGGAAAATGTTATGTGGTTTCTTTAAATTAACTTAAAAAACTTTAATAAAAGTAGAATAGCATGGAAAATGCGGTATTTGATTTGCATTTAAAAAGACACAAAAATAAATTATGAATAATCTATCTATTTGTTTTATAAGATTAACTTGAATTTCTTTTTGATTAATTGTGCATATTGATTGCAATATTACTTTTAGTTTGCATTGCATTATAATTTTAACAGCTGGCATGAGGTTTAACTATATGAAATTAATATCTTTTTTAATGATTGTTCTCATTAATACTCCTTCGCTTGCTAATGATAATTCTTCCAAAAATAGCGATAAAGATGACGCAAAAAAAAGAATTTTTGAATTGAGCAAATTATCTTTAGATGAATTAATGGAAGTCCCCATTACAAGTGCGTCTCGAATTAAAGAAAAAATTAGTGATACGCCCGCTAATATTCTCGTAATTACAAAAGAACAAATTGAAACCCGTCGTTATACGAGTTTAATTGATTTAATGCGTGATTTACCCGGAGTTCAAGTTCAAGAACGAAGTAACCAAATTTTCTATAATACGATAACATTTCGTGGTCACTTATTTACTAATAAATTCCTACTCTTACAAGACGGCGTGCGTATTGATTCTCCCACTGGTGAAGCATTGCCTATTGCTGAAAATTTTCCTTTGTATCATGCAAAACAAGTTGAAATCGTGTATGGTCCAGCATCGGCGGTATATGGAACGGACGCATTTGGAGGAGTGATTAATATTATTACCGAGAAACCCGAAGATGTCGATGGAGGAAAAATAGGTATAACAACAGGTAATCATGACTATCGTTATTCCTATGCGTATATGGGTAAGAAATTAAATGAAAATGTTAGTTTAAGTGTGGGTGCACACAAGCATAATTTTAATGATGAAGAGATTGCAAAAGATTATCCTAATTCATTTCAAATGGTTAATTTAACAAATTCAACGGGTCAAGTGGTTGAAAAAGCAAACGAACGCCATCCTTTCACCGCACCCGCACAAAGCCAAAGTTTCTATAGTAAATTAAATCTTAGCGATCACCTAACTATCGGTTATCAAAGAAATATTTTGAGAAACCCATCGACAACGGGTGAACCCCCAAAAATTACCCCGTATGGTGAAGATTTGATTTGGGAAACCATTACCGATAATTTTTACGCAAAATATAATCATCGTTTTAATGATAAATTAAGTGGAACAACTCAGTTTGAATATAGTGGTTATGAAATTGGAAATATGTCCAAATTTAGAAACCGTTATTGTGAATACATTAGTTGTTATATTTATGCAAAAGGAACGAAAGAAAGTGTTGAACAACAACTTAGTTTTCAAATCAACGATATTCATCAATTAACGGGTGGTTTCAGTTATGCGCATTATTATTCATTACCTAAAACAACTGACTTGCCAATGCCTTACAATACCAGCCTTTCTCCATCCGAACAAAACTTACATCATTTAGGTACAAATAATAGTTTGCCAATTGATATAATTGAATTACGTTATCAAACCCGTTCTATGTATTTGCAATTGCAATCGGCATGGCATGAGCAATGGTCATCAACAATGGGTGTCCGTTACGATTACAACTCACGTTATGGAGAAACCATTAATCCGCGTTTAGGATTGGTATATCGTCCGACTAATAAAACTGTATTTAAGTTATTGTATGGAGAGGCTTTTCGTGCGCCCTCAGCAATGGATTTGTTTGAAACATATGGGATTTTTACAGGAAAGCAAAATGCGGCGGGACAATACATTAGTTCGCTTTTTAAAGCACCGAGTCCAAACTTACAACCAGAGAAAGCAAAAAATTTAGAATTTAATATTTTGCATCGCATTGATGATCATTTGAATATTGCATTAAGTACCTATTACACCAAAGCAAATAATTTAATTTTACAGGCAAACGATTCTATTGCAAATCAATTTATTACTGGCGGGCAAATTTTAAACACTAAAAGTAATTACAATTCAGGTCAAAGTAACCGTTATGGTTTAGAACTAAGTTTAAATGGAAGTTATCCTTTAACAAATAGTTGGAAAATAGATTTCTGGGCAAATTACAGTTATTTGAAAGGAAAAAATACTTACCCTGGTTTTAGTATAGAATTGAATTTACCTTATGTATCACAAAATTTGTTTAAATTTGGTACAACTTTGAAATATAATAAAGATTATTTTGCAACCTTACAAATGCGTAGCAATAGCCCCGTCAATATGATTCCTTCCAGTACAAAAACGCCCACATTACACATTGATACGGCTGGAAGTGCAATATTTGATTTGCATTTAGGCATGGCTATTTACAAAAATTTATCAGCAAATATAGATATTTACAATTTATTTGATACCCATTATTACGCGGCAGCATCAAACTATCCAAATAATGCAATTCCTCAAACCTTACGAAGCTGGATGTTTTCTTTAAATTACCGTTTTTAAACAACGATATTGCTTATTATAAAATGGTTTCAAAGCTGGTTTGTCAATAAATCATTCAAATCGAACCAGATTTGAGCAACTTTATTATGCAACCAATCCACCCATTATTGATTGATTGCATAGGATTGTTTCCGAAATGGTGTTTAAAAGACTGCATTTTAGATCGAGCAAAAAATCTAGCTTTTAAAAACAAAAAATTATCTATCAAGAATCAAGATGTGAGTTTTTGGGATGATTGAGAGGAAAATCCTTTTGGATACATTGATTTAGGAGATGTTGGATGCGTTTTAAGCAGACTAAGGCTTGATCGCCAGTGGGATTGGTTTGCAAGGTTTCTTCGATATCGAGCCATGCTTTTTTGGTGTTGTCTAAACAGGTTTGATCGTACATTTTGAGTCTCTCCGTGAAATGATTTGTCCGCAAATGGTAGCGGGTTGGCTTTAGTTAGGCTAACATAAAGGGATTGCACGTTGAACGATTTTTGGCGCGCACCCTGAATTTTTTATGATTTTTAATTATTTTTCTGAGGATAAACCGATGGTTCGGGCATTTTTAGCTCTTTTCTTCACAACATTACTCGCGGGTTGCGGCGGCGGCGGCGCATTTACCGAGACCACCACCAGCACCACCACCAATCCAACCGCAACGGGTAATGCCACCTTGACGATGCGCGGTCAAACCGTCATTCCAGCAGGTCAAAAAAATACCACTCTGACTTTTACATTCCGCAACGAAAACGGCACCCCGATCACCAACGGAACGTTGACTTTTACGGTGAACGGTTCTGCCCGAATTGGCGGACAATCCAGCGGAACGTATAATACTGATTCAAATGGCGATGTTAAAGTTGTCATCGACGATACCGTCAGCGAAGCCGTTTTATTATCAATCACGCCGAGCGCGCCCAATATTACTTTTACGCCGACACATTTGGACTATTCGCTGTATTTTTCACCTGTCATTAACGCCTTCATTTCGCCCAATAATCAACCCGCTAACGGCACTGCCGCCTCAAAATTAACCGTTCGCATTCAAGATCAACAAGGCAATCCTTTTGTGGGCGTTTCAACCGCGCTGGCTTTTTCACCCGGATCGTTTGCGGTGGCGGCAAATGTGCCCACTCAAACCGATTCAAACGGGATTTTCGCCGTCGACATCACCGATACAATTGCTGAAACTTTAATGGTTTATCCTTCGTTGGGCGGTTATACGCTGGAAGGATTGCCCGTCATTTTCAGCGCGAGTGCTCAAAGTGTTCCAAGCACTGTGAGTTTAACGGTCAACAGCAGCCCCGTGTTAGCCGACGGCATCGCCACCGCCGAATTGGTGGTGATTGCACGCGACAGTGCCAATACCCCAATCGCCGATGTGGAAGTGGTGTTATCGTTGGATTCTGGAAACGCTATTTTAGGAACAGCACGCGGCAAAACGGCTTCAAATGGGGTTTTTAAAACAACAATTAGCAATACCCTCGAACAAGAAGTGTATGTATTTGCATCGGTGGCGGGCGTTCAAGCCAAACCTCAAAAAATTGTCTTTAGCAAAGCGGTTTCTTTAAGCGGAAATGCCATCATTTCTATGCAAGGACAAACCGTCATTCCAATCGGACAAAATAGTGCAAAATTAACCTTTAGATTTCAAAACGAAAACAGCACCCCAATTACGAATGGTTCTTTAACTTTTACAGTGAGCGGATCGGCAAAAATTGGTGGAAAATCAAGCGGTTCGGTAAATACTGATGAAAATGGAAATGCGTCTGTTGTTATCGAAAATAGCGTGAGTGAAAGCGTTACTTTAGCCGTCACACCCACCGCGCCTAATCGGACTTTTACGCCAACGCATTTAGATACCACTTTGTATTTCTCGCCGACAATTAATGCGTTCATTTCAAACGATGGGCAACCCGCTAATGGCACTGCCGCCGCTAAATTAACTGTCCGCATTCAAGATCAAAAAGGTAATCCTTTCGCAGGTGTGCCTGTCGCGTTGGCTTTTTCGCCCAAATCTTTTGCAACTACCGTCAATTTGCCCGCTCAAACCGATGGCAATGGCTTATTTGTGGTCGATATTACCGATACAGTGGCTGAATCTTTATCCGTTTATCCCACCTTGGGCGGACACACATTGAACGGTTTGCCGCTCACCTTTACCGCATCGTCATTGACCACGCCCTCGTTGGTCACGATCACCGCCAGCGACAAAACCGTCTTAGCCGACGGTGCAGCAACCACCAATTTAACCGTTATCGCTCGTGACGCATCGGGCACGCCAATCGCTGATGCCGAAGTGACGTTGTCGAGCAGTTCAGGCAGCGCAGTGTTGGGCGCGGCAGCGGGTAAAACCGCTACAAATGGCGCGTTTCAAACTACTCTCAAAAACACCGTCGCTGAACCCGTCACCATCACTCCTAGTGTGGGTAATGTGCGCGGCGCGTCTCTCACCGTCGAGTTCACGAACAGCACGTCCACGTCGCCAGTTGCTACCGTCACCGCGACCAAAAACGGCGATCCGCGTCCTGCCAGTGGCACAGATGCCATCGTCTTGACCGTTTTTGCCCGCAACATCAGTGGCGATCCCGTGATTGGCGCGGAGGTTTCTTTGAAAGTGTCGGGCGGATCAGCTACTTTCGCTCCCGATAGCGGCAAAACCGACAATTTAGGACGTTTCATCACCAACGTCACCGATAAAGTTGCCGAGAATTTCAACGTCACGCCTGTCGTGGCAAACGTCGCGGGCGAAACGCTCAATTTAACCTTTAACGCGATCCCCAGCAGCTCGACCGCTGTTCCCAACACCATCTCGATCACCGCCGCCAATAACAATCAAGCCGCCGACGGTAAATCCCCCATCACCTTGAACGTTGTGGTGCGTGATGCCAGCAATATCCCGTTAAGTGGCGTGGATGTGGTGTTATCGAGTGATTCGACCACTGCCCTGCTCACCGCTGCCAGCGGCAAAACCAATGCGGGAGGCGTGTTCACCACCACCATTTCCAACACCAAAGTCGAGTCGTTTTTAGTGAGAGCCAATGCGGGTGCAAAAGTCGCTGAAACAACGGTGGCATTTGGCGCGCCCACCAACGTCAACATTTCACAAATCACTGTCACCGACAACAACAAACTCGCCGACGGCAAAGATGCCATCACGATCACTGCTTTAGTGCGCGATGCTCAAAATCGACCCGCCGTCGGGATTCCCATGACTTTGGCGATCAATCCAAACACTTCCAATCTCGCCGCCGCCGCCATTCCTGACAAAGCCACTGGCATGACAGGTTCAGGGGGCGAATTTATCGTGAAATTGACCGACACCGTCCCCGAAACCTTTACCGTCACAATGGGCGTTAGCGGCACACTCAACTCTAAAACCTCTGGAAATATCACTTTCATCGAAGCCGCCACCACCGCTCAACCCGCCGCGTTGGAATTATTAACCAGCAGCTCACAATTAGCTTCCGAAGGCAAAGCGGAAGGGGTTATTTTAACTGCACTTTTAAAAACCAAAGATAACAATCCCTACAAAGGGGGCGAAGTTCGTTTTAGCAGCACTTCTGGCACAATTCAACCCATTGCAATGGGAACAGGAACAACAACGGAGGCGGGAAAAACTAACGACGCAGGTCAAGCCTACGCACGTTTAACCACCGAAGGAAATCCGATTAACCGTGATATTGAAGTGACTGCAAAATCAGGTGAATTAACCCAAAAAATAACCATTACTGTCGACGGTACAGTGTTAAGCATTTCTGGTCAAGGAACTGCAATTCAAGGAAGCAAACAAACCTTTTCTGTTTTCTTAAAAGATTCTATAGGAAAGGGCATTGCTGGACAAAAACTTAAAGTGGTTTCTTCATTAAATAATCCATTAAGTAATTCAACACTAACTACAAATGAAAGTGGTGTTGCAACAGTGGACTTAACAGCAAATAATGTGGGAACAGGAACAGACACTCTAACAGTAAGCCTCTTAGCATCAGATGGTGTTACTATTATTTCAAAAGTTACGCCCATTACCTATTTCTTAAACATATCGGGAGATAAATTTTCACTAGCTCCTAAAGATGACCCATTAATAAAGGGTGAAATGTTTGATGTATGTTTAAATTCAGCGGGCAAATTTACGATTAAATGGGAAAATAATACTGCGGTTTGTCAAGTTGGTATTTATAGCTCAAGAGGAGCAGTAAATATTCCTTTGCCAGCAGGCATTTCTCCAATCTCAGGTTCTTCTCCAAATACAGTGGATTTTACATTAACTGCTAATAATGCGGGTCCTACCACGTTAAATGCTAATGTCATTAAAACAACTTCCTGCTCTTCTGCACCCACAGCTTCATTAAATTTTAGTTTTGTAGCATTGACTGCAAGTACAATTTCATTGCAGGCAGAACCCGCCACGTTAAATTCAAATTTACCTGGTAAAGATTCTGAGCAAAGTACAATTACTGCAGTTGTGCGTGATCAAAACAATAATTTAGTGAAAGGTAAAAGAATTAACTTTCAAATTTCTGATGTAACTGCGGGAAGAATCTCTCCCAATTATGCCGTTACAGATGATTATGGACGTGCAAGTATTTCTTATATTGCGGGTGAATCAACGGGTGCAAATAAAGACGTTACAATTAGAGCAACTATCGATTGTAGAACTGCACCTGATTGCAAACCAACTCCAGCTTTAACAACTTATTGTCAATGCATAGAAACTTCTAATTCCCGTTGCGATAATGGTGCTCCTTTTGGTGAAGTAAGAGTAACGGTTGCACGTCGCCAAGCCTTTATTGTTCTAGGAACAGGTAATAACATTAATGATTTCGGTGAAGGAGGTACGAAATATCAGCATCCTTATACCGCATTGGTAACCGATGTGAATGGTAATCCAATTAAAGGAATAACTGTGGATTTGAGCGTTATTCCTACTCGTTATATAAAAGGTTGGTGGGGATGGAATGATACAGTTGATCCTGCCGTTTGGGATAAAGTAGAAACGGTTTCTTGTAGAAATGAAGATTTAAACCGTAATAGCATTCTTGATGCGGGTGAAGACATTAATGGTAATGGAGTTCTCGATCCCCGTAATGTTGCTGCTTTAACAAATGCAGCAGGCGTAGGTACGGCTAGCAGTATTAAAATTGAAACCGATGCTAATGGCTTTGCTGATTTTAAACTTGTTTATCCAAAAAATTATGCAACATGGGTTGACGTTGAACTTATTGCAAGAACAATTGTTGCTGGAACGGAAGCTGAAGCGAGGGAAGAGGTTAGATTAAAAGCATCACTTGCAGATTTTGCTGGCAAAGATTCTTCTCCCCCTCCAGCCGATAACTTTTTGGGAATTGGCGCAAATAAAAAAATTGAGAATCAATGGGTGATTGATGAAAGTGATGATCCAAGAGTGGGTGATTTCAATCGTAATGGTGCGGTTGATAATAATTTACCCGCAACTTGTGAATCTTCATTAGATATTCATCCTAGATAATCTTATGTCACCACGTCCGCTTAAAGCAACGCCATTGAATTTATTGATATTACATCAAGAGATTCAGGCATTGCTTGAGAGCAACGTGGCGCGGGAAGATCGGGTTTTAAGTGCATTACAACTTTTATTACGCCTGACCAATGCGGCGGGCGTTTTTCATTCTTACTTTGGTGATAAACAACTCATTGCTGGACAACGCATTTTATCCAAACAAGCCTTAACATGGCACTCTAATTTAGAAACCCTTTTTTTAGAACAAGCACAATTAACGTTAGATAAAAAAGAAACTCAAATTTTTCCTCTCGATAAATCTCAACAAATCTATATTTTAACCGCTCCCATTAATAATGCTGAAACCATTGCATTAGCATTAGTGTTAGGTGAGCAACGCCTAGAAATGTTTGCCACTATTTTGCAATTAGTCGTGGGTTATTTAAGTGTTTCTTCACAACATACGTCGACAAATACCGATTGGCTAATGATGTTGAGCAAAGTGTTTGCAATGCCCGATATTGATAAAGCATTTCAAGGTTTATTACATACCATTCAACATCACTTTAATGCACAACGGGTTATTTTAGGATTACAAAAAGGCAAACATTGTCGCGTTGAAACGATTTCTGAAATCGATCATTTAAAACGCCAAGCTGATATTGTCCATGTGAGTGAAGCGTTAATGAAAAGCACGTTATTATTGAAATCACCGCTGACTAATGAAAACGAAGATTATGAAGTGAAACAAATGCTTAAAATAACGGGAACACAGGGTTTATTAAGCATTCCGTTGCCCATTTTACCCGAAGGTTTTGCGGGTGTTTTAATCGTTTTGTGGGAACATCCTCCCAAAGAAACTCAATTAAAAGAATTAGAGCAACTTTCTCCCGCCTTAGGAATGACAGTTGTTGCATTAAAACGTTCGCGTCCACGTTGGTGGCAACGTTTGTGGTTGAATGCACCCGCACAAAGAAACCGTCGTATTTTAAAATTATCTTTGTGGTTAGGTTTTGTTTTAATTATGTTAATTCCCGTTCCTCATCGAGTCGCGGGTTCTGTGATATTAGAACCCACCGTTCGACGCTTTGTAAATGCCCCATTTGATGGTTACTCGCTGAATTAGACGGCAAAGAAATTGAGTGGCAATTATCGGGTTTGAAAGCAGAGAAAAGTCGTGCGCAAAAACAAAAGGATGTGAGTGCTGCCGCTCGTGATACCAGTGCCGTTCAAATCGCTCAGCTTGAAATAGAACGCATTGATGCCCAACTTGATTTATTAGAGCATCGTTTAGCAAATCTACAAATCAAAAGTCCATTAGATGGTATTATTATTTCTGGCGATTTGAAACGGGTTGAAGGAAGTCCGTTAAATAAAGGTCATGTATTATTTGAAATCGCACCATTAGATAA
>JFJP01027631.1_pt1 | contig 10607 bp, 12 predicted proteins | sample 431651 | NCBI WGS metagenome assembly JFJP01 (sample SAMN02602958, study PRJNA72255) | Microbial mat metagenome, whole genome shotgun sequencing project. | biome: fresh water; feature: sink hole; material: water; isolation source: purple microbial (photo- and chemosynthetic) mats found in...
TTTTGATAATCAGCAGATTCCATCACAGGAATCACAACCTTATCAGTTTGACGGAATAAATTGCTTTTATCCGCTTTAATAACGCAGATAAATGAGGTGAATGGTGTCAGAATTTGATATTTCAAAGCGAAATTTAGACAATAAGTTTTTAAATTGTCCTTTTTTGCCATATAGATATCGGATTCGAAATTTCTTTCATAGGTTAAATTTCTTTGAATCCTTTGAATCATCTGAAAAGCTCCATATTTATGCAAATAATCATTTTGAATCAGAGAATCATGAAGTTGTATTTGAATATCTTTTGAAATCTCTTTCTTAAGGGTGCTATCATAATATTTCAAAGTCAGATTTGTTTGTTTTTTCTGATCGAAACTCTTATTCAAAAATGCGAAAATCTTTAATTCTTCATTTTTTCGAATGAAATTAATGGATTCTGGGGTAGGAACTATGATGTTGATAAGACTTTTATCATAATTCAAGTTTAAATCACTTAGAAAGGGTGTGATTGAATCCTCCAATAATCCAATAATCTTCTCATTCATATCCTCATTTTCAGCTATAAATTGATATTGACCTTTTCCCAGTTTCGCTCCCTCTATAATAATTTCTCTTGAACAACCATTTCCCACTCCAATTGTATAAACTCTGCCCACATCATTGTACTCTGAGATCAAACTTAATATGTTCACAACATTTGAAACATCACCATCTGTCAAAATAAAGATATTTTTGGGATATTGATCAATTTTCGAAGTAGTTAAAGCTGTTCTTAAGGGATTATAAATATCAGTCCCTCCAAGATCTGCTTGAATGCTTGAAATTGAAGCCAAACAACTTTCTACTAATTTCTCATTGGTTTTAGAACTGGCATTGTATAGACTGTCAATGCTCGACCCAAAACCAATCACATTAAAATAAGAATCTGGTGGTAATGATCTTACGAATAATTTCAAAGCTTCTCGAGCCATTTCAATTCTTTTTCCTTCCATAGATCCACTTCTGTCCAAAAGGAAAATGAATTCTCCTTTTGCATTCATTAAGTTCACTTCATAATTAGATTTGGCTGAATTTTTTTGAAATGCTAGGTATGCGTCCTCATCAGAGCAAGGATTGAAATCTGGCATGAAATTTATCATGGCACAATACGGATTTTCTTCTTCATTGCTATGCGCCAAAGAAATTTTTGTTTGATTTAATGATTTATTGCGAAAGAGCAATGTAAAATCCTTATTGGGAATTTCTTTGTTCTTGAATTGTATTTGAAATTTTGTGTTGAGATTATCTAATGAATATGCATTTATTTCATGACTGGGTGATCTTATGAATGAAAGTTCAGTCATAGAATTGATCAACACTTTGATAGTCCATTCATATCCACTTTTTTCTTGATAAAAATTGGGATTAAAATTGTCTATATTTAATAAATTTTGGTTTGGATTTGATTGATATCGAGGTGTTAAAGTGGCTGGTATCAGCAATTTCCAGAATTTATTCAAACAAATATCCAATTCCTGCAAATAGCCAAAACTGATTTGAATAGGTTTATTAGGTGGGACATTGCCGATGTTGATCTTCATAACATCTTGAACCTCTTTATTCGTTTCTGAATAAGCCACAATATTGCCTTTAGCCTTGTTTTGTTCATATTCAGCTCTTGCTTCTTCTCTTTCTTTAACCTGACCCACCATTATTTGACCATCAATTTCAGCTTGAAATTGATAAAAGCAGGCATTATCCGAGATAGAAAAGAAAAACTCAGTTTCAATGTTGTTTGGAGAAGAATTAAAATAATTCTGTGTGAGATTGATGAATGCTAAGGATTCAATGATTTCGATATCATAACTGATTGATTTCAAGGGGATGGAATTTTTCGTTCCTTTTTGATAGAGGATCCCAACTTGATGAGAAATTTGAGGTTTATAGATATTTTTCTGGATATTAAAGAGCTTCTTTAACTGATCATTTTGGTTTGTAAACATTTTTTTTTCTTTGCAAATTTGTGAATGATTTAGAAAATTTGACAATATTTAGATGAAAAATTTCAGAATTTATCAGACTTAATGAAATAAAATCATATTAAATCATTTTTTTATTCAAATATTTTATTGAAAAAAATTCAAATTATGAAAATTTTCTTTGTTTTTTTTTTGGAAAATTGGGGTTTTTTTCTTTGCAAAAATAAAAGACAAAAAAAATCATAATTAACGATATACCTAATTTAATTCTCTGAAATCTGTGCTTAATTACATAGTTTCTTGAAAAATAATTTATTACAGCTAATTTATCGAACAATTAAAGGAATTCACTATAAAAAATTACGAATACAACAAGTTTAGTTTCAAATTTTATGAGCTTTCTAAATAAAAAAATATTGAAATTTATAAAGAAAACTATCTATTGTTTAAATTTATTTTATAACTTCCCACGAAAAAATGAAAACAAAGCCCGCAGCTCTCAGAATTTCTTACCGAAATGCTGATTTCGAGGGCGAAATCTCTCAAAACAAGGTAAAAAGCCGTGGTTTTGCTTTTTTTTCTTCAGGAAATAGTTATTATGGTAAAAAAAACAAAAAATTAAACAGAAAACAAAGTTTTCTAAAAAGGCGAATGGAAAAAAGGCTTGTTTGAAGGCAATGGAATTTTCATTCATTTTACAGGAATCGTGATAAAAGGACATTTTCTACAAGGAAAATTAGACGGTTGTGCTGAAATTCTCTATTGCAAAGAGAAAAGACCATTGACTATATGGAAAAAGGGAGAATTTTATCAAGAAAACCGCATCAATATTAAAGAAAGTCATATTAATAGCCAGAAAAGCTTGTATGGTTCGTAAAAACCTAAAGAAAAATAGGGGTTTTCATTATTATTTAGAGAATTTATCAATGAATGAACCTGTTTTGAAGCCTAGGGATTCAAATTCCTTTATTTTCGATGCGTTTTTCGATGAAAAATCCTTCAGATTCTATGGCAATTGGAAGAATTTGAAGCCAAATGGCTTAGGATTCTCTTTATCTCCTACTTCTTTAGAAATTGGCGATTTTAAAGTAAATTTCTTTCATTATTTTTTCAATGGAAAAAAAAAACTTTAAGAACGGTAATTTGACTGGTTTTTGTAGAAAAATCTCTTCAAATGGCGATATTTTTTGCGGAAATCCTTCTCAAGGCTCTTGTTTTAAAAAAACCTTTTATTTTTATTGAAAAAACTTATTAAAATAAAGGTTTTTTCTATGAGAAAGAAACAAAAGATTGGAATTTAAGTTATTTTAAGAATAATGAGAAATTACAGCTTTTAAAATCAGGAAATTCACTTTATCCTCCAATTCTTCAATTTACTGAAGAAAACTCCCTCATTTATAATGAAAATCTAGCAGAAGATGCATTTGAAAAAGCTTTTTTACAAGAAATTGTCTCTATTTATATGAAAATAAACCCAGAAAGTCCTATAATTATCCCGATAATCGCTATTCAGGAGAAAAAACCACAGGAAGAAGTCACTTTCTCGAATATTTATAATAAAATCATTGATAAAAACAACCCCTTTTGCTCTCCGAAACAGCGAAAAGGCCAGATCTCCCCAATAATTCTTCAGAAAAACCAAAGAAATCATTTAGATTCTGAGTTTCTTCAAAAAAAAGGATCAGAAAGTCCTTTGAAATTTCTGAACAGTCCCATAGACCCTATTGAAACAATGAATTCCATCACAAAAGCCCCGAATTCTTCTCTATATAAGCATAAAACAAGCCAGAATCTTTCAAAATGCCCAAAGAAAAGTCCTTTTATCGCGATTTCTAAAGGCTTTAGCTCCACTAAAAAAGAACTCAGAACTGTTTCTATTGATAATAAATTTTCAATGAGAAAATCAGCAGGAAATACAACAAATTTTGATTTTTACAACGATTTTCCAAAGGCAAAAGCCAATTCAAACCTATTTATCGAAAAAACACCGAAAAAACACGATAAAATACTGAAATCAACGAAATCTTCACCTTTTTATTTGAAAAAAAACTCAAACCCGATTTTTTTGCTGGAAGAAGAGAAAAAAGCGGAAAGTCCTATGAATAGATTGATCACTCAGCTGAAAAAAAGCTCACCTGAAGACAAAAGCCTCGATATTCTCAAGCAAATCGAAGGCATTAATACAATAATCGAAGCCGCTTTGACTGAAGACACTAATTTCTCAAAGAAAATCTTAAGAAAAAAGTCACAATCCTTCACAACAAATTAAAAAAACCTACATTTTTCTCATATTTTCGCACAAAAAAAAAAAAAACCCTTTAAAATGCTATAAAATCCTTATAAATCCTTCTTATTTCTTCATCATTCTCTTCACTATATCCTCATATTTGAATTTCCCTTCATTTTTCGGGTCAAATTCCTTTAGAAATTCATCAGCTTTTTCTTCGGTCCATCGATTCCCCATAGTCATAAGCAATTCCTTAAAATTCTCGCAATTGAGAATCTCTTCATTTTCTTCTTTATCTGAAGTTTTCTTTACAATCAAGAAAGCTTCTCTCAATTGAGCTTCTTTATCAGCATCCTTGATTTTCTTTGAAACCAATTGAAATAAAGCATCACTGTTAATACCTTTCATTGTATTATCTTTTAATTCATCATAAAGGTCTTCGAGCTCATCATCAGGAAAGCTTTGGCCTATTGAAGCTAGGAGCTCTTTTAATTCTTGAAGGTTAATGTAATTGTCATTATCACGGTCAAATAGATTGAAATTATCACGGTAACGCTTCTCGCGGTCCTTAGGAAAAAGACGGGGGAAAGTCTCTGGGTCGTGATAAAGGAAATCACGGATTTCCTGGATTATTTGCTTAGGGTGAGGTTTTGGCAAGCCTTCGTTCAGAATCATTGATTTGTTAAAGTTTTTTTTTAAAAAAATATAACAGTTTTTATTGGTTTGAAGGATTTTTATTGTTTTTTAATAAATTTTATCGAGTTTTTAAAGCGTTTATATAGCAGTTTTTTCTCTTTTTTCATAAATTGTGATCTAGTTTTCATTGATCTGTGTGATAATTGGACTTTCGAATATTTTTGGCGTAACCAGAGCACTCCTTGCTCATTTTTCATTAAATAATCATTTGGATTCAGTCTTTGGGAAAGGAACTATAATTTTTTGTTAATTATCACATGAAAGAAAAAATTTTCACTTTAAAAAGAATTAAAAAGTAGGTCTATAAAAAAAAAGGAGAAAATTATAAATTTATTTTTAATTTAAAAATTCTTTAATTGAACAAAGAAAAATATCCGACAACAATTTTTGTAGTCTTTTTATTCCTTTTTATCTTTTCTTCCAAGTAAATCTGATTTTCCATTCAAGTAAGCATTTCTTGAATTGTTTGCTGCCTTCTTATTATTAATTTTTTAAAAATAAAATATAACTGTTTTTTATGATATTTATCTAGGTATTATGTATTTAAAGGGGTTATAAATTTTATAGAAGGGTAACTTCGCAGAAACTCGGCCTAAATTCATCTTCTCCATTGAAAAATATCAAAAAAGTATCAGGTCTTATCAGGTAAGGATGACAATATGCCGACCAGCATGCTTTTGGCACTTTTCCCCTTTGCACGCTGTTTCCATTATCAACATTCACGACATAAACTTCATCAGTGTCTTCTCCTTTTTCATAACAAAACCCTCCCATAATTGCGATTTCTCTCTCATTGATCTGTGTGACAATAGGATTCTCTATTTTCGCCGGCATAAAACAATTAGCTTTTCCAAAAGAATTAGTCCTTATATTATAGCATTCAATCTCTATCAAGTCCTTATTCATTCTTTCATTATAACCCCCTAAAACATAGATCAAATCCTTGCCAAAAAGACAGCAACTTGCTAAAGTCCTTTCATAAGTCAAAGGAGCAATACGTTCCCATTTGTTATTTATTACATGAAATCTTTCACAATTTTTCGTTTGACCATAGCTATTCATTCCTCCGAATACATAGACATAGCCTTCATGATAAACTGAGCAATGGGCTCTTCTTTCTGTTGGCATGTCCTTTTGCTTTTGGAAATAACCATTGTTGTAATGATAGGTGCTATTAGAGAAAACATTATCTGAATGACAACCGCCTGTCAGGATAAATGTGTATTCAGGGGTTTGAACTACACGAAAATAAGAAAGGAGCTTGAAATTGTAGTAATTTGGACATTTGATAAACGAACGGGTTTCAAAATCGAAGGCGAAAACATTCACGGAATCATATTGGAAAAACACCATATATTTGTTAAAATTCATGTTAAAATCATGGGCTTTTAGTGAACTCGAGGAAATCAATCCGAGATTTGCCTGATTATTGTTGAAATTACTTTGGGATTTAGATGGATTATCGTCAAATTTATCGCAATTCTCATAGCTTTTACCCTCTTGATTGAAATAAGGGTTATAAAAGGGATCGTTATTTGCATGCATATAATGTTGCTGTTGTTGATAACTCAATGGTATGACGTTTGCATTGCAAGGGTATTGATTAAAGGCAGAAGGAAATTGGTTCTGAACGATTTGTGGATCGTTCTGCTGTTGAAAAGTTGGGTATAAAGGGTTTTGGTTTGTATTCATTAAATTAACAGTTTTAATTAAATCTTAAAAATTAGTTATATTTCACCAGCTCCCGCATAAATAGACCTTTAATTTTCTTTTGCTCACAAAGCTGAATTTGAGCTTTGCACGCACAAAAAATTGCTGGAATTCATTGATCTCCACAATGCCTTCTTCTGATAAAAAGCTCCCCTCGCCTTGTATCACTATGCCTACAAATGGAAATGGCGAATAAAATAACTCAGTTTCCCGCATTGATTCTATGTCAACCCCTATACAATGAAACTCCCGAAATTCCGTTTTATACATAAAGCAATCATAACCATCTTTTTCCTTTGTTCTCATTGCTAAAGGGTTCAATATTTCTGGATCGTCCATTTTAAAGCTCATCATCTATAAATAAAAGAAAATTATATATATATTTGAAAAAAAAGACTTGTTTTTAAAAGAAAATACCTTGCAAAGAGTTTCAATGTCTTTGAGTTTAGGAGTTAATCCAGCTCTTACCACATTATCTGAATTTGCCATGCCTTTTTAACAGAAAATTTCAAAAAAAAGTCAATATTTTTAAAAAGAATTTATACATTCAATGCATTCTCCTGATAAATAAGCATGAGGCTCATTAGGCCGCATAATTAAGTATTGTCCAGGACTCAATACATCATAATTCATCAATAAAGTAAAGAAAATCCCTATGTCGAAAGGGTATTGCTCATTCAGCCTTAAAATCACCTCATCTCGATCTTCTAAACTCTTCTTATTACGAATTCTTTTGACCAGTTTATCCAAATTCTCGTGAATAAAGCTATCAGTAGCCTTGAATAACCCCAAAACCAAGGCTTTTAAACCCTCATTTTGTGAACAATTCTCGAAATCCTTCAGAGTTTCTTGAGAAAAAACAGCTCGAAATTCATCATAATTTCTCAGATTCTCCTCGATTTTTTTCTTTTGTGCGAAATTACAAAAAACCTCGAATTTTGTGATAGCAATAGCCATTTCTGGCTTATGGTTCGCGTCTTTATAGATATTCGGGAGTTTTTTATGCAGGATTTCTGCCAATTCTTTATCAGGATGTGCTTGAATTGATAGCGATTTTCCAACAGAAAGAACCTTCATTAAAAAAGGCAATTCCCCATCACATTTCCCTTGCATTTCTCCTAAGTATTCTGGATATTTCTTCAGAAAATCTAATAAAGAAAAAGCTTCTGGAGATTTATTGAGAAAAGATGGAAGATTTATGTGGGTTCCGATCCACAATTCAGCGAATTTTTCATTAGGATTAAGAGAAGGTTGAATATGGGGATTGCTTGATTGTATTTGGAAGATAAGGCTTTTGTCTGAAGGTGTTCCCCATTCATAAAGTTGGTGACCACAGTCTAGAAAGTGCATTTAGTCTTTGGTTTTTTACTTAAAATTTTCTATCTTTTTCTTGAATTGAATCAATACTGTCACCAAAAAAAAATTTCTTTTGCAAAATTAAACGAATTTAAAAAGAAAAAAATTTTGAATTATCATAAATTAAAAGTGAATGAATAAAATAAACGAAAAAAATCAAGCGAAATCAGACCATGATATTGAGGATTCTGATAATGAAATTCACACCCCTTTGAGTAAATTCAGTTAAAAAGCTTCTCATAGCGGGAATAGGGAATATTTTTAAAAACTTTTTTTTCTTAACAGAATTATGTAATAATTTCGAAGAAGGCGCGTCAAAAAAAAAAAATTTCTCTTTTATCGACCTGAAATCTCAAGAAACCAATTGCTTTTCTGATATAAAAAGAAAAGGGAGTTTTTTTGAACAGGAAAGAAGAGGATTAAGGTCAAAAACTGAGATTCCTTCCCCTGAAAAAGGAGAAAAAGACAAAATATGCGAAAAAACCTCTGTAGCTTACAATAAATTCGAAGAAGATAAAGAAAAAAATCTGCAATGTATTAAGAAGGAATACGAAAAGAATATCGTAACAAGAGATTTGGATCAATCCTTGATGGAGATCTCCAATATAAAGATCATTTATAATACTAATTCCACCTGCAATATCATTTCAGTGGACGAAAGCTTGGATTTATCAAAAAAAATGACTATTGGACCGATAAGTGAGGTTAAATTCCCAAAAGAAGACTTCAAAGATTGTAAAATTGTTGAAAAAATATCTTATTTACCTGAAATGAAGAAGAATAATAAGAAAATTAACACACCGATTGTGAACAATTTGATCAACCATTTATTCAGAACTATTATTTTTTCTCCCTTGATTCCAGAATTGATTTTTAAATCACATCTCTTGAATACCTATAAAGGCTTAGTCTATGCCAAAAGGTTTTTGAAACCACCTTCAACGGAGTTTCTAAGAGAAAAAATGGTCAACTTACCCGAAATAAAAGGTTTTTAATGAAAAAAACAATAAATTTATTAATAAATAAAATTTGATTAAAATACTTCGTTTTTAAAATTTAGCTCCCAAATATAAATCACTGTTTCTGGACTTAGATGAAACTCTGATACATACATGTCCACCTGCTGATAATCCTGAACATCTAATCAAAGGCAATGATGAAAAGGGAAATGAGATACTGATTGGATTGAACATGCGACCACTTTGTCTTGAGTTTCTGAAGAAAATTTCACAGTATTATGAAGTATACGTCTTCACAGCAGCCACACTTAATTATGCCAATGCTGTTGTAAGTTTTCTAGACCCTTTAGGACAAATAGTCAATGGCGTTTTTTCAAGAAGCAATTGTCTTTTGACGAAAAATGGAATGTTTATTAAAGATTTGAGGATTGTCAAGAACAGAGAGCTTAAAAATATGGTTTTAGTGGATAATTTGGCTCATTCTTTTGGGCTGCAAATTGATAATGGTATCCCGATTCTGGAATTTCAAAATGATAGAAACGATAGGGAATTGAAATATTTGTATGATTATTTGCTGCAAGGTCTGTATGTTGATGATATGAGAGCGTTTAACAAAAAAAACCTCAAATTAAATTATTTGGCTTCTTTGAGATTTGAAGATTTACTAAAGCTGACATAAGCAGGGAGGTTTGTTTGGTTTAACATTTTTTCCGAAAATTTATTCTTATATCGATTAAAAAAATAATTTAAATTTCTTTTTGTAATGTTAGTTTCTATTGTAAAATCGGAAACATAAATGAAAAATTTCTAAATTTTTATTGCAAAAAAAAAATATCAATGTTGTCATTTGAATTTAATTTCAAAAACATAAATTATAAATTTATTAAAATTATTTAAGTTTGATTTTACAAAATAAAATTTAATAAAAGCTTAAACATTTAAAATAAAGAAAATTCAACAAGTTTTAAAAAAAAAAATATTTCTCAAAAATGCAACAAATCATATTATTTTCCCTTATCCTCATTTCCTTCCTCTCCCTAACATCAGCCGAAAACAAAATTTCTCTGAACGCCGCGCTGAATGATGTGCAAAAAACAATAATACTTGAAATGCACAATGAATTTAGAAACCTTGTGGCCAGTGGTGTTGTTAAAGCTGCCAATAAAGTTCTTCCTACAGCTACAAATATGAATACTCTGGTCTGGGACACAGAGCTTGAGACTATGGCACAAAAATACATCAATAAGGATCCAGCAGGTCACAGCGGCTTTAGAACGATGCATTCACATCCATTAGATTATGTAGGTGAAAATTTTTTTTCGTTTAGAAAAACGAGCTCAGATATGATAGTTCCTGGTGAATTTAATTTTAGGATTCCCATAGAATCATGGTCATCAGAAGTCAAAGACTATGATGGAGACCTATCGAGTTGGAACGATCAGGCAAACACATTACTTTATCGACAATTTTCACAAGTTGTTTGGGCGAAAACCACGAGAATTGGATGCGGTATTTTGGACTATGTGATTAAAACTCCTGAGAAGCAATACGACCAAATTGTCAAATTTGTTTGCAATTATTGGTTAGGTGGAAATATGAAGCATGAGGCGATCTATGAGGCTGGAAGACCTGATTGTGGAGGAAAATTCAATTCTAAATTTAATTTCTTATGCGCTTAAATTCATTTTATTTTCTATGTCGAGA
>JFJP01040823.1_pt2 | contig 10607 bp, 8 predicted proteins | sample 431651 | NCBI WGS metagenome assembly JFJP01 (sample SAMN02602958, study PRJNA72255) | Microbial mat metagenome, whole genome shotgun sequencing project. | biome: fresh water; feature: sink hole; material: water; isolation source: purple microbial (photo- and chemosynthetic) mats found in...
ATTTTGCTGGTTTCAGTTTAATTGATGAAAATGCTGGACTTATAGGTGTGATTTCGGAAGTTGATAAAACAACCGAAAACTATTTATTTGTTATTCCTAAGAAGAATGATGAGCTTTTAATTCCGGCTGGAGAAGATTATATTTTGAACATCGATCATGAAAATAAAAAGATCTTTGTAAAGTTACCGGAAGGGTTACTTGATCTGTAGCCAAAAAACAAGCTTCAACAACTGAATTTCTGGAATTCAAATTGTTGAAGCTTTTAGGTTTCTTGTACTTGTAACTCGTAACTTGTAACTCGTAACTTCTTAAATCTATCTTTCTTAGGCCATTTTATATACAATTTCCTTTACCCATTCTGCCCATTTAGCTTGACTTTTAGATTTATCGAAAGTTTGCCACGGAATTGTTTTTCCCACTTTTATACAGAAGTGTTTTCCTTTCTGTTTGAACATTTCGTCGGCAAGGTACATCATTTCAGCATTGAATTTTATGCCTAAAAATTTCCGAATTTTGGCTAAATTATAAAAGAAATTGGAATTCCTACCTTCAAAATAGATTGGAATTACATCTCGTTGGTATTCTACTGCTTTGCTGATGAAATTCTTTTTCCATTCTAAGTCCACAATTTTTCCATTTATTTTTCTTGAACACATTCCTGCTGGATAAGTAACTAAATGACTGTCGGATTCATATAGTTTTTGCATCATTTCGGCATGTCCCTTTCCTTGCATGCCAGTCTTATTTACAGGCACAAACATATCGTGCATTGGATGCAGGTTCATTAACAGGTCATTCGAAAAAAAACGCACTTTCCCATCATATTCTTTACCCAATAAATAACCTGTGGTCATTCCATCTAAACCACCAAGGGGATGATTGCTTGCAAAAATATATCTACCATCTTTTGGAGGCAAATTTTCCTTGCCTTCAATACTGGTAGTCACGTGTAAATAATCTAATCCGGCTGCTACAAATTCCAGGTTTTTTAAATCAGGGTTTTTCTCAAAAAAGATATTAATTTCTTTTTCGTGTACAATTCGTCGTAAATAGTTGACGATAAATTTGGGAACTTTTGTTTTGGGAGCTTTATGTTTGAGAACTTGAGCTATGTCGATTTTTATTACTTGGTTTTTTTTCATTTTTTTTAATTGCAGGTGGTTCTTAGTGTGTGCAAATGTACAAAAAAACTGGAAAAGTAAAAATTGACAAATTGTTATGTAGTGAGAAATTCGCACATAGTAATATTTTATCCCCCACTTTTACCCCACCAAAATTGAGTTTAATTCTTTTTTGTATAAATTGGTATATAATAGATAAATAGGAAATTTTAAGAGTTTTGTTGGTGTTGAAAAGTTGTTGATAAGTTGTTATAAAACACCATATTTAACATGTAAAATTGTTCATAATTTTTTAGTGGTGAATAGTGGGGGAATTAAAAATAATTCATACTTTTACCGTTGAAAATAATAATCCGAAAAATATGTCAACATTTATAGGGAAATACGAAGCAAAAGCAGACGTGAAAGGCCGAATATTCATTCCTGCTTCCTATCGTAAACTTTTGCCAGATGGCGAGAGGGAGCGGGTTGTAATGCGTAAGGATCCGGAAAACGAATGCATGTTAATTTACCCAGAACATGTTTGGACTGCAAAAGTTGAAGATTTTAAGTCGAAATTGGATGAATGGAATCCAGTAGATCAGCTTTTGTTGATGCAATTTGTATCTGATGCCGAATGGTTGGATATTGATTCACAAGGTAGGGTTCTCATTTCTAAGAAAAATCTTCAGGCTATAAGTGTTGATAATTCGGAAGTATTATTTGTAGGTATGCTTGATAGGTTTGCGGTTTGGAGTAAACAAAAATACGAATCCGCAAAAATGACACCAACAGATTTTGCAGCGTTACTCAAAGAAAAAATGATGAAAAAATAATTTAAACTGGTTGTAAAACACATATCAAATGTCAGATCTACTTTATCATATTCCAGCATTACTCACCGAAACAATTGAGGGTTTAAAAATTAAGCCCGATGGAGTTTATGTGGATGTAACATTCGGTGGTGGTGGGCACTCAAAGGAGATTTTGTCGCACCTAGGGAAAAATGGTAAATTAATTGGTTTTGACCAAGATGCCGATGCAATAAAAAATGCACTTGATGATAAGCGGTTTATTTTTGTAAGAAGTAATTTTCAGTATTTAAAGAACTTTTTGCAGTATCATAATATTGACAAAGTGGATGGTATTCTTGCCGATTTAGGAGTTTCATCGCATCATTTTGATGTGGCCGATCGTGGATTTTCTTTTCGTTTTGATGGTGAACTAGATATGAGAATGAACACAAAATCGCCATTTACAGCTGCGGTATTACTAAACACATATTCGGAGGAGGACTTAGCGAACGTGTTTTATTTGTATGGCGAATTGCACAATTCGAGAAAAATTGCTAAAACCATTGTAAATGCAAGGTCGCAATCGGAGTTTAAAATGATTTTTCCATTTATCGAAGTTTTAAAGCCTTATTTTGGTAGAGAGAAAGAAAAAAAAGATATGGCGCGTGTTTTTCAAGCGTTACGTATTGAGGTAAATAAAGAAATGGATGTGTTGAAATCGCTTTTAGATCAGAGTCTTGAGGTTCTAAATCCCGAGGGGAGGTTGGTTGTATTAACGTATCATTCGCTAGAAGATAGGCTGGTGAAAAATTTTTTTAGAAGTGGAAAATTTGATGGTAACTTAGAAAAAGACTTTTATGGCAATATAATATCTCCATTAAAAGCTATTAACAATAAAGTTATTGTTGCAAGTGCTGCAGAGGTTGATAGAAATCCTCGAGCTCGAAGTGCAAAATTACGTGTTGCTGAAAAAAAATAGGTTCGACTTAGCGTAAAATTACATAATCAATTCATATATGTCCTGGTTTAAAAAAATATCGTCGGCGGTTCGTGGTAGTGAAGATTTTTCTGATATTAAATCCAGCTCCATACGGGATGTTTTAAATGGTGAAATATTCTCGAAGAATTTTTTTAAAAAGCAATACGGATTGATAATCATGATTTCTATTTTAGCATTTATGTATGTCGACAATAGATATACATGTGAGAATCAGATGGCTAAAGAGGTTGAGATGAAAAAGAAAATTCAGGATTTAAAGTATGAGTCAATTACAATCTCGGCTGAGTTGATGAGTATTAGTCGTCAATCAAGTGTAGTGAATTTAGTAAAAGAGAATGGTCTTGATTTGAAAGTAATGACCATACCTCCCATAGTAATTGCTGATAGCATTCAAGAATAATTAATGGCAGATAAACGAAAAGATATTGTACTAAGGTTTGGAATTGTATATATTTTTATATGCCTTCTATTCATATACGTTATTTACAATATTATTGTAATTCAGTTTGTTGAGCGTGACAATTGGTTGGCGCTTGCCTCAAAGACAAAAACCACTGATATTACAGTAAGGCCAAACAGAGGAAATATATATGCTTGCGATGGACGACTGATGGCAAGCTCAATTCCAACGTATTATATTTATATGGATTTGAGAGTGCCTGCATTACATGAAAAAGATGGAAAACTATTCCATGAAAATGTCGATTCGTTATCTATTTATTTATCAAGTTTTTTTCGGGATAAAACTCCGAATGAATATAGGTTGATGCTTAAGTCTGCGTATAATCGTGGTGTGGGTGAGCTTCAATTATTTCCACAGCGAATTTCGTATGCGCAATTAAAACAATTAAAAACCTTACCGCTATTTCGTTTAGGAAGAAATAAAAGTGGACTTATCACCAAGGAGTTATTTAAACGAGTAAAACCTTTCGGGTCGCTTGCAACAAGAACTATAGGTGATATTTTTGCCGATGAATCTAAAGGCGGAAAAAATGGAATCGAAAAAAAATTCGATTCTTTGCTGATTGGAATGCCAGGCATATCTGTAAGAGAAAAAATTGCCAATAAGTATATGGAGAAAGTAAAAGTTGCACCTACTGATGGCATGGATATAACTACTACTATTGATATTGATTTACAGGATATTGCCGAAAGTGTTTTAGTAGATAGTTTGCATTCTTATGATGCGAGTTCGGGATATGTAATATTAATGGAAGTAAAAACCGGAGAAGTAAAAGCTATAGTGAATATGCAACAAAATGCAGATAAAACTTTTACCGAAAATAGAAATGGTGCAGTTTCGGATATGGTTGAGCCAGGTTCAACATTTAAAGTCATGTCATTAATGGCTGCTGTTGATGATGGTAAGGTGAAGATTACTGATATGATAGAAACTGGTAATGGACATTTTAACTTTGGAAATAGGGTGATGAATGACCATAATGCTAAAAATGGCGGTTGCGGAAGAATTTCTGTAGCCGAAGCCATCCATATTTCATCAAATATTGGAATTTCGAGAGCCATTGTAAATGCTTATGGTAGTCATCCAGCCGATTTTGTTGATAAACTTTACGAAATGAAGCTTAATGAACCAATGAGTCTTGAAATTCCTGGAACAGCTTCACCTCGAATTCCACATCCAAAAGATAAATCAAAATATTGGTCTAACACAACTCTTCCTTGGATGTCAATAGGTTATGAAACGCAGATACCACCCATTTATACGTTGGCGTATTACAATGCAATAGCAAATAATGGCAAGTTTATTCGTCCATTTTTTGTAAAATCCATTTCAAAAAACGGTTTAGTGGTAAAATCATTCACAACAGAAACAATAAAAGAGTCCATTTGTAAACCGTCAACATTGAGAGATATTCGAGAAGTGCTGATTGGTGTAATTGAGGGTGAAAAAGGAACGGCAAAAAATGTTCATTCAAAATATTTTCAAATTGCAGGAAAAACTGGAACAGCACAAATCTCAAAAGGTGCTCTTGGTTACAAGTCTGGCGGAACAAGTCATCAGGTATCATTTTGCGGATATTTTCCTGCCGATGATCCCAAATATACTTGTATAGTTGTAATTAGAGAGCCCAAAAATGGCTATCCATCGGGTGGTAAAATGGCAGGTTCGGTATTTAAAAATGTAGCCGAAAAAACCATGGCCTTGAAATCAAATAGAAAAACTCTGACTTTCGAAAAAGATACAATCACTAATTTGCCTTTAAGACCTATTACAAAGGTAGGATATTATAATGCATTACAAGTAGTTATGAGTAACATGCAATTGTCGCTTGAAAATAAACCATCCGAATGGGTTAAGACAACTTCAGATGATGTTCAAACTAGCGTTGAATCTGTTCCAGTTGCTGCCAATGTGGTGCCCGATTTAAAAGGTATGGGGGCGAAAGATGTTGTTTATTTGCTCGAAAAAATGGGTTTGAATGTTCGTGTTTTTGGACGTGGTAAGGTTGTGTCCCAAAACATTAAAGCAGGTACACAGGTGAAAAAGGGTAGTTTTATTACAGTTAATTTTCAATAGTTTTATTGGTGTAACTTTAAATAATAACAGTATGATTCTTAATGAACTTCTACAAGGTATAATTACAAAAAAAACCATTGGTAATACGGCTGTTGACGTTACTGGTATTCAGTTCGACTCACGTAAAGTGCTTGTGGGTAATGTTTTTGTAGCTACTCGCGGAACAGCTTCCGATGGTCATCAATATATTTCTACAGCAATAGAAACTGGTGCTTCGGCAATTGTTTGTGAAACATTACCAACCGATATCAATCCCAATATTAGCTATGTTCAGGTTGAAAACAGTGCAGATGCTTTAGGTAAAATGGCTTCGTTGTGGTTTGATAAACCATCAAGTAAATTGGTGTTAGTGGGTGTAACAGGAACAAATGGTAAAACAACAATTGCCACACTGTTGTATCAACTTTTTATGAAGTTGGGCTTCAAAGCCGGTTTACTTTCAACTGTGTGTAATTACGTGAACGACGAAGCAATAGAAGCAACTCACACTACGCCAGATGCTTTGGTGTTGAATGAGCTGTTGGCAAAAATGGTGAATGCGGGATGTAACTATGCATTTATGGAAGTAAGCTCACATGCGGTAGATCAACGACGCATTGCGGGCTTAGAATTTGATGGAGGCGTTTTCACGAACATTACACGAGATCATATCGACTATCATCAGACTTTTGAAAATTATTTGAAAGCCAAAAAGCAATTTTTCGATGCCTTGACGTCGGATGCTTTTGCGCTAACAAATGCCGATGATAAAAATGGATTGGTTATGCTTCAAAATTCAAAAGCAAAAAAATACACTTACTCGCTTCGTACGTTGGCCGATTTTAAAACACGAATTTTGGAGCATGGTTTTGAGGGTATGTTGTTGGATATGAATGATAAGGAAGTTAATGTATCATTTATTGGTAAATTTAATGCGTATAACTTGTCGGCAGTTTTTGGAACAGCGGTTTTGCTTGGTCAAGATGAATTGGAGGTTCTAAGAATTATTAGTTCGTTACAGTCTGTGTCGGGACGCTTTGAAACGCTTCATTCCCCTTCAGGTTATACAGCCATAGTTGATTATGCACATACACCCGATGCTTTGAATAATGTTATTGGAACAATAAATCAAATATTACAAGGTAACGGCAAGCTTATTTCTGTTGTTGGTTGCGGCGGAAACCGAGATAAAGGAAAACGTCCAATGATGGCTCGTGAGGCAGTAAATGGAAGTTGGAAAGCCATACTTACATCGGATAATCCACGATTTGAAGAACCACAAGATATATTAAATGATATGTTGGCAGGTTTAGATATGGTAGAAAAAACGAAATGTTTGACTATTGTAGATAGACGCGAAGCAATACGTACTGCTTGTGCACTTGCGCAGCCAGGCGATGTGATTCTTGTTGCAGGAAAAGGACACGAAGATTACCAAATTATTCAAGGAGTAAAGCATCACTTCGACGATAAGGAAGTTGTGAGAGCTTGTTTCTAAAATAATAAGGTTAGCTTGTTGAAGAAAATGTTTATTAATAATTAATCATATACGAATATGTTGTACCACTTATTTCATTATTTAGACCAATATTTTGATATTCCAGGAGGTGGGCTTTTTAATTTTATATCGTTCCGAACTGGTTTTGCATTTATTGTGGCACTTGTATTGGCTACTTCTTTTGGTAGAAGGATTATTGATTATTTGCAAAAAAAACAAATTGGTGAAACAATACGTGATCTCGGCTTGGAAGGGCAAATGAGTAAAAAAGGAACACCTACTATGGGTGGTATTATCATAATCATTGCAATTTTGATACCTACTTTATTATTGGCTGATATTACCAATACCTATGTTTTATTAATGATTATTACCACTATTTGGATGGGATTAATCGGTTTTGTTGATGATTATTTGAAGATATATCGTAAAAACAAAGATGGTTTAAAGGGTCGATTTAAAATTGTTGGTCAAGTAGGTTTAGGTTTGATTGTGGGGTTGACAATGTATTTAAGTCCCGAAGTTGTAATTCGCGAAAACAAAGAAGTAAAGGTTGCATCGCGTGTTGAAGATGTTTTGTATTCAAAGGTCGAATTAAAATCAACAAAAACAACTATTCCTTTTGTAAAAAACAACAACTTCAACTATGCCGACGCATTTAAAAGTGCAGGAGAAAAGGCACAAGATTATGGTTGGATTCTATTTGTTTTGGTAACAATATTTATTGTTACAGCAGTTTCAAATGGTGCGAATCTAACAGATGGGCTTGACGGACTTGCAACAGGTTCGTCAGCAATTATGGGTGTAATTCTCGGTATACTGGCGTACGTGTCGGGTAATATAAACTATGCTGGTTATTTAAATATTATGTATTTGCCTGGAACTGGAGAATTACTTGTATTTGCAGGTGCATTTATCGGTGCAACCATTGGTTTTTTGTGGTACAATTCCTTTCCGGCACAAGTATTTATGGGCGATACAGGAAGTTTGACACTTGGTGGTATTATTGCTGTTTTTGCTATTGTTATTCGTAAGGAGTTGTTGATTCCCATTTTATGCGGTGTGTTTTTTGTCGAAAGTCTTTCAGTTATAGCCCAAGTAGGGTATTTTAAATATACCAAAAGACGGTACGGTGAAGGTCGGCGCATTTTTAAAATGACACCTCTGCACCATCATTTTCAAAAACCGGGGAATGCCGGAATACAAGCTGCATTCCAAAAACCTTTACAAGCCATGCCCGAATCAAAGATTGTAATACGATTCTGGATTGTAGGCATTATTTTAGCAGCAATTACAATTATTACATTGAAAATTAGATAAAATGAAGCGAATTGTAATACTTGGAGGTGGCGAAAGTGGCGTTGGAGCTGCTATTCTAGCACAAAAACAAGGTTTTGATGTTTTTCTTTCTGATTTGTCGGAAATTAAATCCACTTACAAATCTTTATTAAACCAACATGCTATTTTGTGGGAAGAAAAACAACATACAGAAGAGCTTATTCTTAATGCCAATGAAATAGTAAAGAGTCCTGGAATTCCAGACAAAGCGCCTTTAATAAAAAAGTTGCGGGCATTGGGCATTCCAGTAATATCAGAAATTGAATTTGCTGGACGTTACACTCAAGCCAAAATGATTTGTATTACTGGAAGTAATGGGAAAACAACTACTACCATGTTGGTATATCATATCCTACAAAACGCAGGACTGAATGTTGGGTTAGCGGGTAACGTAGGCATGAGCTTGGCATTTCAGGTTGCAACTGCAAATTTCGACTATTATGTGGTCGAATTGAGTAGTTTTCAATTAGACGGCATGACAGAATTTAAAGCTGACATAGCAATTTTGTTAAACATCACTCCAGATCATTTAGACAGATACGAGTATAATTTCCAGAATTATGTGGATTCGAAATTTAGAATTACTCAAAATCAAACGGAGCAGGATGCATTTATTTTTTGGGATAATGACCCAGTGATTAAAGCAGAATTAGAAAAAAGAAATATTCAATCTGCAATGTATCCTTTTGCTATTGAACGAAATGAAAAAACAAAAGCCTTTATCGAAAATGATGATTTAATAATAAAAACACTCAAAACATTATTTACTATGCCCACAACCGAATTAGCTTTACAAGGTATGCATAATACATACAATTCAATGGCAGCTGGACTTGCAGCGTCAATAGTAGATGTAAAAAAGGAAAATATTCGTCAGTCATTACAAGATTTTCAAGGAGTAGAACATCGACTCGAATATGTGGCAACCGTAAAAAATGTTCGATTTATTAACGATTCGAAAGCGACAAATGTAAATTCATGTTGGTATGCATTGCAAAGTATGAAAACACCTGTAGTATTAATACTTGGTGGTACTGATAAAGGTAATGATTATAGTGAGATAGAACAATTGGTGCTTGATAAAGTGAAATGTTTAATTTTTATGGGGTTGGATAACAAACCACTTCATGCTTTTTTTGATGGTAAAATTAATTGCATTGTTGATGTGCAATCGATGGATGATGCTGTTGCAGAAGCATATAAAATGGCCAATGATGGTGATACTGTGCTGCTTTCTCCTTGTTGTGCAAGTTTCGATTTATTTACAAATTACGAAGACCGAGGAAAACAATTTAAAAGTTGTGTAAGAGCACTTTAAAATAAGGTTTTTTAAATCTCAAAGACGAATAGATTTTTTTGAATAATATGGAAACATTGCTGAAAAAATATTTTAAAGGCGATACAATTGTTTGGATTGTATTTGTGGCACTTGTCATTCTTTCAGCCATCGAAATGTATAGCGCTTCGAGTACATTGGCATACAAAGCTGCTGACCATACAGCACCAATGCTTCGCCATGTAAGCTTTTTAATTGGAGGAGCAATGTTGGTTTTTGTTGTGCATCTTATTCCCTATAAAATTATTCGTATATTATCATATTTAGGTTTGTTGTTGTCTTTTTTTCTGCTAATTTATGTGCTGTTTAAAGGTAAAAGTGAAAACGATGCAAGTCGTTGGTTGGTAATTCTTGGTGTTCAATTTCAACCTTCAGAATTTGCCAAATTATCAGTAATTATTGTTGCAGCCGATCTAATTTCGAGAATTAAAGATACGGCCGAAAATGAATGGATGTATTTCAGAAATACAATATTTATGCTCGGAACAATCACAGGGTTAATTATGCTCGAAAATCTTTCTACAGCATTGATACTCTTTACTGTTGTATTTATAATGATGTACATTGGACGCATTTCGTGGAAGTACTTATTATCGTTGGCTGGAATTGTGATTTTTGCAGGTGTAATTGGTTATGGAGCAGTAAAAATAATCCCAGAGGAATCTATGCCTTCAGCTTTTGATAGAGCATATACTTGGGTGGCACGTATCGAACGTAAATTTGTTGGCGATAATGAAAATGTAGCTACAAAGTATGTAATTACCGACGAGAATAGGCAGGAACAGCATGGTAGAATTGCAATGGCACGTGGTGGTGTATTTGGTGTTTTTCCTGGAAATAGTGTTGAAAGAGACTTTTTGCCTCAGGCTTATTCTGATTTTATTTACGCCATTATTGTTGAAGAAATGGGATTAATTGGAGGGGTGTTTGTGATGTTTTTGTATCTGATATTGCTCTTTCGAGCGGGGCGTATTGCAACAAAATGTACTACTGTTTTTCCCGCTTTGTTAGTTATAGGCCTAT
>JFJP01040824.1_pt1 | contig 10607 bp, 9 predicted proteins | sample 431651 | NCBI WGS metagenome assembly JFJP01 (sample SAMN02602958, study PRJNA72255) | Microbial mat metagenome, whole genome shotgun sequencing project. | biome: fresh water; feature: sink hole; material: water; isolation source: purple microbial (photo- and chemosynthetic) mats found in...
ATTTCGGGAAGTTCTAACAGTTTTTAATTGGATTGCCTGATCTGTATTTCTCTTGTATGATGCTTTATATCAGTACACTACTCTGGATTTTTTACAGATAAGGATTGTTCTTTTATTTCTTCCATATAAGCATTATGGGGCAGTATTAAAATAAATTCTGTACCTTTATTAGGTTCACTCTTTACTTTTATTTCCCCATGGTGGTACTTTATAAATTCCTGACAAAGTACTAGCCCAAGTCCGGTGCCGGTTTCGCCTTGGGTGCCTTTTTCACTTTTTGTTAAGTAATTCTCCGAAAATAAATGACTTAATAAATGCTGGCTCATGCCTATCCCGGTATCTTTTACTGCAATATGGGCATGTTGCTGACTATAAGTTACAGATATGGTAATATGGCCGCCAGACTTTGTATACTTGATGGCATTATTGATGAGGTTTCTCAAAACTGTATTCAACATTTCAGAATCGAAGTAAAAAGGAATGTCCTCATTTAGTTGGGTGCGAAGTTCTACATTTTTTTGCCGGGCACTCGAAGCAAAAAATTGAAAGTTTGATAGAATGAGTTTGTTAATACTATTTAATGTAGGGCTGAATTTTATTTCCCCTTTTTGGTTTCTAGCCCAAAGCAATAGGTTTTCAAGCAGATCAAATGTGCTTTGCGTAGTCTCTTTCATAATCGTCAGGTAGTGCATGAGCTCAGTATCAGCTGCGAATCCGGGTTTGAGTATGATTAAATCAAGCAATGAATTGAGTCCGCTGATAGGGCTTCTTAAATCATGTGCAATGATCGATAAAAATTTATCCTTAGTATCGTTCGCTTGTTTTAAGCCTGTTTCAAGTTGTATGCGATAGCTTATATCCAGAAATCCGCTTATGTATGCTTGCTCATTGTCGAATGTAATAGGGGTTGAAGAAACATAAGCATGGAAAGACTCATTTGCTATTGTTTTCATTTTCAAATCAATGTCTCTTACATGCCCGGTTGTTAAAAGTGTCTGATTGAAAATCAAATAATCTGATTCTTCTATAAAGAAGTCTATATAATTAAATTTTAAAGTGTCGAAGTCTTTTATTCCAAATTGTTCGCAAGCCAAATGATTCATATACAATATTTCACCTGAATCTGCTTTAGATATAAGGATTGGATAAGGAGCATTTTCAACCAAATTGCGGTAACGTTTTTCCATTTCGGTAAGTAAATGCTCTTTTTTAAGGCGATTGCGGCTCTCAGATTTAAGAGTTATATTCAGTCTGTAAAAACGCAACGCAATGAATAAACTTAGTGCTGCTATTGCTATTATAATCAGCATAAAATAGTACAAAGAAATGTCAGTCTGTGCGTTGTCTTTAGTATAAATAAAACTGTCTATATCAGGTGTATTGTGCAGCATGCCAAATTCAGCATATATCTCACGTATTCTTTCCCATCTGTTCTTATTTATATACCCAATTTCCACCACATCAGGCATAATGAGTCGGCGGGTTTGTTCTGCTTCAAATTCCAGATGTTCGATAGTATGCCTTTGGCTGTATTTATTGTAAATAAGACCAATGATCTCCTGTTCATTTTCCAATGCATATTTCCAGCCTTTGAGCGATGCTTGCAGGAAGGCATCTACTCTTTTCTTGTTTTTCAACTCTTTCTGGGAGGTGAAGAGGAGGTCACCATAAAAGTCTATGCCACTGGCCCGGGGCGAATATATATTGTAACGAACTCCCATTTTATTGAGCAAATAGGGTTCGTCGGTCGAATATGCAGAAGATGCGTAAACATCGCCCTGAATAAGAGCTTCGGGTGAAAATGAATGGTTGATGAGATTGGAATCTTCTATGGCAATGCCTTCAGATTTCAGGTAAGCAAAAATTTCAGTAGCATTTTGCTCCATCATTATTTTTTTCCCAGAAATGAAATGAATATTGTCGTTATTTTCTTGTTTTAGAGACACCAATATGAGAGGTGAATGCTGAAAAATATTGGCTATTAAAATTACTGGCGCTCCTTGTGAGTATTTGATAAGCAATTCGGAGTTGGTGATACCAAAATTCGCTTTTCCATGAATAACATCGGTAACTGCATTCCCACCGCTTTCTTCTACAAGCTGTACGTGCAATCCGGCTTCTTTATAATAACCCTTTTCGATGGCTGCGTAATAACCTGCAAACTGAAACTGGTGTTTCCATTTTAGTCGTAAAACTACAGTTTCCAGATTGCTGGTACTAGGTTGGGCTAATGCGAATATGCCAAATAACATAATGAAAGTAAACACCGGCAAAGCTTTATACAAAAATTTGCCGGTATTTCGTGGTACATCCATTTAAGATATGTATTGTAATGTTATTTTGTATTATGCGATCCGACTAAGCAGAAAACAGTTGATCTGTTGTACGTATAATCAATAATAATGTTCAAACAAATTTGTTACCAAATTTAGTGTTTGCGGCAGATGAAATTAGACAAATACAGAGTTTATAAAAACAGTTATTAGATTAAATCCTTTAAAATTTCATCGTCCACCATATTGGGCAAAGTTACTATCAGGTTTGGGGTTCGTTCCATTTCTCTTTTTATTGCAGTAATTGCTTCTTGATTTCGTGCCCAACTGCGGCGGGCAATTCCATTGTTTACGTCCCACAGCAGCATATTTTTGAGCCTTCTGTCCGAGTCGGCGCTGCCATCGAGCAGCATTCCAAAGCCTCCATTTATCACTTCGCCCCAGCCTACACCGCCACCGTTGTGCACCGAAACCCATGTTGCACCTCTAAAGGAATCTCCAATAACATTTTGTATCGCCATATCAGCCGTAAATGAAGAGCCATCGTAAATATTAGATGTTTCACGGTATGGAGAATCTGTTCCGGATACATCGTGATGGTCGCGGCCTAAAACAACAGGGGCCGAAATGCTGCCCTTAGCTATGGCTTGGTTGAAGGCTTCTGCGATTTTTATTCTACCTTCGCTATCGGCATATAGTATACGTGCTTGTGAGCCAACTACTAGATTATTTTCGCTTGCGCGCTCTATCCATTGCAAATTATCGTACAACTGCGGTTTTATATCGTTTGGAGCTTCTTGGTACATCTGGCGAAGTACCTGTGCAGCTATTTTGTCGGTGATTTGCAGATCCGATTCGAGACCGCTTGTACAAACCCATCTGAAAGGACCAAAACCGTAATCGAAAAACGAAGGTCCCATGATATCCTGTACGTAGGAAGGATATTTGAAATCTCCGTCTTGGGTGAAAATCTCGGCACCGGCTCGACCGGCTTCCAATAAAAATGCATTGCCATAGTCCCAGAAATACATACCTTTGGTAGTAAGTTTGTTGATGGCTTTAACATGCCTTCTGAGTGTTTCGTATACTTTTTGTTTGAATAGATCCGGATTTTGCGCCATCATTTCATTAGAATCTTCAAAACTGAGACCAACAGGGTAGTATCCTCCTGCAAAAGGATTGTGTAGCGAGGTCTGGTCTGAACCCAATTCAATAACCAAATCAGACTCTGCCAGTTTCTCCCACAAATCTACTATATTGCCTTGGTAGGCTAATGAAACTGCTTCTTTGTTGTTTTTGGCTTTGCGCGCACGTGAAATCAGGGCGCTTAGGTCGGTATAAACTTCATTTACCCAGCCCTGAGAATGGCGAACATGTATTACTTTAGGGTTTATTTCAGCTACCAAACACACTCCTCCAGCTATAACGGTGGCCTTGGGTTGTGCACCAGACATGCCTCCTAGCCCCGATGTTACGTATATTTGTCCCCTCATATCTGATTCAGGCTTTCGGGTGAGTCGCCTCGCTGCATTGAGCACAGTGATAGTAGTCCCATGCACAATGCCCTGAGGTCCAATATACATGTATGATCCTGCGGTCATTTGTCCATATTGCGATACACCCAAAGCGTTCATGCGTTCCCAATCGTCGGGTTTAGAGTAATTTGGTATCACCATTCCATTGGTTACAACTACCCGGGGCGCATCTTTATGTGAAGGGAATAAACCAAGCGGGTGACCTGAATACATAACCAGTGTCTGTTCTTCGGTCATTTCGCTTAAATATTTCATAACCAATCTGTATTGAGCCCAATTTTGAAATACTGCACCATTTCCACCGTAGGTAATAAGTTCATTTGGGTGTTGGGCTACGCGCGGGTCAAGGTTGTTTTGTATCATGAGCATAATAGCAGCTGCTTGTTGGCATTGGGCAGGATACTCCTGAATCGGTCTTGCATGCATAGGATACGTGGGCATAAACCTGTACATATATATACGACCATAGGTATTAAGCTCTTGCAGAAACTCAGACGACAATTCTTTATGGAATTTTTGCGGGAAATATCTTAATGCATTTTTAATCGCAAGTTTTTTTTCCTTAGCAGTAAGTATATCTTTTCTTTTTGGTGCATGATTGATGTTATGGTCGTATCTATAGGCGGGGGGAAGTATTTCAGGAATTCCTTCTGAAACCATGTCCTTAAATGGAATTGTGCTGGTCATAATGAATAATTGAACAATTAATTATATTGAGCGGTGAGAAATATATGAATCAATTCAACGCCATACCAATAAGTACAGCTAAGCATCCGGTTTTGGGTGTATTGTGGTTTTTGGGCGAGGGAGTATAAACCGAAATCACCAAATTCTCATTTTTTAGCGGTGAGTATTCCCAGGTAGTTGGATAGTCATCGTCCAGATTGTCGTATATTACTATTTTGCTTGAGTTTACAACCCTAAATCTAATGAAATCGAAAGAAGCAGGGTCGCCAATAACTACAACTTTGTACTTTTTACCTTTAAAGAAGGGTTTCACAAGATCAATATTATCGCCTTCTGCAACTAGTAAAGCGTTGGTGTAGCCATCATGTACATATTTGCTATCTGTAAGCAAAGGAAGTCCAACAGCTTCAGCAAATTTGGTGCATTGTGCTTGTATTGTATAACTGAATATTGTGAGAGCAACTATAGTTAGAATCTTTTTAATCATACCTCCAAAGTTTATTTTTTTTACTATTATATAGAAACAATAAGCGAACGGACAGATTTTATGTAATCAAACAAGGCTAAAACATCCGGATGGTTTAGGTTTATTACTTTTCCTGTGGCTTTGAGCTCGTCAGATGCAGTGGTAGCTTTGGTGTACAGTATTTGCAATTTGTTGGCTTGTGCAAGCAGTTCTGCTATTTCTGGGGTGTCTTTATAGTCTGATAGCAAACTTATGAGTATATCCACTGATAACTGTTGTTCTAAGATCTTTTCAAGCATCACTGTGGATTGTTTGTTTTGTTCAGCCAGCGAAGCAGCTAAGTACAAACCTTCAAACCATCCTCCTGTGACCATGAGAACGGCCGAGGATGAACGGTTATTTTCTTTGAGCTGGGAATCTGATTTTCTGAATGCCTCGGAAATGGTCTGAATAATATCATCGCGAGAGCTCATTTGTTTAGATAGTCGTTCAACGTATTCTTGTCCTACAGCGTCTATTATCCCAAGTTTGTCAGCCATTTTTTTTACAATAGCCAAGTATGAAATCATTTCTTGATTTTGTTCATACAAAGTAGCAAAACTCAGGTCGGAGCTGTATACGCCCAGTGCAAGAGCCATTTGTTTTTCTGTATTGTAACGGTTTACGTTGTCTGTAGGATTCAATAACTTACTGTCGAAATGCAGGGTCGAATCTGCAAGCAACAAATTGGCGGCTTCATGCGGTGCAGGTAAATTGTAAAATACCATTTTGGCTTTTTGAAAGTCTGCTTCCAGGTCAATGGTAGATTCTACCTCATTTACCAGCTTGTCATTCTCAGGTTGTTGCGTAGAACAGCCCCAAGTTATAAGCATCAGTGAGATAAATAAAATATGTACGATTTTTTCGTTCATTTTCAATATGATTTAGGTGCTTTCGAATTTACATAAAACAGAAATGTAGCCTGGCCTTTGTTACTCTCCTGAAAAATCTCAGGTTTGTCAACAGATACTGTAGTGATTATTACAACATTCAGTTTATTATTCTTATCCTTCAGATATGCAGGTATTCCCATGAAATTATCTGAATGCAAATTTCCATTCAGATGAACAAATTTAGTCCCCTTTTTTTGGTTTTTAAGAATAAAATATGCCATGGTGGCATCTTTAATGGCTTGCGACTGCGACATGTATAGCAATTGCGGTGAAACTTCATTGTGGCCTGCTTTGGCTGTATCTTTTGACATGGCGGCATTGTGACCCATCATGTCGGCAAAAAGCGAAATATAAAATTTGTCATCAAATTTGATTGGGAGTGGTGCTATAAAAGCTTTAGCTTGTTCGCTCAGTTTGCTCAGCGATTCTAGGCCACCCTCTTTATTTACTCTCGATGCATATCTGCGAGGTATGTTTGTGGCTATTACCGGAATATTATTCTTTTTCGAGAATTCTATAATGGGTTTGTAATCAGTTTTGTAGTTATTCCAAAGCCTCACATCACTCTCAAACTTGTCAATGGGTATGAGTCCTGTCAAATATTCATTCAATACCATTTGATTATCGGCTTCAAACATTTCCATACCTATCATCAAGTCCGATTTGGCTATATTATAAAGGTCCGAGACTACTTGCATTTGTAACCAGTGCGCCAAGGCGTTGTTGTGTTCTTCACCCAAAAATATAACATCAGCTTCAGCAAGGGTTTTCATCATCTTTTCATAGTCGGTGGGTGTACCTTCACTATGATATATTTTCCAAAGCAGTGGATCCTGAGCCATGGTATTAAAACTAAAAAATACGAATATTAGAATTGTACTTAATTTCATGATACTTAATTTTTTATAATATGAGTAAAGCAATTTACTTGTGTTTCAAATTTAAATTATGCATCTACAAAAATAGCACAAATATGTTTTACGTTATTAACAAAAATATCTTATCCAAAATAAATGTTTCAATTTGAACCCAATTCTATTTTAATATTGAATATGAAGGTTTATATCAGGTTGTTTTTAGTTTTGTATGATGATATGTAATTTGTCGGTAACCAGAAAATGATGATGAATAGATTTATACTTCTGATGTGTTTGTTAAGCCTGCCTGCATGGAGCCAGTCACAAACTTATTTTCGTGCACAGGCTTTGCTGGTGTCATACTTTCCGGTTGGCAACCCAAACTTGCAATTTGCAGACCGAAGCATTACCGGAGATAAATCGTTGGTATTACAACCGGGTATCGATTTTACTTACAATGTGAATGCCACTTCAGTCCTCGGATTGGCTGCTAATAAAGTATTTTTTCTGAATACAGGGAATCATTTGAGTGGAGCATTGCGCTTGCAACTTACTGCTCAGGTACTCAAAAACTATAAACATACACTCACTCTTGGCGTTGGGCCTGCGCTGCACTACCGCACCGATGAGCCATTGCAAACAGTGTATTCTGATACCGATGTATATACCAGCAGTAATACAGGTTTTGGCTACAAAGTGGTTTGGATAAGCGGCGAAGTAGTATATAATTATACATTAAGTAAAAAAACAGACATCAGCATTTCTTTGAATCATACAGAACCTCAAGCAGCTACATTATCGGCAGGCATAAGGTATTGGATATCGAAAAAGGCCAAAGGGAAGGCTTGTAATTGCCCAACATTTAAACGGTAATTTTTTTGTGTTTTATCCATAAAAAAATCTGTATTATTACGCAGTGAAATGTTATAAAATGTTAACATATTTGAGCAAATTAATAATATAAATATCATGGAAGTAACCAGAATCTTTGATTTACTTGAACGTTACAGCAAGCTTTTTCCTAAAACTGATGCCTTGGCCGCCAAACAAGGAGGAAAATGGAAAACATACAGCACCGATGAATATAAACAATTGGTGAATTGGGTGAGTTGTGGCATGCTTGCCAGCGGCATAAAACCTGGAGATAAAGTTGCTACCAGTACCAACAATCGTCCGGAATGGAATTTTATAGACATGGGACTTGCGCAAATTGGAGCAGTGCATGTACCTATTTATACCACCATCTCAAACGAGGATTTTGCATACATTCTCGATCACTCCGATGCACGCATGCTCTTTGTAGGCGACAAACTTATGTATAATAAACTGAAACCGTTCGTATCTGAAATAAAGGGAATTGAGAAGTTTTACTGCTTCAATGAAGTTGAGAATGTTCCTTTTTGGTACGAAATAGTTGAAGCCGGGAAAAAGTCTGAAGCGTATTATAAAGACGAGTTGGAAAAGCTAAAGAAAAGCGTAAAACCTTCGGATTTGGCTACCATCATATATACCAGTGGTACTACAGGCTTGTCTAAAGGCGTTATGCTTTCGCACAGCAATTTGCTTTCTAATGCCATAGCCAGTGCCGCCAGACAGCATATGAACAGTGGAAACCGCGCGCTCAGCTTCTTGCCATTGTCGCACGTGTTTGAGCGTATGGTAAACTATAAGTACCAGTACTTAGGCATCAGTATCTATTATGCAGAAAGTGTAGCCACAGTAGGTGCCAATATCAACGAGTTGAAAGTAGACGGTTTTATTGCTGTACCGCGCCTCTTGGAAGCTGTCTTTGATAAAATTATGGACAAAGGCCAAAAACTTACCGGCATAAAACGAAAAATATTTATGTGGGCCGTGAAAATAGGCTTCAAATTTGAACCCGGCGTAAAGAAAAGTTTTATCTACCAAATTCAACATAAAATAGCCGACAAATTGGTGTTCACCAAATGGCGTGAGGCTCTCAGCCCCAATATTACTTTTATTGGTTGTGGTGGTGCTGCATTGCAGCCTCGCTTAGCACGTATCTTCTGGGCTGCAGGCTTACCTGTGTACGAAGGTTATGGCCTTTCTGAAACATCGCCGGTAATTGCTGTAAACTATTCGAAACCAGGCAAAGTAAGGGTGGGTACAGTGGGTACTATTCTCGAAGGTATGTCGGTGAAAATAGCCGATGATGGTGAAATCTTGTGCCGTGGCGAAGGTGTAATGATGGGGTATTACAAAGACTTAGAGAAAACCGCTGAAGTTATAGATGCCGATGGTTGGTTTCATACAGGTGATATTGGAAATCTGGATAAAGAAAATTTCCTCAAAATTACGGACCGCAAAAAAGAAATTTTCAAAATGAGCAGTGGCAAATACATTGCTCCTCAAATGATTGAAAATATTTTTAAAGAATCGAAGGTAATAAGCCAGGTAATGGTAGTTGGTGAAAATATGAAATTTGCCAGCGCTATTATATCTCCTAATTTCGACGCTTTGATAGATTGGTGCAAATCTCGAAAAATACATTTTGATGATCCGAAAGAACTCATTAACATGCCAAAGGTAGTCGAGTATTTTCAGGATGAAATAAAACTGTTGAATAAACGACTTGGCGAATTTGAACAAATAAAGAAGTTTAAGCTTGTGGCCGAAGAGTGGAGTACACTCAGTGGTGAGCTTTCGCCTACCCTTAAATTAAAACGTAAAGTGCTTGCTCAGAAATATCAGGATCTCATAAACCAGATATACGCCGGAACTATGTCTTTCAGCTAGTTTCTTGCAAACACATTTACTATAATTTTTTTTAAACACATTCAATAGGCATTCTGCGGCTCCTTGAATGTGTTTTTATTTTTTTTGATTCTACTGTTGGCTTTTGCTATATATTTCTTATATTCGTGAAATATAAAAACATTGCTTGAGATTGCTTAAGTATTTGATTCTATTATATTAGTAATTTATTTCTTATATTCAAATGGCCAAAGACGCTGAATACACTGCCCGACAACTTGAAATTGCTCAATTTGCTAAAGCAATGAGCCATCCGGCTAGGGTGATGATATTAGAAAAATTGGCCAAAATTAATGCCTGTTGCTATAGCGGCGATTTGGCCGAAGAACTTCCAATTGGCAGATCTGCGCTCTCTATGCACCTCAAAGAGTTGAAGCATGCCGGACTGATAAGTGGTACCACTGAGTTACCTTTTATAAAATATTGTATTCACCGTGAAAATTGGGAAAAAGCAAAAAATATTTTCGGACATTTGTTCCAATCATGACTTTTTTTTAAAAAACATTTCGCATATTTGCGAAATAATAAAATAACTGAATATGAAAGTATTGATTCTTTGTACAGGCAATAGTTGCAGAAGCCAAATGGCTCACGGTTTTCTTCAGAGTTTTGATTCTCGCTTACAAGTATTTTCTGCTGGAACACAGGCATCAGGCTCACTCAATGCCAAAGCTGTTGCAGTAATGAGCGAGATTGGCTTAGACATAAGCCATCATACCTCCGACCAAGTTGACAAATACCTGGGTGAGACCTGGGATTACGTGATTACAGTTTGTGGTGGCGCAAATGAGTCTTGCCCTGCTTTTTTGGGAAATGTAAAAACAAGGCTGCATATTGGTTTCGACGATCCTTCGCATGCCGTGGGCACCGAAGAATATGTACACAGCGAATTTATACGTGTGCGTGATGAAATACACCAACAATTCTTGGATTTCTACAAAAATCAAATTCTTTCCAAATTATAAATATTTAAACATTGCGTATATGAATTCTGATAACCAACAAGATTATCAATTGAAACAAATTGTAATAGAAAAATATAGCCAGATAGCCCAACAGAGCAAAGACCAAAACGAAACCTC
>JFJP01040825.1_pt1 | contig 10607 bp, 9 predicted proteins | sample 431651 | NCBI WGS metagenome assembly JFJP01 (sample SAMN02602958, study PRJNA72255) | Microbial mat metagenome, whole genome shotgun sequencing project. | biome: fresh water; feature: sink hole; material: water; isolation source: purple microbial (photo- and chemosynthetic) mats found in...
ATTTGATAAAAGATCACCGGACTGGCAAGCAGCAGGCCGCAGGCCAGGGCGAGCTTTAGATAAAAAAAAACCCTTCCTGATACGAGGTAAAAATCAACGAGGAGCCTTCCGGCAGGACGGAGGTCAAAGGCTTGAAAAACCAGGCTCCGATGGGTTCGACAAAGCCATAAGAACCTGCAAAACCGACAGCAACAGCGACCAGAGAGATCACAAGACAAGAACGCAACTCGCGCAGATGATCGGTCAGGGACTGGGCGTCAAATTGTTCCTCCGCGCTGAGACCAGGCTGCGCAGGCTGATCAGAATTTTCAGCCGGTTCAGAATCGTGTATCAGTTCCGCCATTGTTATTCTTGCTCTTTGATTTCTTGAAATGATAGGGTAGAATGGTCAACCCAGCTGAAAGATTCCCTGTCGCACAATCCCGCAATAGATTATAAAAAAAAATCACGTCCCGACTTTATGCTTCAATTTTCCAGATTACATACCATTCACAACCACTCTTTGCAACTCATTCACAAGGGTTCAATATTACAGAAGACGCTCTTCTTTGTCTCGTTTCTGTTCTGTAGCATCTTCTTTACTCCCGGGTCGAGCTCTGCTGCCACTGGCGAGAAGTTGAACCTTGTCCTCTGTGATCGACTTGAACAGGTAAATGCCGAGGTCTCTGATCCCCAGGTCGCCAAAAAATCAACCGACATGCGCCACTGGCTGTCCATCATCTATAATAAAATGGGGCTGCATCCCCTTTGGGTGACGAAGGATGGCCCTGGCGAAAAGGCCGGCATTCTCTTTGAAGTTATTAAAAATTCCAACAGCGATGGCCTTTTCCCCGAAGAGTACCAAAACAACCGGATCACATCCCTGTGGAAGGGAACGACAGCGGAAGAGCTGATTGAACTGGATACCCTTCTGACCCTTGCCCTCATCAACTATGCCCATGACGCCCAGATGGGACGTGCCGGGACCGGAGCCGACAAATCGCCATCTTTGTTGGTGCAGTCTGAAGGAATTCAAGGTTTTGACGCCCTGACACTGACCCAGAATGCTTTGCTGTCAAGGAATCTGAACCAGTTTCTCGAAGACCTACTGCCCCGCCACAAGTACTACAAAAATCTCCGCGCGGCCTTGCCCCGTTATCGAGAGTTGGATGCAACCGGCGGATGGAAGCAGACATCCTTCGGCAAGTCCATCCATCCGGGGGAGCAGGATGCAAGAATCCCGGGTATTCGTAAAAGGCTGCAAGCTGAAGGATATCTGCCGTCCACATCCGCCGGCACAATATTTTATGACGAGACGCTTGTGCAGGCCGTCAGCCGTTTCCAGACACTCCACGGCCTGACAGGAGATGGGGTAATAGGCAAATCCACCATCACCGCGATGAATATTACCGCCGAGCAAAAGGTCCGGCAGATCATCATCAACCTCGAACGCTGGCGCTGGGAAGCCCATGAACTGGGGCAAAAGTATGTGCTGGTGGATATCGCCGGATTCACCCTGGAGGCCGTTGAAAACGATACCCTGATTTTGGAAATGCCGGTTGTGGTAGGCATGCAGCAACACGAAACCCCGGTCTTCAGTGACATTATTCAGTATGTTGAAGTCCACCCCTATTGGCATGTTCCCGCCAAAATCGCCCGCGATGAAATGCTGGAAGAGCTCAGGAAGAATCCCCACTATCTGAACAAGCACCACATCCGCCTCTTCAGTGACAGAACCTCTGAGGCCGATGAATTAAATCCTCTTTCGATCAACTGGAAGCAGGTAAGCCCTCAACAAATGGGCCGCTTCAAGTTGCGACAGGATCCCGGCAAATGGAACGCCCTGGGCTCCATTAAAATCGCCTTCCCAAACAGCCAAAATGTGTATATGCACGACACGCCGGCTCAATCCTATTTTAAACGAACAAGCCGGGCATTCAGTCACGGCTGCATCCGCCTCAGCAATCCAAAACAACTGGCAATATTTCTCTTAGGGGGTGCTGAAAAAGGCTGGACCCTTGAACGACTCAGCGAAATCATCGTCGCTGACAAACGGAGCATTCTACGCCTCCCCACCCCCCTGCCGGTGCATATTACCTATCAGACCGTCAAAAGTGATGCAAACGGGATGGTCTCATTCCACACAGATATCTATAATCGTGACCCGCAACTTGCAGAGATCCTCTTCAACAAATGATGCTCTACACGTCCCCGTTTAAAAACAAAACGAGCTCTCCAGGTTGACACAAAGGGTCTCTTTAGGGTAAAAAGTTGAGTTTAGAGTAAAAAAACATCGCAGTAAAAAATAAAAACAACCACTAATCAGTAAAATCAGGAGGGAACTCCCAATGAATCGACGAACATTTCTCGGACGGGCAATGGCCTTGGCTCCTCTTCTTGTCCTCTCATCTCCCTGTACATTGCTGGCCCGTCTCGAAGAGAGGACTCTTTCATTTTATCACACCCATACCTTCAAGGAACTTTCCCTCGTTTACTTTAGGAATGGACGTTATATCCCCAAGGCCTTGAACAAAATTAATCATTTCCTCAAGGATTTCAGAACCGGTGATATTCATCCCATTGATGTTGCCCTGCTGGACCTGCTCCATGACCTTCGTAAGGCCACCGGCAGCAAACACTTTTTTGAGGTGATTTCCGGATATAGATCTCCTCAGACCAACTCCATGCTCCAGGACAGCAGTAACGGTGTCGCAAGCCACAGTCTGCATATGACGGGCAAGGCCATTGATATCCGGCTTCCCTCATTCAACACCGGCCGCCTGCACCAGATTGCCTTGGGATTTCAGCGCGGCGGGGTCGGCTTTTATCCCCAGTCCGACTTTATCCACATTGACACCGGTAATGTCCGCTTCTGGTAACAGCGCAAGAAATTTCCATTGAAGAATGGAATCCAAACAGAAGAGCCCCCTGCCTCATGGCTTGTCTATATCGTCCGCTGCCGTGACAATACCCTCTATACCGGCATTACTACAGATTTGAACAAGCGTATCCTGGAGCATAACGCCGGGCCAAAAGGAGCGCGTTATACCCGATCACGGCGCCCGGTGACCCTTGTCTATTTTGAACAGGCTCCATCAAGATCCGTGGCAACCACACGCGAGAATTTTATCAAAAAGCTCAACACCACTGGCAAACACGCACTGATCACGTCGTCAAACAGCACGCCGGAAAACCCACCGGTGAACAATCAGACCAGAGAATACTCTTATGACATCGATTCTGATTGTTGATGATGAACTGAGCATGCGTGATTTTCTCACGATCCTGCTTCAGAAAGAAGGCTACAAGGTCACAACACAAGCCAATGGGGCGGATGCCCTGCAATGCCTGGAAGAGCAATCCTTTGATCTTGTCATCAGTGACATCCGTATGCCCGGTATTGGCGGGCTCGATCTGCTGCACAGTATCAAGGGGAAATATCCCACTCTGCCGGTCATCCTGATCACCGCCTTTGTCTCACCGGACGACGCCATATCCGCCATGAAAGACGGCGCCTTTGACTACATCAGCAAGCCGTTCAATGTGGCCGAAATAAAAAATGTAGTCCGCTCAGCCACGGCCCGGAAGAGTTCCGACACTTCTGTCCCGTCATCGGCCGAAGCCTTTCCGGGAATCATCGGCAAGAGTCCGGAGATGCTTAAAATCTTCGACTTAATCCAGCGCGTTGCCCCAACACCGGCCAATGTCATCATCTATGGTGAATCAGGAACCGGCAAGGAACTTGTGGCCCAGGCCATCCATCAGCACAGCAAAGTGGCTGATCAGCCCTTTGTTCCCATTACCTGCAGCGCGATCCCGGAAGATCTTATGGAAAGTGAGCTCTTTGGTCACGTCAAGGGCTCGTTCACCGGCGCCATTCAGGACAAGACCGGGCTTTTCCAACTGGCCAACAACGGAACAGCTTTCCTTGATGAGATCGGAGAGTTGTCGGCTATTATCCAAACCAAACTTCTCAGAGTCCTCCAGGAACGCGAGATAAAACCGGTGGGTTCAACCCGTATTGAACGGGTGAATGTCCGCATTATCGCTGCCACCAACCGCGTTCTTGAACAGGAGATCATTGCCGGACGCTTTCGCGAGGATCTTTTCTACCGCCTGGCCGTGGTTCCGATCCGCATGCCCCCGTTACGCGAACGGAAAGGAGATGTGCCGCTGCTGGTGAATCATTTTATGCAGAAGCACTCACAGTTACTGGGCAAGAAAGTTCAGGAGATTTCCTCTTACGGCATGCAGGTTCTCATGAACTACGATTTTCCGGGCAATGTCCGAGAGTTGGAAAATATCATTGAACGCGGGGTTGCTCTGGAAAGTTCCAACATTATCCTGCCGGAAAGCCTGACCCTCTCCGCCCATCGAATGGAGAGGAGAAGAAAAACCGATGTTGACCCCCTGTTTCAGGCAGTTGCCAACAAGGAGGAGCTTTTTGAACGGGGCCTGGAAGAGGTTATCAACGATCTTGAAAAACGCATCATCCGGTTTGCCCTGGAAAAAAGTAACCAATCTCGAATGCGGGCAGCAGAACTGCTACGCATCAGCTTTCGCTCACTGCGTTATAAAATCAAAAAATATGAGATTGAGGATCTTTAGGCAACAGGCTGAAGGGATCAATTGAAAACTCAACGGTAACCGGAAACAAAGAGCTGACACCTCAAAACCAGAAGTTTTTTTTAATTGTCCCTGCTTAGAAATTTTGTTTTTTCATGGATCATCGCCTTTTTCTCTCTCCACTATGGATTTCAAAACCCTCATCGCTCAACCTCACAGCACCGATGCATCGCCCGATAAATTGCTGCGCGGCCAGCTTCTGTGGATGCTCCTGCTCCGGGTCATTCTTTACACCATCCTGCTCGGCATCAGTGTTTTTCTTCAAAATGAGCAACAGGAGATCATCCTCCCCCCTTACAACCTGCTTGTCTTCTTCATTGTATGTATCTATGTCTCGACCATCGGCTCCGCCGTCTATCTTCTGACCAGCAAAAAAGCAGCCCATCACTTTGGCTTGCTTCAGAATCAACTGGACATTCTGCTTGTCACCCTACTTGTCTATTGTACCGGTTCTTCCCACTCCACATTTTCTCCCCTCTATTTTTTCCCGATCATCGCAGGCGGGCTGATCCTACCCCGCCGGGGTGGTCTGATAGCAGCAGCCTCCGCCAGCCTGCAATACGCTTTCATCCTCGGACTTGAGCAAATTCATATCTATCCGGCATTTCTTAATCACTATAGGATATTTAAAGAACAAACCCTGCTCGCCAGCATCAACCATTTCGCTGTGCTGGGATTGACCTTTTTTCTGGCCGCCATCCTCAGCGCCATCTTTGCCCGCCGCCTGCTTAAGACTGAAGCAGCCCTTTCCAACACCGTCAGAAACCTTGACAACCTCTCGCTTCTCTACAAGCAGATCTTCGATGATATAGCCACCGGCATTGTCACCATCGATAATTCCAACCGGATTACCTCAGCTAACAATGCCCTTAGCCACATCACCCACTACAATCCTTCCGAGCTTATTGGACAACCCTTTTCTAAAGTCTTTCCAAGCCTCGATATGCAGGGCCCGGGGGCGCAGCTTTCTGCCGATTTTATTCGTAAAGATGGCCTGACCATCAGGGTTGGATACTCCTGCGCCAAGCTGCAAGCCTTAGACGGTCCTGCAGTGCCAAGCAATGGTGAACAGAACCCTTACCCCTCTTCAAACTGTAAGATCCTGACCATTCAGGATATCAGCGAAATTGAGCGATTGGAGCAACAGATGCGACAGGCGGAAAAGATGGCGGCCATAGGACGAATCAGCGCCGGGATTGCCCATGATTTCAGAAACCCCCTGGCCGCCATTTCCGGTTCAGCGCAGGTGCTTGCCGATGAATTTTCCCAGCAGGATTCGACAGAACATCGAACGAACCGAGCCCTCATCAATATCATCCTTCGTGAATCAAACCGTTTAACCCGGACCATTGCCGATTTTCTTAAATTTGCCCGACCGGATACAGTGGAGCGTGAATGGTTTTCCCTGAAAAAATGCCTGGATGAAGTCATTCAGGTCAGTCTGGCCGATCCACTGTGGCCGGCAAACTGTCACCTGGAGATCGACATTGACCCCGAATTATCCCTGCTGGCAGATCAGGACCAAATCTTCACGGTGCTCAGCCATCTGATCCACAACGCCCTGCCATTCTGCCCCCAAGGATCGGAATATCTCAGGATAGAGGCGGAAGAGGTACTGCTCTCTGAAAACCAGGGAGAAATAGTCCTGCGCATAGCGGATAACGGCACAGGCATTGAAGAAGGATTGGAAGAGAAGATCTTTGAGCCGTTTTTCACAAAGCGCATTGATGGAACAGGGCTTGGACTGGCCATCGTCAAGCAGATCGTCATTGCCCATCATGGGACCATTGAGATTGGTTGTTCAGAGCTTGGCGGGGCACTGTTTACCATCCATCTGCCGTTACCCTAGGCGTGGATCAAAAAACGAACGGTAAGAAGTGGAAAGCGGAATACAAAAACTAGCAAAAAACAGGATCAGGAGTAAAGCCAATGCCGTTAATCCTTATAACCAACGATGATGGAGTCGAAAGCCCGGGTCTCAAGATCCTTGCCTGTGCCCTTCGCCCTCTGGGAAAGTGCGTGATCGTTGCCCCTGACCGTGACAATTCAGCGGCATCCCATTCGCTGACCATGAATCGCCCCCTGAAGGTCACAAGAATTCAGGAAGATTATTACTCAGTGGACGGAACCCCCACCGACTGCGTCGTTATCGGTCTGAACAAAATCCTCGGCAAGCGCCCGAATCTGCTGGTCTCGGGGATCAATCCCGGCCCCAACCTGGGCGATGACATCGCCTATTCCGGGACGGTGTCGGCGGCAGTGGAAGGCACCATGTACGGTATTGCCTCCCTGGCGGTTTCCCTTGCCGGTAGCCATCCCTTTGATTTTACTACAGCCGGACAGGTTGCCGCCTGGCTTGCCGCCATTATCCTGAAACAGGGCCTGCCTGAGAACACCCTTCTCAACGCCAACATCCCGGGAATAAAGACGGCACAAGGCGTCAAGGTCACCCGGCAGGGCCGAAAGCTGTGGAAAAACGCCCTGCAGGAAACCCTTGATCCTTGGGGACGGACACATTACTGGATAGGCGGCGGTACTCCCAATCTGGATCCGGATGAAGATACCGATGTCAGCGCCATCAATGCCGGCTTCATCTCGGTGACGCCGATCCATCTTGATCTGACCAATCATGCCGGAATTCATTACCTTAAAGAGAAATTCGCCCTGGAAAAAATGCCTATTCCCCTCCCCCCTTCTGTTTACGGGCAAAATTAGCGGCCTCCATCCCAGCCACACAGCCCTCGCCCACTGCCTTGGCAAACTGGTAGGGATGGCCGGAAATATCTCCGGCAGCATAAACACCGGGGACATTGGTCTCCGCCAGTTTATTGGTATCGATGTGGGTCATAGTATCGAGATCAAGCTGAACCCCGATCTCCAGGGCCAGCTCCATCGCTCCCTTGGCCCCGAGCTCAATAAAAACCCCATCAACCTTGACCTCGGCCCTTGATTGCAAAAGGATGGACTGCACCGCATTTTCCCCCTGGATTGCCTTGACCCAGGTTCCGGCAAGGTGCTCCACCGTTGAGTTTTTCAACTTTTCCAGAAGATCGCTTGAGGCCACCAGATCCTGACTGACCAGATAAACTCTGGAGGCATAACCGGTTAGGGTAAGTGCGCCGTCAATGGCTGCACTGGCATTGCCGACCACTGCCACCGTGGCATTGCGGTAAAAATTGGCGTCACAATCCACACAATAGGATACGCCCCGCCCAGCCAGTTCCTTCTCACCAGGCACTTTCAATTTTTTCCTGGCCGTGCCGGTGGCAAAAATCACCGTACGACTACTGATCGTGGCACCGCTCTCAAGATCAAGGACAAACACGGCCTCTTTCTGACGAATTTTTAAAACATCATCTTCTAACAACTGAGCGCCAAACCTCTTGACCTGGGAAATTCCCGCCTCCAGAAATTCCTGGCCCGTCTTCACCCCATCAACACAGGCATAATTTTCCACATGGGCCGAATAGAGCGAACTCCGCTCAATCCTGCCCAGCATCAATGTAGTCGCCTTTTTACGGACCGCATGAATAGCAGCCTGGATTCCGGCAGGTCCAGCCCCGATAATCACCACATCATACAGCAAGGTATTCGTTTCGCGCTCCAGTTCTGTTTTCATTTCATCCTCATAAAAATTAAATTTTATCGCTATTTCATAATCTTCGCATCATTCACTAACAACTGACTGATGCCATTATTTTAATAATTTTCCGCATTCCCCTTGAATTCTCAAGCAATATATCCTAAAGATAAGAAGTTTTAGCTTGATCATAGAAGAAATCGTACAAGAATCACACTCCACTTGAACCCATTTATAATAAGCTCACTGTCTTTCGTCAATTAACCATCATGGATAACAATCAGCAAAGAATCGTCATCACTGGAGTCGGCCTGGCCGCACCGGGTGCTGACAATCTCAAGGATTTCCGGGCACAGGTTCTGGCCGGAAACTCAGCAGTCAAGGAAATCGAGCTCCGTTATTTTGGGTCGGCCCCTGCCGGCATCTGCACCTTTGATGAGACCAGATACCGGAAAAAAAGGGAAAATAAGCGCGGCACCAGGGCTGGTTGCCTGGGGGTTTACTGTGCTCACGAGGCTCTGGCAGACGCAGCCCTGTCCATTGATCACTACGAAAGATCCCGCATTGGTGTATATGTGGGCCTCACAGAACATGGGACGGTGGAGACTGAAAACGAGATATACAATATAAGTAATTACAATTATGATGTAAAATACTGGTCTCACCATCACAATCCTCGCACTGTGCTCAACAACCCGGCAGGCGAAATCACCATGAGCCTCGGGATCACCGGTCCCCATTATGCCATCGGCGCCGCCTGTGCGGCCGGTAATGCCTCCCTTATTCAAGGCGTGCAAATGCTCCGCCTCGATGAGGTGGATATGGCCCTGGTTGGCGGGATCTCGGAATCACCCGGTTCTTTTGGGATCTTCGCGAGCTTCAAGGCCCAGGGGGCCCTTGCCGAGGCAGCAGATCCCCGACAGGCTTGTCGTCCTTTTGACATGGACAGAAACGGGATCGTGGTTTCGGAAGGGGCCTGCATCTACGTTCTGGAACGCCTGGACAAGGCCCTTGCCCGCGGAGCCAGGATTTATGGTGAGATTGCCGGCTACTGCATCAACTCCGACGCCCGTGATTTTGTCCTCCCCTACGACAAACGCCAGGCAGAATGTATGCAGCAGGCCCTGAAGCGGGCCGGGATGGAACCTGGTGATATCGATATCATCAACACCCACGCCACCGGCACCAAACAGGGTGACATCGAAGAATGTAAGGCCATCCGTCAAGTCTTCGGTGAGGCCCCGTCCACCTATATCAACAACACCAAATCGATCATCGGCCATGCCATGGGAGCCGCCGGTGTTCTTGAACTCGCCGGCAATCTCCCCGCCTTCGAAGATCATCTGGTGCATCCCACCATCAATGTTACCAACCTGGATCCGGAGTGCGCATTGTCCCACATGGTGTTCAATACGCCGGTCCAGCTTCCATCCATCTCCACCATTCTCAACAACTCTTTTGGCATGGTTGGCATCAATTCAGTGATCATTGTCAAAAAATTTGAGAAATAATATTTTTTCTCCAAAAAATTATAAAAAAATATGGCAGGATATGGTATAAAAATTTTTTTTTTCCAGCAAATTGCCTTCCAAAATAGTTTTCATTTGTAACCATACAAGATATTTTTTTTATATCTAAAATAATATTTTTATTTGAGAAAGAGATTCATTCTGGAGAGACCATGACACGTGACGAAATTAAAGATCTCATTCTCGAGATCATCAAAGATATCGATGAAGACGCTGATTTTAATACCCTCCAATCCGACCTGCCGTTGCGCGACCAGCTCGATCTGGATTCCATGGATTTCCTTGACATCGTCATGGAATTACGCAAACGTCATAAGCTTCAGATCCCGGAAGAAGACTATCCCCAACTCGCCTCTTTAGCCAGCTGTGTCAACTACCTCGAGCCACTGCTTAAAAACATCTGACAGAACATCTAACAACCTTCTCGACGTGCACACTCCTTTGCTGATTATCGGCGGCGGCCTTTCAGGGCTGGCCGCCGCTATTCGTTTCGCCCGCTTCAATCCTGACGTTCTCATCCTGGAAAAACACTCCCGCATTGGTGGCCTCAACTCCTGGTATTACCGTCACAACTCCTTGTTCGAGACCGGACTTCATGCCATCACCAACTTTGCCCCGCCCGAGGACAAAAATGCGCCGATCAATCGTCTCTTTCGCCAGTTAAAACTGCGGCGCAAGGGCTTCAGCTTTCATGAACAACTCTCCAGCGAAATCTGTTTTACTAACCAGGAAGCACTTCGTTTCTCGAATGATTTCGGTTTGCTGCTCCATGAACTCACAAGTAAATTTCCAGGCAGCGCGAATCAATTTATCAAGCTGGTGCAGCTCATCAAGGAACATGATCCTTTCCAGGTGACCCCCTTCCGCTCTGCCCGAACCTATCTGGCCGACAC
>JFJP01041044.1_pt1 | contig 10607 bp, 4 predicted proteins | sample 431651 | NCBI WGS metagenome assembly JFJP01 (sample SAMN02602958, study PRJNA72255) | Microbial mat metagenome, whole genome shotgun sequencing project. | biome: fresh water; feature: sink hole; material: water; isolation source: purple microbial (photo- and chemosynthetic) mats found in...
CCAGCCAACGCTGCTCGTATTGTCACTTTCGGGCAAGACCAATGAAACGTGCACGGCAGGTAACGACGGCACCATCACGATGGATGCCACGGGCGGCACGGCTCCTTATACATTTACAGCCACAGGGCTGACATTTAGCGGCAACACAGCCACCGGAGTTTCAGCCGGAACCTACACGGTTCAGGTGGAAGATGCCAACGGCTGTACAAAAACGATGGATGTAACCATTACGCAGCCGGCAACACTGGCCGTTGTGGAAACATCGAAAACCAACCCGACTTGTAACGGAGCTTCAGACGGTTCAATCAACATCACCGTATCAGGCGGTACCACTCCATACAGTTATGTATGGAGCAACGGTTCGGCCTCAGAGGACCCGACAGGTCTGACCGCAGGCACCTACAGTGTAACTGTTAGCGATGCCAACGGATGCCAGGCCACGCTTTCGGGCTGACGAAGAGTATATTCTTAATGGTAGCAGCAATACAAACGTTGAATGGACTACTTCTGGTACTGGTGCATTCATTAATACAACTCACTTAAATACAACTTATAAACCATCATTAGCCGATATACTTGATGGCCAGGTACAGTTGAGACTAACTACAACAGCTGGTGTAAGCTGCACGAACATCTCGGATGAGATGACCCTGACGATCTGGAGACAGCCGATCGTAAACGCCGGCAACGACGGATCGATCTGTGGTAACGGCAGTTACCAGGTGTTGGATGCCACGGCTACTGATTATGCCAGTATCTTATGGACCAGTAACGGTACAGGAACCTTGACCGGAGATACCTCTTTAAGCCCTGTCTATACTCCTGGTGCAGCTGAAATTGGCTCAATAACACTGAGGATGACAGCAACCCCATTAAATCCTAAGTGTGTTGTTGTCTCGGACGAGGTAATCCTAATTGTTGCTGTTTGTAACCCGATAGCAGTGAATGACAATCCAACAACCGTTGAGGATATTCCTGTAAGTGGTAATGTGATCATTAACAATGATATTGATCCAAATATTCCAGCATTACCATTAGCAGTAAATCAATTTGTTATTGGCGGAACAACTTATTTAATTCCTTCAGGAGGTAATAATACTGCAACAATACCAGGTGTTGGTACTTTATATATTGAGTCTGATGGCGATTATACATTTACTCCGGAGGAACACTTCAACGGACCGGTTCCAATAGCTACTTATACTATTACCAATGGAACGAAAACTGATACTGCTGAATTAAGTATCACTATCATTCGATTTAATGATGCTCCGGTAGCAGGAATTTCAAGCATGACCAGCCAGTTTAATCCGGGAGGAACAAATAGCCTTTCAGTTCCTGCAAATAAATTTAGCGGAACAGATTCGGATGGTACAATAGCTTCTATAAAGATTACATCATTACCAGGCAATGCCTTAAGTATTATTATTGATGGAATGACTTATACTTCAAGCACATTTCCCGTTGCAGGGATCGTAATTTCAACTAACACTGCCGGACAACCATTATTGGATATTGCTATTGATCCATTTGATGGTGTTGTGACTTCAGTGATTTCATATTTTGTAATTGATAATCAGGGTAAAGAATCATTAAATACGGGAACTATTACAATTCCTTTTACTGGATTGTCTGTTTCAGGAAATGTTTATGATGATGTTACAGGTTTATCTGATAATATTGTAAACGGAACAGGAACGAGTCAGGTTATTTACATCAATCTTGTAAATTCACTCAATCGAGTCGTTGCATCTATTCCAGTTAGTCTAATAGGAACCTATTCGTTCACAGAGGCTGATGGACTTTCAGTAAACACTACCTATAAATTAATTTTGACCAATAGTTTACAAACAGAGGGTTCTACACTATCAATGGCCACTTATCCGGCGGGTATTGTTTCAACTGGAGAAAATATTGGCTCGGGTATCGGAAGCGATGGTAACATAGATGGAATATTATCGGTGGATACCAACCTTGGAAGTTTAACCAATGCCAACTTCGGAATAATCGGAGCAATGTCTGTAAGTGCAGGAGCGGATGCTGTTATTTGTACTACTGGTTCAACTAATTATACATTAAACGGAAGTGCAGCAAATGCAACTTCGGTATTATGGACAACGAATGGAACCGGTAATTTTACAAATCCAAATATGGTTAATGCAGTTTATAACCCTGGCGCAGCCGATATTGAAACAGGCGAAGTTCAGTTAACTCTGAGTGCTTACGGTGTTGGCAGTGTTGGTTTAATAAGCGACCAAATGACCTTAACCCTCTGGCCTGAAGCAACTGCATATGCAGGAATAAACCAGTCGGTTTGTCGAGGTGATGTATATCAGGTATTGGATGCCCATGTAACCAATGAAGCAAATGTATTGTGGACAGTGAATGCTGGAGCTACAGGAATCTTGTCAGGTGAAACCACACTTACCCCACTTTATACCCCTGGAGCTGGTGAAATAGGCACAATTACCCTGACCTTATCTGTTGTACCTAAAGGAACCGGAACATGTGGTATTGTAACAAGTTCTAAAACACTGACTATTACCGATCCACCAACAGTAGTGCTTGGTCCGGACATTAATAACTGTGCCTTGAATGAGACTACATTGACTGGGATTGCTACTAATTATTCAAGTCTGGAATGGTCAACAAGTGGAACCGGAACATTTAGTGCATTAAATTCTTTAACAACCAATTATACTCCAAGTGTTGCTGATATCAACTACGCTCAGGTTACATTAAGGTTAACAGCTAAAGGAAACGGAAGTTGTATCAGTGTAAGTGATGAGTTGGTGTTAAAACTTTGGCGTAACACCTATGCTTTTGCAGGTAATGATATAACAGTATGTAGTTCTCAGCCATATCAGGTTTTAGATGCTGAAGCAACGGACTATGTGGGTTTATCGTGGACACATAACGGAACAGGTACATTAACAAATAGTCACACGCTTTCTCCAGTCTATACACCGGGAGTAAATGAAACCGGAGCAGTAATCTTAACCCTTACGGTAATTCCTGAAGGGAGTGGAACTTGTCCGGTCTTCACAGATCAAAAGGTAATTACCATTGGAGGATTGCCGATTGTGAGTTGTCCGGCAGGAGGTCCGTTTATGGTTTGGAATACGCCAGGGAAATGTGGTTATGTGGTTCCAAATACTTCATGGGATGCTACGGCTACAGGCTGTAATGGAATGATAACCCTTACGCATAATTATGGTGAGTGGGGTAACCCTTATAGTTTAGCAGGAGCAACTTTCCCTATTGGAATTACTAATGTGGTTTGGACTGCAAAAGATGCTTTTGGTAATTCATCCTCATGCTCAATAAGTATAAATGTTTCTGACAATGAACCACCATCATTTGTAAACTGTGAGTCTGGGAAAACCTTTAACATTGGCTTATCGGCAGATGACTGCCAAACTGGTGTTATATGGAGTATTCCGGTTGCAGCAGACAATTGTTCTAATTCGGTGTACGTATCTCAAACCAAAGGTCCTGCTCTTGGATCATTACTTTCTGCAGGAACTTATGAAATACAATATACCGGGATTGATAATTCTAATAATTATACCATTTGCTCATTCTTTATAAAAATTACAGATACCGAAAGGCCATTCGTAGTTTGTCGCCCTGATTTTGAAGTTAAAGCTGATAATGGATTATGTACCTGGTCTTCACCGGTTAATAGTCTATCGCCATTGCTCGCTCGCAGCAATTGTGAGTCAACGGTCTCATGGGAGGTAATCAATCCTGACGGAACAAAAGCCGGTGGATTAAATGATGTGAGTGGATATACTTTTAGAAAAGGTACAAGTACAGTAAAATATAGTAATAAGGAAACTGCTAGCAATCAAACCTGGGATTGTTCGTTTAAGGTGACTGTGGTAGATAAAGATCCACCTCAAATTATTTGTCCAGCTCCGATCGTTCAGTTATCCAGTTTTGGATGCAATGCCTCTGTAAGCCTTATGGCACCAATATTTACAGACTGCTCTGCATCAGTATCGACCAGCTATAAAGTAATTGCTCCTGATAACAGCGAAACTGCGGCCTTAACTTCATCCACTCATACTTTCAAAACAGGTATCAGCAGGGTAATTTGGACAGTGACAGATCAAGCGGGTAATTCGGCAAATTGTACTCAGCAAGTAACGGTAACAGCCAATGCTTCGATACTCAATCCGAGTGCCGGTTCTGATGCTATTATCTGCGAAAATTCTGTATATAAACTTTCAGGAGCAAGTGCAGAAAATTACACCACACTGAAATGGACCACTGATGGTTCTGGTAAGTTTGACAATGCTGGGAACCTACATCCAATTTATACACCAAGTCTTGCTGACATCATTAATGGTGAAATTGTACTTAAACTTACAGTATCCTCAGAATGTGCCAGTTCAACTTCTTCAATGACACTGGTTATTAACAGGAATTCGGAAGTAAGAACAGGAACTGCAAAAGAAGCATTTATCTGCGAAGGCTCAGCGTTTGCTTTAACCGGAGCATCACAAACCAATGCTACAAGCATAAAATGGACAACTTCCGGTACAGGATCTTTTGCTAATTCGGTGGCACTAAATACAACTTACCTGCCAAGTGCCGCTGATCTGGCTTCGGGATCGGTTATATTAACCCTTACCGGAGAGTCAGCAACTCCATGTAGTAAATCATCAGATTCACTGATTCTACATCTAATTCGACAGGCAACAGCCAATGCCGGTGCCGATGCAACGATCTGCGAAGGATCTTTGTTTGATGTGACTACCGCTACAGCAACTAATGCATCTGGAATTACCTGGAAGACAAGTGGTACCGGAACATTCAGCAATTCAAAATCAATCAGTACAACGTATTTACCAAGTGCTTCGGATTTGATGAATGGTGTTGTTTATCTGACATTGACTGCAACTGCAGAATATCCATGCCAAACTATTCAGGACGAACTTGTTCTTAGTATCTCGAAACAGCCTAAGGCATATACCGGAGTTGATATGGAAGCTTGCTCAGGCGAAATTGTTAAGATAAACAAGGCATCTGCAATAAACTATATCAGTGTTTTGTGGACAACAACAGGGAAGGGAAATCTGACATCTCCAACCAGCTTGCAGCCCACATACATGCCAGCTACAGGCGAAAAAGGCGTAATACAGTTTATTCTGACAGCAAATGGTTCTAATGCTTGTGGAAAAATGATTAGCAAAGATACAATGACAGTTACTTACCATCAGGAGCTTCAGATTGATGTGATGGCTGCCGATACCATTCTATATGATACTTCTGCAACTTTAAATGTTTCTGGAATCAATGGAACAGGCAATTACATTTATCGTTGGGAACCATCGAATTTGGTACCGAACTTTAACTCTAACCGTGCCCAAACAATTCCTTTAACAGAAACTACATTGTTCACAGTAACGATTACCGATGTTCACACAGGATGTACTGCTACAGAACAGGTAATGGTTAATGTTGAAAAACAGATTGATAATCTGTTGGAATTCTATAATGGTCTGACTCCTAATGGAGATGGCAATAATGATACCTGGTGGATTGATGGGATCGAGAAATTCCCTGATAACGAAGTAATGATCTTTAACCGCTGGGGAGATAAGATTATCGAATTGCGAAATTATGACAATGTAAGAGTAACCTGGGATGGAAAAACCAGTCATGGCAATCAAGTCCCAGATGGTACATATTACTATTTGGTTAAAATTAGGAATGTAAAGTCTTACACTGGATGGATTAATATTAGAACTGGCAATTGATAAGAGTTTCGATAAATTCAACAATGATTTGCACGGATCTGTTGGCAATAAAAATCAGGTTTTTTTGACAGGAGGTTCGTGTAAAATCAATAAAGATTTAAAAAAATAACCTGTGGAACGGGTTCTGACAATACCGAACAAATTTCTTCAGGCTAATAAAGGATAAAATTATACTCGCATGAAAAAGATTATATTGGTGTTTATCGTATTTTGTAATCTGGCAGCATTTGCCCAGCAGGATCCGCTTTTTACACAATACATGTTCAATAAGTTGTTGGTTAATCCGGCCTATGCAGGAAGCCGAGAGAATTTTACTATCGATATGCTGAACAGGACTCAGTGGGTGAATATTGATGGGGCTCCCGAAACATTTACGATAAGTGCACACACTGCCATGCGAAATAAAAATGTTGGTCTTGGTGCTTACATGTTTCGCGATGTATTAGGGCCAACAAATAATACAGGAATAATGGGAACCTATGCCTATCGTCTCTATTTAGGGAGAAGTTCATTAGCCTTCGGATTACAGTTTGGCTTGAAATATTTTGATTTCAATTGGTCAGAAATACGGACAAAAGATCCGGATTACCTTTTCGATCCGCAAGATATAAGAAGAGTTACTCCTGATGCTAACTTTGGAGTTTATTGGCAATCGAACCGGGCATTTTTTGGCGTTTCGTCGAAACAATTACTCGGGAATGCTTACGGATATGCTATTAAAGATGGTAAATCGTCTTTTAGTACACTAACCCGACATTTCTATATGATGGGTGGAATTGCCCTGCCACTGGATGAAAAAATTATATTTCGCCCTTCTGTTATGGCTAAATATACACCAAATGCTCCTATGCAACTTGACTTTAATGCAAGTGCATTATTCAGTAATTTCTTTTGGGTTGGAGTTTCATTCAGAACGGGTAATGCTATAACTTTCCTTACTGAATTTAAAATAACTGATCGTATGAAATTAGGATATTCATACGATCTTTATATAAACGAACTTCAGCCAGTTAACTATGGCTCGCATGAAATAAGAGTCGCGTTTGAATTCCCTCTTTACGAATCGAGGATGAGAACCCCACGATATTTCTGACCTGATTTTGGATGAATTTTACAATTCTGTTGATCTAATTTGATTAATTGTTTTATTATGAAAAATATTACTTCATTTTTGGTATTGGCATTTTGGTTTATTTTTTGCCTAAATTTAAATGCCCAAATCAAACAAGCTAATTTTTTGTTTGAACAATTTAAGTATAGCAAAGCAATACCGCTTTATAAAAAAGCCTACGAGGACAAAGACGTTAGAATAAAGAAAGAAGCTGTAGTGCGGCTTGCTGATTGTTACCGACTGATGAACAATGTAAATGAAGCCCGTTCCTGGTATGCCAAAGCGATAACGTTTAAAGATGTTGATTCAATAAATTATTATTATCTGGGCATGGCTTTACGTACTTTGGCAAATTACAATGAGGCCGAAATTGCTTTTGCAAATTATGCCCAAAGAGCTCCGTCTGATTTTAGAGGTAAAATTTACGCCGAATTTTGTCGTAATATCAAACAATGGGAAGGTTTGACGCCATCAGCTGAAATTAAAAATGCATCCATTCTGAATACTGCCTATTCTGAATTTGGAGCGATGTATTACAATGATGGAATAATTCTCACTTCGGATCGTGATGTTGATATGATGAATGACAAAAATTACCAATGGACCAGTTTTGGCTATCTAGATCTTTATTTTTCTAAACCCAGCTACTTTAACGATTTTTGGTCAGATATGTCAAGTCCAACGAAAATGACAAATACGTTTAATCAGCCATATCACGATGGACCGGCCTGTTTTTCGAATGACCAAAATACAATTTATACAACAAGAACCTTAAAAAATAGTACGAAGAAAGACAGTACCAACGTACGAACCGACCTTTTGAAAATTTTCTATACAGATCTGAGTAACGAAAAAAAAGTTGTTTATAAACCGTTTCGATACAATAGTGACGATTACTCTGTGGGTCATCCGGCAGTATCCTCTGATGGTAAAACATTGATTTTTTCATCTAATAAACCCAACGGATTTGGCCAAAGTGACTTATATATTTCACGATTTATTAACGGAGAATGGAGTAATCCAACCAATTTAGGAGAAAACCTCAATACCTTCGGAAATGAAGTTTTCCCATTCCTTGCGAACGATTCTACTTTGTTCTTTTCATCTGATGGGCATATGGGGTTTGGTGGTCTCGATATTTTTGAAACCAATATGAAAAACGGGAAATGGACTAACCCATGGAACCTTAAATTGCCAATTAATTCTCCTTATGATGACTTTAGCCTGGTATTCTCTAAGAGCATGACTGAAGGGTTTTTTAGCTCGAACAGACCTGGAGGAGTTGGTTTCGATGATATTTATGCTTTTAAAAATTATCGAAGAACGCCTATAGGAAATGAAGATGTAACCCCAGAACAGATTGTAGAAGAGTATTCTAGCCCAAATGCGATAAATTCAGGAATGCCAAAACCCAAGATTCAGGGAAAAAGGTCAGCGATTATTAGCGGTTTTGTGAAAAATAAAACAACAAATTCTCCACTCGACTCGGCAACCGTTTTTATTCTCAATACCAATACTAATAGTGTACTTGTTTTAAAAACTAATTCAGATGGATATTTTGAAACAACAATAACTAAAGGCGATTTTTATATTGCAAAAGCAATGAAACCTGATTTTTTTGATGATTGCCTGAATTTTCGTTTCCCTGTTGATGATCAATCAAACATGTTGAAAATTCCTCGCGATCTGTTACTAGATAAATATGCTCTCAATCAAGTATTTATAATTGAAAATATTTATTACGATCTCGATAAATGGTCCATCAGAGAAGATGCCAAGCCTCCGTTAGATAATTTGATTCGCATCCTGAAACAGTACCCCATAAGTATTGAATTAGGCTCGCACACCGACTCTCGTGCATCGTTCCAATACAACATCGACCTTTCTCAGAAACGTGCAGAATCAGCAGTTCGTTACCTTACCAACAATGGGATTAATTCAGAGCGTTTAACAGCCAAAGGTTATGGTGAAACCATGTTAGTTAATAAATGTGGCGATGGCGTGTCCTGTTTAGATGCTGAGCATCAAGCAAACCGCAGAACCGAATTTAAGATTACTGCAATTAATAATTTAGCAACAAGTAGAAAAACATTCAATCCGAACATATTTAATGATGGCGACAAAATCCCAATTCAGTTACTCGATAGTGATTTTTTCAATGGTTGCCTTGAAAAATAGGAAACAAAAATGAAGTAATATTAACGTAAGCTGTGATTTTACCTATCTAGTTCATTGATTTTTGCTTTTAAAACGTGCAAAGGCCATAAATTATTAACATAATTCAGTCTTATTTTCCGTTAAAAATAGTTTGAACTAAATTAGTCTTGAAACACAAAAGTTTATCAAGACTTATGTTTGATATTTATTGCTGATCCAAGCGGTAAGGATATTGGGTTCGCTAATCAAGCCTTTTCTCCAGTATGTTTTCAGTTCACCTTTTGCAATTTAACCTAAAAAAAACGTTCCATTAAAGGGAGAAAACTGAAAATGCAGATAGAATCTGGTGATCATTCAATGGCCAAATCAAACAATTGGTGAAAAAGCTTAAAAGATAAGGCAGTTTATTTTAACTTCATCGACGATTCCCTAACATTTAAACGCCCGTTTAAGATCACTGTTTGAGGAATAAAAATTCCTTTTGTTTCAATCTGTTCTAAAAGCAGCTGGGCGGCTGTCCTGCCAATTTCTTTGGTTGGTTGGGCAACGCTTGTAAGCGGTGGATCGATCAATTCCGCTAATTTGGTTTCTGTAAAACCAACCAAAGCGATATCGCCAGGTATTTTGTAGCCGTGCTTTTTTAACATTTTCATCGCTCCAATAGCGGTAGGATCATTTACTGCGAATATGGCATCAGGAAGGTGATTTTCATTGATTAGTTTTTCCATCACACGTTCGCCATCACTTATCATCAAACCAGCTTCAATTATTCGGTCTTCATCGATTGGCAGTTTATGTTTTCGATGGGCATCGATAAATCCGTTTTTCCGGTTATTCGTGAACATTAAGCCAGCCGGACCTGCAAAATGAAATATCTTTTTAAATCCCTGATAGATCAAATGTTCGGTTGCAAAGAAAGCCCATTTGTAGTCATCAATCAGCACTTTCGAAGTTTCAAGTTCGTTTGATACACGGTTGAAAAATACCAGTGGAAATCCTTGTTTTATTAAGTCTTTGTAGTAATCAACATTTTTTGTTTCGAGTGATAAGGAAATAATCATTCCGTCAACCATATTATTTTCGAGGGTCTTTACATTCTCCAATTCAGTAATATGCGACTCGCCTGATTGCATAATTAACACCTGATACCCTTTTTTTATGAAAACTTCCTGAATGCCAATAATAACTTCAGGAAAAAAAGCATTGATAAATTCAGGAACAACAACCCCAATTTGGTTCGAACATTGTTTTAGCAAACTTTTGGCGATGGGATTGGGTGAATAACCCATTTCTTTTGCGGTGGACAAAATGCGGTCTCGTGTTTCTTTCCTGATGTCGTATTTATCATTAAATGCTCTGGAAATAGTAGAAACTGAGCAGTTTAACCTTTTTGCAACATCTTTTATAGTTATATGTTTCATGTGCTTGTAATTTGTTTTTAATTGCCACATGGAACTCCCAAATAATTATTCTCATGTGTGAGAAAGATTATTAAATGGTCGTTTCATTGTGAGAAGTTTTGGTTGTCAGGTCTTTTCAATTCGGTAAAAGTAAAAAATGAAATCGGTTTT
>JFJP01008358.1_pt1 | contig 10606 bp, 7 predicted proteins | sample 431651 | NCBI WGS metagenome assembly JFJP01 (sample SAMN02602958, study PRJNA72255) | Microbial mat metagenome, whole genome shotgun sequencing project. | biome: fresh water; feature: sink hole; material: water; isolation source: purple microbial (photo- and chemosynthetic) mats found in...
CCTGCATTACAACTCGACTCGGCGACTGATGACTGGTTCAAAAAGCACCCCTCAAGACTGGGACGAGTGTTCACTTGAAATGAACCATGCCAAAAAATCAACAAGGCGGTGAGTTTCACTGCCACTCAAACAAAGGAATGAATCTGCCTGATTTGTTCCGACAGCTTGGGTGATGTTGCGTCTTTGTCGGCAGGCCCGGCGGCAAATTGCGTGTTGCCAATCTGCCTGACAAGCTCAAGGCATCAGGTCCATCGGCTGCCGAGTCAAGTTAGATCGCGCATTCATTCATCACTACAGGAGAACTCCTTATGACATACCGCACATGGCTTAACACGGCCACGCTCATCATCGGCATTGCACTGGCTGGCTGTGTCAGTCCGCCGGGCACCTCCGACAGCCAACTGTTGCACCATGTTGACAGCGTCATGCGGCAAGCCACACCCGGCATGGCAGTCAGCCTGCGGTTGTCGGCCGAGCAGGTCAAAACCGGTGACGTGATTGCTGGCGAAGTACGCTCTGGCACGGCCGGCTATGTTTATCTGTTTCAAATGGGCACCGATGGCCGCACGCTCAGCCTGGTGTTTCCAAACGCCATGGATGGTGCCAACTACATTGCGGCGGGCAGCGCGCTGGCTTTGCCCCGGCCCAACTGGCGCATGTCGGCGCGTGGCCCGGCGGGTGTCGGCCACATGATGGCGGTGGTGACCGAGCAGCCGCTGGATCTGATGGCCCTGTCAATTCAGGTGGGGCTGGGACGGCTGGCACTGGCCGCACCCTACGGTGCTGCCATGGTCGTCCTGCGTGAAACAGCTCCCTGACCTGACACCAACTGACCAAGGGCCATGCACATGCGCCACATTCTGTTTTATGGGTTGGCGGCGCTGGCGATGGCGCTGCTTGCGTTGCCCGCCAACGCGGCCCGCCTGGCACTGGTGATTGGCAACCGCGACTACAGCGCAGGCGCGCTCAAAAACCCGATCAACGATGCCACCGCCATCAGTGCGGCGCTGGGTTCGCTGGGCTTTCAGGTGACACCGGTCAAAAATCTCAAGCGTGACGACATTGGCCGCACCGTCGATGGATTTGTCAGCCGCATCAGGGCCGGGGACGACGTGGTGGTGTTTTACGCCGGCCATGGGGTGCAGGTCAAAGGCGTGAACTACCTGCCGGCGGTGGATGCCAACATCCGCGTCGAGGACGATGTCGCGCTCAACAGCCTCAACCTCAACCGCTTGCTGGAGCGCCTGGACGAAGCCAAATCGGGTGTGCGCCTGCTGCTGATTGATGCCTGCCGCGACAACCCCTACAGCCGTAGTTTTCGCAGTGGTGCGCGCGGCCTGGCGCGGATTGAGGGGGCACCTTCAGGCACGCTGATGCACTTTGCCACTCGCCCGGGCGGGGTGGCGGCCGATGGCAGCGGCGGCAACGGCCTGTACACCAGCGAACTGCTCAAGCACCTGAAAACACCGGGCCTGTCGGTCGAGTCGATGCTCAAGCGAGTAGCCGCTGATGTGCGCAAAGCCTCTGGCGGCGATCAGCAGCCTTGGACCGAAGGCGCGCTCGACGGCGAGTTTTACTTTGCACCAGCGGTTTCCGCGCCGGTGGTGCCGGTGGTGCCGGTGCAGTTGGCCAGTGTGCGGGCAGAGCCGGTGGTGCCAGCAGCAGCAGCACCACCAGCGCCAGTGCAACCGCCGCAGCCAGCGCGCCCGGCAGTCCCCGGCGTCGGCCAGACCCTGAAAGAATGCGCGCAGTGCCCGGAGCTGGTGGTGCTGCCGGGTGGCGCATTCACCATGGGCAGCAGTGCTGCCGAGCAGGCGCTGGCCAATGCGGGTGGCATAAAAAAGGAGAACACAGACTGGGAAAACCCGCAGCACAGTGTCAGCGTCAAGAGTTTTGCGGCGGGCAAATATGCGGTGACGAAGGGTGAATTTGCCCAGTTTGTCAGCGCCAAGAGCTACGTGACCGAGGCCGAAAAAGGCGACGGATGTAATGTCTTCAAAGACAACAAATGGCAACCAGACAAAGCTTTCAACTGGCGCAATGTGGGATTTAAGCAAGCAGAAGATCACCCGGTGGTCTGCGTAAGCTGGAACGATGCGCAGGCGTATGCCCGGTGGGTAAGCCAGATCAGCGGCAAGCCGTACCGGTTGCTGAGCGAAGCCGAACGAGAATACGCAGCGCGGGCGGGCAGCCAGACGGCATTTTGGTGGGGCAAGAGCATCAGCCCGGTGCAGGCCAACTACGACGGCACTCGCACCAGCTACAACGGCAGTGCCAAAGGCGACTGGCGAAAGGCGACGGTCGCGGTGAGCAGCTTCAAGGCCACCCCATTTGGTTTGTACAACATGCATGGAAATGTATGGGAATGGGTGGAAGACTGCTTTCATGACAACTACAGTGGTGCGCCAAGTGATGGAAGCGCCTGGACGACAAGTTGGCTATTTTTAAGTTGCAGTGGGGACGGTCGGGTGCTTCGTGGCGGCAGTTGGAACAACTATCCGGCCGACTTGCGCTCGGCCAACCGCCGCTGGGGCACCCCGGGCTACCGTGACGACGACAGCGGTTTCCGTCTTGCCAGGACTCTTCTTGCCCCTTGAATCTTGACTTCTTTACCTCTTATGGCTGTTTGGAGGTTCGGCTGTTGGGGGTCTGGGGGCTGGCCCCCAGTGCATTTGAAATTGCCGCGCAGCGGCCGATTTTTTATTTTTATATATGAAATAAGCCTCCAGCCCTTATAAATCAAGCGTAGATAGCTATATAAAACGTAGTAAATAAGTAAATCATGCAAGCCCTTGGCAACCTTTTCAAAAATCTCCGACGTTTTTTGCCGCCTCGCGTCATCCACCTTGCCACTGGCAAACCAAAGCAAATCAGTCTGTCAACCCAACCCTGGAGTCTCCCATGTCAAAAGCCATGCAACATCAATTCAGCGCTGTCCTGCTAAGCCTGCTGCTGGCCACCAGCGCCGCCCATGCCGCCGATACCACCAAAGACATCGTGCTGGATCGGGTTTTGGCACCCATCGCCATCAACAACCCGACAACACCCGCAAGGGATGCCATGGTGGTCAGCGTGCTGCTGGAGTCGCCAGACGGCACCTTAAGCCCCAAGAGTACCAACACGCTGTTTCGCACCGGCGAGCGTTTTCGCATCAAATTACTGGCTTCGCGTGATGCCAGGGTATCGTTTTTCAACACCAATCCCAAGGGCGAAACCAACCCCCTGCCGATCTGGCAGGGCGAAGTCAAGGTCGGTCTGGAAACCGTCAGCGCACGTCTGGCCCTGACCGGGACATCAGGTGTTGACCAACTGCACATCGTCATGGAGCCAGCTCAAGAAACCAACATCGTGACCTGGCTTGGCAGCCGCTTGCACGCGATCAAGGAGGGTGGCAGCAGCAAAGACATTCAGCTCGATGTCCAGAACACCCCCAACGCCACCTATTTGCTCAACCGCCAGGGCCAAGGTCTGATGAACACGGTGCAGATCGTTCACACCGCCGGCTAGCTGGCGACAAGGTTTACCCAACAACTTTTTCCTGGAGTCTTGATATGAAAAATTTTTTGATCCACCGTCTGGCAAGCCGGTCATGGCGGCTGCTGCTGGCTGGCTTCGCCCTGGCCACGGCGGCCAACGCCCAGCCCGCCGAAAAAAGCATCGTGGCAGAGCCGGTAGCCGCCTTTTCTGCTTTTAATCAATGGGTCTCGACCCTTGTCGTGGCACCGCGCGAGGTGAGGGCGGGCACGGTTGAGTATGTCTCCTGGCGCGCAGAGCCGCTGGCTGAAACGGCCTACCAGCCCCTGCCGGTGATTCTGGGCCTGCCAGAGCTGCCTTTATGGCGCAGTGACCGTACCCAAGCCGCGCGCCACTGGAACCCGTCTTTCAACTACCAGGGCCTGTACCTGCAGCAAGTGGTGCTCAATGCGCCCGGCACGCAGCATGAACTGCGCCCCATGAGCACCCCGCTGCGCAGCGGCGAACGCTTCAAGCTTCGGCTCACCCCCACCTTTGATGCCGTAGCCGAAGTCGAGCAGGTGACGGGCGACGCCTGGTACGGCCAGCGACAAGGCCAGGTCTATCCGCAAGCGGGCCTCTCGGTGCGGATCAAAGCCGGAGAAAGCGTTGATTTGCCGCTGGAACCCAACGGTTATTTCCAGATGAACCGCAGCGCCCAAGAGCGGCTGCTGATCGCGGTGCGTGACCCGCGCGCCCTCGGCCTGGCGCGCAGCGACCAGCCCGCCTACCGGCAAGATGCCGGCAATGGCTCAAGCTATTTGCAGCTCGTGGCACCCGGCAAGTTTGCCGCCATGGAGCAACTGATTTCCCAGGAGCGCTGAAGGGAAGGCAAGGTTTGAACTTGCCGCCAAGTTTGGCACTGTGATGATGATGATGCTGCGCTGAAATGCGCCTTGACGCGGCCATGCCGGCCAATACCAATTAACAAACAAAAGGAGACTTTTCATGTATTCAAAACACACAAAAATTATTGGCCAAGCCATCTGCCAGCTTGGCTGCACAGCATGGTTCGCACTGGTGCCAATGGCACAAGCTGCCGAATTGAGTGAGGAAGATTTTGTCCGACAGTTGAGCACCGTAGCTGCTGGCAACAGCGCAACACACCGGGAGTTGCGCATGCCAGATCACAATGGACTGTGCGCAGGTGTCGAAAAAGCATCCGGCAGCACAAAAGATTTTGAAATCGTGGCGGCACCACCGCCGGGCGCGCCCAAGGTCAGCCTGTCGCTGCAATTCGGAAATGGCGACTATGGCCTTAGCATGAGTGACAAAAAAATACTTGACAAACTAGCCCGCGCGCTGGGGAACCCTGATTTGCGTAAGGCCAGCTTTGTCCTTGCAGGGCATACCAATGCCACTGGTGACAAGGTGGCAAACCGCAAATTATCATGCGGTCGATCCATCGCAGTTCGCGACTACCTGATCAGCAAGCGGGTAGCGGCTGGTGACGCTGCGTTGGCCGAGAACCGCCGGGTCGAGATACGTCGCGCCGAGAGCTATTGAGCCAGGTTCCCCAGGCTGCTTCAAAATCAACAAATAGCGACTTGAACAGAGGGATTCAGAGGGATTCAAAAATGAAAATACTTTCGACCGTAACTGCATGGTCAGCAGCGCATGCTTGGCATTGGGCACTTTGGGCAGGGCTGATAAGTTCTATGCTGGGCCTGGCACCAGCGCACGCCGAGCCAAAGCGGATTGCGCTGCTGGTGGGGGTGGGCAGCTATCCGGGTTTCCCCCAAAAATACCAATTGGCTGGGCCGAAGCCCGATGTCGAGGCGCTAAGTGATGTGCTGGCAGGGCGTTGGGGCTTTCAGGCTGCTGACATCAAAACCCTGGTCAACAACCAAGCCACCAAAGCTGCCATCATGCAAGAGTTGCGTGCATTGGCCGGGCGCAGCAAACCGGGCGACGACATCCTGGTGTATTTCTCTGGCCATGGCATCAGCGCGCTGAGTGGATTGGCGATACCTGTACCGCATGGCAGTGGTGCCTTTGTGCCATACGACGCAAACCCCAATAAGCCTGATTTCATTGGGGGGCTGATTGTTGGCCGCACCGACTTTGTGCCCGTGTTTAGTGCCCTGGAGCAAAGCGGACGCAAGTTGTGGGTGATATCGGACTCCTGCTACTCGGGCATGCAGATACGATCCCCGCAGTTGTCCGGAAACGACGAATCACCGGCCCGCACTATTCCCATCGTGCTCGATCCTGCGGAGATTGAAAAACAACGCATCAGAATGGGGCTGGCTGCAAATGCCCCGGCGATAACACCCTACCCCTACCGCACGGTGGCTTTTCTGGCGGCCTCGGCTGAGGGCGAAAAGGCTCTGGATATTTCAGGTCCGGGTATGAAAAACACACCCACCCACGACGACCAGGCTCATGGTGCCTTTACTGATGCCCTGCTACGCGTGTTGAAAGGCAAAATACCGGGTGACCTTGACGGCGACGGCCTGCTAAGTCTGAACGAAGTACACCGCGCCACGCTCGACTTTATGGCCCAGCGTGCCTATAGCCACACACCGCAACGACTGCCTTCGGTGGCAGAAGATGCCCAGGGTGTGGGCACTGCGCCAGTGCTCTCCATGCGCAATGTGGCCGCAAAACCGACCCAACCCGCACCCGAACCCCTGCGTGTAGTGCCGCTGGGGCTTTCGGCGCCCTTGCTGCGGGTTTTGGCAGGTGTGCCGGACGTGGTGGTAGTCAAGCAGGGCGCGGCAACCGATATTTCCCTGACAGAAGAAAAAGGACGCGTCAAGGTGATTGCTGCCAGCGGTGACTTGTTGGCCGATATGGATGCCGTGTCCGCGCCGGTCATGGCCGCCCAGGTGCGCCAACTGGCTTGGGCCAAGCGATTGCGCTTGCTGGCCGAACGGCATCGCCGGGGTGCGCTGCAGATGGATGTGGACCCCTCTCTGATGGGTGGCAACTTTGTGATAGGCAGCAAAATTGCTTTTGTCGTGCGGCCAGACAAAGCCGCTACGCTGGTGTTGCTGAACATCAGCTCTGATGGCAAAGTCTCAGTTCTATACCCCGAAAGAGCGGGGGAAGCCAAGCCGTTGGCGGCCAATGCATCGGCATTTATTCCGGGCAATGAGGAACACCTGCGCATCAAGGTGCAAGAGCCGCTGGGCATGGACTTGTTGTTTGCGTTCGCCTTCGACACCCCCCCGGCGGGCCTGGAAAAAATGTACCACGCGCTTGACCTTGATCCCGCAGATGCGCGCCTAGCCGTGCTCGAAGGGTGGTTGGCCAGCATGAGCAGCAAGTTCACTTTTGCCACCGCCAGCCTGCGAACCTTGGCAAAACCACCGCCTAAAGCAACACCGTAAACCGTACTCAAGCAGTTACCGCATGACTCCAAACGAATTTGTCACATGGCTGTTGGCCGGCCTGTTGTGTCTGGCACCATCGGCTGCGTGGGCGCAGCGCGTCGCACTGCTGATCGGCAATGCCAGCTACGCCAAAGACCCCCTGAAAAATCCGCTCAACGATGTGCGGGCAATGGAGTCGGCCCTGACCGCCTTGGGCTTCAAAGTAGAGAAGGCACTCAATGCCGACCAAAAGCAGATGAAGCGTGTGGTGCGCGACTTTGGCACCCGAGCGCAGGGTGCTGAAGTGGCATTTTTTTACTATTCCGGGCATGGCACCCAGGTGGATGGCGAGAACTGGCTGCTGCCCTTGGGGGCCAGCATTGAAAAAAAGGCCGACTATGGGATAGAAGCCGTTTCTGCGCAAGATGTGCTGAGCCAAATGGCCGGTGCCCAGCCAAAAACCGCCGTGCTGGTGCTTGATGCCTGCCGCGACAACCCCAGCGCCCCTGCCACCAAAGGCGGTAAAAAGGGCATGGCCCGCATGGCAGATGTACCAACCGGCACACTCGTGGCGTTTGCCACCCAGCCCAACAATACGGCCAATGATGATGGACTCTACGCACAGGTTCTGGCGGCAGAGTTGCGTGTTCCCGGACAAGAGCTGATGACCGTGTTTCGCAATACAACGGCGAAAGTCAGACTTCGCTCGGCTGACCAGGTGCCCCGGATTAGCGACGTGTCTTTGGAAGGCCCGGTGTACCTGGCTGGCATCCAGCCCGAGCCGGTGCAGCCAGTGGTGCCGCCGCCGGCCCCCCAAGCCGCCACCTTACCCGCCCCCCGGCCAGCCGCACCCGCTCCCCAAACCTGCGCCGAGTGTCCGGAGATGGTGGTGATTCCGGCGGGCAGTTTTGAGATGGGCAGCAACGACTACAGCAATGAGAAGCCGCCGCACCGGGTGAGCATCAAAAGCTTTGCACTGGGCAAATATGAAGTCACGCAAGGCCAGTGGAAGGCGGTGATGGGCAGCAACCCGAGCTATTTCAAAGACTGTGGCGACAACTGCCCGGTAGAGGTAGTGAGCTGGGACGATATCCAGCAATATATAAAAAAGCTCAACGCCAGCAGTGGCCAGCAGTACCGGTTGCCCAGCGAAGCGGAATGGGAATATGCGGCCAGAGGTGGAACCAAGACCCGGTATTGGTGGGGAGACAAAGCCAGCCACGAATACTCCAACTACGGTAAAGACGATTGCTGTTACATATCCCAAGGCCTGGCCCAAGGCAGTGACAAATGGGTCAGAACGGCACCTGTGGGCCAGTTTCCGGCGAATGTTTTTGGTCTGCACGACATGCACGGCAACGTATGGGAATGGGTGCAAGACTATTTCCATGACAACTACAGCGGTGCGCCGAGTGATGGCAGTGCCTGGGAAAGTGGTGGCGAACAGAAATATCGGGTGCGTCGTGGCGGCGATTGGAGCGGCATACCGGCGGACTTGCGCTCGGCCAGCCGCGGCGGGTACTCCCCGGGAAGCCGTAGCAGCGACAACGGTTTCCGTTTAGCCAGGACTCTTCTTGCCCCTTGAATCTTGTCTTCTTTACCTCTTTTGGATGTGCGGCTGTTGGGAAGTTCGGCAATGGGGGGTCTGGGGGCTGGCCCCAGTGCATTTCTCAATATCGCGCAGCGACCGCGTTATTTTTCTGACAATTTTTGTTGAACAACGTTTACTGTTTTATCAAGTGATCTTCCAAATCTTCAACCCCAACAGGAACCTGCTGCATGCCAATGTCACACCTCAAAGCCCTATGCCCCCGCCGGATGCGCACCCCTGCAGCGTATCTGCTTTGTCAATTAACACTTCCATCTCTTACTAAAAAGGCAACTCCATGGAGGCCGGAATCCACCTATACAGGGGTCTGAGGTGCAGTGGAATGGAAAACCGGGTTAAGCAGTCAATTTAAATAGCCAAATGAATTCAAGCTGTGGTCGGCCTGCTATTTTTCATGCTTAGTTCGGATCTGTCGAGTCACGTAAAGGCCGTAACTCACCTTTGGCCACAGCCTCTGGCATCGAGAAAGAATATCGACCCATCATGTTGATGTGTTCATAAAGCAGCGGTGAAAGCCTGGCGACATCCACATCGTTGACGGAATCACCATTAGCGCGCAATTGGTTCACGGCGGCTTGCATGTAAATGGTGTTCCACAGAACGATCATGTTGAGTACCAAGCCAAGTGCACTGAGTTGGTCCTCCTGACCTTCACGGTATTGCTGCCGCAGTTCCCCGCGTTTTCCGTGGAACACGGCCCGCGCTACGCTGTGGCGACCCTCTCCACGATTGAGTTGAATCCGCGTGTCACGGCGCTTGGTTTCGTCATCAATGTAGGTCAGCATGTGCAATGTCTTATCGATGCGACCAAATTCGGCGATGGCCTGCGCCAAGCGGGTTGGTTTGTTGCCGATTTGCAGGGTGCGCATGATACCAGTGGCTGACACCTTGCCAAGTTTGAGCGAGCCGGCCAACCGGAGCATGTCATCCCAGTGCGGCTCAATGCGCTGCAAGCTGATCTGATTGGCCGAGATGTCGTTGAGCAAACCGTAATCGGCTTTGGGTTCAATCCGCCAGAAACGTGTTCCGCCGACATCGGCCAAACATGGACTGAACCGATAACCCAGCAGCCGAAACAGGCCGAACACCACGTCGCTGTACGCGCCGGTATCGGTCATGATTTGCGTTGGTTGAAGCTCTGTCTGCTGCTCCAGCACCACGGCCAGCAGTATCAAACTATCGCGCAGCGTGCCAGGCACGGTGATGTGGTTCAGCCCGGAGAACTGATCTGAGATCAAGTTGTACCAAGTGACACCACGGCCAACACCAAAGTATTTGGGGTTCGGCCCGGAATGTACGGAGCGAATCGGCACTACAAACCGCATACCGTCGGCCGAGGCGACCTCGCCACCGCCCCATATGTCGGCCAGTGCCAGACTGCTTTGAGCCGCCACCAGGGTCGCGTTGGCTTGTGCCAGCGTGTCATCACGAATGTAGTTCTGATCCACCCAAGAAAGCCGATCCCGTTTGAGCGCAGGTACATCGCCTCGGATTAGTGGCTCCAGTCCGGTATTGCAGGCTTCAGCCATCAGCACGGCGCACAAACTGACCTGCAAATCGGCGGCGCGGGCAGTACGCTCCGAGAGGTGGGTGAATGCGGCTGTAAATCCGGTGCGTGTGGCAATCTCCAGAAGCAACTCAGGCAAGTCAACGCGTGGCAACATGTTGAGAACTTTGTCGCGTAATGCGGCCAGCGAAGCTGGCTCATCTGTTTTCTCCAGCCTACTGAGAACCAAATCTTGCTTGCCAGCCACGATCTCAAACCGCACAGCCGGATTGTCCGGCAGCCTGGCCAGTACCGCGCGGTACGTGCTGTCGAGCTCCGTGGTCAAGGCGGCCAGGACTGGCCCAGGGCTGGCCGAAAATCCCAATGTGCGACAGATGACGGGTCTGGTGGCTTGCCATTCAGAGCCGTCAAGCAAGCCCGCGCGCGGATCGGCATACCGCCAGCTTGGTGCCACAAACACGTCACGCCGCTTGAGCGCTGATTGAAGCTCTTTGAGGACGCAGAAGGTGTAGGCGCGCCGATCAACAGTGCCATCGTCTTGGAAAATATGTGACCGCCAAGACTTGGGGATCACTTCGCACGGTGCATCGCTTTGCGGTTTTTTACACGTCAAATTGACTCGCAGCCACTCCAGCGCAGCAACAACTGGCCTGCCTGTAG
>JFJP01040827.1_pt1 | contig 10606 bp, 6 predicted proteins | sample 431651 | NCBI WGS metagenome assembly JFJP01 (sample SAMN02602958, study PRJNA72255) | Microbial mat metagenome, whole genome shotgun sequencing project. | biome: fresh water; feature: sink hole; material: water; isolation source: purple microbial (photo- and chemosynthetic) mats found in...
GTCGATTAAGATACTCATCGTTTTTCTTTTTACAAAAGTAATACAAATGAAATAAATTTGCAAGTATTAAAATTTATTCCAAAAAAAATATCAGATATCACTTATTTTTGTAAAAATTAGTATTTACCCTTCTTACTTTTCGCAGTTTCAACCCACACTGAAACCTACCTTTGCTGCTAAATCTATAAAATAGAGGTCAAAACAAAGCCGTCAATTGCACACGACCAATATGCACAAAAGCATTATCATTCGACTTGCGACCATTGTATGTAAAATTTAATCGCAATCCATTAAAGATTTTTTGCTGCAAATTGATTTCCAAAGTAAAATTCCTGCCCACCTGCAAAGCCTCTAAAAGTTCATAAGCAAGTGGCGTATTTGCTTGCCCCACATAGTCAATTTGCGTCATTTTCGCCTTCGCATTTATCATGCGTTCGTTGTTACCCGCTAAACTCCGAAGCTCAAAACCAATGGCATTGAGGCTCGCTTTTTCGTTTTCTTGCGTCGTTTTTTGAGAAAAATCCGCAAAAATACTGAAACGGTAACGCGGATTAGGCTGCCAAGCCATTTCGGGATTGTACGTGTTTTGTGTAAAAAAATAATTGCGGTTGAGCATAAAATCCGATGAGTTCGAACGCGTAATATGCGCAAAAACCATCTTTAACGTATAAATTCGCTTGATAGTCCAGCGAAGAGAATAGCGATTTTCAATCAAATTTCGTCCTTCATAACCATTCGAAAGCAAGTTTTTTTGGTTGCTTTTGTTGTACGTCCAATCGCCACCCCAAACCGCGTTTTGCCGATTAAAAAACAAGGTCGAACGCCATGTTTCCCGCTCCGAAATGATTAAATTCGGGTTGATGCCCGCATTAAACGGCAAAAAACGGTCGTACCATTCCGAAGACGTATTTTTTTGGTTTGAAAGCAAAGAAAGCGTATGTGAAAACTTATGAAATACCTTCTTAACAACTCCTGCTTTTCCCCAATCCGAAGGTAAAATTAAGTTCGTCCGAAAGTTAAATTCCTTCGTATAAGCATTGATAAAGTCGCTCGTCGGAATCCAATATTTGACATAAATGCGCTCATCGGGCAAAATCGCTTCATAAAATTCATTGATTTGTTGCACGCCATCGCCATTATCATCGCGCCAAACGTGCGTGCCTTGCCCAACATCAACAGGAATATAGACAAAATCGCGTTTTTGCTCGCGTCCGCTGCCAATTTGCACAATTAATTCGTGTTGCAAAGCATTTTGAAAGACTTTTCCGCGCCAATCCAAACGCCCCATAATCGTTTTTTCGTCTAATTTTAAAGAATCCAAGCCCGAAAGACTGCGGTATGTGGCGTTCAAATTCAATTTTTGCGTGCCACTTCCCGCAAAACTCGCCTCCGCTCGCCACATATCCGTATGCGTAAAAGGTTTGATTTCACCACGTTTAGGCGCGTAATCATCACGTTTGATGTGTTGCAAATTGTATTTGAAAAACGCCGTGCTATCACTCTTTTGCATATAAAATTTGTGTTCCTCAAAGAACATCGCCGAGCCAAGCACCGAATCTTTTTTGGTGCTGTAGATGGCATTTTTATCCACGCTGTACTGATAACCGAACTCGCTCAAACGCGTAAAAGCCGATGTGTTAAAACTAAATCTTTCCCAATTTGAAATCCGCTCCGCTGCCTTCGAAGTCATCTTAAAGTAATTCAACTGAAAAAGCAAAAAGCCCAAACCCTTCTGAAAACTATATTTTTGCTGCGTTCCCTGCACATTATTCTCCTGATTTCGCCATGAAAACTGCGACGAAAAGCCCAATTTCTCATGTTGTGATTGAAAAAACTTGCGCTTTTGGAGGCTATCTAAGGCTTTTGTCGTTTTATCAAAAGAAAAGTACGCATTAAAAATGTTTTCTTGGAAAGTGCTTGAATTTGGGCTGACCGACCAATCGCGGTCAAACTCTATACTTCGAAAACGGTCAATCGCACGAAAGTTTTTGTTGTCAAATTCATAATCCGCCCCAAATTTTGTTTGGTTTTTTCCCAATGTTTTCGCAAAAATTGCCCTATTTTGGCTGACAAATCCCGTTTTTATAGCAAAACCCGAATTATCTTCGTCGTTAATTGACGAAAACAAATTGGCATCGTGATTCGAAAGCGCAGTTTCTGCAAAAAAAGATTCATGTTTGTTGATTTGATATTTCGCACGCATCGCCACCATTTGCTTTTGGTTAGGCGCAGGAATGAGCCGAAAAGCCGAATAATTGCCCTTGTTCTTGCCCACCCACACATATTCACGCCCATTCGCCGTCGCGCTGCCCACCTTATAATCACCTGTGCCTTGCGGAACTTCCGTAAAATTCACCTGCAAATACGGCGACATACCACGCAACGCCCGCACATAAATACGCGTAGAAACACCGCCCTCAAGCGTATCTTTGTAGGTATAAAGAATACGATTAACATTAAATTCATTTACCACTGTAACTTGACTGTCCACCGCCGCCTTTAGCGAATCGCCCGCTTTGCTCAATTGCATCTTCGCCGCACTATCCAAAGCAAAAGTTAGCGGTGCATCTTTGTTATCTTTCTCCCGATAAAAATCCGCGCTCACCGTCCACTTTTTAAGCTGCTGCGTATGCCTAAAATTTAAAATATTACGGTTGAAATATTGCGTCGCATACTCAAATTCTACGCGCACACGCGAGAACCGCGTAATCAAAACGCTGCTCATAAAGGTCAATTCGGCAGTATTGTAGTCAATTATATAATCATTGTTAAATCCCCTTTGCAACAATTTGCCATCAATAAAAATCTTTTCAGAACCCGACAAAATCGTAATAAAACGCTCGTTATTCGTCCCCGTCAAACGGTAAGGGCCTTGCACGCCCTCGAAGACCTGCAAGCTATTATTCTGAAATTGTCCCCGTGCAATAGAAGCCGCAAAGTGCGTTTGAGCCACAAAGTGCCTATTTTTCAAGCTATCTTTCGACGGAGAAAAGTTATAGTTAAGCGACAAAAGCCCCCCTATAACATTTTTATAATATTTTGAAAAATAACTGTCCGAATTTCTAATTAAAATATTCCCCGCGTGAACCTGCCAACTCTTATGGAGCAAACTCACGATAATTTTGTCAAATTCCTGCAAGTTTTGTGTGTTCCCTTCGGGCTGAAATGGCACATTTTGGTCAGAAATTACCGCTTTTATTTGCAAATCGTCCGTCAAATTTCCCTCCATCTGCAAATTTAAGTTGGAATTTACAAAAACATCTTGCTGACTTCCCACCGACACGCCACGCGTAATGCTCCCCGTTTTGGTAAGTCCCTTTGTTTCGATGAATTCGTCGGTTTCTTGAGTTTTTATTCCCCTCCTATGCTCAAAAGTGGGCAAACTATCGTACATACTGCTGCCCAAATTGTACTCATTTTTACTTAAATCGTACTTTTTTTGCGCCCGAAAAGAAGTTTCTTCACGCAAAAAAGAAGGCAGTATCTTATAAGAAATGTTTATGCTGTCCGCATAGTAGCGTTTTCCGCTTTGCATGATAAAAATGCTATCTGAATGTATCTCAAGGCTAATATTATCACTGTGCGGGTAAATTTTTTGGCATTTTAAGCTACTTTCAATCAAAAACAGTGGCTTCGTAAAAGCCCCATTTTGCGTTTTTCGTGTAACATTTTGACTTTGTGCAAAACAAATGGTAGGCAAAAAAATAAATATTATCACCACAAAAATATGTATTGCCAAATGTTTTCTTTTTATTTTCACTTTATAGACATTTTTTAAAGTCCTATTAAATGTTAGTTTACAATTTAAAACGTAAAAATAGATTTTTTTTATCAAAAATGAATTATTCTTTTTAATTTAAGCAACAAAATTCTTTTTAATTTCAATTGTATTTAATAAAATTGTAAAAATACATTTATAAAAAGTGCCTTTTCATGTATTCTGACTGGACGGACGCGTGTACAATGGGGGCGGACGTTTATCCGACGGGGGCGGACGCGTGTACAATGGGGGCGGACGTTTATCCGACGGGGGCGGACGCGTGTACAATAGGGGCGGACGTTTATCCGACGTGATCGGACGCGTGTACAATAGGGGCGGACGTTTATCCGACGGGAACGGACGCATAAACAATGGGGGCGGACGTTTATACAACGAGAACGGACGCATAAACAATGGGGGCGGACGTTTATTTTATCAAGCATTTTTTTTTAATATTTCAAAAAAACAACTAAAAATTGAGCAAATACATTTAAAAATTTATAAATTACAAAAATAATTTTGCCAATAAAAAATAAACATGTATCTTTCACTCAAGTTTATTTACAGTAAATAAAACTAATATTAAAACTCATGGCAAAATTAACAAAAGGGAGAGTTCTTATCCCAAGAAAAATTGAAGAACATTTATCTCTTGCAGAAAAGGTGTATCAAAAACATCAGCTTGAAGGTCAAGGTTCAATTCTCAACAGCTTAGAAGGTTTAGATTGGGGGCAAATAGGTCCAAAACTTGCTGAATGTGCAAAAAAACATGAAGAAGCGGAAGAGTACCGTCGCAAAATGGAAGAAGCATACCGTGAGCGCGACCTTGTATTTCCACAAATTGAAGAAATCTTACGTGCAAGTAAATCTATCCTGAAAGCTGCTTATTCCAAAAATCCTAAAAAGATGGGTGAGTGGGGATTCACGGTTGATGACACACCAAAAGCAAAGAAAACAAAAGCACCCAAAAAAGATGCTTAAGCTAAAAAGACTATCCTAAGATAGCCTTTTTGTTTTGTTTTTTGACAAAATTGTTGCATAAATTTTAGTCGTTTGCTTGTAATATGCAAAAAAACTAAAATTTATGCGCAACTTTATGATTGCCAGTGCCGATTTTTATTTCTTTCGTCCTTATTTCTAAATGCCTTTTCCAAGTCCACATCAAAATAATTAGCCAAATCTAATAAATAATTCAATACGTCAGCAAATTCTCCTTCCAGATTTTCTTTATCTTCAGCCTCTACACTTATTTTTTGTGTGTGTAGTTTCGAAATTTTACGAATACCATTTGCAAGCTCACCAATTTCTTCCATAAAGAGCAAAAATATTTCGAGATGGTTATTTTTATCCCACCCACGCGCCGCACAAACGGCTTTAATATGTGCTTGTAAATCCGCAAGAGTGGGATTTTCTTTGAGTTTTGTTTCCATTTTTAAAGTAATTAAAGATTATTTTGATGTAAATTTGGCAATTACGTTTTTTTTTTTTTGATTTGTCGAAAGAAAACCATTAACACAAACAAAATTATGAGAGTACAGCCTATCGAGCCTGAATTTTTCAAACAAAATCGCAAAAATTTTGCGGCTCAATTGAAGCCAAAATCTATTGCGCTCTTTACTTCGAACGATATTTACCCGACGAGCGCAGATGGTTCTATCCCTTTTGTACAACATGCTGACATTTATTATTTGACGGGTGTTTATCAGGAAGAAAGTATTGTACTTTTGTGTCCTGATGCTTACGATGTTGAAAGTCGGGAGATTTTGTTTGTTAGGGAAACGAGCGAAACAATTGCGATTTGGGAAGGGGAGAAGCTTTCGAAGGAAAAAGCAACTGCGCTAACGGGGATTCAGAACGTTAAATGGTTGAGTGATTTTGAACAAACGTTAAATTTATTGATGATTCAAAACGAATATGTTTATTTGAATACAAATGAGCATCGTCGCGCCGCAATGGACACGCAAACACGTGAAATGCGTTTTTTGAATTGGATGCGGGAGAAATATCCGCTTCACAAATACGAACGTTCTGCGCCCATTATGCACAATTTGCGTGCAATAAAATCTTCTTGGGAGGTCAATCGCTTGCAAACGGCGTGCGATATTACTGAAAAAGGCTTTCGGCGCATCTTAAAAATGATAAAACCAGGTGTGTTTGAGTACGAGATTGAAGCAGAAATCATGCACGAGTTTTTGCGTAATCGCTCTGCGGGCTATGCGTATGGCGCAATCATCGCTTCGGGTAACAATTCGAACGTTTTGCATTACATTGAGAACGATAAAATGTGCGCTGATGGAGATTTGTTGTTAATGGATTTTGCAGCGGAGTACGCGGCTTACAATGCGGACTTGACGCGCACTGTTCCTGTGAATGGGCGTTTTACGCCGCGCCAAAGGGCTGTTTATGATGCTGTTTTGCGCATTCATGATTCGGCAGCGGCGATGCTTACGGCGAGCAGTAATTTTAATTTGTTTGAATATGAGAAAGAAGTGGGCAAATTGGTTACTTCTGAATTGATAGATTTGAACTTGCTTGACCGCACTGATGTTCGTAATCAGAACCCGAAAATGCCTGCGTATAAAAAATATTTTATGCACGGCACATCGCACCCTTTAGGGCTTAACGTGCATGATTATGGGGATTACTACCGTAAGTTTGAGGCGGGCATGGTCTTCACTTGTGAGCCAGGAATTTACATTCCAGCGGAAGGTTTTGGTATTCGTTTGGAAAATGATTGGTTGATAACTGAAAATGGCAACCGCAATTTGATGGCTAACATTCCGATTTTGGCAGATGAGATTGAAACATTGATGAATGAAAAGTAAATTTTTAGCTTGTATTTCACGCCGATTTGCTGAGCAAAAAAAACAGCGAAAAGGAAGCAAAAAACAGGTAGAATTTTTTTTTGAATGAAGACAACGATGGCATGAGAAGTACGATAGATTTTAGTGCGGCACGATTCAAACACTTGAATTGGCGTTTTAGGTTAAGAAATTTTCTTGACGGCAAAGACGGAATGACGCTTGAGCAAGCGATTTCGCACAGGCATTGCGACTTGGGTTTGTGGTTTTATTCGGAAGGCAAACAAAAATATGGACACTTGGCAGCCATTCAAACATTCGAGCAGCTACACGAAGAGTTGCATGGTTTAATTCAACAGATTGTGGCGTTAAAATTAGCCAACGAAGACGAAAAAGCAGAAGCCGCTTACGAAACGATGCTTTTAGTTTCGGAAAAATTAATGCTAAGTTTGGACGAAGCGGAAAAAATCATGGCTAACAAATCAGTATCTTTTCCATAAGTAGCCCATTTTTTAGGCACAAAAAAAACCTCCGTTTTCGAAGCGGAGGTTTTTTATTTATAAGCAATCGGCTGCGCAAAAAATGAATTTTAGACAGCCGATTGTATTGAAAAAATGCTTAGTCAGCTTTCACAATTTTGAAAGTTTTGTTCGATTCGCCAACTTTTACATTGAGCATATATACTCCAGCAGCCATTTTGGACAAATCAAGGCTCAAACCTTCCGTTTGACGGGAAACTTGTTTGATGACTTGGCGACCAAGGTTATCAGTAAGTACCAAACTTACTTCTTCCGCTTTTGCATTTTCCAAATTGACAAACAATAAGCTGCTTGTTGGATTCGGATAAACAATCCAGTTGGCAATTGTAGGCATTTCGACTTCTTCTTCAGTACCTAAAATGTCCATCGTGATTCTTACACGCAATTTCGCTTCGCAACCTGTGGCAAAAACGGCAGTAAGTTCATAAAGACCCGCTTTCGTTGGTTTGAAAGTAAGTTTATCGTTCAAACTTGGCTCTGCAATACCATCAATAGTCCATGTAAGCGAGTTTGTCATTGCGCCCCCTTCAGCTGTAACCACCAAATTTCCTGCGTCGTAAGCATACGTTAAGCGTGGGATTGCATTAATGACAACCGTCGTTGTTGCGCCAGTTTTTACGCAAGATGCATTATGTTCAAATTGAACGGCATAATCCCCCGCTTTCGTAACGACGATTGAATTTGTTTTTGTTGTGGCGAAAATATTTCCGTTACGCAGCCAATTGTAAACTCCTGTAGTGAAAGTAGGTGCTGTCAATGTAACTTTTTCACCCACACAAACTTCGGTTCTGTCCGCAGTCAAATCCATATTCGTAGGGAATGAAAGAATTGAAACTTCAATGTTTACCGTGTTTTCACAACCAAATTCAATGGCTTTGAGGGTATAAGTACCGCTTGCATTTACTATAACCGACTCGCCACTTCCTAATAAAGTTGTGCCATTATACCATTCATAATCTACCCCCGTAGTAACTTTTGCATTAAGCACACCTGATTCACAGAAAGTAGCTTTTTTGCCTTGTGTAATCATTACCTTTGGTTTGTAAAGCACATCAACATAAATAGGTGAAGAAACTGTTGTACAACTGACATTATTCACAGCGACTGTATAAACGCCATCAGCACTTGCGTTATAGGTGTTTGCATTTGCGCCCGAAATAGCAAGCCCATTCAAAAACCAAGAATATGTAACGCCAGTAATTGGTTCAATAGCTAAAGCGATAGATGTTCCACAAGCTCTTTGCGTTAATGCACCTACTACAGTAATGACTGGTCTTGCAATCACATTAACCGTTATTGCTTTGCGTGGTTTACTTTCGTAGCGGCGACCATGCGCGGTTACGTAGTAAGTCGTATTGGCAATTAACTGCGGTGTTGTATATAAATCCCCTGAAAAAGCTATACCATTATTTCCAGAAATAGGTGTTGTAGTTGTTGCATTTTGATACCAGCGATATTCGTTGCTTGAGTGCGTACCAACCGCTTTGATGGTCGCAGCATCAGCATAACAAGCAGGTGCTAAAACGCTTAAACTTGGTGCTTCTGGGTAAGTATAGTCATACGCCGAGTTTGTATATGGCGAACGCGATGCACCGCGTTTTGCGCGAACGATGTAATAATATGCTTGGTCAGGCACTGTGTTCAAACTATCATAAGCCACAATTTCTCCTGTTGCTGAAGTTGTGATTAATGTATGGTAAGCCCAAGTTGTACCATTCAAAGAGCGATACAATTCATAACCATCTTCGTCTGAGTTGGCATCAGGGAAGCGAATTTTGAGTGTTTTTGTATCTTGACCTTCCACAATTAAATAGCTTGGGGCAGATGGTGACTGAATACAATTGGCAATCGTGTAAGTAACCGTTTTAGGTAAACTTTCACAACCACCTATATTTTGTGTCGCATAATAAGTATAAATACCCGTTGCTGTAACCGTCGGTGTGAAAGAACTACCTGTTGCGATTAAGGTTGTCAAAGCAGCATCAGCATACCAACTAATAGATGGACCAGTAGCCGTCAGCGTTCCAGTTGAACCGAAACAAGCATATCCGTTTGCAGCAATAGGAGCAGCCACAACTGCGTTCACAGTAATTGTGAAAGAGCAATTAGAGATGTTACCTGCGGCATCTGTCGCAGTGTAAGTTACAGTTGTTACGCCTACAGGGAATGTTGCGCCTGATGCAAAAGTACTTGTAAGTGTAATAGCAGCAGTGGCAGTACAATTGTCTGTTACGGTTGGAGTTGTCCATGTAGCGACTACAGGCACTGCACTACAAAAAGTTTGGTTTGCTGGGCAGCCTGTTAAAGTAGGTGCAATGGCATCACTAACATTCACAGTAACGGCAGTTCGCGCACTTGCTCCGCAACTTGTCGTTTGCTGAACGTAGTATGTCGTATTAGCTGTTAAAGAAGGCGTTGTGTAAGCTGTGCCAGTAAAGAACGGTGTTCCACCTGTAGCTACATTATACCATTGGAAAGTAGCACCCGAAACACCAGTCGCTGTAAGCGTTGTGGTTGTTGATGGGCAAATCGGTGAGCCAACTACTGTACCTAAACCTGTAACAGTAGGCGCGGCTGGCGGACCTGCGCAGATGTTTACGTTGTAATCAACGGTTTCTCCCCAACTGTATGTACCACAAGCAGTTGTTGTAGCGGTGCTACCTGATTCACGTATCACCACGCGCATACGTGTTGTACCTAATGTCGCAGTAAGCGGTACATTAACAGTTATATTTACATTGGCAGGAGGGTTTGCTGTGCTTGCTGCTGCCGCAAACTCTTCCGCTGCATCAAAAATACCATTTTGATTAAAGTCAATGAAAACTTTGATAAAAGCAGCATAAAACGTAGTCCCACTTGTAATTTGATAAACAGTAGTCGCATAAGCCTCACCTTGCATCAAAACAGCTGGCGTGAGTGCAGTAAGATTGGTATAAGTACCATTAGCCGCAGGATTGCTCAGAATAGGGGTCGAAACACCATTGTCTAAAACAGTTCCATAGGTTACATTCGTCATAACTACCCTACCTATATCTGTATCAGACGTATTAGTTGCATTTGACGCACAATAACAAGTCGAAAATAGACTCATCGTAACATTCACTACATTTGAAGTACTTGTCAAAGTCGAGGCAGTACAAGTAACGATACAACGATAAAAAGTAGCGGCAGTTTGTGTAGCAGAATAAGTTGAAGTAGTTGCGCCAGCAATATTTGCAAAAGTTACTCCATCAGGAGAAGATTGCCATTGAAAAGTTATTCCTGTTGAACCAGTCGAAAAGCCTGTTAATGTTAAATTGAACGCTATTGTACTACAAACAGTGGCAGGAGCAGATGCTGTGCCTGCGATTGGTGTACCTGAGCAAGGTAGCGGCGGACTCCAACGGTAAGTTTGACCAGAAGTAGGTATTAGTGTACTCAAAAAAGCTGTAGTTGCAGCATTTGTCGCTCCAGCTGTTGAAGTAGCCCACGTACTTGTTCCGCTTACTACAGAACGATTATTAAAA
>JFJP01044042.1_pt1 | contig 10606 bp, 13 predicted proteins | sample 431651 | NCBI WGS metagenome assembly JFJP01 (sample SAMN02602958, study PRJNA72255) | Microbial mat metagenome, whole genome shotgun sequencing project. | biome: fresh water; feature: sink hole; material: water; isolation source: purple microbial (photo- and chemosynthetic) mats found in...
CTCGCGCCGTGGGACATGAAGAATGTGATCAAAAAACTGGAAGAGACCGGCAATACGAAGATTTTGCTGACGGAGCGCGGCGTGTCGTTCGGCTACAACACGCTGGTGGCGGATATGCGCAGTCTGCTGATTATGCGCGAGCTGGGCTATCCGGTGATTTTCGACGCGACGCACAGCGTCCAGTCGCCGGGCGGGCAGGGCGATTCGTCGGGCGGCGACGGCCGGTTTGCGCCGTATCTGGCGAAGGCGGCTGTGGCGGTTGGCGTGGACGGAATTTTTCTTGAGACGAATGTGGATCCGTCCAAGGCGCTGTCGGATAAGGCCAACGCGATGCCGTTTTCTGAAGTTCCCAAGCTTTGGAAAAAACTGAACGCGATCAACGAGGTGAAATGAAAACGGGATACGGGCTGCGGGATACGAATGTCGGGTGTCGAGTGTCAAGTGTCGGGATGTTGCGCGGAATAGCGACCGGCATTCTGTTGATGGCGGTTTATACATCGGCTCAGGAACCCGGCATGGAAATGTCCGGCTTCCGCGTTCCGGAATATGACAAGCAGGGTAATATGACGGCGCAGCTTTTCGGCCGTCATGCCGAGGTTCGTTCTCCTGAGAAGGTGAAGATCGATCAGCTGCGCCTTGAGTTTTACCAGACCGGCACAACGTTCGTGACGATCGAGTCCCCGTTCTGTTTTTATAATCCGAAAACGCGCGAGGCCGCTTCGGAGGCAACCGTCTCTGCGATTGCAGATAAAATCGAGATGACGGGGCGTGGATTTGAGTGGAAGCCCGCTCTGCAAAGTATACAGATTTTTAATGATGTCCATGTGGTGATGGAGAATTCCGGCGAGTTGACCAATCCTGTCTTTTCCAGTGGAAACGCCGTGACCGGCGGGGTTGTCACGATCACTTCGAAGGAGCTACTCCTTGATTATGCCGCAAAAGTAGCGCATTTTGAGAAGGATGTATGCGTGAAGAACGGCACGACAGAGATGCATTGCGAACAGTTGGCGGTTCCTCTGAGCGAAGGCGACGGGGCAAGGGTTCTGAATCTGCCCGGGATGACGAAGTCTGTTGTTGAGTAAGATTATGAAAATAAGTCAAAAAAACTGGAAACGTTCAGTCCGGCTCGTGCTGGTGCTGATGGCACCTGTGGTTCAGGCTCAGATGAAAGGCGCAGAAGTTTCCGCGTTTCGCATGCCTGAGTACGATGCCCAAGGGATCATGACTTCGCAGCTTTTTGGTGAGCGCGCCGAGGTGGAAGAGAACGGCGAGGTGCGTATTACCGGGTTGCGTATCGAGTCCTATAAGGACGGGAAAACGGTCATGGAGGTCACTTCGCCGTATTGTTTTTTCAATCAGAAAACCCGCGATGCCCATTCGGATGCACCGGTAGCCGCCACGATGGAGCGGATGCAACTGCAAGGACGCGGCTTTTTATTAAAATCAGGTGACGGCACGGTCAATGTGTTTAATGAAAGCAGGGTAACCATCAAGGATGTTATACATCAGGTGCTCAGCGCGGCCGCCATAGACACCAATGAGACGGTCATCACCTCAAAAGAGTTATTCCTCGAATACAAAAAGAAAAACGCCCGGTTTGAGCGCAATGTGCACGTCCAGGATTCAAAAATGGAGATGTTCTGCGACAAGCTGGAAATCCATGCAGGAGAAGGCAATCAAATTGACTGGATTGAGGCCTCCACTGGCGTTAGAATCTTAAGCGAAGGAAGAGAGGCCCTTGCTGAAAATGCAGTGTATAACGCTAAAAGTGATGAGTTTGTGCTACGCGGCAACCCGAGAATTTTTGACGGGCGGAATGTTCTTACCGGGGATCAGATCAGCTTTTGGCGGGGAAGCGGGCGAATTTCGTGCAAGCCGGCCCGCTTTGTGTTTTATTCAGGCGACCAATTAAAATCCGGTTTATTTGAGAAGTAAAATGGAAGACACGTATTTAGTCCGGACTGAAAAACTGGTTAAGAGCTATCGCGGGCGAACTGTGGTGAACGAGGTGGATGTGAACGTCCGTCCCGGCGAGATCGTCGGCTTGCTCGGCCCGAACGGCGCGGGCAAAACGACCACGTTTTATATGGTGACCGGGCTGATTCGCCCGACGGCGGGTCAGGTCTGGTTCAAAGACCGCAATGTTTCCAACGTGCCCATGTATAAACGCGCCCGCATGGGGCTGGGTTATCTTTCGCAGGAGCCTTCGATTTTCCGCAAGCTCACGGTACAGGAAAATGTGATGGCCATTCTTGAAACCCTGCCGATTTCGGGCCGCGAGCGGCGTGACCGGCTGGAGTTTCTGCTCAACGAGCTGAAAATTTCCCATCTGGCGAAACAGCGCGCCTACACCCTTTCCGGCGGCGAGCGACGCCGGCTGGAAATCACCCGTGCCTTGGTGACCAATCCGTCGCTGATTCTGCTCGACGAGCCGTTCAGCGGGGTCGATCCGCTGGCGGTTTATGAAGTGCAGGAGATCATTAAGGAACTGCGTAATAAGGGCCTTGGCGTGCTGATTACCGACCACAACGTGCGCGAAACGCTGGCGGTGGTGGATCGGGCTTATCTCATGTGCGAGGGAAAGGTTCTTCGCGAAGGAGCCAGCGATTTTTTGGTGAATGATGAAATGAGCCGCGAGCTCTATCTGGGCCCACGGTTCAGTATGTAACAGCGAAAGGAGAAGCTCATGCAGGTGCATATCACAGGACGGCATGTCGAGATAACGGATGGTATCCGGGAGCATATCTATAGCAAAGTTGAGCGGACCTTGGTCGATTTCCCGCGCGTGGAAGATGTGCGGATCGTGCTGGATTCGCAGAAATTGACGCATTCCGTCGAAGTGCTGGTACAGGGCAAAAACATTCATGTCGAAGGTAAATCATCGTCTGAAAATATGTATACCTCCATCGACGAAGCCCTCGAAAAGGCGGAGCGGCAGTTGCGCAAATTCCGCGAGAAGGTGACGGATGTCCATCATCACGCCTGAATGTTGACGGAAGCTGCACATGCCGATTAAGCTGAAAGAACTGCTGGACACCGGGGGCGAACGCCTTTCGCTGGAGTTGCTGTGGGGCGAAGGGTGTCTGGACCGGATTATTGAAGAAAAAGCCATCAACCGGCCCGGCCTCGCGTTGACCGGGTTCTTTCAGTATTTTGCCCAGCGCCGTTTGCAGGTGTTTGGATTGGCGGAATTTACCTATCTTAAAAGCCTGAGTTCGGAAGAACGCGCGACGCGGTTGCGCGAAATGTTTGAAAAAGATGTGCCCGCGGTGATTATCTCCCGTAACCGCAATCCGCTTCCGGAGTTGCGGGCACTGGCTGAGGAATACAAAACGCCGCTATTCCGCACTACCATGATTACCAGTCGCTTTATCAACGAGTGTACACTGGTGCTGGAGGAGATGACTGCGCCGCGCGAGCGGGTTCAGGGAACAATGCTTGAAATCATGGGGATTGGCGTGCTGCTTCAGGGCCAGGCCGGCATCGGCAAGAGTGAAACAGCACTTTCCTTGATCGGACGCGGCTACAGTCTGGTAGCCGATGATGTAACCGAAATGGTGCGTACCGGCAGGCGGGTAATGGCCTTTGCCCATGAACTGACGCGCTACCATATGGAAATCCGCGGCGTGGGGATTGTGCATGTACCGAGTCTTTACGGTGTGTCGGCCATCCGTCGCGATGCCATGCTGGACATGGTCATCAATTTGCATCCGTACGTAAACGATGCCGATGAAGATCGGACGGGCATTCAGCCGACTCAAATTGAAGTATTGGGAATCAAAATTCCCTATTTCTCATTGCCGGTCAGTCCCGGACGAGATATGGCAAATATTGTTGAAGCCACCGCATTAAACTATAAACTGAAGCTGCTTGGACATGATGCGGCCAAAGAACTGGACGAAAAACTGATTGGAACCTTTCTTCTCAAGGCGGCAAAATAATGGCTGAAGAAAAAACCATCGTACATGAGTTGAAGGTGCTGAATAAATACGGCATCCATGCACGGCCTGCCGCTCTGCTGGTCAAGGCCGCCGGTAAATTTTCGTGCGATATCTTTATCGGTCAAAAGGGAGCTGAAGTCTCTGCTAAAAGTATCATGGGACTGCTCACGATTGAAGGCCATCAGGGGGCCCGGCTCAGCGTGCGCCTTGTCGGCACAGATGCCGAAGAAGCCCTGGCTGAAATTGCAGGACTCTTTGAGAATAAATTCTTCGAGGAGTAACTTGTCTGAAACAACTCCAGACCCCTCCGGCGAGCTGATCCTGCAGGGGATTGGTGTGTCGCCCGGAGTGGCTCTCGGAGAAGCGGTGGTCTTTGCGCAGGAAGGAACCGCCGTTCCAGAACGGATCATCCGCGAGAGCGACGTGCCGCTTGAAATCGCCCGCTTTGAAGAAGCGCTTATCAAAACCCGCCACCAGATTGCTGAAATCCAGCGTAAGGTCGGCTCGGTGCTCGGTGCAGAACATGCCAGTATTTTCGATGCTCATCTGCTGGTGGTGGACGATCGCTACTTTATCGACGAAGTAATCCGGGAGCTGCGGGAAAAAAAGCGTAACGTTGAGCCGGCACTCAGCGATGTCGCCGGACGATATGTCGAAATGCTCAGTCAGGTCGAAGACGACTATCTGCGTGAACGCGCCGCCGATGTGCGGGATGTCACACGTCGTATTGCCAGAAATCTGGCGGGCGGCGGAATCGACCGCATGGATCAGCTGGAACGTCCCTGCATTGCGGTCTCGCACGATTTTTCTCCATCCGATACCGCCGGAATGGATCGTACGATTGTGATGGCCCTCGCGGCCGACATCGGCAGTGCCACCTCGCACACGGCCATTATGGCCCGCGCTCTCGAAGTGCCTGCGGTGGTCGGTTTACATAATATCAGCAAACAGGTCGGCTCGGGAGAGACGCTGCTGGTGGACGGCGGCAAGGGACTGGTCATCGTCCGTCCGACGTCTGAGCGCCTGCTGGCCTATGCCCAAAAAGCCGAAGATCAGAAATTGATTCTCTGCGAGCTGGAAACGCTTAAAGACAAGCCGCCTGAAACCAAAGATGGTTATTACGTTCCGATCGCGGCCAATATCGAACTGCCATCCGAAATTCCCGCCATCAGCAGATACGGTGCTAAAGGAATCGGCCTTTTCCGCACTGAATTTCTGTTCCTTCATGAAGACCAGTTGCCTGATGAAGAAGAGCAGATGAAGGTATATAGCGATGCGGCCGACCGCTGTGCGCCGGATAACGTCGTGATTCGGACCCTTGATCTCGGCGGAGATAAATTCTCTTCCACGGTTAAAATCGCGCCCGAGATCAACCCGTTTCTCGGCTGGCGCGCCATTCGTTTCTGTCTGGCCAACCCGGTGTTTTTTAAAGTGCAGCTGCGGGCCATCCTGCGCGCTGCTGCCGGGCGTAATATTTCCATGATGTATCCAATGGTCAGTTGTCTCAGCGAAATTCTTCAGGCCAATGTACTCCTTGAAGAGTGCAGGCAGGAACTTATAAAAAAAGGTCTGCCGTGCGCCGAAAAACTGCCCGTCGGTGTCATGATCGAAATCCCGTCGGCTGCGCTGACGTCCGACCTCATTGCGCCGCATGTCGACTTCTTCAGCATCGGCACCAATGACCTCATTCAGTACACACTGGCTGTTGACCGGGTGAACGAAAATGTGGCGCACCTCTATAAACCGACTCATATTTCCATTCTCAAGCTGATCCGCCAGACCGTGCTGGCCGGACATGCCAACCGTATTCCGGTGGCCGTTTGCGGGCAGATGGCTGCTACGCCCGAGCTGGTTCCTCTTCTGATCGGTCTGGGTGTGGATGAGCTAAGCATCAGTCCGCCGTCGGTTCCTGTGGTTAAAGATGTCATCCGTAATCTGCACTATTCCGAATGCCGCACGCTGGCCAAAGAGGCGTTGCGGTCGGATTGCTGCAACAGCGTGGAAGAAAAATGCCGGGCGCTGCTCAAAAAAACGTCGCCGGAAATTCTTGAGTTGATCAGCTGAAGCGGGTACATTCCCAAGAAATCCATTAATCCGGATAAACGAATTAATACAAGGGGAATCCGCTATGAGCAAAATCCGCGCCGACCACGTTTTTACATCTGAATCCGTCTCCGAAGGCCACCCCGACAAAGTCTGCGACCAGATTTCCGACGCCATTCTGGATGCCTGTCTTGCGCAGGACTCCAAAAGCCGCGTCGCCTGCGAAACGCTGGTCAGCACCAATCTCGTCGTTAATGCCGGCGAAATCACCTGCTCGGGATGGGACAAAATCAATCCGGAAGCCATCGCCCGCCAGGTAGTGCGCGAAATCGGCTACGACCGCAAAGAGCTGGAATTTTGTGCTGACACCTTTGAGTATGTTGGCCGTCTGCATGAACAGTCTCCCGACATTTCGCAGGGTGTCACCGCCACCGAAGCCCACGAACAGGGCGCGGGCGACCAAGGCATGATGTTTGGTTATGCCTCCGACGAAACCGAGGCTCTCATGCCGGCACCGGTTTACTACAGTCACCTGCTTCTCGATGAACTGCAGAAAATCCGCAAAGCCGGAACCATTCCTTATCTGCGCCCCGACTCCAAATCGCAGGTTTCCATCAAATACGTCGATGGCCGTCCCGATCACATCACCTCCGTGGTGATCTCGCATCAGACCGCCGACGTGCCGCTCGAAACCATTCGCAAAGACCTCATCGAAGTGGTGAAAAAGGTGCTTGGCCCGACCGGTCTGCTCAAAGGAAACGTCGAATACTTCATCAATCCGACCGGCAAATTTGTCATCGGCGGCCCCCACGGCGATGCCGGTCTTACCGGTCGCAAGATCATCGTGGATACCTACGGCGGCGTCGGCAGCCACGGCGGCGGAGCGTTTTCAGGCAAGGATCCGTCCAAAGTGGACCGTTCCGCCGCGTACTATGCCCGCTATGTAGCGAAAAATATCGTCGCTTCCGGACTGGCGAAAAAATGCGAAGTGCAGGTGGCCTACGCCATCGGTGTCGCCAAACCGCTCAGCATCAACGTGGACACCTACGGCACCGGCAAACTGGAAGACAGTCAGCTGGAAGCCATTGTTTCTTCGGGAAAGATTTTCGATTTCCGCCCGGCCGCACTGATCAAAGAGCTGGGACTTCTTACGCCGAAAGGCTGGAGTTACCGCGAAACAGCGGCGTATGGACACTTCGGCCGCCCGCAGTTTCCATGGGAAAAAACGAATAAAATCGAGGCGCTCAAAGCCGCCGCGAAATAGTTTGGTTTTTCCGGTTGATTCACCGGAGATCACACAGTACATTCTGCGCTTCTTTGACGCACCCATAGCTCAATTGGATAGAGCATCTGACTACGAATCAGAAGGTTTCAGGTTCGACTCCTGATGGGTGCACCACCATAGCTCAATTGGATAGAGCATCTGACTACGAATCAGAAGGTTTCAGGTTCGACTCCTGATGGGTGCACCATTCATTCCCGTTGACAAGCTCTGCCAACCCTTGCCGAAACTCCTTGATACCAAGCACTTTCGACAAGTTCTCTATAAAGGAAAGCTTGTCGGTCTTTGACAGGCTTTGACTCCCAAAGACAGCGTTTTGGGGTGCTATTTGGGGTGGTATGTGGGGTGGTGCGTACGAAGGTAGGCGATTGACCGCTTCCGCGACTGGGAGCCGGGAGGCATCAGTGTAACGCATTGTCATCTCCAATGTCTTATGCCCCATCATTTCTTGAACCATACGCGGGGCAATGCCGGCCATGTGTGATTCAGTACAAAACGTATGCCGAAGCGAATGAAAAGAAGCCTTGCGGCCGAGATCATCACGAAGAGGAATTCCGGCACGTTCCAAATCTTTGAGAACGGTGTCACATGTGGGCATTTTAAACGCCACCTCGCCAGCAGGCCGATCGGATTTGACCTGCCGCAGTACGTCCACAAGATCAACAGGGAGGAAGGCTCGGCGTTTATTTCCGTTCTTCGTACTCGACGCACGAAGAAAAATCGACGGGGAGGGAGAATCAAGATCAATGTCACCAACGCGGACTTGTTTAAGCTCACCGCGACGAATCCCGGTCAGAACAGCAGTCAAATAAACTGGACGGCGGATTTCCGAGACGGCCAGCAAAGCCGTGATTTCCGCGAAACTTAAAACCCTGGGTGAATCTTCATCCCACTTGCGGCCATCCTGCCGGATACCATCGAGCGGACTTTTTTTCAGATATTCATTTTCTACAAGCCAGTCGAGCAGACCGACCAAACTGCAAAGATGATTGTTCAAGGTTTTAGGTGAAAGCGTCTGGTTACATGCGCGCCAATTGTTGAATGAAGATTTGTCAATGTGTCGGATGTATTGCCAGCCGCAATCCTTAAAAAGCCTCTTCAAATGGCCTTCAACCTGACTCATGTAACGTTCATTCAGACCGAGGACAGACTTTTCATGCAGATAATCCTGCAAGTGTTTGAGAAGAGGTTTTTCAGCAGCAGATTTTTCTTTTCCGGTGATCGATGAAACACCGTGAGCTTCACGTTCCATCTGCCGGAACCAATCATCCACCAGTTTTTGCGCTACGGACTTGTCCCGCGTACCTGTAGAGCGGTAGGTGATACGGTCAGTAGGCCGGACACGCATACGCGCCTCATAAATGCCGTCAGGCTTGCGGTGTAGATTTTTCATTATGCCGGAACTCCATTGGCAGTAGAGTGCCGATCAAGGAACGCTTCCAGATCCGACACACGAACCCGATTCAGACCGCCGACCTTGATGATGGGCAGAGCGTTCGTCTCACCCAAGCGATAAACACCCCGGACAGAAATGCAGAGATATTCCGCCACTTTGGGAAGGGAGAGCGTTTGCAGGTTTTTCAGTTTCTCATTCATCGACTTCATCCTCCGGCTGATAGGTGAAAAACTTATGACAAGCTGCGCGGAATTCTTCGGGATAGTCGTACCAAGTAGATTCCAGATGATCAAAGGCCTGTTGTGCTTCTGGCGTTAGTGACGTGTATTGACCTGAGATCATCTGGAAACCGGGTTCATAAAAAAGAATCTGTTCTTCAGTTACACCGCCAGCACGGGCGAGAATTCCAGCGGAAATACCCATTGCTTCGGCGATCGACTCAAGATAGATGTTGGACTCCCGGAGAGCCTTTGCCACCGTAGAATGACTGATCGTGACATTATGTTCTTCGGCGAGCCAACGACAAATAGCCCGTGTGCTCATGCGGTTCGCAGCAACATAGATGTACGGGAACAGACCGTCCACAACACCCGGTGCCGATGATTCCTTTGACGCTTTCTCCATAAGTCCTTTTCCGATTTTTGCGAAGTCAATTTTCATTCCGTGCTCCTTTTGTTGGCGAGAGTTGACCAAAAAAAAGAGAAGGTGTCAATCCACATAATCCACGCATCTTACAAAACGTCCCTTATCCACAAAACGCAAGCCTTTGATTGGCTCCGCAGCCTGCCCGGCTGCCAAGAGGCTTAAAATGGTAACTGTTTTGCTTAATCTCTCGTTCATGCGATATCTTCCGGTCATTTCAGCGTTTCTCTCTGGACACAATGACTCTTACAAGGGGTCGCCGCTTCGCGGCGAATCCGGCGAACGCTTACGCGCCTGCCGTATCCGCCGCGAGAAGGCGAATGTCCTTTCATGCGTCCGAAAAGTCGGATAGCCGCATGTCCAACGAACCCTCTGCTTCACTGAGACCCGGGCCTACCACCCACCGCTTCACACGGCCAAACTCTGCGCTTTGTCTTTTGACGGCCACACGAACAGCAGGCCGCAGGTAAGCACTCGCTACAGAGCCACGAAGTCCAACAGAATAGGCAGGAGGCCTCCGCAGCCGAAACCGGCCACAGACTCTTTGCAACGCGCCGCGCACCGCAGGAACGAGTGCAGCGCGAACTTATGCAGGTGCGAAGGGAACTGTTTTTTCCCGCCGTCGAAGACGACACCAGCACAAGCGGTCTTGCGGAGACCTCCTATTGAGCAGTTGAATAGGGTAAACTCTGCCGCCGCGCCACGCTCCACACGCGACGAACAGAGAAGATAAGGAACAAACACACAGCGTTTTTTCGCGGAAGGCTTAACCGTCTTTTGCGGCAGCCAATCTATTTCCCGACGCACCCGGTCGGCAGCAGGAGAACCATTCTTCAAAGAGAATTTCGCGCCCTTTTGCCAGTTTTCACCGGACATAGTATGTTTTTTTTCGTCCATCATCTTTACCCGTTGTCTGAGTTTCGGTCAGACCATTGAAGACACCGAGGAGTAAAACCCACTACACGCCGTTACCCCCGGCATCATGGGAAAGCGATTCATCCACGACAGAAATTCCCGGTTTCTGTTCGCAGGCCACGATTGCCATAACAGCAACGCGCAACGGTTCGGAAAGAGAGGGCCAAGCGACAATAACAGACACGAGTTGACGCAATGAGTCAGCGTTTTGGGGCGCTATTTGGGGTGCTGAATCACTTTCCCCAATAAGGGCAGGGGGCGAAAACAGGTTCGACTCCTGATGGGTGCACCACTTATTTTGCCGCACCTTCCAATGGTTGGAAACGTGCGGCTTATTTTTTCCAATGGTTGGGAAAAACAGACTGAATTTTTCCAGCCATTGGAAAC
>JFJP01021726.1_pt1 | contig 10605 bp, 9 predicted proteins | sample 431651 | NCBI WGS metagenome assembly JFJP01 (sample SAMN02602958, study PRJNA72255) | Microbial mat metagenome, whole genome shotgun sequencing project. | biome: fresh water; feature: sink hole; material: water; isolation source: purple microbial (photo- and chemosynthetic) mats found in...
GAGGCTGGAACCAGTGAGTATAGTGCGAAGCACCACGGCTCATTGCCCAACTTTTCATGCCATTTGCCACTTCGTCAGCGATTGCCGCATCAAGTGACTGACCAGTGCGAATTGTTTTGATCAGAGATTTGTATACATCTTTTGAAAGATATTTGCGCATGGTGCGAATACTAAAACTATCAACTCCATAGGTGTCAATCGTAGCATCACTTCCGGAAGCAGATTCCGCATCATACGTTGAATGGGCAATACTTGAAATAGCACTCTGTCTCAGTTCTGAACTCATTCGTTCTCCTCATTAAAGAATAAAAGAATCAATTTTGATTTGTCCTATATTACCAATCAACGTGCCAAGATGTCAAGTAAGTGTATTATGAGTGAAAAATTGCAATAATTCTTTTAGTATATGCAACAAAAATGTGTTTAAAAATAGTTTAGTGATACAAAAATGTTGTAAAAATTAGTTTAGTGATCTTAAAACAAATTGTATTGCTCTACACAATTAGCACTGTTTCATTTTTTCATTTACAAAGCTAAAATTTGAAAATGAAAAAAGAGTCAACAGATATCCTATGAAGTAAGATAAAAGAACTATTAATTCTTTATTAAATATTTAGTTTTTATTATTACATCTGTTGATTGCTGTTGGAAAATCTATAATCCCGCTCTATCACTACATAAAAAGAGTCTTTTTAACCATTGGAAACTCTAGTTATAAACTGTGTACTATTCGATTATTGTAATGACTAACTATTGATTAACAGCAATATGAGGCTCTTATGTGGATAGGGAACTATAAATGGAACTATAAAAGAGATGAGTTACTGACAATCACCATTGTCAATAATTAATCTATACCTGTTGGTAGTTGTGTATAAATGGTCTAATCCCTTTTGTTCAGTTAAATTGATACTGTGTAAGATATGTTGAATTATATAGAGGCAAAAATAGAATACCATTTTGCCAACAACTGGTGTAACCGGTTAACAACGGGGTAAAAAAAATGAATAAATGGTCTGTTGAAAAGTGTCACTCATTGGCTTGTTTACACTATTTAAACTTTGATTTCGTATATTCTGTGTCTGAGTTTTCAATGTAGCTGTTTTCAATGATTTTGAATCAATATTCGGGCAGAACAATCTGTTCCATGTGTTATATTTGGCGAGGAAATTTTCCTCATGTGAAGGATGGATGTATGAAAAAGATGATCATGGCTCTTGCTACTGCGGTAACAATGCTCTCTGCGGCTGATGCAAAATTATTTACCGGTTCATGGATTGTTCAGGGAGAAGGGTTAACACTTACCTTCACTGGAAAAGATTCAGTGAAATTTTCTAGTGCTAGCGATGAAACAATCAGCGGAAACGGAACATTTAAATTCACTGATACTCAGCTTTCGGCGAAATTAAATAACGAAGGCACTATCATGGAAGTGGTATATGGCTACAAAAAAGCTGGCGAAACAGTGAAAGTTACCACTAAATCGCTGAAAGTAAACGGCGACTCTATGGAAGTAAGCAAAGAAACTATGACCATGGTTCGCCCGAAGGCAAAATCGACAACTAAAAAAGCAGCAACCACTACAACCACAAAAAAAACTACGACTAAAAAAACTACAGCAAAAAAGTAAGGGGCTGAAATGGGTAAGAATATTATCGTAACCGGCGGATCACGGGGAATCGGAAAAGCAATCGTAGAACTGCTTGCTTCTGAAGGTAACTCGATTGTTTTTAACTATAATGCAAGTAGCACTTCTGCGGATGAAATTGTTGAAAAAATACGTGCCAACGGTGGTCAAGCATGGGCTTTTCAGGCTGATCTATCTAAATTTGAAGCAGCTGAAACTTTTATAAATCAGGCGCGCGAAGCGTTTGGTGGCACTATTGATGGCGTGGTGAACAACGCGGGGATTACTCGCGACCAGAACCTTGCCATGATGACTCCCGAAGAGTGGAATTCAGTTATCGATATCAATCTTACAGGCTATTTCAATGTTACGCGCAATGTGGCCATGGATCTCATGAAAAGTCAGGGATCACTGGTGAACATTACTTCAGTTAGTGGATTGATCGGCATTGCTGGTCAGGCAAATTACTGTGCTTCCAAACATGGGATTATCGGAATGACTCGTGCCTTTGCAAAAGAGATGCGCAAAGTTCGTATCAATGCGATCGCTCCGGGCTTTATCGAATCAGATATGACCGCAGTTCTCGATGAAGCGTATCTCAAAGAGATGAAAAAACAGATTCCGATGAAACGCCTCGGAAAAGCTTCAGAAGTGGCAAATCTCGCTTCTTATCTTCTCTCTGACAAATCTACTTATATCACCGGTCAGGTATTTACTATCGATGGTGGAATGACCGCGTAAGTAAAATAGTTATCAAAACAAAAAGGCGATTTCCACTGAGGAAGTCGCCTTTTCTATTTTTATTTAGTAGATGTCTAGTTTTTTGTGGCCACGGTGGTGGAGGTTTCAAGAGTTGCCATGTATTTCAGTAGTGATTTGATAAATCCCACTGATTCCATTACAATCATTTTTTCAAAAATGCCGGAAATTTTCTGATCCATTTTTCCATACTGAGTGTATTTCACGGTGGCTTTTCCATTTTCCACGTTGATAATATCGTATTGACCGCCGGAACTGAGAATCAGTGGGATCAGTTTGTTAGTTCGTGAATAGCCAGTCTGTTTGAATATAAAATGGTTATAATCGGGTGATATTTTGTTTTCAATGGCCATGTCCATTTTGGCAACAAAGTAGTTGTAGTGATATTTTATAACATTGATCCGCGGTTTTTCTTCGACCAAAGAGATTTTGAGATTTGGCTGTTTCACGTATTTGGTGGTGTGATCATAGGTGAACAGCACCTCCATAAACTTTTCCCGCGAGAGGGTAGTGGTGAACGTGGCGGTGAGTACAAAACTAGAATCTTTTTTCGCCATGGTAGTTGTTAGTGGCGAAGGCGCTGCATTTAGAAATCCGGCAAGTATAAAAAAAGACAAAATTAACAGTTTCATTTTCAATCCTTTCAATGGGCGCCGAAATATATCACTCCCCAGTGAAACATGCGAAAAAAAATCACATTGAATCGGTAAGAGGATTGAATATGAATACACTGTTGAATCGCGCAGGGCTGACAATATCTGCATCGTTGTTTTCCGCCATCAGTTTAACTGAATAATCGCGTGCAGTACCACTTTTCATTTCAATGGATAGCTTTCCTTTTTCACTAGAAGCATAGGTATTTCCAAAAGAGGGAGCCGATTTTTCAATGGCGGAATCAAGTAAGTCAGATAGAGCTTTCATCGAGGTACCTTCGCTGACAGTTAATGAGTAGAATCTGGAAATTGGACCATCTGGTGTACTTCCATAAATAGTTATGGGGTCATCAGGTTCAAGACCGAGCGAATTTCCTGAACTGTCGCGAAGAGTCCGAAGTGGTGAGTCCATATCGGCTATTTTTAAAAGAGATCCTTCTGACCGCGATCCAACTTTGACTTCACCACCCCAGGTAAGAACCTTTTGTAAATTGATATGTGATTCGGGATGCGTGAGATTATCTACATAGAGATTCATTTTTGGTGTACCCGGATCGGTTATTATGATTGTTCCCGTTCCTGCCGTATCGAGTCGCATTGATACTCCCGCTGCACCGGCGATCTGTCCCAAAAGGGTATCTAATGTTGTTGCAGCTGTAATGATAGCTTCGTGATACTCATACGGTAAAGCGCTGTCATAATATCTAATTTCTAGTTTATCACCGGGTTTTACAAAGCATCGTTCGCCGTGATCATCGTAGAGATTTTCAATCAGCATGAGTGTATCTGCTGTTGCTGCTGTGAACATTCGCTTGGTAAAGAGTCGATTCCCCGGTGTGGAATCGATCAATGGGGCAACAATCTCTTTGAAACGATCACAGGAAGTGACAAGAGATATACAAAAAATGACGGCTAAAAAAACAATTATTTTCATCAGATTTCCTCGGTGAATTTCACTATTCTATCGACAGATGAACTATTCATCTATATTGGTTTTCTCTTTAAAATTTCCAACCGAGGCGAATTCCTCCCTGAAGGCCGATTGGTTTATGCTTTTGCCACCGCGTACTCAGTTCGGAATAGGGCGAAATGGTGAAATGTTTGTTTGGGGTAATGTTCAGTGCTGACCCGATTCCCGCTTTGGGATAATTTTGATATTCGCCGAACTGAATCCGCAAAAAGTGAGCTGACAAACTGAGATCCACGTGATCGGTCAGCTCTGCATGAAAATTGGGATTTTCTAGAGCTGATAGAAGGAAAAATGCGCCCGCTAGAACTGTTTTAAACTTGCCGTCACTGCTGGTTGGAGATATCATCAGCGAACCGAGTGGTGCAAATATAACTCCCGGTGACATTTCAAATTTTTCCCGATCCCCCTGAACCACAAACTGGCAGGAAAAAAAATCTTCCAGATAGAAATTCCCGCAGAATCCGCCACCAACAAAAGCTGAACTGGTATTCCAGTTTTCTCCGTAGAATGCCCCTTGAAGGAGATAGTTTTCAAATGAAAAAACTTTTGCTGAGAGGAGGAGTGTTAAACTAAAGACAGTAAGCAGTGCTGTTGATAATTTCATACTAAAGCTCCTGTTGATTGTTGCAGTGAAAATAGAGAAATGCCGAGGAATAGTAAAGAAGAAGAGGCAAACCATTGCTGATCTGTAAACTCGTTTATTCTGTTTGAACCGGTTTTGCCAGTTCTGTGGCGTGACAGTTTTTGGATGCCACTAGCTGAGCATTTAAATAGCTCATGATAAACGTGATCGAATTAGATATTACTGTTACACCAAGTAATTAAATGATTTAAATCAATAAAAATATACGATCAATTTCCCATACGACACTCCAATATTATCGAAAATTTCAAGAGTTTTGCTCGATCAACCGGAATTTTACAGGCCTTTACTGCCTGCCAACTATAAATGAGTTTCATGGTAAAAACATGGAGGCAAGTGTGAACAGGAGACCTATAATAGTCCCTCAAATCAGAAAATTTTAAGTTACCTATTCGATTTAAAAAGTCAGTCTGAACAATATCTATTCAGTGTTGAAAGTTTCTAAGGATGGCAAAGTGCAAGGAGCAGGCGAAAAGTGATTGCAACGGGAATACAAGTGCTCCAACCAGGGCTCCCCGTGCCGCGAAAACCTCGTGCAAAAACGGGCGGAACTGTTCGTCCCACCCGTGATTTTTCTTATGATCTATGACCGATTACTCAACCCGAATCTTCTGAACCAAGGAACTCGTTCCTGCCATAATTTCGGCGATATAGATTCCCTTTGCCAATGAAGGAACCGCCACTGATGATCCAACCACCGAAGCACTGTGCACTACTCGGCCACTGAGATCGTAGAGAGAAATCGAACTTCCCGCAGGAACTGAGTGGGAAAGGGTAAGTGTTTTACCGGAAATGGTCGCCGTGAGTGGTATGATTTTGGCGAGAGTGGTTTCGAGGATTGGGGTTTGCGTAAACGGTGAATAATAAAGATTCATATCTGTATTATTCAAATAGGACTGACTTGCCTTGTCCCAATACGAATGAGTCGATTGTGTGAGCTTTGCATTTATATCAACATTCCCGAATACATCCAGCAAACTTCCCACGGCAATCTTGGATAGTGGAGTTGTATAGTCGTAAATGAACAGTTCACGGCCGTCGGTAATTCGTTCACCCGATTCAAATCGACCGGACTCGATGGCTACAATATTTCCATCACGGTCATATTCGTAATCAGTTCGACTGTACGGTGAAGCATCAGCAAGCGAATAATAAGTCGATGTAACCAGCCTACCCGTTGAAGAGTACACATTTTCCCATTTCCCATCAAGTACCCACCCCGTATCCCTACGGCTCAAGGTCTCTACCGTTTCACGAGTTCTATCATCGCTGATCCGGTGACTCTGTTTCCCTCTTTCCTCCCACTGATTCTCACTCATGCTAAAACTGAAATTTGTATAGCCGATCATCCGGTTTGAACTGTTGTATTGGTAGACAGTTTTCATACTTTCAAGCCAGCCCCCTTTCCAATTGAAAGAGATCCAAATAGAATCATTACCGCCACTGTCAGGAATCTTAACTTCCCGTGACTTCTGTTCCCACTGATCGTTCACAGTGGCCGAATTGACCACCTCGATCTGATAACCGCTTTTATCATAGGTATAGTCAGATCGCCACTTTGGTACCACCGAATCGTAGGTGCTGTTCAGTTCGTGAAAAATCATGCTAGTACAGTTACCGGACTGATCATAGGTGTATTCTCGTTTTTCAAAAAGAGACCACTCGTTTTCGAACCATTCAAAGAGTTTGCGCGAACTGATGTTCCCCGCCCCGTCGTACAACATAACCTCTTTATTAATATCACCACCAGTCTGATATATCAGCACGCTATCAAGTTTTTCGCTGTATATGCCGGTACTGCGTGTGATTGGCGGAACGTTGTTACGATATGGTTCGGCAAAACACTCCATACCCAGAACCACAAACACCACCATCGCCATCATTTTTTGCATGTAAACTCCTTGTATTTCTTTGATTTCCGGCAAAAGATACCATTCAACCACGGCAAATTCAACCGCAAGCATAACAAAGATGGATTCAACACGATTTACCATGCACGAGCCTCGTGAATTGAGGGACGAAGGTCCGACTTATCCCCGCACAGGTCGAAGGCCTGTGCCCCTAAGAGTCGCAAAAATGCGTACAACGGAGGGCAAAGTGCCCCCAACAGTCCCAAAAGTGATCGTAACGGGAGAGCAAAGTGACAGCAACGGGGTTCAAAGTGTGAACAACGTTGCACGAAGTGTTGCACAACGGCAGGTAAAAGTGGCAGCAACAGGGTTTAAAGTGAGAGTAACGCTGCAAAAAGTGTTGCGCCACAGTGGTAACAAGTGACACCAGCGGTATTGAAAGTGAAACGAGCGTTGCATAAAGTGTTGCACAGCAATAGATGTGGTGATGTGTGCTACTTACCCCAGAGCAATCTCTCGATTTCCCTGGGGTGTTTAATTAGTAGTCGCCGTACCCGATTCGTTCTGATCGGTTGCGTTGGGTTGTATCTATCTCCCTCGCGATCCGACGCGGGGCGATTCCAACGGGCTTATCTGTAAGCCGTTCCGTGTTCGAGGCGAAGTTGCCGGTATCAGCTATTTTAAATTGACTTACCGCTTCGAGGAGTCCCTGCGCTTGCGAAGCCAATTCCATAGCCGCCGCCGAAGACTCTTCCGCAGTGGCACTATTGGTTTGTGTAACCGCATCGATCTCGTGAAGTCCTTCGGAAATCTGCGCAACCCCAATTGCCTGCTCCCGTGAACTTTGGGCAATTTGTTGTACCAACGTGGCAGTTTCCCCCACATGAGTTGTGATTATTTCCAACGCAGAAGCGGTTTGCGAAACGATCGAAGAACCATGATCCACGCGGCGACGCGATTCTGCAATCAATTGCTCCGTCTCTTGAGCAGCCTTAGCTGACCGTGCCGCAAGAGAACGTACTTCATCGGCAACCACGGCAAATCCATTCCCATGCTGACCTGCTCGCGCCGCTTCGACTGCCGCATTAAGTGCAAGGAGATTTGTCTGAAAGGCAATACCATCGATCATTTTGATAATAGCAGCAATACTATTTCCCGACTCATTGATTGACTGCATAGCATCACGCATCCGCTTCATATCTGCGTTTCCTGTGGCAGCTGCAGATCGTGAAGCTTCAGCCAACGAGCATGCTTCTTCGGCGTGATCAGCATTACTGTTCAATTGTGATTTGATCTCCATGACACTGCTGGTAATCTCTTCGATTGCTGCAGCGGAACGAATCGCACCATCAGAAAGCGCACCGCTCGCTTGTGAAACCTGTTGAGAACTGTCAGATACGCTATGGGCAGTATCGGTTATCGAGTGAAGCACCGACGAAAGTTGAGTTTGCATCTGGTTAAGTGCCTTACCAAGAACATCTTCCGGAGACGCCAATGGAATAGATTCGGTGAGAACCCCCTGTGATATGAGTTCGGCAGAAGTCACTTTCTGTTTAAAATCGGCAATCATATCACCAAACGCGTGGATCACTTCTCCCACTTCATTGGAAGGAGATTCGGGAAGTGCAATGGCGATATTGCCTTCTTTGAGCTTATTCGCAGCAGAAACCAAATTGGTCAAAGGTTCGGTAATTTGTTTCTTAGCAATGGTGTTTACAATCGAAATTGTCACGCCGATAATTGCTATGGCGGCGAGAAGTATTATCACGAGAATCGATAGTATCGACTGTTTCACCTGAGCTACCGGCCCGTAGAAATCCTCTTCGAACGCGTGAACAAACAGAAGCCAGTCCCACTGTTCAAAGTACATAGCCGCAAGAAAACCGGCCTTTTCACCTTTTACATTATAGGGAATGACCACCTCTACTCCGGATGATGACGCTTTCAGTGAATCGACAAGTTTTTTGAATGGCTGTTCACCATTTTTATCGGTGATCGTCAACAGTGAGTCACTTGCGGCAATCTTATCCTTGTGGAGAATCATTTTTCCCGCGTATTCTCCCTTGGTTTCACAGGCCGATGCGTATCCATTTTTGCCCACCACGATTTTTTCAATTCCAGATCGAAGTGATTCGACACTCTCCTGTTTCACACCGTAATAGAGCATACCAATGACATTCTTACTTCCGTCAAACAGCGGTTTATATGCAGTGATATACCACGAATCAACAACATAAGCACGGCCAAAGTAGGTTTTCCCTTTTGAAACCGCCGCAACTATCGCATTGGGCGAACCGTCTGCGTTGGTGGATGGGATAAATGTGCCGATCGCTCGTTTGCCCTCCTTGTTGCGAACATTGGTGGCTACGCGAAGCATATCGCCATCACTATTCATCCGCTGAAAAATCGTACAGGTCCCCTTGCTCAATGCGTAAGATTCATCCACGATCGGCGTGGGCGTTTCAAATGAGCTGTTTTCGTGTATGATCGTTGATCCAATCTGTACGGCGGGAAGGAAGATATCTTCGCTTGATTTTGTGAATTGATTCGTTGCTTTCCACTGAATTTGTTCGTTGGAAAGTTGCACAGATCCGTAGGTCTGCAACACTTTCTCTGCGCTGTTTAATCCGCTTTCGACCATAAGCGTAACCGCTTCGTGCTGTGACAAGCAAAGAGCATAGAGGTCGTGAGCTGTTCCGGTGAGCTGATTTGCCACCATCGCCTTGATATCTTTGGTAACCGTTCCTCCGAGGCGCACCATCTGTACAAAGACAACACACACCAGTACCGTCGCAGTCACTCCTGCCGTTATTGCCGCTGTCAGCGAAAACTGTTTTCCAATATTCATTTTACCCTCCGGTAAGTCTTAAAACGTATCTCGCCGTAACTTATTCATAATAAAAAAATAAAGTTCACACTTGCGAAATAGATGCTACTATCGAATTGTTTATAAGGCAACCGATTTTATTTAAAACATGCAACGTATCGGCGAGGCTAAACTTCACCTCTTTTTTCACCGATCCGACAAAAATCCTGACACATTAGTACTATGACCAGTGACTTAGTGGTGCACACACTATTGCACACTCACTATCGAAACAAATATCCCCACCAGAGAGATACTCCAGTGGGGAAATAATCTAACAAGCGGGGATACTGTTACCCGTCTAATTATTGGCGCTAATCAGTTTCCGCGATATACCATTTTCAAACCGAATCACACAAGCGCCGTTGATCCCTTCAAGGGAAATCTCAGCAGAACCACCAATCGCAGGAACGGCGAAATTTTTCACCACACGACCATTGAGAAGAACAATATCTCCTTTTACAACTTCTGTTGAGTACCCATCGATACGCACCATTTCTCCCTGTTGTTTGTAGGTAAAACCTGTAGTGGATTTAACTGCAGTCACGACTTTCGTTTGTGCATCAGCTGTGAGAATCACCGCCGTAATCGCCAAGGGTTCAAGGTTCACGGTAAACGTTTTTTGCATCACCGGCACAGTGGATTTTTTCATCGCATTACTCGATGCAGACACAAAGGTTTCACCACTTAATCCACTGAGTGTTCGCGTTTCTGCCGAAACGGTATTCGGTTCGAAATTGTTCAGAGATACCGTAGCACTCTGCTGAGTAGTGGTACTGTGATTCACCAATATGACCGTGAGCGAATCTCCCGCATCGTTACTACTTGAGTATGCAGAAACCAGTGTATCTTCAGATGATACCGATTCAACACGAGTATTTTTTGCCGATTTCGTGAACAAGTTCATCACTTCAAGCTGACCGGCATACCACTCCCACGGGGTGAACAGTTCAACCTCATTATCCGCGAAAACACCGAGATGCGAAGCATACCAGTGGGCGGCCTGCTGAGCGGTTGTGTTAAACAAATCTCCGGATTCCGTGAGACCAAATTTTACCCCATTGTTTGGTCCAAGCCATGTATTAAGCCACTCCTGACAGCGATTCCAAACATACTCTTTCTGGAGTGTTTTATCCCACCCGCCATTCATTGAATAGAGTCCCTTATCATTTTTCGTTGGGTACGCCCATGATGTATCAAACCAGATCCGGTGAATATTCGCCATTGTTTTTGCATC
>JFJP01059103.1_pt1 | contig 10605 bp, 8 predicted proteins | sample 431651 | NCBI WGS metagenome assembly JFJP01 (sample SAMN02602958, study PRJNA72255) | Microbial mat metagenome, whole genome shotgun sequencing project. | biome: fresh water; feature: sink hole; material: water; isolation source: purple microbial (photo- and chemosynthetic) mats found in...
TGAAGGATCAGGAGAAGAACCCCACCGTCACTGCTGATGCCAAGCAGAAGGCAGCCGAAGCGGCCGTCGCCAAGATGGAGGAGATTCAGCGCAAACAAAACGAGGTGCAGACCTTCACCAACAACACCAAGCGCTCACTCCAGACGCGCATCAATAACTTCAAGGCCACCAAGCTCGACGACATCTCCAAGCTGGCCACCGAAATCGCCAAGAAGAAGGGGGCCATCCTCCTCTTCGACAAGTCCGGCCCTTCCTTGCTGGGCGTTCCGACCGTCCTTTTCTCCGATGCCAAGCTGGACATCACCGAAGAGGTTCAGGCTGAGATCAACAAGACCAAGCCTGCCACCCCGGCACCTGCAGCCACTCCGGTCGCTGCTCCTGCCGCTGCTCCCGCTGCTCCCGTCACGAAATAAGCTGGAAATCCTTTTTCAAAAAACCCCGCTTCATCGGCGGGGTTTTTTTGTGGCTTGGCGTGAGGCCATGACTCCGCACTTTATTGGGCATGCCGATTGCCTTTTCGCTCACCCAGGTTCTTGAGATCGTCAACGCTTCAGCCGTCAAGGGCAGCACCACAGCCCAGCTGCACGGCATCGCTCCCCTTGAAGCTGCAGGCCCCGGGGAGATCACTTTTCTGGGGAATTCCCGCTACCGCCCCCTGGTCTCGACAAGCAAGGCTAGCGTGCTGCTGCTGCCCGAGGACTACCTTGGAGAGCCTCAGCCCGAACAGGTGTTTCTTTTCCTTCCCAATCCTTCCCTTGGGCTTTCGCGTGCATCAAAGCTCTTTGAGGGCGCGCTTAGCCCTAAGCCGTCTCCAGGAATTCATCCTTCCGCAGTCATTGCACCGGACGCGCAGATTGCCTCCAGTGCCACGGTGGGGCCGCTTTGTGTGCTCGAGCAGGGTGCGGTCATCGGCGAGCGTTGTCACCTCGAAGCGCGTGTCTTCGTCGGGAGCAAGGCTTCTCTCGGCGAGGATTGCATCCTGATGCCTGGGGTCAGCGTCGGGCATCGTTGTATCCTGGGGAAACGCGTCCGTCTTCAGCCCGGCGTGGTGATCGGGGGCGATGGGTTCGGCTACGAATTTGTCAACGGACGCCACGAGAAGGTGCCTCAGATCGGCATCGTGGTGATCGAAGACGATGTCGAAATCGGGGCAAACTCGGCGATTGATCGCGCCCGCTTCAACCGCACCGTCATCGGGCAGGGCACCAAGATCGACAACCTCGTCCAGGTCGGACACAATGTCATCATCGGTCGTCATTGTATTCTGTGCGCCCTGGTAGGGATTTCAGGTAGCACGACGATCGAGGACTATGTCGTGATTGCGGGCCAGGCCGGTGTCGCCGGGCATCTCACCATAGGCAAGGGAAGTAAAATCGGCGGACAGGCGGCCATTACCGCCTCCTTGCCCCCTGGAAGCTATGTCATTGGCACGCCGTTTCTCCCCTTCCAACAGGACAGGCGTATCAATGTCATACGCAAACGTCTGCCTGACATGTATAAGCGACTTCAGGCGCTGGAGGATAAGCTGGGAGTGCAAGCTGGCCCCTCAGATTCGGAGGTCTGATTCTTTTGTGCTCCCAATTCAAAAAAACCTTCCTCAGAAACCCAAACCCGTCACTCTACGGCCCGCACCATGAATGAATCGCGGCTGAAAATTTTCACCGGCAACGCCAATCGTCCTCTCGCTGAGGAAATCTGCAAGTCCATCGGGCTGCCGCTGGGGGAGGCGACGGTCACGAGTTTTCCCGACGGCGAGTCCTTCGTGAAGTTCAACGAGAACATTCGCGGCGTGGATGTGTACTTGGTGCAGCCCACTTGTCCGCCGAGCAATCATCACCTGATGGAGCTGCTCATCATGATCGATGCAGCCCGCAGGGCTTCCGCCGATCGCATCACTGCCGTGATCCCCTTCTACGGATACGCCAGACAGGATCGCAAGGACCAGCCTCGCGTGCCCATCACGGCCAAGCTTGTTGCCAACCTGCTCGTCGCAGCCGGTGCGAACCGGGTGCTCACGATGGACCTGCATAGCCAGCAGATCCAGGGTTTCTTCGACATCCCCGTGGATCATCTCTACGCCTCTCCCGTTTTCTTCAAGTACATCGCCGAGAAAATCACGAGTGATCGTCTCGTTGTGTGCTCTCCGGATGTGGGCGGCATGAAGATGGCGGCAGCTTACGCGGATGTCCTGCATGCGGGTCTTGGACTTGTGGCAAAGAAACGCAAAAGCGCCACCACGGTCGAGGCCATCAACGTGGTCGGCGATGTGAAGGACTGCGATATCCTGCTCGTCGATGATATCACCGAGACGGCAGGCACTCTCACCGCCGCCGCCCGCATGTTGCGCGACAACGGGGTGCGCAGTGTGCGCGCCGCCGTAAGCCACTGCATTCTCAACGAGGTCGCCTACGAGCGTCTGAAGACGGGCCTTATCGACGAGTTGATCACCACCAACTCGGTCCCCATCGACACACGCGGGCTGCCGATCGTGGTGCTCAGCATCGCACACCTGCTCGGGCAGGCCATTCTTCGCATCAACAGCAACGAGAGCGTCACGAGTCTTTTCCGTGTGAAGGGTTTTTAAGGGGCGACTTAGCGGTTGCACAGGCTTCTCCTCGCTGGAAATCTGGGCTGCCATGACGACACCCCGGCTTTTTTTCGCAGGTCTTGTTTTCTCCGTCCTTATTGGAATCCCAACGCTCCTCGCGAAGGACAAGGTGGAGCTCAAAATTGATCCCAGCCCTGTCACCGAGGGAGGCAAGCCGGGTGTTGTCTCCTCCTATGCGGATGTGGTCGAGCCCGCCCAGAAGGCGCTTGTGTCGGTTTACTCCACCAAGATCGTGCGCACCCGCGTGCCCGTGCATCCCATGTTTCGGCAGCTCTTCGGCGAGGCGCCTGAGCAGCAGCAGGAACAGAAGGGGCTCGGCTCCGGGGTCCTCATCTCGACGGATGGCTACATCCTCACCAACAACCATGTCGTCGAGGGCGCCGACAAGCTCAAGGTGCTCCTGTCCGATGATCGTGAATACGTCGCCAAGGTCATCGGTGCGGATGACAAGACGGACGTGGCCGTCATCAAGATCGAGGCGGAGAAACTGGCCTGCATCACCCTCGCCGACAGCGATAAACTCAGGATCGGCGACGTGGTCTTCGCCCTGGGCAACCCCCTGGACGTCGGCCAGACCGTCACCATGGGCATCGTCTCAGCCGTGGGACGCTCCAATCTGGAACTCCTGGATGAGGGTCGGGGCTACGAGAGTTTTATCCAAACCGATGCCTCCATCAACATGGGCAATTCGGGGGGCGCTCTCATCGATGCGAAGGGGCGTCTCATTGGAATCAATACAGCCATTCTCTCGCCCTCAAGGGGCAGCATCGGCATCGGGTTTGCCATTCCCGCCAATCTGGCCGCCAGCGTCATGCACAGCATGGTGGAGAACGATGGTGTGGTGCGGCGCGGCATGCTCGGCGTGCGGGGCGATTCGCTCAGCGGTTATCCCGAGCTGGCTGAAACTCTGGGTCTGCGCAAAGAGCAGAAAGGCGTCGTCGTCCAGCAACTACTGCCTGAGGATGGTCCTGCCGCGAAGGCGGGCATCAAGCGCGAGGATGTGATCGTGTCGATCAATGAGAAGCCGGTGAACAGCCTTCAGGACCTGCGCTTCATTGTCTCCCAGCTGGCTCCCGGTTCCGAGGCGAAGATTCGATATATCCGCGAAGGCAAGGAGCGCTCGGTCGAGGTCACCCTGGGTTCGCTCGATCTCGATGCGGAGGGCAGCGAACTGTTCCCAGGCATCAAGGTCAGCCCCCTCACTGAGGAACTTCGCAAGCAGCTCGAACTCGATCGAGGCGTCGAGGGCCTGGTCGTAGAGGAAGTGGCCGATAACTCCCCCCTTCGGGATCGCCTTGTTCCGGGGGTGGTCATTCTCGAGATCAACCGCATTCCGGTGCTCACGCTTCAGAAAGCCCGCGAGGCCATCGCCAAGCGCGAACGGGGACGCAATATCCTTCTTTACGTCAACTATCACGGGTCCCTGCGCTACATTCCACTTCCGCCGCAGTAGGCGGATGTGCCGTAATAGTCTCCTCAGTGAATCAATCCTCCGACTCTTCCCAAACCGCGCGTGGCACCAGTGCGGTGCTTGTTGCTTATGTGCTTTGGGGACTCTTTCCGGTTTTTTGGAAGCAATTAAAGGCTGTGGATGCCACCGAACTGATCGCGCACCGCATCGTATGGTCCCTGGTCTTTGTCCTGGGTGTGACAGCTTTGATAGGAGGCTGGGCTGAGCTGAGGCGGGGCTTCGGCTCCCCGCGCCTCCTGGGTTTGCATGTTGCCAGTGGACTTTTCGTGACTGCCAACTGGCTCATCTTCGTGTGGGGCGTGAACAACGGCTACATCATCGAGACCAGCCTTGGGTATTATCTGGTGCCCCTGGTCAATGTGACCTTGGGTCGTCTTTTTCTTGGTGAACGCCTCAGGCCGCTTCAGCAGCTTGCCATTCTCATCGCTGCGGTAGGCGTCGGCCTTCAACTTTTCGCTCAGGTTCATATTCCCTGGGTGGCTCTTGGCATTGCCGCCACCTGGGCCTTCTACGGTCTTCTCAGGAAGCGTTCCCCTCTTGGTTCCTTGGCCGGACTCACCCTCGAAACGGCCTTGTTGGGCCCCATTGCCGGGGCCTTCCTGCTTTGGCGCTTCCACCTGGGGACGGGCGCACTCGGTCGGGTCCCCGCCTGGGAGACCCTTCTCATTCTTAGCGCCGGAGCCGTGACGGCAGTCCCCTTGCTGCTCTTTACCTTCGGAGTGCGCCGCCTGCGCATGAGCACCGTGGGACTGCTTCAATACATCGTCCCCACCATGACCTTTGCGCTTGGTACTCTGCTCTATCACGAGCCTCTGGACAGGGCCAGGTTCGTGTCCTTCGGTTTCATCTGGGTCGCTCTGATCCTGTATTCATTGGACACTTACCGAGGCAGGAATACGGGACCCGCAGCCTGACGCTGCGGATCGGTTTTTCAAACCAGGGTGTAGGTGGACTTCCACCAGGGAGTGGCCTTGTTTTTTGCGACGCCTGTGCCCGGGTTGGCGGCAAGATGCTCGAGTATCTTGTAACTGAGTTCCGCCTTGTCACCTGCACCCATAGCCATGGCGAGTTCCTCCGCCGTGAAGGCTTTTCCGCGGGAAGCCCTGAGTGTTTCAGTCAGCTTGAGCTTGAGTGCAATCACCCCTGTGGCGGCCTTCTTGCCGGCTTCGACACCGGGTTGGTGGTAGGCGTTGATGCCCACAAGCGAGGCATAAAGGCCCACGCTGCGCTCAAACAGGGCGATGAGCATGCCGATGGTGCGCGGAGATACATCCGCCACGGTGAGCGTCACCGAATGCCTGCTTTTCTCGCTGAGCGCGTCGCGGGTGCCCAGATAGAAACCCTGGAGGTAGTCGCCGGAGGTGATGCCCGGCTCGACTTCGCGGTTTGCGCCGTTTCTGTCCTGCAGGACTTCGATGAAGGTCACGAAAAAGTTGTTCACGCCTTCCCGCAGCTGCTGCACGTAGGCATGCTGGTCCGTCGAACCCTTGTTGCCGTAGACCGCCAGACCCTGGTTGACGGGACGCCCCTGCAGGTCGAGTTCCTTGCCCAGTGACTCCATGATGAGCTGTTGCAGGTAGCGTGACATGAGCAGCAGCCGATCCTTGTAGGGGAGGACCACCATGTCGCGTGAACCGCGTCCATCCGTTGCCCAGTACCAGGTCGCGCAGAGGAGGGCGGCCGGGTTTTCCTTGAGATTTGGCACTCGCGTGACGGCATCCATCGCGGCCGCCCCGGCGAGCATCTCCTCGATGTTGATTCCCTGCAACGCGGCTGGAAGTAGTCCCACTGCGCACAGTTCGGAGGTGCGTCCACCGACCCAGTCCCACATCGGAAAGAGGGCGAGCCAGCCTTCGCGAAGCGCTGTCTGCTCCAGCTTCGAACCCGCTCCGGTGACAGCGACGAAGTGCTTGGTATAGTCGAGACCGTTGATGCCGAAGGCCGCCGCCGCCTCCAGCATGCCGTTGCGTGTCTCGACCGTGCCGCCCGACTTTGAAATGACGATTGCCAGCGTATCGGCAAGTTCATTACCGATCTGGGCAAGCACGTAGTCCATGCCGTCCGGGTCGGTGTTGTCCAGGAAGAACACCTTCATCCGGTCGCTACCGGGGTGGCCAAGGGCCTGGTTTACCAGTTGAGGGCCAAGAGCCGAGCCTCCGATGCCAATCACCAGGAGATTCCTGAAGATGCCCCGGGGACCGCGAATCACCCCGGAGTGGACCTTGGTCGTGAAGTCGCGTATCCGGGCGAGCGCGTCGGTGATCGCCCCGGACAGTTCCTGGCTGGGGGCCAGGTGCGGAGCGCGCAGCCAGTAGTGGCCTACCATGCGGTTCTCGTCGGGATTGGAGATGGCCCCCTTTTCGAGCGCCGACATGTCGGAGAAGGCCTTCTGCATTGGCCTGGCCATCTGCTCCAGATATCCCTCCGGGAAGGGCATCCGGCTCAGGTCGAGCGCGATGCCAAGCGCATCATTCGGGAAGTAGTGGTTCTTGAAACTTGACCAGGACATGAGGGTGGATGATTTGGATTGTTTGTACTCCGAGAGGCTCGGGCTGCGTGGATGCGAAATCGGGTTTCTTCTCAGGTCTCCTCGGCTGTCGCGTAGGCTCCGAGGGAGGCGGTGACCGCCAGGGCGCGGTACTTGGCCAAAACACCGGTTGCTGGCTTTGCCTTGCGTTTCCAGGTTTTCTGACGGGCCTTCAGTTCCTTGGCAGGGACTTTCAGGCTGATTTCATTTTTGACCGCGTCGATGTGGATCTCGTCCCCGTTTTTGATCAGCGCGATCGGTCCGCCATCGTAGGCTTCGGGAGTAATGTGACCCACCACGAAGCCGTGGGAGCCGCCGGAAAAACGCCCATCGGTGATGAGTGCGACCTCCTTGCCAAGTCCCTTGCCCATGATGGCGCTGGTGGGTGCAAGCATTTCGCGCATGCCTGGTCCACCGCGCGGGCCTTCACTGCGGATGACGACCACGTGGCCCGCCTTCACCTTGCCCTCCAGAATGGCTTTCAGTGCCGCTTCCTCGCTCTCGAAGGTGATGGCCTTGCCTGTGAAGGTGAGGCCTTCCTTGCCGGAGATCTTCGCCACCGAGCCTTCCGGTGCCAGGTTGCCGTGGAGGATGCGCAGGTGGCTGTCCTTCTTGAGCGGAGTGGAGAGCGGATAGACCACGTCCTGGTCAAGTGGATACGGTTTTACGTCCTTGAGATTTTCAGCGAGCGTCTTGCCGGTGACGGTCATCACGCCGCCGTGAAGCAGCCCTGCATCGAGCAGCACCTTCATGAGGGGAGGCAGTCCCCCGATGCGCGCCAGGTGCACCATGCCGTACTTGCCTGAAGGCCGCAGGTCGGCGAGCACGGGCACGCGTTTGCCGATGCGGGTGAAATCGTCCAGATGCAGCTTCACCTTGGCGGCCTGCGCCATCGCGAGCAGGTGCATGACGGCGTTGGTCGAGCCACCCAGTGCGATCACCACGGTGATGGCGTTTTCAAACGCCTTTTTGGTGAGAATATCGCGAGGACGGATTCCCAGCTTGAGCAGGTTGAGAACGGCTGCTCCGGCGCGCTGTGAGTCCTCTTTCTTCTCACGGCCGATTGCAGTCTGGGCGGAGCTGTTGGGCAGGCTCATGCCGAGCGCCTCTATGGCCGAGGCCATGGTGTTGGCCGTGTACATGCCGCCGCAGGAGCCTGCGGTGGGGATCGAACATTCCTCAATCGCCTTGAGACCCGCGTCGTCGAGCTTTCCGTTGGCATGCGCTCCCACAGCCTCGAAGACCGTCACAATGTCGCACTCCCGTTTGTCCTGGGGGTGCAGGCCCGGGATGATGGTGCCTCCATAGACAAACACCGAGGGGCGGTTGAGCCGTGCCATGGCGATCAGGCAGCCTGGCATGTTCTTGTCGCAGCCGCCGATGGCGACCAATCCGTCAAAACCCTCCGCGCCCACCACGGTCTCGATTGAGTCGGCGATCACCTCGCGTGAGACAAGGGAGTAGCGCATTCCCGCTGTGCCCATGGCGATGCCATCGGCTACCGTGATCGTGCCGAAGATGATTGATTTTCCTCCCGAAGCATCGACTCCGGCACCCGCCTGGCGCGCCAGTTCGTCGATATGCATGTTGCAGGGCGTCAGCATGCTCCAGGTGGAGGCGATACCGACAACTGGTCTCTTGAAGTCGGCATCCTTGAAGCCCACGGCGCGAAGCATGGAGCGGTTTGGAGCACGGTCGGGACCATCGTGGACAATGGCGGAATATGCGCGGCTGCAATCGGTCTTTTTCTTTGCACTCATGGGTGGAAGCTTTGAGGCAACCAAAGCCCCCCCCCTGCGGCAAGCGTATTGGTTTTTATTCAAAGTCCAGAGAGGTTCCTTTTTCAGTATTGCTTCCCGATGCCACTGCCAGCTTCACTTACCGGTTCAATTTCATGGCGTTTAACCTAAAGAAAGTCCTCCGTGCCTTGATATTTTCGACAAGCCAGCCCTTGTCGGTGAAGGATTTTCAGGCCGCTTTTACCCGTTACCATGAACAGGCCGCCTTGCCCGCCCACGAGGGCGAGGAGGGCTCAGAGGACGCTCTCTCCACAGCACCGCTGGCTCCCCCGGAGATAGCAGCTGCTGCCCAGGCGGCCATGCCCTTGGTGAATGCTCCTGGCGACCACCCTGACGCTTCGTCCTTCTGTGCGGAGGATTCCGAGCTTTACTCAGAGGTTCCTTCGCTGGTCACCGCCACACAGATCCGTGAGACTCTCACTGAGATCACCGAGGAGCTTCGGCTCGCGGATCTGGGCCTGCAGTTGGTCGAGGGCAACCAAGGCTATCAGCTAATGACGGAACCGCGCTTCGCGCGTTGGGTGCGTGTTCTTCGCAATGAGCCCCCGCCCGTCAAACTGTCCCAGTCCTCCCTTGAGACGCTTGCGGTCGTTGCCTATCGGCAGCCCGTCACGCGTTCTGAAATCGAGCACATCCGCGGCGTTTCGGCCGAGGCGGGTGTGAGCAAGCTGCGTGAACGCGAATTGATTTACATCGTCGGTCGCGCCGACCTGCCAGGACGTCCGCTGCAGTTTGGCACGACAGAAAAGTTTTTGGAGTTTGTCGGCGTCAAGTCCATCGATGAATTGCCCGCGTCCGATGTCCTGAGCAGTCGCCAGATCGACGAGTGGCTGCAGACGACCACCAACGCCAAAACACCCTCCGATGTCGATATGGGCCTGCCCCTGGAGCTGGGCGAGGGGAGCTCGCCGACGTTTGAGCAGGTTTCCGTCTCCCACGAAGACAGCGTGCCCGCGGCTTCCAGGTCCGAGGATACGAGCGCCCCCTCCTCCTTGCCCGCTACAACCCCAGCCAGTTGAACCCATGGACCTGACCCCCATTCGCGACAAGATCGACACTCTCGACCGGCAGATCGTCTCCCTGCTAAATGAGCGTCTCGCTTGCGCAGCCGACATTGGCAGGCTCAAGCGCGACAAAGGCGGTCAGATTTATGTGGCTGAGCGCGAGGATTCAGTCCTCCGCAAGGTTGCCGCCCTCAACCAGGGCCCGATCAAGACCGAGGCCCTGCAGGCGATTTACCGCGAGATCATGTCGGCGGCCATAGCTCTGGAGAAACCGCTTCTCATCGCCTATCTGGGCCCCGAGGCCACCAACTCCCACATCGCGGCCATGCGAAAATTCGGTGCCAGCGTGGACTACCATCCCATGTCGCGCATCGCGGATATTTTTACGGCGGTCGAAAAGGGCGAGGCCGATTATGCCGTCATCCCGATCGAGAATTCCACCGAGGGAAGCGTGCGCGAGACGCTCGACCATTTCGTCGACAGCGATCTGAAGATCGTCGCACAGATCTATACCGAGATCACCTACGCCTTCATCTCGAATTCCTCACTCAACGAGGTGACGAAGGTGTATTCCAAGGACCAGTCGCTCGCGCAATGCAGGGATTGGCTTGCCCGCCATGCCCCGAATGCGCAACTCGTCGAGGCCTCCAGCACCTCGCGCGCCGTGCAGATCGCCAAGGAGGAGAAGGGCGCGGCGGCTGTCGCCAACGAGCTCGCCGCCACGCACCATGGCGTCTCCATCCTTGCCCGCAACATCCAGGACAAGGCGGACAACATGACGCGATTCTTTGTTCTGGGGAAAAACCCCAGCGGTTCCGTGGGTGCCGGGCGGGACATGTCCAGTTTCCTTATCTCCCTGGGTGATGAGGCTGCGGCCCATTCGGGTGCCCTGCTCAAGATGCTCATGCCCCTGGCGAACCGGGGCATCAACCTCACCAAAGTCGAGTCGCGCCCCAGCAAGAAACGCCCGTGGGACTATTACTTCTTCCTCGACGTCACCGGCCACTACAACGACCCCGCAATGAAGGAGGCCCTTTCCGAGCTCAAGGCCTTTTGCCCGCTCGTGAAGTGGCTCGGCAGTTACCCCTCGGTCGCCTGAGGCTGTATCCTCGTCGACAAGTTCCTCCTTCGAGTGCATCGGGAGCCAGGCTCCTGTTTTTCTCCGCCTTTTCCCGGCACGAAAAAACCCCGGCCTT
>JFJP01010587.1_pt1 | contig 10604 bp, 9 predicted proteins | sample 431651 | NCBI WGS metagenome assembly JFJP01 (sample SAMN02602958, study PRJNA72255) | Microbial mat metagenome, whole genome shotgun sequencing project. | biome: fresh water; feature: sink hole; material: water; isolation source: purple microbial (photo- and chemosynthetic) mats found in...
AACAGGCCGCGCCCGTCGGCGGCGATCGCCGCGTCGATCGGACCGGCGCCTGAGGTTGCCGCGATGCCCCGCGCCAGCGCCAACTGGCCGGACTTCTGCACCTTGTAGCTGCTGATGGTGCCGCTGGCGGTGTTTGTCACGTAGGCGTAGCGGCCGTTGGGTGTGACCACCACCCAGCAAGCGGCGGTCTGGGTCGTAGCAACCGAGGCGCTGATCACCATCGGCTTGGCAGCACCCCAGTCCGCGAAACCGTACGACGACACGGCGCTGGCGTTGGCTGCGCCGCCGAAGGCCTCGGACACCAGGGCATGGCCGCGGCGATCGAAGGCGAAGCCGAACGGCGTGGCGCCTGTCGAAGCCGTCACGACCGGTGCATCGATGCGGCCATCACGGCGCACCCGGTAGGTGGTGAGCTTGTTGGTGGCCTTCTCGGTGACGAGCAGCACGTCACCGTCCGGACTGAAGCCGACCTGTGCCGACCCGGTGCCACTGGCCGCGGACAGCGGCTGTGTGCTGCCCGACAAGGGTTGCAGCGTGCCGGCGACGTTGCGGAAGCCCGTGACGTTGCCCGCACCTTCGGCGTTGAGCACATAGACCACGCCATCATGCTCGGTCACGCTAATCGGCCGCTGGCCACCTGAGTCCGCGGTGGAGCGCAGTTCCAGGCCGTTGCGGCGGACCGCGAAGGTGGAAACGCTGTTGCTCAACGCATTCACGACGAACACGAAGCGGCCGTTGCCGCTGAGCGTCACCGCGCCCTGGTTGCCCAGGCCGGTGCCGGTGCCCTGGCCTTGCGTGGCCAGCCGGGCTTCCAGCGTGAGCGCACCGCTGCCTGACGCCGCATAGACCAGCAATTCGTTGCCGGCCACCGCATTGGTACTGGTGAAGACGTGGGCGGCCCGGTAGCCGTCGTTGTCGTCGTCGCCATGCGCGGCGACGGGCATGCCCAGGGCACTGAGTGTCAGGGCAAGGCCAAGGATCTTGAACGTATTGCGTCGGGAGTGTTGCATCGTGATGCTCCATTGAACGGTTGAGGACAGGGGCCGCGCTGCCACTGCAACGCGCAATGCAGTCTTGGGCCGCACCCCTGCAATGTCCTCACCAGACCATCACCGGTTTCTACGCGAAATGGTTTTCCGCCCAACTGGTGAGTGATGGCCACAACCTCGAGATCACCAAGTGGCAGACGGTTGTATTCGAGCGCATTAACTGTGCAACTTAGCCCTCGAACAGTCGGGCCGCGAAGTGCTTCAGCATTTATGCGTCCTGGAGCCGACGCTCGTCAGCGGCAGTTCATGGCCGAGTGGGGTCGACCGATTTTCGCCAACGAACGGTCGGTCCCCGCCAAGTTGCCGACCTTCAGATCCGCATGGCCGTGCCGTCAGACCGCGGTGACGTTGAACCGATCGCAGAGGTCATCCACCTGCCGTGCCTTGAGCTTCTCTGCCTTCAGCTTGCGAAGCCCGCTCCGCTTGAAGATGGCGTAAGCAAACCCCTTGTTCATCTGCCGCGACACGTATCGGATCCCGTCCCATCGTGGGCTCGCACCGTGAATCGCCTGCGCCCAGGCTTGGCTCACCGAGTAGTCGGCGGACGCACTGATGTCGTTGTTCAGGCCCAGGGACTTGAGCGCCGGCCCGGTCAGGTCGGCCAGCACCAGCGTCTTGCGTCGTTCACAGATGAAGCGCACGACCGAGCGCTCGGTCAGTTCGGCGGTCGGCACCTCGTAGGTGCCGCCCACGAACCGCCCGGACTCATGGATGACGCTTTCGGCAAAGGCCACTTCGATGTTGCTGGCGGTGTAGCAGGTGCCAAACGCGCCGACGCGGTCTGGACCTGGATCATCAAAGCGGTAGACCCCAGTCGACCAGTAGGGCTCGGAGGTCGGATGCCGGCTCAGCCGCACGAGCGACGCGATCGCGATCCTGACCGGTCGAAGCAGATCCTCGAAAGAACCGGGCTCAGGCAGCCGCAGCGACACGGGCGGCTCCTCGCTCACGCGCCCACGCCGCAGCCAGGCGCTCCACCTTGGCCACGGCCACGCCCGCCTCCAATGCTGCCGCCACGCTCTTGCCAGCCAGGGCACCGTGGTCGCGCAGCCAGAACATCAGCTTCTCGCTGGTGCCGAGGTCGCCGAGTGCGCGGCAGATAGCGGCCACGGTCTCGCGGTCCATCCCCAGGAACGCCTGCGGGTAGTACAGCCGGTTGCCGACCTTCACTGCGAAAACTTCACCACGGTCTGCGGCCGGCGCCAAGGCTTGGCGCGTAAGCCCCCAGGCCTGCGCGAGTTGCTCGCCGGGCACGACAAGGCCGGCCTTGACCCATTGGACTCGCGCTGCCTCGCCGCGCGCGGTGGCACCCACCAGGCCGCCAGTGGCCTGATCGTGCGGGTGGTTCGTGGTGGAGGACTTGGGGTGCGCCACTCGCGCTCTAATACCTCGCGCCCTCGGTACTTCTACGCCTTGTTTGCTGACCGTCGAGCGCAAGCTGCCGAGGTCTTCGCTGAGGCGCCCAACGGTGGCTTCGAGCTGCGCGATCCGGCGCAGCAGGACAGGGGTACTGAGATCGGTGCTCACAAAGTCATTCTAAGCAAATCCGGACAACTAAGCAAATAAGTAAAACAGAGCAAGCCGACGACGCAGACAGATGACGGCGGCAGCGGTTCTCCCTTCGTGCAGTCTTCGCGGATGTTCCGCGGCCATAGCAAGCTCCGAACCGGACGGTCGGGAGCACCCGCTGATGGCCGAGGGCGGGTGCCCCGGTAGACCAAATCGACGCCACTTTGCTGACGTTCAAAACCAGATCTGACCGTCTGGTTTGGAGCGAGCATTTGCGAGAGGCGGCCGCCGCCTGTCGGCCAATAGCGGACGGAGACGCACTCGCCAGATACCGGTCATTCATTGCCGAAGGCATTGGTCGCCCGGGGTCTGTCATGACCCAACTCCCCCGCTTCTTTAGCGACTGATTGCGGCAGCTTGGGCTTGAGCCGGCAGGCCGATAGGCTCAGTGCTGCGCCTTCATGCCCGACCACATCAAGCGACGCAATACCGTGAACGCGCGCTTGTGTGGCGGCTGTCGATCGTCGTCCCAGGCTTGTGCATGCAGCAGGCCGACCGGAGTCCTGGACAGGATCTTCTGCCACTCCGGTCGCAGCGCGTACCACTGGCTGTGGCCACGTGGGCGTGCTCCGAACCAGCAACGTCGACCCGCGGCCACGTCGACAAGGCCCGCCATCAGCGCCCAGACGTTTGCGCTGCACGCATCGCCGCCCTGACGCGCGCATCGCAGCTCGCTCAGACGCAGTTCCTGGGACGCTTCGTCGCGCCCGGTCACGACCGTCATGGTCCGCCAGTCGGGCGCGCGACCTGTCCAACGGCGAGCGGCCGCACGGGTGGCGAGTGCAGGGGCCACGAGCAGCCACGCGAACCCGGCCAGGAGACGGGGCAGCGCAGAAGGTCCTGACGCAGCCCCCGGCTTCAGATCGAGCAGCAGCGCATCCGCGGTCGGCAGGGTGGTGTCCACGCCCAGCCTGACGTGTCGGACGCGCGACCCGTTGACGACCGCATGGGCAAGTTCCAGTCCTGCGCCCAGATAACTCTCGGGCAGCACCACACAGTGCGAGAGTCGCGTGCCGCCGGAAACCCAGACGTTGCGGCTGAGCACCACGCCGGGGCCGACCTCCGCGTCCCGGTTCACGACGCAGCCTGGGCCGATGCGCACCGGTCCGCACAGGCGCGCCTGCGGGTGAACGCGAGCCAGTGGGCTCATCGCTCCCCAGCTCGTCTTCAACCACGACGCCGGCACGTCATCGCACGCCTGTGCCTTGTCCAGGGCCAGGGCAGCGTGCAGCTGGTTGTCGCCGCCGTTCAATAGCGTCAGATCCTGATCGGCCCACAGCACCGGCGGCCCTGCGCGTCCGCCCAGGGTGCGGACCAGTTCCTCGATGCCCATGTCGGGCGGTAGCTCGGTCAACCCATCGGGTACCACGCTGGCCCAGCCACTCCAGGACGGATCGCGGTCCGCGGCGGCATGCATGGCCCAGGCCTGGGTGTGGGCCAAGCGCATCAGCGCGTCCACTCCGGGGCAGGTGTCGGCGTGGCCGACCACCAGCCGGTGGGCATGCTGGAAATGCGGCGAGCGCAAGACGCCATAGGGCCGGGTCGGATCGGCCACCAGGTGCCAACGCAGACGGATGCCCCAGCGACTGCCGTCCCCCAACAGTGCACGCAGCGCCTCGGGACGATCGCTTGCCACGATGTCCACTTCGGTGATGGCCGCGTGCAGCAGGCGGTCCATGATCTGTTCGATGACCGTTTGGCATCCCATGGGCAAGAGCGCCGCTGGGGTGTCCGCCGGCACCGGCAGATCGGCTGCTGCGCGCCGCGTGGCGAAGATCACCGCGCGCACCCCTTCGCCGTCGCGCGCGCCGATGGTGCGCGCTTGCGGCATCGCGTCCGCCGCGGGCGGGCGCAGCCCCAGGCGTTGCAGGCCGACCCGTGCCAGGAAGCTCAGGTTGCCCACCAGGTAGCGGCGCCACATGCGGCCCGGCTCCTGCAGCAGGCGGTAGACCCATTCGAAGCCGGTCTCGCGCATCCACATCGGCGCACGGGGAATGCGGCCGGACACGAAGTCGAACAACCCGCCGACACCCATGGCCACCTTCACGCCCAGCAGCGGCAGGTAGCGGTCGATGAACAGATCCTGTGCCGGCACGCCGCGCGCCACCAGCAGCACATCGGCCTGGCTGGCCCTGACCTGCTCGGCCACTGCACCTTCTTCGGCCACGCTGAAAAAGCCATGGCGTATGCCGGCCACACGAAGGCCGGGCCAGCGCCGCGAGATCTCCGCCGCCACGGCTTCGGCCACGCCGGCCTGTCCGCCGAGCAGGAAGATGCTGGCGCCACGCGCCTGCAGCATTTCGCACAGGCGCGGAAAGAGGTCGGTGCCGTTGACGTTCTGCTTCAGCGGCGTGCCGAGCAGATCGCTGCCGATCTTGATGCCGATGCCGTCGGGCAGCACCAGGCCGGCCCGCGCCAGCACCCGCCGGTAGCCGCGGTGGGCGGCTGCGATGTTGACGCAAGCCGGGTTTACGAAGCTGACCTGCTGCGCCTGGGTGCCGTCGAGCATGTCACGCAGCCGGGCGACGGCTTCGCTCATGTTGAGGTTGTCGAAGGCCACGTCGCACACCTGCACGCGGCCCGGCACGCAGGCTGCCGGTGGCGGCAGCAGCGATGCCATCGCGCCGCGCATCAGCAGGCCCAGGTCATGGCGCGGGCCACGGGCGGCCAGGTAGCCATCATCGGCCTGCGCTTCGGTGCCGAAGTCCACCGCCGTGCGCCGACGGATGAACCACGGGTTGACGAGCCCGGGGCGCACGGTCAGGGTCGGCGCAGCCACGTGTTCGCCGATGGGCCGTGGCCGCGGCCCCACGAAGGCCATCTGTCCGCGCAGGATGTTCAGCAGCACGGGCCAGTGCGTCGCGCCCAGGGCCTTCAGCGTGCGGCCTGTGCGGCTGTCGGGCAGGGCGAGTGCCAGCCGCTCGAAGGCTGCTCCCCCCCGGCCTTGCAGGGACTGTCGCTGTGCACGCCCGATGGCGGTTGCCAGCGCCAGCGGCAGCGCCAGCGGCAGCAGCGCGAGCCCGGCCAGGCTGATATCCAGGGCGCGCAGCAGCGTCTGCTTGCTGGGGTTGGCCGCCACCTCGAGAGAAGGCATTGTCGGGTCGTCGTTGAGCCAGGTACTCACGGTTCGGGTGTCCATAGGTTGTGCTTGGTTCTCAGTACGCGCCGCGGCCACGGATGACTGCCGGCAGTGTTTTCAACAGCAACCACACGTCCGCCCACAGTGACGGCTTGCGGATGTAGTCCAGGTCCATTTGGACCTGCTGCTCGAAAGGCACTTCGGAGCGTCCGTTGACCTGCCAGATACAAGTCAACCCGGGCGTCACCAGCAGTCGCTGCCGGTCCGCGGGCGCGTAGCGTGCGACTTCGCTGACCAGCGGCGGGCGCGGGCCGACCAGGCTCATGGTGCCGCGCAGCACGCACCACAGCTGCGGCAGTTCGTCGATGCTGGTGCGGCGGATCAATCGGCCGATCGGCGTGATGCGCGGGTCGCGCTTCATCTTGAAAGTCACGCCCTGCGCGCCGTGCTGGTTGACCGCAAGCAGCTGCTGACGCACGGCCTCGGCATCCACGCGCATCGAGCGGAACTTGGGGAACGCGAACTCGACGCCGTCGCGCCCCACGCGCCGCTGCCAAAACAGCACCGGCCCGCCGTCATGCAGGCGGATGGCCAGTGCCACCATGGCAAACAGTGGCAGCAGCAGCAACAGGGCCGGCACCACGACCAGCAGGTCGAGCGCGCGCTTGGCTACCCGCGGTACGTGCAAATGGCACCACCAGAGGATGCGCGCGCGGCGGGCGCGCAGCCGATTCAGGACAGGAGGGCTCAAGCGAGGAGTGGCAGGCATGTTTGCGCTTCACAGGTAAGGTGATCTATTACAGGCCACCGCCCGCGCCGAGTTGTGACAGCTTTGTCAAACCGGCGCTCGCCCTGCGTCGCGAGCCGGCTACGATGAGGCTCCACCCACCACCGCCAACCGCCGCAGCCGCATGCCGCTGGATATCCTGGTCGTCGACGACATCCAAGAGTCACGGCGCGCGCTGTGCGCCCTGGTATCCGAACTGGGCCACCGCGCGACCGGAGCGGACAGTGGCCGTGCCGCGCTGGACCGGGTACGCGAAGGCCTGCCGGATCTCGTGCTGGTGGACCTGCTGATGCCCGAGCTCGACGGCTTCGAGCTCACGCGCTTGCTGCGCGAGCTGACCGGCGAGCGCTGGTTGCCGGTGATCGCCACTTCGTCGCTGCAGGGCGACGAGCATGTCATCCAGGCCTTGCGCAGCGGAGCCGACGACTACCTGTCGCGTCCGGTGAATCCGGCCCTGCTGGAGGCCAAGCTGCGCCACTATGGCGGGGTGCTGGCCCTGCAGGCGCGGCATGCCAGCTTGGCACAGCGCCAGCGGGACATCCTGGACAACATCCTCGATCCGGTGCTGACGCTGGATGCCAAGGGCCGCGTCGAGGAAATGAACCGCGCCGCGCTGGGACTGCAGCGGCTGGATGGCCAGGGGGTGGCGGTCGGCACGCCGTGCGCGGACCTGTTCGGCATCGAGCTTCCGGCGCTGCTGACCCAGCGCGAGTGCCTCGTGAAGCGCGGCGGGGGTACCGAGTACGCCGCAGAACTCGGGCTGAGCGAATGGCACGACATGGGCGAGGTGCACTACACCGTGGTGCTGCGCGACCTGACCGAACGCCGCCAGATCGAACGCATGAAGGACGAGTTCCTGGCCACGGTCAGCCATGAACTGCGCACACCCTTGACGTCGGTGATGGGCGCGCTGGGCCTGATGGCCGGCGGTGCCGCTGGGGCGTTGCCGCCGGCGGCGCTGCCGCTGGCCGAGGTGGCCCGCCGCAATGGCGAGCGTCTGGGCCGCCTGATCGACGACATCCTCGACCTCACCAAGCTCGAGGGCGACCGTATGGCCCTGCACCTGCGGCCACAACCGGTGGCGCCACTGCTGCGTGAATGCGTCGCTGCGAACCAGGGCTACGCGCAGCGCGCCGGCGTGGCGCTGTCGCTGGACTTGTCGGCCGGCGCGGCCGATGCCGAGGTGGAACTCGACGCCGACCGCTTCCTGCAGGTCATGGCCAACCTGCTGTCCAACGCCATCAAGCACTCGCCGCAGGGCGAGACGGTGCGCGTCATGGCGCACAGCGGTGCCGAAGGGTTGCGTATCACGGTCCACGACCGCGGCGCGGGCATCGCACCGCAGTTCCGCGCGCGCATGTTCGAGAAGTTCTCGCAGGCCGATGGCACCGACCGGCGGGCCCAGGGGGGCACGGGACTGGGGCTGTACATCACGCGCATGCTCGTCGAGCGCATGGGCGGTCGCATCAGCGCCGATGAGGTGATCGGCGCGGGTTCGGCCTTCAGCGTGCATTTCAGGCCCGCCGCCGCGATGGTGCCGCAGCGGCCACCGGTGCTGCACGTGGACAGTGACTTCCAGGCCCGCGCGCGCGTGGCCCGCTGGCTGGCTGGCGCCTGCAGCGTGGAGGGCGTGGCCACGTTGACGCAGGCCGAAGGCGCCGCGGCGCATCAGGCTCCGGCAATGGTCATCGGCAATCCGCAAGCCCAGGGCTCATCGGAGGCGTTTTGCGCCGGCTTGAAGCGCCTGGCGGCGGGCCGGCCGGTGCTGCTGTACGGCGACTCCATCGACCAGGCTTTCTGCACCCGCGTGGGGCTGCCCTGGTTGAGTCCGGCGCGCAGCGGCGCCGACGAGTTGCTCGCGGCAGTACGGCAGGCGCTGGCCTCACCGTTTCGGGAGGGAACCACCCCATGAGCGAAGCACTGCGCCGCGTGATGTGCGTCGAGGACGACGCGGATATCCGCATGATCCTGGAGTTCAGCCTGGGGACCGTCGGCGGCTACGAGGTGCGCTGCTGTCCGGGCGGGCGTGCGGCCCTGGAACAGGCGCCGGAGTTCAAGCCCGACCTGGTGCTGCTCGACGTGATGATGCCGGACCTCAGCGGCCCCGAGACCTTGGCTGCGCTGCGCGAGCTGCCTTCGATGCGCGGTGTGCCGGTGGTCTTCATGACCGCCAAGGCCATGCCCGACGAACTGGAGCAGCTGCTGGAGCACGGCGCCACCGGGTTGATCGTCAAGCCCTTCGACCCGATGACGTTGCCGCAGGACATCCGGCCCTACTGGGAGCACGGCCGTGGCCCCCGGTTCGGCTGACGCGTCCGACCCTGCGGCCGGCCAGAGTCCGGCGGTGCAGGCGGCCTTTGCCCGGCTGCGCAGCCAGTTCCTCGCCGGGCTGCCGCAACGCTGGGCGGAGATCGTGTCGACGCCCGCGGGCCTGTCGCGCGCCGCAGCCCTGCACCGACTGACGGGCGCGGCGGGCGGTTTTGGGCTGACGGCACTGAGCAACGCAGCGCGCCAGGCCGAGGTGACGGGTGGAACGGCCGAGACGCTGCTGGCCGTGCGCCGCGAGATCGAGGCCGCGGGCGTCACAGTCCCATGACACTCGTGCCCGTGCCCCGGTGTCCAATGCAGGCATCGAAGGGGCACACGCCCTACCTGAGGACACCATGGAACTGAACGGAAGAATCGAAGGCGCCGACATATTGGTGATCGAACTGCGGGAGGACAACCTCGACGCCAGCAACGTGCGCGAGTTTCGCGACGCCGCACAGTCGCTGATGCAGGACCGCGCCCGCGTGGTGCTGGACATGGCGGGCGTGAAGTTCGTCGACAGCTCGGGTCTCGGCGCGCTCATCTCGTGCCTGCGCCAGGCCAACGGCCGCAAAGGCGACTTCCGGCTGTGCGAGATGTCGCGCACCGTGCGCGCGCTGTTCGAGTTGATGCGCATGCACCGCGTGTTCAACATCCACGACACGCGCGCCGACGCCGTCGCCTCTTTCAACTGACGCGACGCCGGCCGCATCTGGATCCGGCGCCTCGGCGCGGGCTCGGGTGCCGACTTGCAAGCCTCACGCCCCACGATGGACCCTACCGACCTGCCCGGCCGCGGCATCAAGCCGCTGGCGAGTCTGCTGGCGCACCCGCTGCTCGCGCTGACTGCGGCCGTGCTGGTGATCGCCGTCGGCGTGCCGATGGCGTGGAAGAAGGGCGAGCCGCGGTACCAGACCGAAGCCACCCTCCAGGTCTCGCCGCGCTACATGCGCAACCTGCGTGAAGACCAGGAACTCGACTTCCAGTCCAACACGCAATACCGCCAGTTCGTGGAGCATCAGCGCAGAAGTGTGGACCGTTACGACGTGCTGCGCGACGCGCTGGCCAGCCTGGGCGAGCAACGCACGTTGTGGCAGCGTCCCGACGAGAGCGAACGTCGGGCAGTGGAGCGCCTGCGTGAGCGGCTGACCGTGGCCAGCGTGCCCGACACCTACCTGGTGCGCATTGCGCTGGAAGGCGATCAACCCAAGGGCTTGGCCGAATCTACGGCGCCGACGAGCGTTCCACGAATCTTCGCGTGCGCGAACGGGAACTTCAGGACCTGATCGCGGAAAAGGGTCAGCGCCGCAGCGAGATCGCGCAGGAGCTCAGCCTGACCACCTTCAACGAGGCCACGCCGAACCCCTACGACCGCTTGGTCGGTGACCTGCGCACCAAGCTGTCCGATGCACGGCAGCGGCGCATGGACGCCGATGCCGCGCTGGCGGCCTTCAAGGCGCGCGGTGATACCACCGTCAGCACGCGCTCGGTGCAGGACGCCGTGCTCAACGACCCGGGGCTGAACAGTCTGAAAGGTGCGCTCAGCGTTCGACGCGCGGCGCTGCTGGTGCAGAAGTCCGGCCTCAAGCCCGACCACCCCGGTGCCGTGGCGGCCGACCGCGAACTGGCCGAGATCGACCAGGAGCTCAAGGGCCAGAGCGGCAGGCTCGAAGGCGGCGTGCGCGGCAACCTGCAGGCACGCTTGCAGGGCACGGCCGAGCAGGCCCGCGAGGTCGATAAAGGCCTGAAACAGGACCTGACGCAGATCGAGTCGCAGGCGGCGCACTTCGCGAGGCTGTTCCAGGACGCGACC
>JFJP01011353.1_pt1 | contig 10604 bp, 9 predicted proteins | sample 431651 | NCBI WGS metagenome assembly JFJP01 (sample SAMN02602958, study PRJNA72255) | Microbial mat metagenome, whole genome shotgun sequencing project. | biome: fresh water; feature: sink hole; material: water; isolation source: purple microbial (photo- and chemosynthetic) mats found in...
TGCGGCAGACCAATTTAATGATTTTCGTAGGGGCAGGGCTTGTCCCTGCCCAAAACGGGGCAAGCACAAGGCATTGCCCCTACAAAATGCCAACGATTTTTTAATTGGTATAAACTCTAATATTAGGCCGGTGTCGGTGGTGTCGGTGGTGTCGGTGGAAAGGGTGGGCGGTCAAACAGTTTGCGCCAGGTATAGGTGCCAAAAACCTTAACGGTTGCCATAACGGGTGCGGCCAACATTACGCCAACTAACCCTAATAATGTCCCGCCAATAATTGCGCCGAGCATCACCAGCAAGGGATGTAAACCTAGTGCGCCACCGACAATGCGCGGGGAGAGCCAGTTTCCCTCAATTTGTTGTAAGATGATACCGCCAATAAGCACCACCACCCCAAACCACATGGGGCTTAACCCTAGCCAGTTGCTATCTTGAAAAAGTGCCACCAACACCGCCACGCCAATGGCAATCCCTGGCCCTAAAAAGGGGATAAAATCTAACATACCCGTTAAGATACCTAAAGCTAGAGCGTTGTTGACTCCTAAAAGGCTTAATAATACGGTCGTGATGGCGGCCATAATCAGGGCTAGGGTGGTTTGGCCGCGCAAATAACTGTTCCAAACCAGCCCTGTTTCAGCTAATAACCGTTTCAAGTCACGCCGATAGCCTGGTTGATAGACGGTATCGGTGATGGTATCGGCCATGGAGGGTAGTTCTAGGGCAAAATAGACCGAGATGACATAAATAAAAACCGCGTTGCCAATCCAACCGACGGTGGTGGTGGCGGCGGTGCCAGCAAATTCTGCCCCTGTGCCTAAGATGCCTTGAATGGCGGAGAAGGTTTGTTCTAACAATTGTTGTAGGTCAATGTTATAGTCACGCGGGGTAATGCTAAATGTGCCAAACCGAACCGTACGGTTCATAAAGGCATCTAATTGGGCGGGGCCATCGTGAATAATTATTTCAATATTTTGGACGAGGGCTTGCCCTTGATTAAAAATAGTCACGCCCGCGGCGACGAGCAAACCAATGACTATCAGCGCAAATAGCGAGAAAACCACGCCTACCACTTGCTCGCGAGTAAGACGGGTATGGCTTTCTAGCCAGACAATGGGTAGGTCGAGAATATAGGCGATAATGGCCGCGATAATTAAGGTGCTAATGAGGCTTTGGAATTGCCACATGGCTAACCCTGTCAGCACAAAGGCGGCGGCAATAACCAACATTTTGGTTGATTTATCCCAATGCGGTGAATCTGGCTCTTGGGGTGGCGGCGGGTTTGAACTCATTCTGGTTAATCCTTTCGTGTAGAGAATTAGTTATTTCATATATGTATTGTAACTGCTTTTTTAAGCCAAAGCAAACCATATTCTGTTTTGCATTGCTAATTCAAATTTGTTCCACCTGTAAATAATGCGGTGATGTTTGAGGAGTTAGCACGAGGGCGTGCTAACTCCTCGTGACCACACTAAACCTCAGAGAACCGAATTTGTTTGGTTCATTGACCTCACCGATTTCAAAAATCGGTAGGGTCTTTTTGTCTCTTGATGTTGCAATTGCTTAGATACCAGAATAGGCTAAAATATAGAAGTAAAAATTTTATTTTTAGAAGGATACCCACACTATGACCACACCTGAAATAACTTCGGCTGCCAACTTCATTGAAAAGATTATCGAAGAAGATAATCAGAGTAATAAATTTGGGGGGCGGGTGCATACCCGCTTCCCGCCAGAACCTAACGGTTATTTACATATCGGCCATGCTAAATCCATCTGCCTTAATTTCGGCTTGGCCGAGAAATTTGGCGGGATGGCTAATTTGCGTTTTGATGACACCAATCCTAGTAAAGAGGAAGTGGAATATGTCGATTCCATTATCAATGATGTTCATTGGCTCGGCTTTGATTGGGAAGGGCGATTATTCTACGCCTCCGATTATTTCCAACAATTATATGACTTTGCCCTCAAATTGATTAAAGATGGTAATGCGTATGTAGATAGCCTGACGGCGGAGCAGATTCGCCAACATCGTGGCACTTTAACCGAGCCAGGCAAGGCCAGCCCCTATCGTGGCCGTTCCGTTGAGGAAAATCTTAACCTATTTGAACGCATGAAAGCAGGTGAGTTTAAGGAAGGCGAGCATGTTTTACGGGCTAAAATTGATATGGCGGCGGGCAATTTGAATATGCGCGACCCCGTGATGTATCGGGTGATTCATGCTGAACATCACCGCACGGGCAATCAATGGTGTATCTACCCCATGTATGACTTCGCGCATGGGCAATCCGACTCGCTAGAGCGCATTACCCACTCGATTTGTACACTCGAATTTGAAGACCACCGCCCGCTTTATGACTGGTTCGTGGAAAAATTGGGCATTTATGCCCCACAGCAAATTGAGTTTGCGCGGCTAAATTTGACCTATACCGTGATGAGTAAACGTAAGTTGTTGTTATTAGTGCGTGAGGGGCATGTGACGGGATGGGATGACCCACGTATGCCGACCCTCTCAGGCTTGCGGCGGCGCGGCTATACGGCGCAGGCGATTCGCGATTTTGCTGACCGCATTGGCGTGGCGAAAAATGAAAGTGTCATTGACATTGCCTTGCTAGAGTATTTCATTCGGCAAGATTTGAACCGCCATGCCCAGCGAGTTATGGCCGTCATGAACCCCTTAAAAGTGGTCATCACCAACTATCCTGAGGGCATGGTCGAGGAGATGGACGCGGTGAATAACCCCGAAGACCCCACGGCTGGCATGCGCCAAGTGCCGTTTTCGCGGGAGATTTATATTGAGCGTGACGACTTCATGGAAGAACCTTCTAAGAAATTCTTCCGCCTTGCCCCAGGTCGTGAGGTGCGTTTAATGCACGCTTATTACATTATTTGTAATGAGGTTATTAAGGATGAACATGGCGAGGTGATTGAACTTCATTGCAGCTATGACCCCGCCACGCGCGGCGGGGATTCGCCTGATAAACGCAAAATTCAGGGGACGCTGCATTGGGTGTCGGTAGCCCATGCGATGGCGGCGGAGGTACGGCTGTATGACCAGTTGTTTAATACACCTACGCCCGATGAAGCGGCTGAGGGGCAGGATTTTACGGCTAATCTGAATCCTAATTCCTTGCAAATATTAAATAATGTTAAGCTGGAGCCCAGTGTGGCCCACGCCTCCTTGGGAACAAGTTATCAATTTTTGCGTCAGGGCTATTTTTGCCTGGATGCCGACACGACAGCCGAGAAATTGGTCTTCAATCGTACCGTTACGCTTCGTGATACCTGGGCTAAAATCCAAACAAAACAGTAATGATGAGTGATGAGTTATGAATGATGAGTTGGCTATACTACGTTTCATTTGAGACTTACACTTTTATGATGACCAGTAGGAGTCCGCAATCCTTTGCGGACAGTCGCAAATAATTACGGACTCCTACACCAAAAGTGTCATTTTCATTCAGTACGCAGTATAATCTCTAATTCATCATTCATAACTCATCACTCATAACTATCATCATGCAAACCTTAATCAGACAACCTAAATCAGATGTGGCTGAACGGCCTTTTATGATAATTTGGGAAACCACCCATGCCTGTGACCTCGCCTGTCGCCATTGTCGGGCCGAGGCCATTGCCGAACATGACCCCTTAACCCTTAAATTTGAGGAGGCCAAACGACTGCTAGAGCAGGTCGAAAGTTTTGGTAAGCCGCGCCCTATCTTCATCTTCACGGGCGGCGACCCTTTTAAACGAGACGATTTATTTGAATTATTAGCTTATGGCAAGCAATTGGGGCTGATAATGGCGGTCTCGCCTTCTGGCACGCCCCTATTAACCGAGGCCAATTTGCGGCGGATTAAGGACAATGGCGGCAAAGCCATGTCCCTTAGTTTAGATGGCTCAACGGCTGAACGGCATGATGATTTTCGTCGTGTGCCAGGCTCATTTGAATGGACAACCAATGGTTGGCGCATCGCGCGGGAAATTGGCCTAAAACTCCAACTCAACACCACCGTCACCCGTTATAATCTGACCGATTTACCCAATATTTTCCGCCTTGTCACCGAGTACGGCGCGATGACCTGGAGCCTATTTTTCCTCGTTCCCGTCGGGCGCGGCAAGGCTGAGGATGAAATCAGCCCTGCCGAATATGAGGCGGTCATGCACTTTTTATATGACTGCTCCAAATATGTGAGTGCCAAAACCACCGAGGGACATCATTACAAACGGGTGATTTTGCAACGTGCCATTTTAGAGGAAAAGGGCTTGCCCTGGCAAGATTATTTTCAACTTGACCCCATGTATTACGAATTGCGGGCCGCTTTAGACCAAATTGTGGCCGAAAAGCAATTGGTGGCGCGTGAACAAATCTTTCGCACCCCCATGCACATCAACGCGGGTAATGGCTTTGTCTTCATTTCGCGGCGCGGCGAGGTCTTTCCCAGTGGCTTCATGCCCCTGAGTGCGGGCAATGTGCGAGAAAAATCGCTGGTGGAGATTTATCAAGACACCCCGCTCTTCCGTGTTTTGCGTGACCCCAGCCAACTGGAAGGCCGCTGCGGACTATGTGAATTTGCGGGCGTGTGTGGCGGTTCGCGCTCCCGTGCCTACGCCGTCACCCATGACCCGTTGGCCGAAGAACCCTTTTGTACCTATGAACCTGGCTCATTCCCTTTCCAAGAAGAATTGGCCGCTTATTTAAGTTAATCTGAATCCGCGCTACAGTGCAAAAAAAGACCTGCAAGGTTTTAGAAACCTTGTAGGTCTTTCGCCTGACTTCGCGGATTCTGTTTTATCTCCCCTGTGACCTCATTTTTCCTCATCACCGCTATCGTTATTATGCTCATTGGCCTTGATAAAGGTGGCTTAGGTGGCACGTTAGGCGTGTTAATCACGCCCATGATGTCGCTCATCATGCCGCCGCAACAGGTCATTGGCATATTGTTACCAATCTTAATGCTCGGTGATGTCTTTGCCGTTGCCTCACATTGGCGCAAATGGGACGGCAAATTAGTCATATTGCTTATTCCTGGCGGTGTGATTGGTACAATAACGTTAAAGCTGTCCAGAAAAGGTTTTGCCAAAACCTTTTCTGGACAGCTTTATTGTGACTTTCTGAGGAGAAGAAAAATGTTAAAACATAAAAATTTGTTTCAAGTATTAGTTGGGATATTGTTACTTCTAATCACGGGCTGTCAATCTGCGCCCGCTGCCCCTGCTGATACAACTGGTAGCAAAGAGTTTGTGGTTGGTGTGTTGCATGTGGGCGCGCTAACTGATGCGGGTTATAACCAAGCTCACCATGATGGCATTGAGCAAATGAAGAAAAATTTACCGAATGTAAAAGTGATTGAGGCGGAAAATGTGCCTGAAAGTGCCGATGCCGAGCGAGTCATGGAAAATATGATTCAACAAGGGGCGAAAGTCATCTTCCCGCAAAGTTTTGGCTACCTTGACCCCGCGCTCAATGTTGCGGCCAAGCACCCTGATGTCATATTTATGCACCCCGCAGGCTTTAAGTTAGCCCCCAACTTAGGCACCTATTGGGGCAATAATTTTGAGGCCATGTATTTGGCGGGCATTGTGGCGGGTAAAACCACCAAAACCAACAAATTAGGTTTTCAAACCGCTTTCCCCATTCCTAACGTATTAGCTTCGGTGAATGCCTTTCAATTGGGCGCGAAGTCGGTTAATCCTGCCGTTCAAACCACCGTTGTCTTCAATGGTTCATGGGTTGACCCCGTGAAAGAGGCCGCCGTCGCCAACGCCCTGGCCGATTGGGGCGCGGATGTCGTGACCATGATTGTCGATTCGCCCATTACGGTGGTTAAAACTGCCGAAGAGCGCGGCATTTATTCGATTGGTTTCCACTCCTCCACCTTACAATCCTTTGCGCCAAAAGGCTGGCTTACGGGTGTGGCTTATACTTGGGGTGATTTATACACTAAGTTGGTAAAAGAGGTCATGGATGGTAAATGGAAGAGTGAACATGTTCGTGGCGGCATGGAAAGTGGCTTTTTAACGTTAGCCAATTATGGCCCCGCTGTTAGTGAAGAGACGAAAACTCTGGTGGAAACGAAACAAAAAGATATTATTGATGGTAAGCTCAAAATCTTCCAAGGCCCCATTGCGGATAATGAAGGTAAAGTTCGTATCACCGACGGTCAAGCAGGTGGCATGGATTTACTGGATACCACCGATTGGCTGGTTGAAGGGGTGATTGGGCAGACGAAGTAATATAGATTTATTTTTAGTCATCTGATGACTACTTTTGTTCTCATGACCTCACTTTATCTCAGCCAACTCCGCCTCATGCAACTGTCCGACTCGGCCTTGCCCATCGGCTCAACCGCCCATTCCTTTGGCCTAGAGACATTGGTGGCGCAAGGCGAGTTGACGGTGGTGGATTTGCCGCAATTTTTAGCTGATTATCTCATGGAAGTGGGGCGCATGGAGGGATTATTTTGTCGGTTGGCCTATCGCTTGCCACCTGATTTTGTGGCGGATTGGCTACAACTTAATGCCCAACTCAGTGCCTTAAAATTGGCGCGTGAAAGCCGCGCCGCGAGTGCCACTTTAGGCAAACGATTTTTACAATTGGTGGTTTCACTCGAAGCTGACCCACGATTAACCCACGCCTTAAATGAGGCCATCACCACCAAAACCGAAATTCACCATGCCACTGCTTTTGGTTTGGTTGGGGCAATTTTAGGCAGTGCTGAGGAATTAACGGTATTAACCTATTTGCAACAAAGTGTCGCCTGTTTAGTCTCCACCTGTCAACGGCTATTGCCCTTAGGCCAAAAACAGGCCGCTCACTTATTATGGCAATTGAAGCCTATTATAATGAAGGCGACGGCACAAAGTGAAGCCGTTGACCTTGACAGTGAGGCCATGTACACCTTTACGCCCTTCCTTGATTTAGCCAGTATGCAACACCCCACCTTAGCCACTCGGCTCTTTATTAGCTAGAACTTATACCTCCTTAGTCCTCTCTTATACTCAGTATTTCAAGATTTGGGTGCAACAACTAAATCACCCTCACCCCCCGCCCCTCTCCCACAGGGCGAGGGGTGACAAGATACTCCCTCGCCCTGTGGGAGAGGGGCGGGGTGAGGGTGACAAATCTTGATATACTGATACTGCACAACTTTTGCGTTTTGGCGTTAAAATTTCAACGCCAAAACGCAAAGTCGCTAGGGGCAAAGAAATTCAATTGTCCACCGTCATCCCTTCCCGCGTTAATGGTCGTTTAGATTTACATTTTAAATACTCAGCGCAAACTCAACAAACTCAATTACAAATCATCACGCAAACACCGCCCATGCGGGTTATTCGCGCCTTTCAGCTGGCCGATGGCGCGGCTTTGGCACATGTTCATAATGTGTCAGGGGGCGTTCTCGGTGGCGATAAGTTAGAATTAACCGTAACGGTTGAGGCGGAGGCCAAAGGGCAATTAACCACCCCTAGCGCAACCAGAGTTTATCGTCATCGTGAGGGCATGGCAGTCGCTTGCCAATATACCGTGATTGATATTGGCGCAAATGGTTTGTTAGAATATCTGCCTGACCCGTTGATTCCCTTTGCTCAGGCGCGTTATCAGCAAACTACCCACATTCAATTGGCGGAGGGCGCGGGGCTGTTTTGGTGGGAAATGGTGGCCCCAGGGCGGGAGGCCAAGCAGGAATTTTTCGCCTACGATTGGCTAGAGACGCGGGTGGATATTTGGGCCAAGCAGCGACCCATTGCCCTAGAACGGCAGCGACTTTGCCCCCATGAGCAATCCCCCACCTCGCTGATTCGTTTAGGACGATATGGTTATTACACTACCTTCTATATTTGTCGAGTTGGAGAGACAGCGGCAACATGGACGGCGTTGGAGCAAGAACTGGCTCAACTTGCTCAAGAACAAAACTACCCTGGCCAAACCATGTGGGGCGTGAGCAGTTTGGTGGCGGATGGGTTAGTGGTGCGGGGGCTAGGTCAGGCGGGGCGGGATTTAATGAGTGGTTTGGTGGCGTTTTGGCGGTTGGCTAAACGGCGGCTTTATGGGGCGGAGGTTGAGTTGCCACGTAAAATGTATTAGAGGACATACTCAGTATTTCAAGATTTGAGTGCAACTACTAAATTACCCTCACCCCCGCCCCTCTCCCAAAGGGAGAGGGGAGACAAAATACTCCCTCTCCCAAAGGGAGAGGGGAGACAAGAGACTCCCTCGCCCTTTGGGAGAGGGCTGGGGTGAGGGTGACAAATCTTGATATACTGATACTATCAATCAACCTCTAACAATACGGTAGCCCAAAACAAAACCAACAACGGGTAGAGTCAATCCGATAAATTCCGTAATCATTTTTGTGTGTTTCCTTTGCGTTTTGGGCAAAATTGCCCCATCAAAATTACTGATTATTGCCCCATTTTGGGTCAAAAATGGTCAAAAATGATGAGAGATTGACGGTTGATACGTTGGAGTCTCATCAAAAATCCGCGTTTTATCCCTAAAAAAATGGTACAATGCTTATTTTCCCAGAGGATAAGCCCCAAAATTTCAAAAATCTCGAAAATCTGTGAGGGATTCTACTTTGAGTAGTTATTTTAGTCCAGTAGCACCTTAGCTTTACACTGCTTTATTTTTGCGTGTGAGCGTAGGCAATGGCATAATTTCAGCATAGGAGAATAAACTATGAGCTTAGTAGAACGAGTGACCGCCTTAGAACAAGTCATCATTCAACAAAATACCCACCGCCTTGACCGCTTAGAGCAATCTGCCATTGAAGCGGATAAACGATTGACCCGCCTAGAAAATTTGGCAGAACGGGCAGAAAATCGCCTTGACCGCTTAGAAAAGGCTGTAGCGAATAACACCGAAGCCATTGACCGCCTAACTAGCGAATTTGGCAACTTTAAGCAAGATATAGCGCAACAAATCAGCCAATTAGAAAAGAACCTAAGCAACCAGATAGCGAATTTAGGCAGTCGTTGGGGTATCCAAAATGAAGGCATTTGGCGACAAACCATAGCCACTTTGTTAGAAAAAAGTTATGGCGTAACGGTCAAACGGTTAGAAATTGGCGGAGAGGAATTTGACGTGTTAATCAGCAATGGCGACCACATCATCATAGAGCTAACTTCTCGCTTTAAAAGTAATGATGTTAACAAAATCATTCAAAAACGTCAGCTTTACACTAACTTAGTGCAAGCCCCGACCCGCTTCATTGTGGCCGCTGCCTCAATTCATAGCAAGCAAGTCTTACAGTTAATCAGCTTTGGTTTTGAGGTCATAGAATCTGACGAAGATTAAGAAATTAACCAAATTGCAATAATTAACGTAACGCTATATGGTTTTGCGAAGGGTTAATTTTAGATAAATATATCTAAATAAATCAATCGGTTTACCTACCAAAATAGCTAATTTATTTAGTTGTATTTATCTAGGTAGAGATAAATTACGTACTATCCAAATGTAATTACAATTTTTAGCCATTGGGTATTGTTGTAATGAATAACTTAATATTGTCCTTTCGTTTCGTTACAATAATCGCTAAAATCGTTAAAAGCAATAATCGCCTTTTCGCCATCGGTCATGTCATCATATTGCAAATTCGCTAGGCTAGTTGACGCATTGACCCATTCGCCATTAACCAACTGTTGGTATTCCCACTCAGAGCGTAACACTTCACCCATGAACAGCCAACCTCCGCCCTCACTTGGTTTAGGCTGTTTATAATCCGCATGGTCAATCATTGGCCTAACCACCTTTTGTAGCCACTTTGGTAACGCAGACAGCTTAAATTTACGCCTTTCCAATTCGCTAAGAACATCTTTAGCAATCCAAACCGCAAAAATACGCCTGCCCCTATAAAAGCCTTCCTTTTGCTGTTCCTTGCCCGTATATTTAACATGGCGTGTAAAGCAATCACGTCATGACTACCGTTATTTAACTTACATTTTGGATTGAAACAACCGCAAACATCACGGTTAAGCCAAAATTTATGCTTAGGTTTACGGGTTTCATCTTTTTGGCATAATGGGCAGAACGTGTACCAGTACCCTGGGCCAGAACCCTTTACCCAACCTGTTAGTTTGGCAACATAGTTAGGCAAGTAAAAATGTTCTTTCACTCGCTCAACTGTGTTGTTGAATTGATTACCTTCTTTGCGCTGTATAACAGACATCAGATACACCGTCTTTTTGCTTGGTTAGGTTCATTAAATGGGCAAAATTTGCAATATTACGGCAAAAAGTAAATTGCCACTTGACAAAATTTTTATTCCATGATACAATGTGAACGTTCACATTTGAACCATCGTCAATAAAAATAGGATAATATCGTGGTCAAAGCAAAGAAGCGAATCACCATTAAAGACGTAGCAGCGCAGGCAGGGGTGTCATACCAGACCGTCTCGCGGGTGATTAACAAGGTGGGTAATGTTACACCTAGCACTCAATTGCGCGTCCAAAATGTGATTGATGCCATGAACTTCCGTCCTAGCCAAGCGGCGCGGACTCTCCCCAGTCGCCGCACTTTTGTTATCGGTCTCATTATTCCCTACGAGGCCGATTATTTGATTAAAGACCCCAACTTGTTAGCCCAAATTAGTGGCATTGAT
>JFJP01015771.1_pt1 | contig 10604 bp, 12 predicted proteins | sample 431651 | NCBI WGS metagenome assembly JFJP01 (sample SAMN02602958, study PRJNA72255) | Microbial mat metagenome, whole genome shotgun sequencing project. | biome: fresh water; feature: sink hole; material: water; isolation source: purple microbial (photo- and chemosynthetic) mats found in...
TTATTTTGGAGACTTTGACGAGGATCAAACGGGCTGGTGCCGATTTGATTTTGACTTATTTTGCTAAGGAAGTTGCTTTGATGTTGAAATAAGGGAATTTTTTTTAAGCGCGGATACTTCAGTCTTCGACTCACTCCGACTGAGAAACGGGGTTTTTAACCGAATCTGCGAGTTACAATCAGTATTTAGGTAAAAAAACCCGGTTTCTAAGCCCCCGTGCATCCAGGACTATAATCTTAGCGTCGTTTTAACTTCGCGTTTATGACAATTTTTAGAGGATTTAAACATCTGCGATTAGCCTAATTTTCCTTAAAATAAAGGTTAATACTGTCTCTTCCCCAGAAATAATATCTGCTGTGACTTCCATGCCTGTTTGCAGGGGATACTGTTGTTCTTCTCTCACAAGATAGGGTTTTTTAACTTCAATTTTTACCCGGTAATAACCAGTGGATTTGTCACCATTAGCAGGTGCGATCGCATCGGGAGAAATTTCTCTAACAGCACCTTTGAGGCTGCCAGTCGATCGCCCGTTGTTTGTCGATCGGCACAAGATCTCAAATGGGTTCTATAAGAACGGGGCTTTAAACCCATTTCTTTGATAAGATACGCAGCGCGCACCCTACAAGCGTAAAGTTTGCGCTGCACACCCTACAACTGCGCGCCCTACTGTCAACTGACTAAGGAATCGATACAATGCTGCTTAAATCGTAAGGGAGGTTCTTAGTCGGCAAAACTCCCAATTCAATTTGCAGCGAATCGAAGAAGGGATTTTCAGCAAACACTCTTTGCGTCAAATTATTATTGACAATTTCCCAGAAATCAGTTTCATTTGGGTAATTTTTCAAGAATCCGTCGATGCTATTGTAAACCAGGGCGACATCGGGATATTGATTCGCAGCAATCCCCTGTTTGTACTGATACTTGACATCCACATTGATATTGTTGATACCTTGATGCTCGATCGCATAATTGGTCAAGTTCAAGTTCACCGATTCGCCCAATTTACCATCGGGAGTGCGAGTAGTTATGCCGCTGAGACTGTACGGCGAATCGTTGCTCGGTAAAACATCCAATTTCACCGTCAAAGAAGACAGCAACGGATTTTCTGACAGCACTTTTTGGGTTAAATTTTTATTAACTATTTCCCAAAAATCTGTTTCATTTGGGTAATTGGTCAAAAAGCTGTCAATAGAGTTGTAAATCGGCACAAAATCGGGATACTGCTGAATTCCGTCTCGATACTTGTAGTTGACATCTAACTTCAGGTTGTTTAATCCTTGATGTTCGATCGGGTAACTTGCAACACCAAAATTCCACTTTTCGGCTAATTGACCAGTGTTGCTGGGCTGGCTGCGGCTAACTTTGCTGGTGAGTGAGTAGGGCAATTGGATATTTGGCAGAACGTTTAAATCGATACCTACTGCCGCCACCGCCGGATTTTCATCCAGAATAGTTTTGCTCAAGTTTTTGTTGACAATTTCCCAAAAATCTGTTTCGTTCGGATAGTTGGTTAAAAAATTGTCAATGCGTTGGTAAATTGGCACGAGATTAGGATATTCTCCCGGCGTAATTCCCTGCTTGTATTGCAAATTGACATCGAGATTGAGCTTGTTCAATCCTTGGTGTTTGATCGGGTAAGTTGGCAGCGATAAATTCAAAGATTCTTGAAGTTGGCCGCTGCGACTGCGGAAAACTGTACTCGTTGGATTGGCGGTATCGCGATTGTTTGGCAAAACTTCCAATTCAATTGTCACATCTGATATTGCCGGATTTTCATTAAGCACTTTTTGGGTCAGATTTTTATTGACGATTTCCCAAAAATCTGTTTCGTTCGGGTAGTTAATCAGGAAATTGTCGATGCTTTGAGACAGGGGGATGATATTGGGATATTGCGCGGGGGCAGTTCCCGGTCTCAATCCGTAACCAACTTTGATGTTGAGCGTGTTTAAACCTTGGTGATCGATCGTGTAACTTTTCAAATCCAAATTTACATCTGTATTTGGCACAAGTGAAGATATTTGGGATGCCACTCGCTCGATATTTCCGTCCGCATCTCCAGGCGCGAAATTCATACCTGTGAGTTCATCTCGCTGTACTTTTGCGGAGATATCTGGTTGAGATTTATCGAAGGCAAGATTGTTGCTGCTTGTCTCTAACAAGCCAAAGTCGGAAAAACTATTTGTTAGGTCGATCGAACCGCCATTTGCCCAATTCCCTGCATTTAACAAACTTTTTGTATCGGATGATACCATTGAAGCCATCCGATTGATCCCATCGAATTGGCCGTCCAACTTGCTGTTAAATAAGTCGAGGGTTTCCGGTGAAATACCCGCGATCGATGATGCAAAATCCTGACGATCAAAGTTTGTTGCGAGCGACAACATAAAAAATACAATTTGAGAAAATCTCAAATTGTATTTTTTAGATGGCGTGAAGTCAAGTTATTCTTCATTTAATTTAATATTTGAGAAGGCGCTAAACAAATAGTAGCGTGTAGTAGGGCGATCGACCTTCGATCGATTGCTATACTGTGGCCGATCGCGATCGAACCGGATTACAATGAGAATCATTATCGCAATCAAAAACCAGAATTTTCTATGGAAATCACCAGTGTTACGCGATCGCCAATCGATTTAGCGGTAGTCGGGGCGGGGCCTCACGCTTTAACCCTGGTTACTCATTTGCTGCAAAAATGCCAGAAGAAGCGGGGCAAATTTTGGGTTTTTGACCCCAGTGGTGGCTGGTTAACTCAGTGGCAGAGGCAGTTTGCGGCTTTGGAAATTCCACACTTGCGATCGCCTGCGGTTCATCATCCCGATCCCAATGCTTTTGAGTTGCGACGGTTTGCCGAATCTCGCCCTAACGAGTTGTTTGCGCCCTACGATTTGCCAGGAAGTCGGCTGTTTGAGGAATTTTGTGGCGATGTAGTTGAGAGATGGGAATTAGGCGATCGCGTCATCAAGGCAAAAATAACTCGGATTGAACCGTTAGCAGGGAGTTTCCGGCTTTGGTTTGAGGATGGAGAAAGTACGATTGCGCGTCGTGTGGCGATCGCCACAGGCGGCGGTAAACCCCAACTACCGGAGTGGACAAATCAAATTCAAACGCCCTATCCGCCAGACAAACTTTGTCATTCCCATCAAGTTAATTTGCGGGGATTAAAGTTACAGGGAGAAAGGATTTTAATCGTTGGAGGCGGTTTAACTAGCGGACATTTGGCAGTAGGTGCGATCGCGCGGGGGGCCCAAGTAATATTAATGTCAAGACGACAGTTGCAAGAAAAATTATTTGATGCCGAACCGGGTTGGTTAGGGCCAAAATATCTCGAGAAGCGGTGGGAGATGATTCAACAAGCTCGTAACGGCGGATCTTTGACTCCTGAAATCATGGTACAATTGCGTCGTATATCGCGGGATTCGTCCCTTGAGTTTCGCCCAGAATGTCACATTATTGAGGTGAAATGGGAGGGCAATCAATGGACTGTTTACTGTCAGGATGGAAATCAGCTATTCGTTGATAGAATTTGGTTAGCAACGGGAACAAAATTAGATGTAACAGCCGAACCATTGCTGACAGAAATTTTAGCAACTTATCCCACTAAAATAGTTAAAGGATTGCCTGTTGTGGACAAGTATTTGCGTTGGCCAGGATGCGAGTTATTTATTATGGGTGGTTTAGCCGCTTTACAAGTAGGGCCTGTTGGTCGAAATCTTGCCGGTGCAAGGATGGCAAGTTCGCGAATTGTGCCAGCTTTAATTAAGTCTAGGGCTGCGGTTTCATCTACTTATACCAATTTTTTATGAGGCTGCATAGAATCTGATCCCCCCTAACCCCCCTGGTGGGAGGGGGGGGACAAGATTCCGATCTTTCGTCCCCCTTAAGAAGGGGGATGCGAGGGGGATCGAGATATGTGCAACTTCACATTAAATTGGTATTAAGGAGTCAAAAAGTCTAAATGTCCTCCAGATTTAGAGACTAAATCTGCGACAAATCCAATGTTAATTGATTGACAAAACCAATGACACTGGCAATGAAAGTGAGGAAGTTTCCATTCATGGTACTCAAAGCCAGCAGCCCAATACTCAATTCTTGACTGAAGACTAAATTGCTACCAAACCACAGTTCTGGCGTTGAATTCAATGGTTTTAGCGCCTTGTTTGAGATTGAGTAATGTGGTTCCTAAAGCGCCAGTACCGGAGACTTCGCGGGTTTTACTAAGGGTGAAAATTCGACCGTAATATTTGGCGATCGCTGCTAAACAAGCTGCGCCACAATCTTCTTCACTGTGTTGTAATATAACTGGGTATTTCATTCAAAATACCATCCTTTTTATACTCTTCCTCTTCTCTCTGCGTTCTCTGCGTCTTTGCGGTTCATTCTGTTTCCTCTTAATAAAAACTAAGGGATGTACGAGGGTACTACCCCTACTAGGAAATGGCGGTGCGATCGCGAGTACAGAAGGCACAATATCGGCCGCTGCTAATCTCAGAAATCCGTAACCAATTCCAGCAATTCCTGTCATCAAACCTAAATTTTCTACTCGCTGCGGTACCTCGCAAATCCAACCGTATTGGGCAATACTTTCAATCACATTAAGAGCAATCTGATTGATTTCCGATCGCCCGGAAGTATTCAATATTTGCCGATCGCAATTCAGGAATTCCAGATTGCCGAGATCGCCGTTGCAGAGGGAATGATTGCCACCAAAACCGTGGGCGATCGCAGTTTCCCGCGCCGCATCGATCCAAAGTTTATCGAAAATGCGATCGCGATCGTAAAACCTTCTGCCTCCGCGCGATATTGCTCCGCAACGCTGACGCGATCGCCCATCGTAAAAGCCCGATCTAGTTCCTCCAACCAACTTAGAGGCTTTCCATGTCGCTTAGCCAGTGTTGAGACTGGTTCTCCCAACAGATACCGAAATTCTGCCTCAGTAATTCCCTCCAAAGTCAGTTTATTATCAAAAAAAGTATCTTTTGTCAAGGGGTATTGCGATCGCCACCGCTGTAATCGGCGATCGGCTAATTCCCCATCAAGCTCATCTTTGCAGCCAGGGCCCAAAGACGCAACTCGATCGCTCAGGGCGATCGCCCGATACCAACTCTCCCCTTGAAATGCTTGTCTATCCATCGCCTCCACACCCTGACTCCTTGAAAGCCCAACTGTCCCGCCATTCATGGCAGAGCCTTGATTTCGGGCAAAATTGGCGATCGTGCTTGACTTAGTTTCGTGATTATGATAATCATTATCACTATGGTTGTCAAGGCGATCGGTCAAAATCTCAAGCCTAAAAGCTAACAGATAAGCAGGTAAACATAGTTTTACATCATGTCTTTTGACTAGCTTAACAACCCAGTACAAATATTACACAAACCTTGAATCGATCGGGGGTATGTGAGGAGTTTCCATGTTAAAAATTTTGTCAAATGCTTTGCTATTTAGCCCCGTAACCGTCTGTGCTTTTCTAGCAGTTTGTGGGAGTGCGATCGCCAGCGAATCCGCAGATTTAACCCAAAACGTGCCGATTCAAAACCCAGAAAAAATAGCCGAAACCACCGCAGCAGCAACGCCCGAAAATCCGATCGAAGCAACAAGTATTACCTCTCCAAACTTGTTGTCCAATCCTAGCAGCGAATCGCTGACAAATGTTGGCACAGCAGAAAAAATAGAACCGCCAGCTCAACAAAATAACCCTAGCATCCAGGAAAAAATAGCCGCTACAGAGATCGAACATCAGAAAACTTAACAACAGCAACTCAAGCCTTACCAGCCCAAGAAATAGCAGATTCAACAGCAAAAATTCCCGCAGAAAATCCCTCCGTAATTGCCGATCCACTAGAACAGCCCAGCGCCAGTTCAGAATCAATGGATCAAGTTACATCCGTCTCCCAACTATCCGATGTAAAGCCCACAGATTGGGCATTTCAAGCCTTACAATCATTAGTCGAACGCTACGGCTGCATCGCAGGATATCCCGACGGCACCTATCGCGGAAATCGAGCCATGACTCGTTACGAATTCGCCGCTGGATTAAACGCTTGTCTCGACCAAGTTACCAAATTAATTAGCAGTTCAACAGCTAATTTAGCCACCAAAGAAGACTTAGCAACCATCCAAAAGTTGCAAGAAGAATTCGCCGCCGAACTTGCTACCTTGCGAGGCAGAGTCGATGCTTTAGAAGCTCGAACTAGCGAACTCGAAGCCAACCAATTTTCCACAACTACAAAATTGAGCGGCGAAGTAGTTTTTGCCCTGACAGACGTATTAGCTGGCGATAACGTTAGAACCCGCCTGCCCTGATCACCCCTCAATCCAATTACCGGAGCACGGCGAGAACAATCTAGAGAATTTACTACAGACGAGCAAAATACAGTCTTTGCCAACCGTGTCCGCCTGAATTTCCTGACAAGTTTTACCGGGAAAGATCTGTTAAAAATCCGCCTTACAGCCGGAAATTCAGCGCACCCAGGCCGGCGAGCTCCTGACAATATCCGAGGCTTTGAATATGGCCCAAACCCAGTTACAGCCTATCAATCCGGTGGCAATCAAGCCGAACTAGCCAGAACCTATGAAGGTCAACAAACCTTTCAAGACATCAGCACATTATCTGCTAATAATACCTTTGGATTAACAGCCTTGCATTACGAGTTTCCAATTGGTTCTCGCTTGCAAGCTGTCATCATGGCAAAAGACGGCGAACACATGGATTATGTGCCTACAACATTCAGTCTTTTTGAAGACGGAAATGGCGGTACTCGTTCTCTATCTATACTCGGTCAACGCAACCCAATTTATAGCATTGGTGGATTAGGCGCGGGCGCGGGCTTTAATTACAGATTCAGCGACAAATTAAATCTCAGTGTTGGATATTTAGCCGGAACTGCGGAAAATTCAACTCAAGGAAATGGCTTATTCAATGGTAGATATTCGGCTCTCGCTCAGCTAACATTCAACCCCAGCCGCAATTTATCCTTGGGCTTAATTTACAACAACAACTATCAGGTAGGCTCGCCGTTATTTAATAACGATGTGGGGACAACTCTTGCCAATAGCCCAATCTTCTTGACAGATAAATATGAAACCAATTCTTATGGTTTATCAGCCTTGTGGCGAGTTAATCGCAGATTTGGGATCGGCGGTTGGTTTAGCTATACTGATGTCAAAAGTTTTGGCGGAACATTAGCTCCCGGTACGCCCTTTCAGACTCGTTTCAGCAGCAGCAGTGCTGATATTTTCAGCTCCGGTGTTACCCTAGCTTTTCCTGACCTTGGAAAGCCAGGAAATTTAGGAGGAATTGTAATTGGCGTACCTCCCCATTTGACGAGTGCCAAAACTCCTTCTCCTTTCGATCGACCTCAAAGTGTACCGGAAAATCGAGCGGGTTATGATACGAAGGATTTAGTCAGGCGAATTCCCGATCGCGCTACTCCTTTTCACATTGAAGGTTTCTACGTTTATCGCCTTACGGATAATATCTTGCTCACTCCCGGTTTGATTTGGTTAACGGCTCCCAATCAAACCAATAAAAATCCTGATGTTGTGATTGGAACCGTCAGAGCTACATTCCTCTTTTAAAACGGTTCAGTTAAGCCAGATTCCCCCTAGCCAAGAGGGCCTGCACGGGGGCACGGCCCCTACAAAGGGGGGATAAGAACTTACTCCAAGTCCCCCTTCTTAAGGGGGATTTAGGGGGATATCCGAGGAATAAACAGTTTTAACTGAACCGTATTGCAATTTAAATGCGTAACAGCTTATCTCGTTCAAAATCGAATTTTATCGATAAACCCGGTTCCTTTACCTTTATGCAGTCATTTCTACCCATTGCTGTATTCTTAGGCTCGTCTCTCAAAATAGATGAAGCTAGAAAGATTCTGGATGCAGACTATTACCCTCCCATTTCCAAGGGAGATATTTATCGAATTATGGCATCTGGTGTAGAAACTATTATTTTAATTGATGGAGTTTTGCATCGAGAAAGAGGTGTTTGGCAGCGTGAAATTTGCGCCGCAATTAATGCTGGAATTAAGGTTTATGGCGCATCAGGTGTGGGAGCATTGAGAGCCGCAGAATTGCAAACATTTGGCATGAAGGGTTGCGGTCAAATTTTTGAATGGTATCGAGACGGAATTATTGATGGAGATGACGAAATCTGGCTAACTTATGGTGACGCATCTGATAACTTTTGTCCGATTTCAGAACCGCTAGTTAATATCCGTTATACTTTACTGAATGCTGTCAAAGATGGTTTCCTGACAACAGAACAAGCAGAAGAATTAATTAGCTTTGCTAAAAAGTTATACTATCCCGATCGCTCCTACCAGCAGCTTCTCAAAAGTCCAATTTTACAACAGCTATCTCCCGTAGCTTTGGCAGATCTAACAACTTACTTAATCACAAAGCAAGTAGATTTAAAAAAACTCGATGCTATGTGCTGAATTGGCAAGTTGAGGCTTCCCAAAAACAAGATATTATTTCTACTAAATTCAATAAATTAGAATTACCCGTGCCAGAAATTCTCAGTAAAATAGTTGAAATGACTGGCTTTATTCGCGGCAATGAAATTTGCACGGGCCGAGAACTTTTAAATGTTGATTTGCTAAAAGCGATGCAAATCAATTTATCAAAACACTGTTTTATTCAAGAGTGGGCGCAGCAAAATTGCATTGTTTATCCAGAAGAAAATTTAGAGTCTGACATTGCAGATTGGGAAAAAGTACATGGCATTGTTTGCGTTCTAAAATGGTGGCAATCTAATGGTTTAACTTTTTGTAGCTATAGGGAATTGATGCGCGATCGCCTTGCAATTGATTGGATCACAAACCAAGGTCCAGAATATTTTGGAATTCCGGTAAATTTAGAAAAATCTATTCAGGAAGAATTGCAAATTACTGACAGTGATTTTCTGGCTATTTCTGAGAAAAAATCAACTGCATTGCGGTACAAACTATCACAGCGTTATTTCATTTTAGAATGGGCAACCAAAAATAATATTTTTCCCGATCGACAAGGAAAAATTTACCTAGAAAAGAAAGAGCAAGAAAGTATATCTGCTAATAGCTTGAACCGTGATTTTGACAGATCTATCTTACAAAAGAGAGCATTTGAAGAATGGATTGTCAAGCAAAGCCCAAACTATTTTGGAATTCCTTGGAGTTTTCCTAGCGCCTTGTGCAGAGAATTACAAATTACTGGAAAAGCGGCGGATTTACTGAAAAATAAATAACTAGAAAAATATGGATTCACTTACTAAACGTTACAGTATTGGCACTCACCGTTTAATTTCACCAGAACAGACTTTAGCAAATATCCAGCCTTACTTAGCAGCAGCAGGCATTACTCGTTGTGCGGATATCACTGGTTTAGATCGAATTGGCATTCCTGTTTATTGTTCTATAAAACCCAGTGGGCGCTTGGTACAAATCCATAACGGTAAGGGATTATATCCTAGGGCGGCTAAAGTCTCAGCGTTAATGGAAGCAATAGAAGTTTTCCATGCCGAAAACCCAGACTGCGATTTCCATCGCGACAGTTTTAAGGGGATTTCTCAGAGTAAAATAGCAGTTATTTCACCTGATATTTTACCGCTTTACTTGTCACAAAATTTCTTTAGCAACGACTCGATCGTCAACTGGATTCAAGCCGAAAACTTGCGGACAAATGAAAGTGTTTTGCTGCCGGCAAGTGCTGTTTATCTGTGTTCGCCGTCGCTCTACAGCTTTTCCTCAAATGGTCTTGCTAGTGGCAATCACATTGTGGAAGCAACGCTACATGGACTTTATGAGTTAATTGAAAGAGATGCGATCGCCCGCGTCAGCATTAATGGTAAAATAAATTTAAAAGACTGTGAAATCATCGACCTCAATACAGTAGATGACGAGTCGATCCGCGAACCGATCGATAAAATTGAAGCTGCTAATTTTAAACTAATCTTAATCCGGCTAAAAAGTTGTATTTCTATCCATACTTTTTGGGCAATTATCCTTGACAAAAATCCCTTAACTCCTGCGATTATGGTGAATTTTGGTTACGGAACACATCTAAGTATTTCTGTAGCTGCGACACGGGCAATTACTGAGGCTGCTCAATCTCGCTTGACATTTATCTATGGTGTTAGTGAAGAGTTAGCAGAGCCACTTCCTCCCGATCGCAGCCAGACTTACTATAAAATTTATGCTTATTTCGATCGCTTAGAAGGAACAGTGCCTTGGCAGAATTTTAGCAGTTTAGCTGGCAATAATTTAAGCGAAGATTACGATCGGGTTGTGCGATGTCTTTGGGAAGCTGGATCTGAAAATATATTCCGAGTCGATCTGGCGCGATCGACATTTAATATTCCAGTGGTTAAAGTTATAGTGCCGGAGTTACGATATAACCCTTCAATAACTGGGTAATTCCTAATAAATATAGATTTGGGTGACGGAACTGTGATAATAATGATTATCATTCTTTAGCAACTCCAGTTCCTATGTCATCTGCAAATAACGTCGAGTCCGCCGTTCCCACTCCAAACGATCATCCCTCCCTCACAACCATCCGCCCCCGCCGCCTGCGACGCACACCGGGCTTACGCCGGATGGTACGAGAAAATCATCTGACAGTTGACG
>JFJP01027632.1_pt1 | contig 10602 bp, 7 predicted proteins | sample 431651 | NCBI WGS metagenome assembly JFJP01 (sample SAMN02602958, study PRJNA72255) | Microbial mat metagenome, whole genome shotgun sequencing project. | biome: fresh water; feature: sink hole; material: water; isolation source: purple microbial (photo- and chemosynthetic) mats found in...
ATAAAAATATAAAAATTCAAAAAAACAATAAATTAATGAAAACAAATAAGATTAACTAATTACAAAAATCGGGAAAATTTGAATTTTTATTTTATTTATTTATTACAAATTTTTTAATTTTTTCTGGAAAAACATTAAAAAAAAATGGAAAAAAGTCTAATCGAGTTAAAATTACAACATTTTTTCGCCTATAAACAAATAAAATTCGACCTTGTTTCATTCTTCTCGAGAATTCCTTCATTAATCATAAAAGAAAACCCTATAGAGAATAGAGAATTCTACAATGAGTTATCAATATTTTTAAAAGAAAGTAAAATTCGATTGATTTTTACCACTTATTCTTTTACAACATTACTGCTGAATTCCTTGAAAGAATCGAATTTCTCATTAAATTACAAAGAAAATACGATAAAAATGTGCGAGAACATCTCTTCAGAAAATCAAATGAAAATTCTCACATTTCTTTTAAAAAATGACGATATAAAACAAAAAATATTTTGCGCTATTTCTCAAGAAAAAACCGAAGAAATTAACGTCAATTTATTGGATTTATTAGAGTTTTTATTCGTAATATTCTTAATAAAAACTGAAATATCTGATGAAATCCTTATAAAAAAGCTCGCAATTATTGTTAAATGCTTTGTAGATAATTGGAAATTATCGAGAAAAAGTCTCATAAAATTGAATTTTCTAGCTATTTTTCTCGAGTTTTTATCGCGAATTCTTTTTAAAATAGAGTTTTTTACTGATGATTTATCAGAAAATCTGTTGAATTTAATGGTATTGATCAATAAAGAGAGAATATTGAGATTTTTCCTATATAAAAAGAAGAATATTTCATCTTTATATTCAATGAACGCACTGATAAAATTTAACGATAAGATTATGGGTCAAATCTTCGCGAATACAGTGAATATTTTACTGATATTTTATGTAAAAAGTGAGTTTTTACCAAAAAAACACAGATTTTTACTGATGAAACAATTCGAAGATTTCCTGAGATTTTATCAGTATATTTATCGTAAAAACCGATTATCGAAGAAAAACCCAAATTCTATTGAAAAATTACTGAGATTATTGCTCTTTATACAAGATGATTATTTTCTGATATTTTCATTGAAATTTATCAGTAATTTGGCTTATTTAACTGAATTTCCTGCTTTTAAAGCTTGTAAAAAATGGGGATTTGTGGAATTTATCGTGAAAGCCCTGGATTATAACGAATTTTTTACTGTTGAGTTTTTAATGAAAGATGCCTTATTTTTGGAATTACTGATGAAAATGGTCAATTTACTGTGTAAAGAAAACGATAAAACCGATAAAAACACGAAATTATATCTTTTTTTCTCAAATTTACTGATAAAACTGAAGCTTGAAAAATCGAATTTTATTTATAAAATATCGCCTCTATTGAAAAAACTGGAATTTCTTTTGAATTATTATTTTTTCTTTTAAAATCGTTATTTTATTTTTAAATATGCATTCATGAGCAATTTTAACTTAAGATCCTTCAGTATTCTGATGCCTAATTTCTCATAAAGCTCAGCCTTTAGAAAAACCCTTAAATACGGCATTAATTTCTCAGCTTCTTTCACAGTGAGTTTATTCTCGACCATTTTTGATTTCGAGTTGTTATAGACCTGAAAAACGAAGATTTCTTTTGTAAAATCAAAGAAAATCGTGATGATTTGTAAGGGTTTTAGACTTAGAATCGACCGATAAATTTGTAAGCAATTTTTTGCAGTTTTTTTCGTTTTTTCGATTTTTTCTGATAAAATACTGATGATTTTATCGCATTTTATCTGATTTAAGCCGTTTTCTGAGAAAATCATAAGAATTTCTGAAAAAAGGAACTTGTGTAACTCCTTGAAAATCCCTTGTTTATACTCAAATTTCTCAGTAAAAAACCCGTATTTTTCTTCATTTTTTGAATATTTTTTCTTTAAAAAAAGCTTCAAAAGCTCAAAAATTGTCGTTTTATCGTTAAAAGTAGATAATATTTTATCGTGAAAACAATAAATTCGCAGATAAACTGTATAGTTTTTGGCTTCCCATGCCCGAAAACTCAGAATCGGATCATAAAATTGAATGTTTTTCTTGGGGATTTCAACGAATGCCTCAAGGTAAACAGTTTCTTTCGGAAGTAGAATAAACTCTAAAGCCAAAATCTCTTGAAGAATCCCCCTAAATTCGTTCAAAATCAAAAGGATTTGCTGTTTATCAGTCAATTTTATTTGTATTTTCTCCACATTTTCCCTCCAAAACTACGAAAAAAATCATTAAAAAGCCAATAAATATTCATTACTTTTTCCTCATAAATCGAAAAATCGCTCTTTTCCTTCAATTTCCCATATTCATTTCTATTGACCGAGCATTGAAAAAACCTCGAACTTCTATTGAAATATATGAGAATATTCACTTTTTCCAATAGAAAGTTCCTTCTTATCGTAACAAGCACCATTTCTCCTTTAATTTTCATCGTAAATTGGCCGATAATCTCAAGTCCTTTACCACAAAGCCTGTTAAAATCGCCATTTATCACTCCCCGACTCTTTAAATACTGGTTTTTATTCACTAAAAGCCGGATTTCCTTATAAAGAAAGCCTCTTTCTGCATAGAAGGTCCGAAAATAAAGCTTTTGGCAATTTATGAGTAAATTTATCGAAATTTTTTCTTCAATTTCTGAGAAAAATGGGATTTTTTGCTTGAAAAATCTCGCGATTTCTTCAGAAAATAGCGAAAAAACGTATTTTTTATACTTAGAAAAACAAGGGGAAAACTCGAATTTTATAAAGAAAATCTCGAAATTTTTTACCCAATAATTTATGATTATATAGCATTTTCCGAGATTTATTATATGAAATTGTGTGAAAATCTGCTTTTTTCGGAGATTTCCTTGAGAAAAAAAAAGGGGTTTTTCCAGAAATTTAGCATGGTTTAACTCTTTTATTTCCGGTTTTTTTCCCAGAAAAGTCAGTTTATTTACGATAAATTTGTCCCAAATTAAGCGAAAAGCCTTTAAATTATGAGAAAAAAGTTGGATTTTTGAAAGAATTTGGGGTTTTTTAAAGGAAATATAGGTATTTGTATTACGGGAAAAAGGCTGATAAATGAAGGCTTTGTAATTTTGGTCAGTTTCTTTGGTAATTCGAAGGAATTTATGAGGAAATTTAATGAAAATTCTATTTTTTTCGAAAAATGGAAGTTTTTTAGGGGTTTTTCTGAAAAATTTGTCTTTGATTTCCTTTGTATTTCTCGCATTTTCTTCAGAGTTTTCTTTGAGAAAACTCATTTCTTTTTGGATTTTTATCGCAATTTCCTTTAAATCCTGGCTTCTGAACGTTAAATGATAGAAGAAATGCTCGATTTTTCTCATAAAATTCTCATTTCCAAGATATTTTATCACGAATCCCTCCAAATCTCCAATAATTTCTCTATTTTCTTTGGTATTCCTCTGGAAAATCCTTGTTTTTATTTCAAAATTTTTCGAAATTCTTTTAAAAAATCCTTCTTTTTCTGTAAAATCAAAGAAATTCTTCATATTTTCCCTTTTTTTCCTTGTAATTTCAAAGTCGATAATTTGAAAGCCTTTTTCTCCTTTAAAAACAACACATAAAATCACGATATTATCAATGAAATTCCCATCAAATTCCCTCATAAAGCTTTTTATCGTATTTTTTTTTTTTTTTTCAACAGCATCAGTATCATAATTTTTCAAAGCTTCATTAATTCCTTTAATATTCTCCTTTAAAATTCCCGGGGAATCAGTCATTTTACGATAATTCCTTCTAAAAACGTTCTCCAGCCCTTTTATTTTAAAGGAATTTCCGAGGCTTTTCCCATGATTTTCAAACAAATCAGTGAAATTCTGAGAATTTAAAGTAAATTCTTCAGATTTCCGAAAAATATTGAGTTTTTTATTGAAATTATCGTTAAAACTCTTAATGGATAAAGGACTTGGAGCATCACGAAAAAGACTTGATAAATTATTCAGCGTTTTCTTCAAAGTTTTATCGTTAAAGTCAAATGAAAAAGCCTGAAAACGGGGTTTTGGGACAAATATCGCAGTTTCATAGATAAATTGTTGAAAAGAACGATAATTCCTTTGATTTCGAAGGATTTTCTCAATCAGAAACTCCTTCAGAAAAACAGGCGTTTTTCCTATAATTTTATTGCGAAAAAAAACATAAAAACTGAAAAACCACGATATTTTCTTTTGAAAAAGCTTTAAATCTGTGATATTTTCATCAGAAATCTCGTTTTTTTTCTCAATAAAAAGGCCTTTTTCCTTTAGAATTTCATCCAAAATCACATTTACAAGTCTGAAATCTCTGATTTCTTCAGAAATTTCTCTTATTTCATGTTTAAATAGCATAAAAACACTGTTTTTTTCTTCAGAATTACATAGATAAATCTTCAAAATCAAAGGAATTTCTTCAGATTTATGAGATTTTTTATTGTAAAAACTCAGTTCTAAAGCCTTTATTTTCCAAAGAATTTCTCTATTTGTGATAATCTCCCTCGTTTTGAAAGAAATAGGCTCTTCACAAAAGAAACCGAGGCTTTTTAGATCAAAAGTCCTATTTAACCCTCGAAAACTATCGTTAAAAAGACTGAAATCCTTTATTTGAATAGGAGATTCCGATAGGTTTTTGAGGGTTTTTGGCCTGTTTTCTATTGGTTTTTTCTTTAATTTCTCAAGGAGAATTCTTTTAAAAACCTCTTTTATGAGTTTTTCAGCAAAATTCCTTTTTAAAATGCTTTTATTAAGTTTTTCTTCAGTTTTTTCTCCAAATTCTTCTTTTTTTGGGGATTTTTCCCCTTTTTCTCCTTTTTCGATTTTCTCGATTTTTTCGTTTTTCTCATTTTTCTCTTTTTTTTCTTTTTTTTCTTCGATTTTCTCCGCAAAACTGTCAAAAATACAATGAATTTTGTCTATTTCTTGTTCTTTTAATATAATTGAGCTTTCTCTACGAGTATTATCAGACTTTTCCGAGATATTTTCCACTAACTCATCGAAATTTTCCTGAAGTAATTCCATTTGATTTTCCTTATTATATATCAATGAATTTCCTCGAGGATAATTCTGTTGAAATTCCGATGATTTCTCTCTTTTCAGTGATCGATTGGCGTTTTTATTAAAGTTTTCTAAAGGATTATGACAAGGACTTGTAGGATCTATCTTAAAAGTTCTCGATATTGGTCTTTTTCTCAAGAAAGGACTGTTAAATAAATTCTCTTCATTCGATTTGGCGGTTTTCAGGGTATTTGAAAAAATATTTTGGGGATTTCTGATAAAATCCTCAGTTTTCATGATTTTCCTTTGAAAATTTCTCGAGGTTCTATAAGGCTTTTCTTCGATAATTCCTTCAATTTTCTTTGGGTTTAGCGATGAAAAAGGCCGTTTACTCATAAATAACTGGAATTTTGGTTTAGAAGCTTCTAAAAGCCTTATTTCTTCAGAATCCATGCTTAAATACGCATTTCGAGAAGTCTCAGCGGTTTTCATAGTGGAAAAATTGGAGTTTTTCGCTGAAAAAGGCCTTGATAAAGGGATTCGTTTAGTGTAAGGTGTTTTTGGGGTCAGAAATGAGAAAATACTGGGTTTTTTCTCTTTAAAAAAGATGAGATTTGGAGTGGAAAACTCCTTGTTTTTATCAGTTTCTCCATAGATTTTATCATGATTTGGGGAATAAAGGATATTAACCTTTTGAGTATTATGGGAAATTTTCTGTTTTTGTGAGAAATCATCTACGATAAACTTCATTTTTCTGAGATTTTGTTCAGATTCCATGTATATTTTCTTCAAATCATGGTTATTTAGATGCCTATTCTTCGTTTTTCTCATGAGGGATTTATTGATAATTGATGAACAAAATGATTGGAAAATATCACCGTTTTCCTCATCGTGACCATGGCCATGTCCATGATGATGATGGTGATTTTCTCCGTTTTTATTGTGATTTTCTTTAGTATTTTCTCCATGATCAAGGTCAAAACTCTTATGAGAGTGGTCATGATTGCAATCATGATCACAATTCCTGAATTTATTAAGGATTTTCTGTGAATCATAGTCAATTTTCGCCATTTGTGCTTGTTCCATGTCAATACAACCACAATGTTTCACTATTTTTCTATCAAAAAAAGTGGCACTTTGGTTCTTAAAGACAGAGGACCTTCTGGGTCTTTGTTGAGGTTTTAACAGATTATTCAAATGTTCATTGGTTTCATCAAGAATAGACGATATTGAAGTAAGATCTTCTTTATAAAGGGAATCATCATCGAAATCATCAATAACAATCGCTTCATTGGGCAAAATACTGATCGTTTTATTGATTTTCCTTAGGGCATTTGAGTATTTTATTGTTAAAGGATCGCTTTCGCCTTGATAAACACGACCTATGTTATAGGCTTGGAGTAAATTCATTTGACCTTCAAGATTTTGTAAGAGATGGGATTGCGATTTTCCTTTAAGAAAGAGCAAAAAGCCAAGTATCATGTTTTTCTTCAAAAAGAACTCCTCGAAGCTTTTTTGCATTATTTTGAATTTTAACTGCAAATTGTTCAAAACATTGCTATTTCGGAGAATTCCCCTGATAAAAGAGATCGAGATATCGGAGTTGAATATCGTCTCTAAATAGTCCATTTGCTTATAGCTGAATCTTGCTAAATCGAGGAAAAATAGGTCTAAACCACTCAGAATTAGATCGGGATTCTCCAGAAAAAGATTGCTTTTTATCGATTTTGACGAAGGTTTTAACAGTTCATAAGCAAGTTTTTCCTTATGTAAAAGCTTATAAGCTGCTGAAAGATTTTGAAAGATCGATAGTCTTAAGGTCTGCCATTCGGGGTAATTCTCCCATAAAGGAGTGGAATCTTCATGAAAAACCTCAGTTGCTTGTTTAGCCTTGAGGTACATATCTTCCGCTTTTGAAATATCCCCGTTTTTCATTGCTTTATTCCCTTGTTGATTGTATAAAATCCCGATTTCCTCAGCGATTTTCCAGACATAATCACTCGTTTTTCCTTCCTTTTTAAGAAAATTGATGGTTTTTATGGCAAAATATTAAGGAAATTCAAATGAAAATTACGTTTAAAAGCACTTTCATCATTTTTCGCTCAAGAGCTGAGATTCGATCATAAGGATTAAGGCTTTTTGTGATAAGGGAATGACGGGGCAATAGGCCGACTTCGTTGGATTGGGGAAGGATTGTAAAATTAGAAAAGGCAGAGGCGTAGAGACTGGGACGCTGGAGTTTACCGAGGAAAGAATGACGAGTGTTTACAGATAAATTCAACCGTTTGGTATTTTCCATTTGTTTGTTTTGTTAGAAATTTTTTGTTCAGTATTTTTATTTTTGAAGGAAAATCAGAAGTTTTTTTTCTAAAACCGAAAATTTTTACTTTTTATTTGAAAAAAAAATCGTTTAAATTTATTTTGAACTAAAAATTAATAAAAATATTATAAAAATTTGTAATTTATATAAAAAAAAATGAAGAGAACGAAAGGTTTAAGTTTCTCGTGATATAACTTTTGTCCATAGATTATGGAATAAATTAATAGCCATTATATTTTTCCATCTGACAATGCATAACTTCATTTTCTTCTTTTTTTGCAAATTTAGTTTCAATTTTTTTATTCAAGCATCAGAATTTAAAAAATACGAATAACTAAGGTTTTTCTTGAAATATCTATTTTTAAACTTGGATTTCTTTAGTGAAGAATCGTTTTCGTCTTTGGGTTTTTAGAAGTTCGGAGAGGAGTTTGTTTTTTGGGGTGATAGTAAGAATAAAATTGTAAATGCAACTTATTCGAAGATTGAAGAATCGATATCGAAAAAAGGCAACTAGTTTTTTTGCGATTGCTTATTTTTATGATTTACTTTATGAAAAAATTGTGATTAAAAAAAATATATGTCTTTAGTTTTTTCTGAATTTTTCTGGTTTTTTTCTGATTTTTTCTTTCATATATTATGAAATATTCCTAAAAATACTGTTATTTTCTTCACTTATTGACATTTTATCTTCATTTCTCTATAACCTCTCATATAATTTATTCTCTAATTTGTTCTTATAATTATTCAGACAAATCACGAAAAACACCATCATCAGAAAACAGTCCACAACGAACAAATGAACCCATTTGAAATTAAAACCTTCCATGTTGCAAGGCTCATAAAGATGATAATCGAATTTATCGTTATTATTCACTGAATTTATTTTCGTGCATTTTTTCACTGTAACAAACCCACTGACCAAGCATTCCTTTAGTTCTTTTACTTCAAGAAAACTACAGCTCTTGCATTCATTGAGAATCTCGCATTGAGCTTTGCTGAACTTCTGCTCGGTTATGAAGGAAGGATCGTTGATATTTCGAGGGTTTTTATTCGCTGAATTCACAGTGAAAACTAGGAAAATTAGAGTAATTATGAGAAAATCGAGTTTTTTCATTTTTTTTCTCTTTATAAATTTTTACGAGAAATTTTCTTTTAATTTAATCAAAAAATCAAGTTTTTTTATATAAAAAAACCCTTTATTCTCTTCTGAGCCTATTAACTCAATGGATTTCTCAATAAAATCCTCTTTCCTCACCGAAAAAAAACAATTGAAGAATGAATTTCCTTTTTTCCTTACGAATCTCCCCTCTTCCTCCCCAATCACCCATAGCTATTTAGCGATGCCCTCAATCCCCTTGCTCGGCAAATACTCTCGAGATGGCTATATTATTGATGAAGTCAAAGGCCTAACCATTTTATCGATAAACACTGATATCTTTTCTAATGAAACCTACTTCATTTACGATAAAATTCCTTTAAAAATCTCTTTACCTCTAGAAATAAAGACCCTCCTCAACACTATTCCTGATAAAATTCCCCATAATAAACCATTAAATACCCAAAAAAACCAGAAAAACCAGAAAAATTCCACTTTCATCAGTAAAAAACCAGAAATTTTCGAGTTTCACCCTTATAAATTCTCTTCTTTTCCCCTGATAAAATTCATTTGGTCTATTACTTTTCCGAGTAAATTCTTTGAAAAACCCGATCGAAAAAATGATGATTACAAGAATATCATCAATCACACATGGGTTTTCGAGGAATTCGATTTTTCTCAGAAAAAGAAACTTATTGATAATATCCCTGGTTGTGTGATAATCCCCAAAAACATACAAAAATCCTGTGGAATTCATCAGTATTTTACTGATAATAAAGGCATTAATTTCGGCTTTTTACGATCAGAATACCTCAGTACTCATTTGATACAAGGGGCTCTTTGTCTTTCCCCTAATAATATGAGGATAATTATTGATAAAACACAGGTTTTATCACATTTTTGGGAGGTTTTTCTCAAGAAAAAAGAAGAGAATTTAGTTGTTTATCAATGGGTTTTCAATGAAATGGATGAGATTTTTATGGGTTTTTTAAAAGAGGCTAAGACTATTGGGGAATTCCTGATAAAATGTTCAGAGATTTTAGGAGAAAAACATGAGGCGATTCAGCAAATAAAGGACTTATTTATCTAGAATTCTCTTTGGAAAAAGTCTTAAAATTATCGTTTTTTTTTCGAAAGAGAAATAAATATAAAGTTCATTAAAAAAACCAGTATTTTATCTTAAAAAAACCCAATAATTTTGCGATAAGCTGAGAATTATATAAATCTTCTGATTCTTCGTATAACTGAAGACAATTTTCTGCAGTTTCTTCACAAATCCTTCGATTTTCTATTGAGGAGAAACCTGTGATTTTTTCACAATATTTATTTTAAAAACATAGAATTCTATGTTGTTGAAACAATTGTCTAATTTAAAAGCAAATATATATTAAAAAATCCTTAATCATTAATATCTGCCTTGGCAACAAGTCCCATTCCATCTACAGTCCGCACTGCACCCAAGATATGAAGCGACATACTCAGTCCATTCGTTACAATTATAATTACTTCCATAGGTTGCACCATATGAAGCTTTCTCCACAGCATCATATATGTCCCTTATTTTAAATTTCCCCAAAGTCTTATGGTAAATACTGCACATGCTCGTCCCTCTATAAACATCTTTTCCACCAGTTCCCCATTCACATGCCCAATATTCACTTTCTTTGGTCAAATTTATCACTATGCCATGATGAACACCTGCTCCAGCAGTGAACCAGATACGTTTCGATCGAATTTCAATGTTAGCATATTCATCGAAATTAGAAGAAATCACCGAATAAGGTAATGTATAAGTTGTACCATCAAGAAGTCTTGTGGAAGAAGAAGACGAACCCATTTTTAAAATTTTTTAAAGAATAATGGAGATTTAAAGTAAAAATATTTGTAAAAGAATTAAAAACGATAATTTCTATGAAGAAATATAAAAGAAGATATCTTTAGGGGGAAATTAAAGGGAGGGCTAAAGGGAGAAAATCATGACTATCCGGCTTTCGGAAAGGGAGATAATATAGGAAGAATTTTTCATTGCCATAGGGAAATTCTCCCTATAGCAGGAGAATATCCCTATAAGCCCTAAAAAAATTAAAAAAATTGATTATTTCTTTGTTTTAAAATTTACTTCCAAAAATTTTTGTTTAATTACCGTAATATTTTTATTTTTTTTCAATA
>JFJP01042337.1_pt1 | contig 10602 bp, 10 predicted proteins | sample 431651 | NCBI WGS metagenome assembly JFJP01 (sample SAMN02602958, study PRJNA72255) | Microbial mat metagenome, whole genome shotgun sequencing project. | biome: fresh water; feature: sink hole; material: water; isolation source: purple microbial (photo- and chemosynthetic) mats found in...
TATAGCGCTAATAAGTGGCGATAATCGGGGCGCATAACGAAGTGGTTTATAGGCAATTTTTTCAATGGTATAGCCATAGGCGCTCGACCATACAACAGCAGCCAGACCGGCAATAATAACGATGGCAAGGAGAGGAAAACCATATATGGAAAGAACTGTGGCGACAATAAAGGCAGTAAACGCCCCTATCATATACACTTCGCCATGGGCAAAATTGATGAGGCCTATTATTCCATAGACCATCGTATAACCAAGGGCAATGAGTGCATAAATGGAGCCCCTGGTTAAGCCGCTGCAGAAAAGTTCAATAAAATAGTCCATGCTCAAATAAAAAAATATCTGAAGCAAACACATGGGACACGGCTTGCTTCAGATATGGAAAAGTTAACAAAAGCTGTTACTTGGCTACGACATATTTGCCTTTTTCAACAACATACATCGAAAAACCGACGCCGATAGCATCACCTTTTGCATCAAAATTAATTGAACCGACAGGGGTGTCAACCTTTTCCGTCTGCAAAACCTTCTTCAAGTCCTCAAGTTTAGTCGAACCTGCCTTATCAATGGCGTTGAGCATAGCCACTGTTGCCGCATAGGCACCTTCATAAAACGCGCCGGGATCGCTATTAAAAGCAGCCTTGTGCTCTTCTTTGGCTTTCAGAGCGAGAGGGTTAGCCGAGTTATCCTGTGGACCGGCGGCGTAAACACCTTCTGCATCAGCGCCGGCTACCTTGATAAAGGTATCATCTTTAACACCATCATCGGAAACGAATTTCGCTTTTAAACGTTTTTTGTTCATGATGTTGACGATTTTCGAGGCTTCAGGATGGTAACCGCCGAAGACTACTACTTCCGCACCCGATTCTTTAATTTTCTGAACTATCGCTGAATAATCCATTGCTCCGGGAGTAATGCCTTCAAAAAGAACTACCTCACCTTTGCCTAATTTTTCCACATAGGCTTTGGCGCCTTCAGCGAGAGGTTTGCCGTAATCACCCTTATCATGAACGATAGCTATTTTCTTGAAACCCAATTTGTTGATGGCGAAATCGATCATTGCCGGAGATTGAGCAGCGTTTGGGGCAATGGTCCGGAAGAAGTTGGGATATTTACCGCTGTAGGTCAATTCATCACTTGTGGCGGAGGGAGACATTACCAAGATTCCGGCATCCTTATATATCGGCATGGCGGCGACGGTAGCTCCTGAACAGATATGCCCCAAGACAACTTCAACACCACTCGAAACCAATTTGGTGGCGGTGTTGGTGGCAATTTCCGGCTTACAGACATCATCTTCCTTGAGAATTTCAATCTTCTTACCCTTGATGCCACCGTTGGCGTTCACTTTATCGATAACCAATTTAGCGGCGGCGGCAGAAGGCAAGCCGTAGGATGCCAGGTCTCCGCTATGTGGTCCGGCAATACCAAACTTAATGGTATCTCCAGCGGAACTCAATGCGGGGGCAGAGACAGCAAGCATGACACATACGGCGGTTGAATAAAACTTCCTTCTTAAAGTTACCTTCATTTTTTCCTCCCTCTTCGGTTAATAATTACAAAATTTCCTTCCTTCGGAATCGTAACAGGCAAGACAGCAGCGGAAAGAGCGAGCATATCTTCCGGAGAAATGATAATAGTCGGTTGCATTGTAATTTGCAAAATCTAAAGCAATAAAACCTTCAACAGCCCTCGATTTTTGCTTCATTGTTATGTTGCGTAATTTGCCGTTATTCTTTTTTCTGGGTCGCCCCCTAAGCCCCTTTTATGGACTTATTATGCGGTTCCGGGAAAAAATGTATAATTGTGGGATTTTTCAACGAAATTCACTTCCGGTTCCCATAATCTCAGTCGGCAATCTTGTTTTGGGAGGCACCGGCAAAACCCCGACCGTTCGCTATTTAGCAGAACTCCTCAGCCGCTGGGGCTATCATCCTGCCGTTATCAGTAGAGGCTATGGCGGCAAAGCAAAAGAAAATTGCAATGTTGTCGCTGATTCTTCCAGTATTTTACTGACACCCGAATTCGCCGGTGATGAACCTTATATGCTGGCCGAATCCTTGCCGGGAATTCCCGTGCTGACAGGGAGACAACGCTTTTATCCATGCCGTCGGGCAGTTGAAGCATTCAATGCTGATGTTCTCCTGCTCGACGATGGATTTCAACATTTAGCAGTCAAACGTGACATTGATCTTGTCCTTTTCGATGCAACTGTTCTCGCTGCTGATGAAAGGGTATTTCCGGGGGGAATACTGAGAGAGCCATTGGCGGCATTGTCGCGTTGCCATGCCTTTCTGATAACCGGCATTACCAAGGACAATCGGCAACAAGCAGAACATTTTGGAGCATGGTTATACCACCAGTACGAAAGAAAACCGGTTTTTTATGCAACCTTAGATGGTCTTCAGTTGCAAACGGCAAACCGGCGCATTGCCGAAGATCAAACTCTTGAGCCGTTTTTTGCATTTTGTGGCATTGCCAACCCTTCAAGATTTCAAAATGGTCTTAATGCTCTGTCAAACAAACCCTGTGGATTTCTTTCTTTTCCCGACCATGTACCCTACAACCAAAGGATGGCAAAGGATATTTGTAAACAGGCTCGAGCTTGCGGCGCTAAAGTCTTAGTCACTACCAGAAAAGATTTTGTGAAAATTCAAGGAATTGAGCTTTCGTTGCCCTGTTATGTCGCAGAAATGAAATTCCAGATTGGAAAGGATTTTGATACCTTTCTCGACACATCTCTGGCAAAACTAAAGATATTTCCCCCAATATCAAAAAGATATACTAAGACATAACTTTTAAAAACCAGATGATGGTTGCTGAAGTGGCCATTTATTCTCCAATAATTTTAACCAGCACCCTTTTCTTTCGATTACCATCGAATTCGCCATAAAATATCTGTTCCCAGGTACCGAAATGTAACTTCCCACAGGTAACGGCGACAACCACTTCCCTGCCCATGATTTGTCTTTTTAGATGGGCATCGGCGTTATCCTCATAGCCATTATGGGCATATTGACTTACCGGAAGATGAGGTGCAAGCTTCTCAAGCCAAAGCTCAAAATCCTTATGCAACCCTGATTCATCATCGTTGATAAAAACGGAAGCGGTTATATGCATGGCGTTACACAGCAATAATCCTTCTTTAATTCCGCTCTCGGCGAGACACTCCTCCACTTGTGTTGTAATATTCAGGAACGCTCGTCGTCCTGCAACCGTGAAATGGAGCTCTTTATAATATGATTTCATAATACCATTAACCAGTGGCGACAAACTTTGATACTATACGCCTGTTGACGGATTTCATTTACAGATTATACTTGTTGGCAATATGCACACAATCACTACTCTAGTGGGTGTTGTTAGGCAATCTGTTTTAAAATAAAGCCGGCTGAAGACAATTGGTCTTCTGCCTTTGTTGCTGGTCTCTTGGAGGATGGTTTGTGGCACTTCTTGAAGGATTGTTGTGGTTGACGCTGAATGTTTATCATGAGGCGAGATCGGAACCGGAAAAAGCCCAAGTTGCCGTCGCCTTGGTAACCCTTAATCGGGCCAATGCGAAAAAAATGCTGGTAAAAGATGTTGTTCAACAGCCGTACCAATTCAGTTGGACGCAAAAGAGCAACTCCTTTCTGCCGGACGATTCTAAAGCCTTTCTCCAATGTTTGAAATCGGTGTATATCGCTCTGCAATCCGACGATTTCACCCAAGGTGCCACCCACTTTCATCTCGCATCCATTGCCCCGCCTTGGAGTTCGGAATATACCTTCCTCGACCAGTACGGTTCCCATAAATTCTATAAATAAGGCCGGAAAAACGATTCCTTGGGGGAAGAGTAGCCGGCCACGGCGGCAGAGATATTGTCAAACCCGTGCAGCGTTGTGCAGGGCGCCACAGATTTGTTGAAGCTTCTCTTCACTCATTTTAATAGAAACCGGATACACCAAGGTTCGTTCCAGTAAAGATGCTGACTCGGGCAATGCCTGCGGATTATAAACAATTCTTTTTTTACCACCCGGTTCGTTGAAGGGATAGCCGGAGTGCGCCATTGTCTTCGCCCCCAAAAGATGCTCCCATTGCGGATAATAATGCCATGTGTTTTCAGAGAAATTGATCGCACCACATCCGGCTTCTCTTAATGAACCGTTCACCCGTCGGCAATGCTCACGGTCCTGCATGATGAAGGCCAAATGGGTAGCGGAATCACCTGATGGATCGATGAGTCGCCTAAAGGTAACCCCTGGAATTGCGGCCGCTGCTTCTTTCAGAATAGATTTATTTTTCTGATGAGCAGAGATCATTGTATTAAGCTTTGCCAGTTGTGCCAACCCTATGGCTCCCTGCAGTTCCATCATTCTATAATTGGAACCAATAAACCTTCTTCCTTCTCCACCTCGACCGCCGGGATTTACGCAGTGATCGTGCCCATGGTCGTGATATTCAGACATCGAACGCCACAGTTCAGGGTCGTCGGTAATAATCATACCTCCCTCACCGGTGGTCAGGGTCTTGACTGAATCAAAAGAGAAGGTTCCACATTTACCAAAGGTGCCGAGATGTTTTCCCTGTATCCTGGCACCAGCTGCCTGCGCGGTATCTTCAAGAACGGGAATATTGTGTCGCGAGGCAATATTGAGTATCTCAACAATGTTTGCCTGACCTCCGAGCATATGAACGGGAACGATGCACCTGGTAGCAGGGGTGATCTTTTTTTCAAGGTCGAGGGGATCCATATTTAAAGTAGCATCGACTTCGGTAAAAACCGGCACGGCGCCAACCTCAAGAATCGCCTCCCAGGTAGCCACAAAGGTAAATCCCTGGGTGATTACTTCGTCTCCCGGCCCTATTCCCATAGCACTGAGGGCAACCTTTAAGGCTGAAGTTCCGGAGGTAACTGCCTGAGCATGCCCCGCACCACAGTATTCTGCGAATTTCTGCTCGAATTCACGAACCTTAAAGACACCTTTGCGTTGATCAAGGAATTCATAACGAAACAAAACGCCTGTTGCCAGAACGTCCATGATCTCTTTTTTCTCTTCTTCCCCAAATATTTCAAATCCCGGCATACCAACACTCCTTTCATTCGCCTGTGTGAACAAAAACAGGCAAGCAGTTATTTCATGATCTGTTCCTAGAAGATCTCCGAGCGATATTTATCGCATTCTTCCAGGCACCAGCTTAGCATTATCAATGAGCCGCACGCTTCCGCCTACTTTAACGGCAATTGCCAGAACGCTGCCATTGCCGACCACCGCTTCCGGCTGTAATGAATGTTCATTAACGACAACAGCATATTCGAGTCTGCAGCCGGCTTCTTCCACCGTTTTTTTAGTCAGCTCGACAACCGCTTCAGCAGTGACGTTCGTCCCTCCTCTGTCACCCACCAGTAGTTTTACCGCTTGAATGGATTGATACAGACAAAGAGCCTGATGACGCATCTCACCTTTTAAATATTTATTTCGAGAGCTCATGGCCAGGCCATCGGCTTCTCGAATGATAGGGGCGCCAATAATGGTTACCGGGAAATGCAGGTCTCGCACCATTTGTCTGATAATCGTCAGTTGCTGAAAATCTTTTTCACCAAAAACTGCGACATCGGGACTTGTGATATGCAAAAGTTGGGCAACGACAGTGGCAACGCCATCAAAATGGCCTGGTCGATCGGCCCCACACATTCCAACGGACAGATTCTTCACACTGATTGTCGTCTGAAAACCGCAGGGATACATCTCCCCTGCGTCAGGGTGGAAAACGAGGTGAACTTTCTCGTTTTTTACCAGCGAACAATCGGCTTCAAATTGCCTGGGATACGCATCAAAATCTTCATTCGGGCCGAATTGCAGGGGATTGACAAAGATGCTGACGATAACCCTGTCACCATTTTGCCTGGCGATGCGCATCAGGGAAAGATGCCCGGCGTGAAGACAACCCATGGTAGGAACAAGAGCAATTTTCAGCCCTTGCTGTTTCCATTCCCGCACCTGCTGCTGCATTTCCTTCGGCGAGTGTATTACACGCATTATCAGCTCCGCTGGCGTCTTCGATTATTACTGGCGTGCCTTAAGTCTGGCTATTTTCCCCTCTACCTGCTCCTTCGCCTGGGAAAAAGAAGGGTCATCACCGATACTCAGGAGAAAATTGTTATACACAGCAAGAGCTTTATCAATATTACCCTGCACTTCCTCCAGTCGCCCCATGGCTGAGTAGGCCATATGTTCATATCCTTTAAAACCCTTGAGGATGTCATATTCTTTCGCAGCATCAAGAAACTTTTTGTCGGATTCAAGCGATTGAGCCAGGCTGAAAAGCACCAAGGGAAAGAGAGGATTGACTTTGTCGATTTCCGCAAGAATCTTGCGATATTTCTCGGTCGCTGCGGGAAAGGAACCTTTCTGCATATCAAGATGAGCAATACCGACCGCAGCCCACAGTGCTGATGAGGTGCCGGAGTATTCTTCTGAAACTTTGCGAAGGGCATCACTTTGTGTTTCTTTCTCCTGTTGAAAAGCCTTGGCCAGAGCGGAAGCGGCTTCCTCTCTTTGCTTTTCACGATATGAGCCATACAGGGATGTGAAAATAATTGCTGCAACAAGAACAGCAATCCCTCCTTGGATGATTCTCACGTTTTTGCGGATAAAGCTTATTGCCTTCGGGGGAAGGTTGAAATGTTCCAACAATCCCTCAACTTTATCAATGGTAGTTTCGGCAGTAAGACGTTTATTAAACGCACTTTCACTTGCCATGCGATGTACCTCCTCGAACTCAATACGTATTTTATTAATAAATGACAGGACAGAGAGCCGACAATATAATATATAGCACTCTATCTGTCTATGCGTATTCGGCTGGTGTTTGCCCCCTCTTTTCTTCGAGTCTACGATGGATTCCTTCAAACCAGAGACCGTTTTTACCGTCAGCCAATTTACCGCGGCACTGAAAGATATTCTCGAAAGCCAATACCGGTTTGTCAGACTTTGCGGCGAAATCTCCAACCTAAAAACTCCTTTTTCCGGCCACAGCTATTTCACCCTTAAGGATGCGGGGGCACAAATTCGAGCCATCCTTTTCAAACAACAAAAAAGATTCGTCGACCTTACTTTACAAGACGGACAGCAGGTTGTCGCATTCGGCCGAATTTCCGTATATGAGCCACGTGGCGAATACCAACTTGTCGCCGATAGCATAACCCTCTACGGCACCGGCAAGCTGCTGCAAGATTTTGAACAACTCAAACGAAAACTTGCTGATAAAGGCTATTTTGCTGCTCTCGCAAAAAAATCTTTACCGCCGTTTCCGGAAAAAATTATCATCATTTCTTCACCCACGGGGGCGGCGCTACAGGATTTTCTTAAAATCGTCAGCAACAGAAAATCCCCGGTACATATCCAGATATTGCCTGTTAAAGTTCAAGGGAAAAGTGCTGCCGCCGAGATCGCCGGAGCAATCGACAAAGCACAGGATATTCCTGGGGCAGAGGTAATAGTCCTTTGTCGAGGTGGTGGTTCCATCGAAGACCTTTGGGCCTTTAATGAGGAAATTGTCGCCGAGGCTATACATCGGTCTCATTTACCGGTGGTTACAGGTATAGGCCATGAAACCGACAATACCATCGCCGATTTCTGCGCCGATTTTCGGTGCCCCACTCCCACCGCCGCAGCAGAAAAATTGGTTGTTGATGCTGAGATTTTACGACGTCATATCCAAGTATTACGAGATACTATCAAGGCCCGGGTGAAACGCAAAATACACTTTCTTCTGCAACAGGTATTCCATCACAAAACAATGCTCGGGGACATGGAGAACGTTTTTCGTCAACTGGAACTGCGGCTCCATCTCGGCAAAGCGCATCTATTCAGTGCTGTTACAACCACTATGCAGGAAAAGGAGCGGCAGTTACGGGAGATTTTTCATCGTTTGCAGCAAGAGCTGCCTGCCGGCAAAATAGCGCTCCAAGAACATCACATGAACCTCTTGGTTCTTCACTTGAAAAATTCCATAGCGCGTATTCTGGAGCAAAAACAAGCTGCTTTCACTGAACAGGCTGCCCTTCTCCATGGTGTCAGTCCCCTGGCGACACTCGCAAGGGGTTATGCCATTGTTCGCAAACAATCAAACCAAGGCGGATACTTACCTGTAGTAACCAAGGCGGCGGAAACCGAGGTTGGCGATGAACTGAATATACTTCTGGGACAGGGTCAACTCGAATGTGTCGTCACAGGCGTCTCTTCTGCCGATGCATTTATTCCAGGGAGTGAAGAGGGGTTACCTGAGACAAAACCTTCTCGACAGCAAAGCTCGCCGAGAGGTGCTGCCCAAACTCCTCATCCCCTCTGTTGTGGGAGGGGATGATAGCCTGTGGGCGACCCGTTAGCCTTAGAGAAGTTCCAGGCCGGCGAAAAAATAACCTATTTCAAAAGCCGCAGTTTCCGGTCCATCGGAACCGTGCGTGGCATTCTCACCCAGCGATTTGCCGAATTCTTTGCGGAGTGTTCCTTCCGCCGCTTGGGCGGGATTGGTAGCCCCCATAAGATCACGCCATTTCTGAATGGCCTGATCTGCCTCCAAAACCATGGCGATACAGGGACCACTTGACATAAACTCGGTCAATTCACCAAAAAATGGCCGACTCTTATGGACATAATAAAAGCCTTCAGCCTCTATTTTGCTCAGATAGAGCTTTTTCATGCCGACAATTTTAAAACCTTCCTGATAAATACGATCGATGATTTTCCCGTTTGATAATTGCAAATGTACGTTCCATATAAAATTCTCCTTCAAAGTTGAAATGATTTTGTCGTTGTTGTCTTTTCCAGTCACTCTTTCTCTCGCAAGCGTTAGGGTTCCTAGGCCAGCAGTAGACGGACACTGATCAAAAGTAACAAAAAGATCAAAGTCCCAACCAGGATAAGACGATGGGTTTTTGTAATATCGTTCGGTATTGGTAGACGTCCACCATCACCTAAATACGGTTTTTCGACGATCTTGCCAAAATACCTTGATGGCCCACCCAATTGGAGTCCAAGTGCACCCGCAGTCGCCGCTTCAGTATGTCCGGCGTTGGGACTGGCATGTGCCAACCTGTCGCGCCAAAATATTCGTGACGCCTCCCTGTAATCCAATTTCACTAAAAATGCAGCTGGAATCATACAGAGGCCGCTTATTCGCGCCGGAAAAAAATTGACCATGTCGTCAAGCCTTGCGGCGCATCTGCCGAACTGCAAATACTTTTCATTTTTATAACCGATCATTGAATCCATGGTATTGATCGCCTTATATAAAAAAGCGCCGAGTACCGAACCGGCAATAGGACTGAGTCCCATAAAAGGCGCTGCAAAACTTGCAAGAATAGCATAAAAAAGAGGTGCAGTTATACCGTCAACCATATTTTCGGCAACGGTTTCAATGCAAGCGCGGATAACGCCTTCCCTGTTTAAATCCTTGGTGTCTCGTCCGACAATCATGGAGATTGCCGTTCGCGCTCTTTCCAGGGAACCTCCGCTTATGAGTTGGAGGTATACGGCGTTGCTATGCCGGAGAAGATCGCGGGTTGCAAGGGTTGTGGCAAGAAGAATAATCGAAATTACCACGCCTAGTATCGGCGACAGCAGTGTCGCGCCGTAAAGGATGAGGACAACACTGGAACCGGTGCCGGCAATCACCAGAAAAACAGTAACCATTCCAGCAAAATAAGTATTTAAAAAGACTTTTCTTGTTACCTTTTCACAGAGAGTACACAAGCGGCCGATAGCACGAACAGGATGGGGCAGCCAAGGGGGGTCACCGATGAGAAGGTCCAGGAGGACGGCGGAGAGGAGTTGAAAAATATAAATCATATCCGCAAAAGTTTGTATAAGTATTCAATATCGACATGTTGTCTGACCTGATCCGCCAACCGTTCAAAAGCAATTTCAAGATCGTAAGGCGCAAGAATACGACCAACCGGCGACAACCCGGCCAGGGTTCGCAAATCATCGAGAAACCAGCGTCGAAATTCATCACTGTCAAAAACACCATGCAAATAACAGCCCCACACCTTTCCCTCGTGCTCAGTCAGTCCACAGCTTGAGCCGTCGTTAAAACAAAGCAAAGGATCGGTGGCAGCGACCGACGAGATGCCATGGTGGATTTCGTAACCGAAAACCTTTTTACCCGATTTTTTATGGAGTCCCGTTTTTCTTGTCAGCCGTTTATCCTTCTCAATAACCGTTTTTATGGGCAGATAGCCAAGTCCTGTCAGTTCTCCAAGCATCGATTCAATGCCATGGGGATCCTGAATCGTTTGTCCAAGCATTTGATAGCCACCGCAGATTCCAACGATTCGGCAGCCATAATCGAGACATTCGTCAAGCTTATCGACAAATCCTTCACCCATGAGAAATTGCAGGTCATGGATGACATTTTTTGATCCCGGCAGGATGATCGCCTGCGGTTTACCCACCTCATCGGCTTTTTCTACAATTCTCAATGAAACATCCGGTTCATCAAGAAAGGGTTCGACATCGGTAAAATTTGAAATGTGCGGCAGATTAATAACGACAATCTCCACTCCTTCTCCATTTCTTTGCCGGTTAAAACTGCCCTTTTTAAAGGATACCGAGTCCTCTT
>JFJP01006030.1_pt1 | contig 10601 bp, 9 predicted proteins | sample 431651 | NCBI WGS metagenome assembly JFJP01 (sample SAMN02602958, study PRJNA72255) | Microbial mat metagenome, whole genome shotgun sequencing project. | biome: fresh water; feature: sink hole; material: water; isolation source: purple microbial (photo- and chemosynthetic) mats found in...
GCCTGGGTGCTGTTCAAGCTCAGCCCGGCGGAATCTGAAGAACCCCAAAAACCCCAGGGAAGTGGTCATGCCTAAATTTGTAGAACTGTGGGTCTATCTCTCGGCCACGCCACTGTTCGGATTGACCGCAACCCTGGTGGCCTATGTGCTGGCTCACGCCGTGTATGTGCGCATGCAGCAGGCGCCATGGGCTAACCCGGTGCTGTGGAGTGTGGCCGTGATTGCCGGCGTGCTGCTCGCCACCGATGTGCCTTACCCCACCTATTTTTCGGGAGCGCAATTCATCCACTTTTTGCTGGGCCCGGCCGTGGTGGCGCTGGGCTGGCCGCTGTGGCAGCGCCGCGCCGAGTTGCGCCGGCGCTGGGGGCGCTTGCTGCTGGCTTCGCTGCTGGGGGGCGTTGCGGCCAGCGGTTCCGCGCTGGCGCTGGCCTGGGCAGTCGGGCTACCCCACGAGGTGCTGCTGTCGCTTGCACCCAAATCGGTCACAGCCCCGGTGGCCATGGGTATTGCCGAAAAAATTGGCGGCATTCCCGCGCTCTCGGCTGTGTTTGCGGTGCTCACCGGACTGGTGGGTGCCTTGAGTGGGCGCTACCTGTTCAACGCCCTCCGGTTGCCGTTTACGACCAGCGGCTGGACCGCGCGGGGCTTTGCGCTGGGCACGGCCGCCCACGGCATTGGTGCCGCGCGGGCCTTGCAGGTCAACGCCGATGCAGGCGCTTACGCCGGGCTGGCGCTGGGCCTGCAGGTGGTGTTAGCCTCACTGCTGATGCCTTTGATTTTCAGGTTGGCAGGATGGTAAGAGTTAAGCCATTTTGACCCAGCGCTCCAGGCAGGCCGCCAGGTCCGCGCGGGAAAAAGGTTTGCCCAAAAAGTCATCCATACCGGCAGCACGACAGGCATCCTTGTCGGATTGCATGGCGTTGGCAGTCAGAGCCACGATGGGTATTTTGTACCCCGATGCGCGGATGGTGCGGGTGGCTTCGATGCCGTCCATCACCGGCATCTGCATGTCCATAAGCACCATGGCATAAGAAGTTGCAGCCACTGCATCCACCGCCTGCTGGCCGTTTTCTGCCAGGTCAGCCGCGTAGCCCAGGCGTTGCAGCAAGGTCATCGCCAGTTTCTGGTTCACCGGGTGGTCTTCCACCAACAAAATGCGCGGCGCATTTGCATTTATTACCCCGTGCGCATCCACTGCAACGGCTGCCTCGGGGGCCAGTGTTGTGGCGACTGATGCGGATGGTGTTGACTTGGCAGGCGCGGGCTCCATCACCACCGTGGGCAAGGGCAACTCAAACCAGAAGCAACTGCCCTCACCCGGCGTGCTGTCCACACCAATGGTGCCACCCATGCCTTCGACCAGGCGCTTGCTGATGGCCAGCCCCAAGCCGGTGCCGCCAAATCGGCGCGTGGTGGACGACTCGGCCTGCTTGAAATTGGCGAACAGATTGGCGATCACTTCCTGCGCAATGCCGATGCCGGTGTCGCGCACCGCAAACCGCAAACCACCTGCAATGCCCGTCACGGTGACCGTCACCGACCCGGTCTGGGTGAACTTGACAGCGTTACCGGCCAGATTCAGCAACACCTGGCGGATGCGTGTGCTGTCGCCTGCAAACGCCGGGGCCACGCCCTCAGCGACCACCGTGCCAAACCCGATACCTTTGTCTTTGGCGCGGAAGTTCAGCAGCGCACCGACAGAATCAACTACCTCAGCCAGTGCAAAAGGCTGTACATCAAAGTCCATGTGCCCGGCCTCAATTTTGGAGAGGTCGAGAATGTCATTGATGATGGCCAGCAGCGACTCACCCGAGGTGGCAATGTTGACGGCAAAGTTACGCTGCTCCGCATTCAGCGGCGTGTCCAGAAGCAGATTGGCCATGCCGATCACACCATTCATGGGGGTTCGAATTTCGTGGCTCATGGTAGCCAGAAAAATTGACTTGCCGGCGTTGGCCTGCTCCGCAGCCTGGCGCGCAGCCGCACTCTCGAGGGCCAGCTGCTGCAGCGAAGCCTCGTGGGCGCGCTTGGATGACTCAGCGCCCCAAACAAACAGCAGCAGCCCCATGTATACCGCAAGGAATACAGGCACCAGCAGGAAAAGCAAGCTGTTGAGCTTGGCATTTGTAAGCAGCATGGACGCCGTGCGATCGGTGTAAACCTCCACGACCGCCTCAATGCCTTGGCTGGTTTTAACCGGAATGTAAGACGAAACCAGGTTGCGGTCCGTCAACTCGCCATCAAAGGAATTGAACTTGCCGCGAAACGTCAGTTCGCTGGCCTGCTTACCCTCTTTGGCCGATTGAAAGCCCAAAATGCTGGACTTGTCGTCGCCCAGCTGTGCGGGGTCTGACGAGTACACCGTGCGGCCGCCCAGATCAAAAATCTTCACTTTAACGATATCGGTACCGCGCTCAAAATGGCGTACACGTTCATCAATTTCCCCAAGGAAGGGGTTCGATTTGATAGAAGCCACGGTGGCGTCTTCCCGTGGCAGCATGCCGCGAACGTCCTGCCAGGCTTCGTTGACAAACACATTGGTGACGGCAAAGTTGGCAGCCTCGGTGGAGGACAACACACTGTCATGGGTGGCGCGTACGACAAAACTCCAGGTCACCCACAAAGCAGCCGACATGGCGATCAACCCGATCACGGCAAAAAGCCGCACCGAGTAATTCAATGAAGGTGCGTTCAAACCAGTTCGCTGCATAGCGCACTATTTTGCAACAATACCCGACCGCAGGCCCTGGACCAGCCAATGCCGCGTTTGGGCAGGGTCAATGACGGCATCTATCTCCAGCGTGGCGGCCATGTTCATGGCGCTGCCTTGCTCATACTGGCGCGCGAGCAACGTGTCAAACAGGGCTTGTCGCTGCGGGCCTTCGGGCACGGCCTCCAACTCCTTTTTGAAGCCCAGCCGCACCGCGCCCTCCAGCCCCATGGCCCCGAACTCACCGGTGGGCCAGCCCACCGTGCAAAGCGGTGAATGAAAGCCCCCACCCGCCATGGCCATGGCGCCCAGGCCGTAACCCTTGCGCAGCACCACGCTCAGATAAGGCACCTGCAAATGCGCTGCAGCGATGAACAAGCCTGCGGCAATCCGCACTTGCCCTGTGGCCTCTGCATCGGGTCCGACCATGAAGCCGGGTGTATCCACCAGGCTGACCAGCGGCAGGCCGTGTGCATTGCACAGCTGCATAAAGCGGGTCGCCTTGTCAGCGGCATCGGCGTCGATGGCACCGCCCAAATGCAGCGGGTTGTTGGCCAATAGGCCTACCGGCCGCCCTTCGATGCGAGCCAGCGCAGTGTGAATGCCCACACCAAAACCGGTGCGCAGCGGCAGCAGGCTGCCCACATCGGCCAAACCCTCCATCGCGGTGCGCGTGTCGTACACCCGCAAGCGGTTTTCCGGCACCACATCACGAAGGGCCAATTCTGGTGGCGCAGTCCACTGCACGGCAGGCCCTTGAAAAAACGACAGGGCATGTTTGGCGGCGGCGACGGCCTGCGCTTCGTCGTCCACCAGAATGTCGATCACACCGTTGGCATGCTGCACGCTGCTGGGGCCGATCTGCTCCGGCTTGAAAACGCCCAGGCCACCGCCCTCCACCATGGCCGGGCCACCCAGGCCAATGTTGCTGGCGCGTGTGGCAATGACCACATCACAGCACCCCAAGAGCGCGGCATTGCCGGCAAAGCAGCGCCCGGCTGCAATGCCCAGCAACGGGACCCGGCCGTTCAGGCGGGCAAAACTGCCAAAGGTAGCCACATGCAACCCGGCCACGATGGGCATATCCACATCACCAGGGCGCCCGCCGCCGCCTTCGGCAAACAGCACCACCGGCAGTTTGTGCTGTAGGGCGAGGCCCAGCATGCGGTCCGTCTTCTGGTGGTTGCGCATGCCCTGCGTGCCGGCCAGCACCGTGGCGTCGTAGGCCATAACTACTGCACGCCGGCCGTTGATGTCACCCATGCCGGTGACCATGCCATCGGCCGGGGTGTTGCGGATCAGGTCTTCCTCGGTGCGGCGGCTGCGCTGGGCCGCCATGGCCAGGGCGCCATATTCGGTAAAGCTGCCCGCGTCACAGAGGTCGGCCACATTCTCGCGTGCAGTGCGCAGGCCCTGCGCGTGGCGTTTGGCCACCGCCTCGGGGCGGGCGGCGTCGTGCGTGTAGGCCTGGCGGTCCAACAGCTTCTGCAAATCGGCCCTCACCGCTCCGGGTTCTGCCCGGGCATCTGCTGCGGTGTTTAGAGTCAAATTGGCCTCTAGCCCCCGTCCAACCTGCGCAAGCAGCTGCAAATTTAATAGCGCATCGCCTTCGGCTACGGCTTCATCCGCCGCAAAAAACAGTGCTCCGATGCGCCCGGCCTGAGGGGCCCGCAGCTCGTGCTCCATTTTCATGGCTTCCAGAATGACCAACACCTGCCCGGCTTGCACCGTGTCGCCGGGCTGCACCAGCCATTGCACTAGCCGGGCATGCAGGGGGGAACGCAGCTCAGCCACCGGTAAAGCCGCGCAGCGGCAATGCGGCAGTGCGCTGAATCCAGTTGGTCGGCGCATACGCCGAGCGGCCGTCGGTGACATGCAGGGTGTAGGCGTGGCGGGACTGGGCAGAGCGATTAGGCGCGCTGTAGTGCGGCAGCAGGCCGTGGAATACCACCAGTGCGCCGGCCTTGACCTCCAACGGTATGGCGGTCGATTGGTCGGGCCAGGGGGTTGCGTCCAGCTTGTGCATAGCCACCACATCGCCCCTGCGCTCAAAGCGCTCGCGCAGCACACCCCGGGCGCCCCGGTGCCCGCCGGGCTCCACCCACAGGCAGCCGTTGTTCAGGGTGGCATCTTCCAGGGCAAACCAGAACGTGGTCACGCTGACCGGGGTGGTGTCAAAAAAAGTGGCGTCCTGGTGCCAGCCCACTTCGCCACCGATGCCTGGCTGTTTGAAGATGTACATGGACTGCCAGATCTGCGCCTGCTCTAGCCCCAGGCTGGCTGCCACTGCGGCCAGTTCCGGCCCGTGCGAGAAGGTACCAAACACCGGGTCCAGGTCGTGCATGGCATGGCCGATTTTGTTGATGGACAGGGCCTTGGGTTGGCGCAAAGTGCCATCTGCCGCGAAGGCCTCTTCCTCGAAAAAGCAGCGCACGGTGTTGGCGGAATCCAGAAAATACCGGTCCGCCGTGCGTTTGTCCTCCCGGGTGGTGAAGATGGACGCCCCGGCGGCGGGGTCAAACGCGTCGACGATTTGGGCCGCGCGCGCGCGCAAGGCTGCAACCTCTGCGCCAGTTTTAAAACCATCCAGCACCAGATAACCGTTGCGGTGGAAGTGATCAGTCTGAGGGGTGGTGAGCATGCCGCTATTTTGCGATAACCTCCAGCGCAGGAGAAACACCTTTGTGACACTTGCCCCCCTGATCCAACTCACCCGTGGCGGTCTGCAGGAAAACCTGCACTTCGGTGCCATTGCCGTAACCAACACCCGCGGCCATTTGCTCGCGCATGCGGGTGATGCACATTGGCTCACTTTCACCCGCTCCACCCTGAAAGCGTTGCAGGCCCTGCCGTTTGTGCAAGGCGGTGGCCCCGCGCATTTCGGCTTCACCACTGCGGAGGTGGCGTTGCTATGCGCCAGCCACAACGGCGAACCCATGCACGTCGATGCCGCCAACAGCATGCTGGCCAAGGCAGGGCAAACCTACAAAACACTGCGCTGCGGCTGCCACGTGCCGCTGAGCTTTACCTTCTTTGACAAGAGCGCCCCGGACGGCGCGGTGTTTACCGAGGCGCACAACAACTGCAGCGGCAAGCACGCCGGTTTTGTGGCGCATTGCGTACAGCAGGGCCTGCCGCTGGACGACTACACCGCACCCGACCATCCGTTGCAACAGGCCATACGCCGTGACGTAGCCCGAGCAGCCGGTATGGCAGAGGACGATTTGAAAATGGGCATAGACGGCTGCTCGGCGCCCAACTACGCCATGCCCCTGGCCAAGCTTGCCACCAGCTATGCGCGCCTGGCCAGCGGCGCACGGGACGCCGAGTTTGGCGAGAGCTTTGCGCTGCTGTCCGAAGCCATGACCGCCCACCCCGACATGGTCAGCGGCACTGGCCGCAACGACCTCGACTTCATGCGCGCAGGCCGTGGCGACTGGGTCGCCAAAGTGGGCGCCGATGGGGTGCAGGTACTGGGCAGCAAGAGCCGCGGCGAGGCCTTTGCCATCAAGATCATCGACGGCAACAAGCCCGCCCTGTTTGCCGCCAGCGTGGAAGTACTGGACCAGCTCGGCTGGCTGGACGACGCGCAGCGCGAGCAGCTGCGCCCCTGGCGCGCCCAGGCCATCATCAATGCCCGCGGCCTTTTGGTGGGTGAACGCCTGCCCGTATTCACACTCCAGACCCCATGAGCACACACCCATGAACACACACGTCAGCCTGATCGGCGCCCCCACCGACATCGGCGCGGGCAGCCGCGGTGCCAGCATGGGGCCCGAAGCCCTGCGCGTGGCCCACATCACCAGCGTGCTGCAAAGCCACGGGCTGGAAGTGCAAGACCGGGGCAACCTGAGTGGTCCGGCCAACCCCTGGCTACCGCCGGTGGATGGCTACCGCCACCTGGCGGAGGTGACCGCGTGGAACCAATCGCTGCACACGGCGGTGTATGCCGAGTTGCAGCAGGGGCGCATGCCCATCGTGCTGGGTGGCGACCACTGCCTGGGCATTGGCAGCATCAGCGCGGTGGCCCGCAACTGCCGGGACACGGGCAAGAAGCTGCGTGTGCTGTGGCTCGACGCCCATGCCGACTTCAACACCAGTGCGCTCACCCCCAGTGGCAACATCCACGGCATGCCTGTGGCCTGCCTGTGCGGGTTCGGGCCGCAGTCGCTCATCGAGATTGGTGGCCACATTCCCGCCATTTCACCCAAATGGGTGCGCCAGATCGGCATCCGCAGCGTGGACCAGGGCGAGAAGCGTTTTGTGAATGAACAGAACATCGAAGTGTTTGACATGCGCTACATCGACGAGATGGGCATGCGCGCCGCCATGGAGCTGGCGCTGGCGCTGATGGATACCAATACCTATCTGCATGTGAGCTTTGACGTGGATTTTCTGGACCCCGACATCGCGCCTGGCGTAGGCACCACGGTGCGCGGCGGCCCCACTTACCGTGAAGCGCAACTGTGCATGGAGATGATTGCCGACACCGGCCGACTGGGAAGCCTGGATGTAATGGAACTCAACCCCGCACTGGACGAGCGCAACCGCACAGCGGAAGTGGCGGTGGATTTGATCGAGTCACTGTTTGGCAAGAGCACGCTGATGCGCAAATAGAAAAACGCTCAAGTTCGCCGGATTTGTGTCGAACTGGCAGTATGAACATCGCAAACACCCCATCGGTTCAATCCGCCACTGCCGCAGCCTCGGGCAGCACGGGGGACGCGGTCAACATTCTGGTACTCAAAAAGGCGCTGGACATTCAGGCCCAGGGCGCCATGACGCTGCTGCAGGCACTGCCCCAACCGCCCCTGGCAACGCAGGGTCCGGTGGGCACCAAAGTCAACACCTTTACCTGATTGCAAGTGTTAAGGGTTCTATAAGCCTTTTAGGCCTTTAGCCCCGGCCCAATAAGCGCGTATAGCTATCCAATTGGTAGCATCTAAAGCGCTATGCGGCGCGACTCGCCATGGCGCATCAGCCACACGCGGTCTTGCGGCAAACCCTTTTCTTCCAAGGCCACGGCCAGATCGCGCGGCGGCTGGTCAAACGCCTCCTGCGTCAGCATGAAGGTGCCCCAGTGCACGCCCATGGCCTGTTTGGCTTCCAGGTCCAGCATCAGCTGCACCGCGTCGGCCGGGTTCACGTGCATGGGCCGCATGAAATCGCGCGGCAAATAGGCGCCAATGGGCAGCGCCACAAAATCCACCGCACCCAGGCGCTGGCGTATAGCCTTGAAGTCGCCGCTGTAGCCGGTGTCGCCAGGAAACAAGAAGCGCCAGGGCTGGGCATCGGGGCGCTCCCACGCTAACAGGAACCCGCCCCACAGCGAGGCGTTGGTGTCCCAGGGGGTGCGCCGGCTCCAGTGTTGCGCCGGAGTGAAATGCAGCTGGACCACGTTGCTGAGCTGCTGCGTGCCCCACCAATCCATCTCGGTCACATCGGCTATGCCACGGGCCTCAAACCAGGGCTTCAACCCCAGTGGCACAAAAAAGCGCGGTTTCTGGCCAGCAGCCATCAAACGGCTGATGGTGGCGTCGCACAGGTGGTCGTAATGGTTGTGAGAAATCAGCACCACATCGATGGGCGGCAACTGTTCCGGCGCCAAAGGCGCGGGCACGCGCCGTGGTGCACCTACACGTCCCATGGGACCTGCGAACTCCGCCAAGGTAGGGTCCATCAGAATGTTCAGGCCCGCCACCTGGAGCAGCGTGGTGACGTGGCCCAGCCAGGTCACTACGGGATGCTGGTGCCGCTGGGCAAGCAGCGCCTGGTCTACCGGCGTGGACCAGTGTTTGGCAAATGCAGCGTACCCACCCTGTGGCTCAGCTTTGGGTTTGAAGTCGCCCCGCAGCGAGCGCCAGACCATCTCATACCAGGGGAAGTTGCCGATGACAACCTGCGGGTCGGAGTTGCGGTATTTCAGAAGGTCTCCCATTCGTCGTCACCACCCTTGGGGGTAGCGACTGTGCTCGTCTTGGGGGGAGGTCCAGGTTTAGGCGGAGGCGCTGCGACACGGGGTTTGGCAGGCGCGGGGGATGCCAGCGCAGCCGCTCGCTTAGGAGCGGGCCGGGGTGCGGATACAGCACGGGGGGCGGGGGCCGCAAGAGTCTGCCTGGTGACGGTAGCCGCATTGCCTGCGGCAAAGACAGCCACTGTCTGCACCAGGTCCTGGGCCTGGTTCCTGAGACTACCGGCCGCTGCGGCCATTTGCTCCACCAATGCGGCATTCTGCTGTGTGGCCTGGTCCATCTGCGCCACGGCTTCGCTCACCTCTGCTACACCGGTGGCTTGCTCGCTGCTGGATGCGCTAATTTCACCCATGATGTCCGTCACGCGGCGGATGCTGCCCACCACCTCGTCCATGGTGGTTCCGGCCTGCGCTACCAGTGCGCTTCCCTGCTCCACGCGCTCAACACTCGCACCGATGAGAGTTTTAATTTCCTTGGCAGCCTCAGCCGAGCGCCCGGCCAGGCTGCGCACCTCTGACGCCACCACTGCGAAGCCACGGCCCTGCTCCCCGGCACGGGCAGCCTCTACCGCCGCATTCAGCGCCAGGATATTGGTCTGGAAGGCAATGCCGTCGATCACGCTGATGATGTCGGAAATTTTGCGCGAGCTGTCGTTAATGCCTTGCATGGTCTGCACCACCTGCGCCACCACTTCGCCGCCTTTGGCAGCGACCGCACTGGCGTTCATCGCCAGCTGATTGGCCTGGCGGGCACTATCGGCCGACTGCTTAACCGTGCCGGTGAGGGTCGCCATGCTGCTGCTGGTGCGTTGCAGGTTAGCCGCCGTTTGCTCCGTGCGGTTGCTCAGGTCCTGGTTTCCGCTGGCAATCTCGGCGCAGGCCACCTCAATGCTGCCGGCACCGGAGCGCACCGCAGCCACGGCAGTTTCCATGCGGGCCAAGGTGGACTTGAGCCCGTTGCCACCGGGTGTATCGGTCACAATGCCAGAGACATTCAAATCAATGGCTTGCGCCTGGTTGACCCGGGCCACCAGCACGCCAAGTTCTTCACCCTCCTGTGCCGCACGGCGCATGTTCAGGGCCAAGACCACTTCAACAGCGGCCTGCACCACGACATAGACCGCGTGCAGAACCACACGCATGAAGTCGGCTTCAGTCGTGCAATAAAAACCCATGCCCGCAGCCTGCAAGCGGTCAAAGACGATGTGGTGCACCGCGAACAGCGCCGCTCCGAAAACAATGATTTTCCAGTCCAAATACACCAGCAAAAATGCCAGCACCACAAACACACCAAAGTGAAACTCAATCATGCCCCTTGCGAGTTGAATGTGCAGCGCCACAAACGCCACCAGCACAAAGGTAAGCAAATAGCGGCTGGCTGTGCTACCCCGCGCTGCGGCATACCCACCGGCAGTCAGCAGCAACAGTACAGCGGTCACAACCAGGGCGAGACCGGACTCAACGAACTGCATGCCCAAGGCTACGCTGGCCAGCGCGCTCAGACCGATGGCAACGAGCAAAATCCGATCTCCCAAAAGGGCTCGTGTTGAGGGTAGATTGGGTGTGTCTGCTGTCTTTTCCATAGTCTGTCTTTCGTTTGCTTTTTATATTGAGGCGTACGGCTCAATCCAACGCCCGCTGCACCGCCGCCACCAGCTTGGCGTCGGACGGTTCTACTTCGCTGGGGAAGCTTGCCACGACTTTGCCATTGCGGCCAATCAGGTACTTGTGAAAGTTCCAGCGCGGGGCCTTGCCGGTGGCTTGTTCCAGAGAGGCATACAGCGCATTTTTGCCGCTGCCCGCCACCACAGTTTTGGAAAACATGGGAAATTTCACGCCATAGGTGTTGAAGCAAAAGTCCGCAATATCCTTGGACGAACCGGGCTCCTGTTTACCAAAATCGTTCGATGGAAAACCCAA
>JFJP01040831.1_pt1 | contig 10601 bp, 3 predicted proteins | sample 431651 | NCBI WGS metagenome assembly JFJP01 (sample SAMN02602958, study PRJNA72255) | Microbial mat metagenome, whole genome shotgun sequencing project. | biome: fresh water; feature: sink hole; material: water; isolation source: purple microbial (photo- and chemosynthetic) mats found in...
CTTATGATACCAATTTGCGGAATTCGGGCTGGAGCCACCTCAGCAATGTTAATGTCGGGGATGCTTCTGAAATCAGTTTTATCACGGTTTCAAAAAGCCCGGCAAACAGGGTTTTTTACGGAACCAGCCTGGGAAAAGTTTACCGCCTTGATAATGCAAACACCGGAAACCCAACGCCTGTTGACATCACAGGAAACGAATTCCCCTTTAACGCTTTTGTAGCCTGCATTGATATTAATCCTGAAAATGCAGATCACCTGATGGTAACTTTTTCGAATTATGGCATACAAAGCCTCTTCCATTCCTCCGATGGAGGCTCAACCTGGACTGCTGTTGGCGGAAATCTCGAAGAATTTCCTGATGGTACGGGAAATGGCCCATCTATTCGCTGCACAAAGTTGTTGTCGTATCAGGACAAAAAAATAATTTTTGCCGGAACAACCCTTGGTTTGTATTCCACAACCTCACTTGAAGGCGAAAATACCGTCTGGACGCAGGAAGGCCCCGAAAGTATTGGAACAGTCATAGTTGACATGATTGATGCCCGCAGTTCGGATGGTTTTACGGCAATTGCCACGCACGGAAACGGCATTTACAGCACCTACTATAATTCTTCGGCAGGTATTGATAAAGAACTGGTGATAAATTCGTTTCAGGTTGGAAACATCTTTCCAAATCCGGTAAGTAATGAAGCTGAGCTGGAGCTGGTTTCTAAAAAAACTACTATACTTCGAACAACAGTCTATTCGGGCACAGGGGAACTTTTGAAAAGTTTTCCAGATAAAATTCTTCAGCCCGGAAAACAGTATTTAAGCTTTCAGTTTGGTGAACTTCCACCTGGAGTTTATTACCTATCTTTTAACTGTGGACCTGAGATGATTGTACGAAAGGTTCTTAAGGTCACATCAAATTAACGACATGGCATTTTAATAGTCCATTTTTGCTTTTTTGGAACTGTGAAATATTAGATAGAAAACAGTGAGCGTGGAAATATTTTTCGCTAAATAGCAAAAACAACGGATGATAATTTTAAAGATAAATAATGAAATCAAAAACAAGAAGAAAATTATAATTTTGCTCAATATCAATAATTTAACAAAAAAGGAGTGCATTTATGACAACATTGAATGAATCGGGTAAATCTCCGATAGAAAATTTGGATTATTGGAAAAATTATCTGCAAGAATCGTCTTTGCAGGTTCCGCTTTATTTTTCGGGAAAAGGAGATGGAAGTTTTTCCGGCATAATGAAGTTTAAACTGAACCAGGAACTACAAAAAAAAGTGGAGCAATTCACTTTATTACATAATTACAGTATTATAAACCTTTTTAACGCATTGTGGGCAACTTTGGTTTTGCGATATTCCGACCTTGATAACATAGTAATATTTTCGTCAGTTCCTGTAGTTCCCTTAAAAATAAATATTTCTAAAGAAGCCGGTATTGATGAAATTATTACAAATCTATCGTTAAAATTTGAAGAAGGAAAAAAGCATCCAATCCCTGATATCAGCAAATTGATAGAACATATTTATTCAGGTCTCAAAGCAAATGTTCAATCCGGCTTCATAGCTATTCGTGAAGTAAAGCATCTATCTTCAGAACTTCAAAATCTCAAACCTTACGATGTAATTCTTGAATTTACTCCTGAAGATATCTCATCTTTCGGAATTCTTTATAGCAACAGGCTCGAAGCGTTTTATCTAAAGCAAATGGGTGAACATTTTTTGTCTTTGCTTGAAGGGGTAATATTGAATCCGGAAACAAATCTTTTTTCATTACCCATTACAACACCTGATGAAAATGAACGAATACTTTTTGAATTCAATAAATCTGACTTAAATTTCGATGAGGATATTACGCTTCACGAGCTTTTTGAAGAGCAGGTTAAAAGAACTCCTGATAACATCGCAGTTGTTTACAAGGATGAGAGTATCACGTACAACGAATTAAATGAAAAAGCTAATCGCCTCGGACATGCTATCAGGGGTCACTACCGCACTATTTATAAGGAAGATATTCTTCACGATACACCAATCGGAATCTGCATGGACAGAGGAGTAGGGATGATTGTAGCAATACTGGGCATTCTTAAGGCTGGATGTGCATATATGCCCATTGATCCGGCTTATCCGTCAGATCGCCTCCGTTTTATGATGGATGATGCTCTTGCCCCTTTGGTAGTTACTGAAATTGCCATGCTCGAAAAGCTTCTTTTTCTCAATGAAACGGACTATGGAGTAATTTCTCTTGATGGCGGTTGGGGAGTGATTTCAAAATTTTCTGAAAAAAACCCTGAGCCAATCAGCAATTCGCGTAACCTGGCATATATTATCTATACTTCAGGTTCCACCGGAAGACCCAAAGGTGTAATGATCGAACACAGAGGGGTTGTGAACTTTGTATTTAATGAGAAGAAAACGCGTCAGATAAATCCGGGAGATCACGTACTTGAATTTTCTTCAATAAATTTTGATGCCTCTGTGGGTGATATTTTTCCTGCCCTTCTATTGGGTGGAACCCTGTATGTTGCCCATAACGAAATTAGAAAAGACCCCGAAGAACTGCTTCGTTATATGAATCAGCAGTCAATCAACACGATGATTATAACCCCTCCGGTATTAAATGCCATACCCAGGGAAAATGTCCCCTCGATGAAAACCTTAGCTGTGGGCGGCGATATCTGCGACAGAGATACATTGAACTTCTGGAGTAAAGGCAGAACCCTCATAAATATCTATGGACCTACAGAATGTACAGTTGCTTCTAATGAATGTTTCTATAAAATTGAGGAAAGTTTAAGTACCGAGATTGGCGGCCCCAACGATAATACGAAAATCTATGTTCTCGACAAATACCTGAATCCTGTGCCTATTGGTGTACCTGGCGAACTTTATATTGGAGGAGTAGGTCTTAGCAGGGGATATTTAAATCGCCCTGAACTTACAGAGGAACGATTTATAAAAAATCCATTTATTACCCAAGAAGAAAAAACACACGGAAAAAATCTCAGGCTTTACAAGTCGGGCGACCGTGTAAGGTGGCTCAAAAATGGTTCTATTGACTTTATGGGGCGGGTTGATTTCCAGGTAAAAATCAGAGGATTCCGAATTGAACCAGGTGAAATTGAAGCCGTTCTTTCTTCACATGGTGAAATTAAGGAATGTGTTGTAATTCCTTATGATGAGGGTACCGAAAAACGTTTGGTTGCTTATTATGTGCCGGCGCCCGAAACATCGCCTGCCATCACCGACCTGAAAGCGCATCTGTCGGAAATTTTACCCGATTACATGATTCCATCTGCATTTGTCGAGCTGGCCGAAATGCCCATGTCGCCAAGCGGTAAAATAGAACGAAAACTGCTGCCCCCTCCAACATTAGGTCTTTTATGTGCAAAGGATAAAACCACGGTAGAATATGTGGAGCCCCAAACCCCTCACGAAGTGTTGATTTCTGAAATTCTTTGTGTAATAATGAACCTCGAAAAGATAAGTGTGGACAGCGATATCTTCGACATGGGTGTTCACTCATTGATGGCTGCAAAGATAGCTTCTGAAATAAGAAAGAAATTTTCTAAAAAAATTGAACTCAAGGATATTTTTGAGCATCGTAATATCAAAAGCCTGGCAAAATTTATCTCTGAGATAACTGTTAACGAGAAGGCGGAACTTATTTCAATTTCGCGTGTACCGAAAAGGAAAAATATTCCGCTCTCATTCCAGCAGGAACAAATATGGTTTTTGAGCAAACTTGTTCCCAACAACAGGGCTTATAACTTTCAATTTTCATTGTCGCTAAAAGGAAAACTCGACAAGAACATTTTGTTGCAGTTTCTCAATGAAATGGTTATCCGCCATGAGATATTAAGAACAACTTTCCACGAAAGTAACCAGGGGCCGGTTCAGATTGTCCACGCTCCGTGGAAGGTGAAACTTAACGAAGCCGACCTGACGAATTTTCCTATTGATAAAAGAACTCAAGAAGCGGAAAAACTTATGGAAAAGGTGCTATCTCATACCTTCAACCTGAGCAAACTTCCGCTTATTTCGTGGAGCCTTTTCAAAATCAGTGAAGAAGAGCATATTTTCCTTCACATGGAGCATCATTTTCTTCACGATGGGTGGGAAGCCGGTATTTTCCTCAGAGAAATGAAAGCATTTTATATTGCCAGCATTCAAGGGAAGCCCTCCCCTCTGCAGGAACTACCCATACAATACGCCGATTACGCTATATGGCAGCGAAACAATCTATCAGGCGAACGTCTTGAAGAAAAAATAAGTTATTGGATAAATAAAATTAAAGATTATCCTACTATATTAAATCTGCCTACCGACCATCCTCGTCCTTCCGTACAAAGTTTCAACGGGGATGCCATAAGGCTGAATTTAAAAAGAAGCCTGTATCATTCACTGCGCGAATTCAGTCGAAATAATAAAGTCACGCTTTTTAATACCATGTACTCTGCCTTTGCCATATTGATTTCAAGATACAGCCGACAGTCGCAGTTTTTGATAGGCACCGGATTTGCAAACCGAAATTTAAAAGAAACCGAGGGTTTGATGGGGATGTTTGTGAATACCGTTCTCCTGTATTCCGATTTATCAAATAATCCGACCTTTCAAGAGCTTTTAAATACAACTAAAGAGCGTATGATTTATGATTCCGCACATTACGATATCCCTTTCATGCATATTGTAGAGCGGATAAAAGCCGGTGTTTCGCCCGGGCGAAACCCCTTGTTCCAGGTTTTATTCGCTTTTCACGACAGTGATGTGCCTCTTCTCGATTTTGCCGGACTTCATGGCGAATTGTTTGAAAAACACAATGCTACTTCCAAAGTAGATATGAATGTCATTTGTATTCCACGGGCTGAACAACATGTAGCTATCGAATCAGCTCATTTGGAAACCGAAGACCTGACCATTGTCTGGGAATACAACAGCGATATTTTTAAGCGAAAAACCATCGAAGGAATGTTTGAACATTACGTCACATTGCTGGAAGAAATAATAAAAGCCCCTGAAAAACGGGTGGAAGATGTAAATATACTGCTTCAAAAAGAAAAAGAGAAAATAGTATTCGGATTCAACGATAACGCCGTAGAGTACGACAGAAGCCTTAACATGGTTGACATTTTTGAAGAGCAGGTGAAACTGCATCCTGACAAAATTGCAATCGTTCATAACGGGATAAAACTTTCTTACAAAAAATTAAATGAAGATGCCAACAAATTAGCAAACAAACTAAATAAAATCCATCAGAATTCCTCTCTGGCGCTCTCACAGCAAAACGCTTCCATTGGAATATGTATGGAGCGCGGAATTGATATGTTGGTAGGTTTATTGGGAATTCTCAAATCGGGGAGCGCTTACGTTCCGATACCTCCGAATTATCCTGAAAACCGCATCAGGTTTATAATGGAAGATTCGGCGTTAAACCTAATCCTCACCCAAGACAAACTGATTAAGGAATTGCCCTTTCTTGTAGAAGATGGAAGAATGGTCATTCCTCTTGATATCGAAACTATTGAAAAATCTAATTTTTCGGATAAAAACCCCGGTAATAAAATCAGCACGAAAGATAATGCATATATCATTTATACTTCTGGCTCAACAGGCAATCCCAAGGGAGTAACCATCCCTCAAAGTGCAGTAACAAATTTCGTTGCCAGCATTAAAGCCGATGTAATTACCGAAAATGATATTATTGCCCAATGTGCAAATTATGCCTTCGACGCTACAATTTACGAATTCTGGGGCGCTTTACTTTCAGGGGCATCAATGGTTATTATTGACAGCGCTAAAGTTGAGAATCTTGATTTGTTGAAAAAGGAAATATCCGAAAATAAAATCACAACGGCTTTCTTTACCACAGCGCTCTTTAATGCAATTGTGGATTGCGATGCGGATATTATCAATCCTTTAAAGTCGGTACTGTTTGGAGGGGAAGCTGTAAATATTGGTACAGTAAAAAAATTACTTAAAGTAAAACCATCCACACTAAATGTATTTCATTGTTACGGGCCAACAGAATGTACCTGCTATAGCACTTACTGCCTGCTTACTGATAATTACAAAGAAAGCGATATTATGCCAATCGGAAAACCGCTTCACAATTATACTGCCTACGTGTTGGATAATAAAGCCAATCCTCTGCCTGTGGGTGTTCCGGGAGAACTTTATATTGGCGGCGATTCTCTTGCAATTGGCTATTTGAACAGACCTGAACTTACCGCTGAGAGATTCCTTGCAAATCCTTTTATTACAGAGGATGAAAAGAAAAAGAACAGAAATACGCGCATTTATAAAACAGGTGATTTGGTAAGATGGCTTCCTGATGGAAATATAGAGTTCCTCGGACGAACAGATTTCCAGGTGAAAATACGTGGTTTCAGAATCGAACCAGAGGAGATTGAAGCTGTTCTACTGAGACATGATGAGGTAAAACAATGTGTGGTAATTCCCTGGAATCAACAGCTTATCGCCTACTGGGTTCCCAGAGAAAACTCAGTTGCCCGCGAAGACATGAAGACTTTCCTTTCTCGCCAACTTCCCGAATTCATGGTTCCAACTGCTTTTATTAAGATGGAATCATTTAAGCTGAACAGCAATTTTAAAGTTGACAGAAATAAGCTTCCTACACCCAAATTAGACGACATTATGTCTTCCAAAAGGGAATATAACCCTCCTGTAACATCAACAGAAGTTACCCTGGCTGAAATATGGAAAGAACTTTTAAAGCTCGATAAAATAAGTATCAGCGATAACTTCTTCGAAATAGGCGGGAATTCTATACTCACTGTGCGAATGCTATCAAGTGTTAAGCGGAAGCTTGGCGCTGATGTAAATATTTCTCAAATGTTCGCCCAGCCTACTATCTCATACCTGGCTGCCTTTATTGACGGTACCGGCATAACTTCCGGTGCATCCGAAAACAATTTAAGTATAGCGCTTAAGGATTCTGAAATAGTAGTCAGGGCTGAGAACATTATGTTAAAAAGTGCTGTAACTCCTGCTTCAATACTAATTACAGGCATCACCGGATTTCTGGGAATTTATCTTCTTGATTCGCTTATCGAAAGCGCTAATGCCGATATCTATTGCCTGGTAAGAGGCAAGGATATGGAGGAAATTCGACGCCGCTATGAAGAAACCCTTAATTTGTATAAAAAAGAACATTTGAAATATCATCCAAGAGTAAAGCTTGTAAAGGGGAATTTAGAAGAAAAAAATCTTGGAATGGATGAACCCACCATTGAAATGATGAAAGAAAAAATTGATTCCATTTATCACTGCGGAGCATTGGTTCATCACATGTATGATTATAACACCATGCGAAAATCAAATGTTTTATCTACTTTAGAACTTCTTAAAATTGCAGCCTCAGGTAAAAAGAAAACACTCAATTATATTTCCACCTTAGGTGTGGCAAGTATCAGAGATGCCAATGGATTTCAAGTTGAGGTAGATTCCGAAGATTCGCCCATTTCAACTAACGGTTATATATTAAGCAAGTGGGTATCCGAGAAAATTTTACGCAACGCGCAAGGCATTGATATTAACATTTTCCGACCCGGAAACATCACCGGTGATAGCAAAAAAGGCCTCTGCCCTCCTGAAAAAAATCACGCTCTTCTTGTCATGAAAGGTTGTATTCAAATGGGAGCGGCACCCGACTGGCAGAGGTCGGTTGAAATGATGCCGGTTGATATCCTTAGCAATGCAATCGTAAAACTGGCAAACAGCGCACAGGGATTTAACATCTACAATATCAGCAACCCACTTGAAATAAACTGGAAGCAATATATTGACATTATTAAAAGTTGCGACTTTAAACTGGAGCTTCTACCTGTCAATATCTGGAAAGAAAAACATCTTGCTATGGCTGATGAAAAAAATGCCATGTATCCAATCAGAGAATTTTATTTAAGGGAAAGAAAAGATATCATGACCAGAGAATGGAAGGTATTTTCACATTGGAATTCGAAGGAAGTTAAGGAAAAACTACAAATTTTGGGTATTCCTTATCCTGAAAAATATGATGATTATCTGAGGTTGATTTTGAGCTATTTAAAGGAAATAAAATTTTTAACTAATTAAAAACGAATAATATGAATTATGATTTTATTATTGTAGGGTCAGGTGCAGGAGGCGCCACTCTATCCCGCGAACTTGCTAAAAAAGGACGAAAAGTTCTTGTTGTGGAATCAGGTGGCAATGTTTTTCCGCTGCCTTTTGTAATTGAAAAATCGGTAGAAGGAACTGATGTATTTACGGCCTATGGGGCTGGAGGAGCCACAGTATTATCTAATGGAAATGGAGTTCGCTGCCTGGAAAAACCGCTTGCTGAATTTGGCATTTATTTGGAAAAAGAATATTTGGAACTTGAAAAAGAGACCGGACTGGCGCCGATTCATGATTCTCTTCTTTCCCCAAATGGTTCAATCAGATTGCTTGAAATATGTAAAAATGCCGGAATTGGGATGCGGAAAATGCCCAAATTTATAGACCATACTAAATGTAAAGGATGTGGCAATTGTAGCCTGGGATGCCCGAACGGTGCAAAATGGACTGCCGTGAGTTTTCTCAGAGAAGCAGAAGCACTTGGAGCGCTGGTGGTCTATAATACAAAAGTGGAAAAAGTCATTGTTCAAAATGGCAAAGCTAAAGGAGTTGAATGTATTACTCCAAACGGGACAGTTAAATATTTTGGTAATTCTATCGTCCTTGCAGCAGGAGGCATTAAATCTCCTGTTATTCTACAGAACTCAGGTATTGAAAATGCCGGGCAAAATTTATTTATTGATATTTGCGAGCTTTATTATGGAATAACTCCTGATATTGATTTATCTCATGAACCTCCAATGCAACTTGTTAACACAGAGTTTTTGGAAACTGAAGGATTTAGCCATTCTACAGGTAGTATAAAGGACAAAAGCAAACTGAAATATTATCTTAAGGATAATGTTGATGCTTATTTAAACAATAATTTATTTGCCGTAATCGTCAAAATCAGAGATGAGGCCGTGGGCAGAATCTATCCTGACGGAACCTTTACCAAAACTGCCACTGCACAGGACCGAAAACGTCTTGAAAGGGGCGGAGAAGCTGCAAGAATCCTGTTAATGGCTGCCGGAGCCAAGCCCGACACTATTCAAAAACGGGAAGGTTTGTATGGCGGACATAACGGAGCATCGGCTGCAATAGGTGTTGTAGTTGATAAAAACCTGCAGACACAAATCGCCAACCTTTTTGTATGCGATGCAAGTATATTACCCGAATCGCCCGGTCTTCCACCCATGCTGACAATTATGGCCATCGCAAAATGGTTTGCAAAAAAATGTTGAAGAAAAAATTAATTTGAATTTATGGTCGAAATTTTTGCAGCGACGGCAGCGAAAAGATATGAGCGGTTTTATTTTGACGAAATTTATCCTCATATCACTCGTCAAAGGAGGGATCGAATTAATTCATTCCTGTTTATTGAAGATGCCCTGAGATCACTTGCCGGAGAGTGGCTTACACGGTTAGTGTTCTCTGAAATTCTTCATTTGAATTTATTTGATATTATGATTGATTTTGATAAAAATGGAAAACCATTTTCAAACGCTTCTTCCGGCCTGCATTTTAATATTTCACATTCCGGCGATTGGGCAGTTTGTGCCGTATCCGCATTACCTGTTGGGGTTGATATCGAGATGATACAGCCCATTGAATTAAGTATTGCAAAGGATTATTTTACAGAAAACGAATATAGAACAATGACCAGCTTTTCAAAAAGAACAGAACAACTTGATTATTTCTATACTATTTGGACCATTAAAGAAAGTTACATAAAAGCATTAGGTTTAGGATTTTCCAAATCTCCCGATTCTTTTGGTGTCAGCATAAAAAACAATAAAATCCGCCTGACCGGTAATTGTGAAAGGGGATACTATTTCAGACAATTTAATTTTGATAACAGCTACAGACTTTGCGCCTGTGGCTTAGAAACACAATTTTGTAACAAAATAAAAATCCGTATCCCGGAATAGGAGCTACTTATGATAAATACAGATTCAAATCAGCAAATAGTTTTTGATCCTGCAAGACAGCGTTGGATAATTTATAGTATCGCTTTTGCCGGCTTCATGGTAATGTTGGATAATTACATAGTGAATATTTCCCTGCCTGCAATTTCAAAGTCATTTAATGTTGGCATTGACGGCGTTTCATGGATTGTAATCGTTTATTTGCTCATATTAACAAGCGCCATTCCCTTTTTTGGTAAACTGGGAGATAGGATAGGATTGATAAAGCTCTTTATTGCAGGCTACATTGTTTTTATTTCTGGATCATTACTTTGTGGCATATCCTCCTCACTTTACATGCTAATCTTCTCCCGTTTTTTGCAAGGCTTGGGTGGCGCTGTTCTTTACACTGTTCCTTCAGCAATAATTACAAGGTTTCTACCACCTGAAAAACGTGGGTATTCTTTTGGTATTCTGGCTACTGCCGCAGCCGTTGGCTTTGCCATGGGAGCGCCACTCGGAGGACTGATTACGGCAAACTTCGGTTGGCAGTGGGTTTTTCTGATTAATATTCCCATTGGTATTTTTGCTAT
>JFJP01040832.1_pt1 | contig 10601 bp, 11 predicted proteins | sample 431651 | NCBI WGS metagenome assembly JFJP01 (sample SAMN02602958, study PRJNA72255) | Microbial mat metagenome, whole genome shotgun sequencing project. | biome: fresh water; feature: sink hole; material: water; isolation source: purple microbial (photo- and chemosynthetic) mats found in...
GTCATTTCATGTCCCTTTTAATGTAATCTCGCAAATTTGAGTTGTCCTATTTTTTTACCAGTTCCAGGTAACTGACGGTCCCCGGAACATTTGCCGCTTCAGCTTTATTTGCCATTGGGCAACCTGGCACAGGGCAGTTTATTATTTTGTGTTCTTTATTATCAGCTGGTTCCCATCCTAATAACAGGTAGAGGGCAAAAAACCCAATTACATAAGCAACAGCTACGTGCCATCCGTTTCTAACCCACAAAATAACATTTCTTCCTTCAGGAAATTTATTGGTAATAGCTACTCCTGCTGAAGATCCAAACCACACCATAGAGCCCCCAAACCCAACAGCATATGCAAGCATCCCCCAGTCATAATGTCCCTGGTCGAGGCAAAGCTTTGTGAGCGGGATATTATCAAAAACTGCAGAGAGGAAGCCCAGTGACAGTGCTGTTATCCACGATGCATCAGGAAGCTCTTCTACAGGCATCATCGACGCACACATAACAAGCGAAAGCAGGAAAATAGTTCCCTTTAATGCGCCAGGGATCTCACTCCATGGAACGGGTCTGATGAGTGCTCCAATGATTATTGCGATCCATACCCCAAGGGCAGGCATGTCGTATAATATGTTCGAAATAATTGCACCTGCCAGTATTAGTCCTACATTAAAGATCTTCATCCAGTCAATCCTTACGGAGGAATCGGCATCTTTCTGGATCTGCTGGTATTTGTCCTGCTGATGAGAGGCAAACCATGCGAAAAACAAAAAAGCAGCAATTGCAGCAACATAACCATGAAATACGTTGAAAGCGCTGACCCCGTCAATCCACATCATTGTTGTAGTTGTGTCTCCTACCACACTGCCACTCCCACCGGCATTACTTGCTGCCACCAGGGCTGCAATATAGCCGATATGAACTTTCTTCTTAAATACAACAAGGGCTATTGTGCCTCCTATTAGTGCTGCTGCAATATTGTCAAGAAAAGCGGACATGATAAATACAAAAACCAGTAGGAGAAATGGCCCTTTCCAGTCATCAGGAAGATATTTAGGCAGCATTTCAGGCACTCCTGATTCTTCAAATATCTTCGAAAGTATTGCAAAGCCAAGAAGCAGGCCAAGAAGATTCAGAATGATTCCCCATTCTCCCTGACGAAGTCCTTTATCCAGAAACTGTTCAGTCATAGCTGTCTCCCCGAAAAGATGTTCCAGAAGATGAAATCCGGGATCAAAAGCAAGTTTGAAAATAAGCAATACTGCTAAACCGGTGACAGCTACCCAGAAAGTCTGTTTATGAAACAACGCAACTCCAAGGAGAATTAATCCGAATATCACAAATTCTAACCTTATCGGGCCAATTGATGGAACAGTTCCGTCAGATGCAAAAAGAGAAAGGGGTAAAAATAAAATCAATGCTAACATCATCAATTTCTTGTTGTTAGTGGCGGCAATGGATTTAATTAAACGTTTCATCTAATAATTTTTATGTAAATAAATTCAGACATACAATAAAGTGTGCCAAGTTATTAATTTTATTGAGTTTTGCATTAATTAGAATTATCATTTTCATGCTTTAGAGATATTTTTATCGTATCAAATTTCCCTCTTGTTTTTTGCAGTAAGTCTTCTGGTTTTTGTACTTTTGCATGCTTATTTAGATTAATTACAGTTAGCTTCATAACAAAAGGAACCTATGATTGTTATTTTAGAAAGTAAATGTCTTTGAGAACGAGGTAAATGGAAAAAGAGCAGGATAAAATATTGAATGATGTAACTTCAGGAGAGTATAAATACGGCTTCTATTCCAATATTGAAATGGAAAGAATTCCCAAAGGACTCAGTGAAGATGTTGTCAGAATTATTTCTGCGAAGAAGGGAGAACCTGAATGGCTGCTCGAATTCCGTTTAAAAGCATACAGGCATTGGCTTACAATGAAGATGCCATCCTGGCCAAATTTAAAAATTCCAACTATTGATTATCAGGAAATAATCTTCTATGCTGCCCCGAAAGAGAGAAAGACTCTCAATAGCATAGATGATATTGATCCGGAGTTGAAGAGGACATTTGATAAATTAGGAATACCTCTTGAGGAGCAGAAACATCTTGCCGGGGTTGCTGTTGATGCTGTTATTGATAGTGTTTCAGTCAAAACAACTTTTAAGGAAACACTTGCTGAAATGGGGATAATATTCTGTTCATTCAGCGATGCAGTTAAAGAATATCCCGACCTTGTGAAAAGATATATGGGATCAGTTGTTCCATATACTGACAATTTTTTTGCTTCCCTTAATTCGGCCGTCTTTAGCGATGGATCCTTCTGTTATATTCCAAAAGGGGTAAGATGCCCGATGGAGCTTTCAACCTATTTCAGGATAAATTCAGCCAATACCGGGCAGTTTGAACGCACCCTCCTGGTAGCAGATGAAGAGAGCTATGTCAGCTATCTGGAAGGTTGTACGGCTCCTTCAAGAGATGAAAATCAACTTCATGCTGCTATCGTTGAGATAGTCGTTGAAAAAAATGCTGAGGTGAAATATTCTACTGTTCAGAACTGGTATCCGGGTAATAAGGAGGGAAAAGGGGGAATCTTTAATTTTGTTACGAAAAGAGGTTTGTGCAGAGGAGAAAACTCAAAAATATCATGGACACAGATCGAGACTGGATCTGCAATCACCTGGAAATACCCTTCATGCATTTTACGGGGAGATAACTCAATAGGAGAGTTTTATTCTGTTGCTGTTACCAATAACTACCAGCAGGCAGATACCGGTACAAAGATGATTCATATTGGGAAAAACACAAAAAGCACAATCGTCTCAAAAGGGATCTCAGCAGGGAAAGGACAAAATAGTTACAGGGGGCTGGTTAAGGTTTTGAAAAATGCCGCAAATGCCAGAAATTTCTCGCAATGCGATTCCTTATTGCTTGGTGATAAATGTGGCGCTCATACTTTCCCTTATCTTGAAGTAGATAACCAGACTGCAATAGTGGAACACGAGGCGACAACATCAAAAATAGGAGAGGATCAGATCTTTTATTGCAACCAGAGGGGGATCTCAACAGAGGATGCAATAGGACTTATTGTTAACGGGTATGCCCGTGAAGTAATTAATAAGCTGCCAATGGAATTTGCAGTTGAAGCCCAGAAACTTTTACAGATCAGTCTTGAAGGTAGTGTAGGATAGAAAAGGAAATTTTATACAATTTATTATTATCATGCTGTTTATCAATAATCTAAAAGCCTCGATAGGAGGAAAGAGCATATTAAAGGGAATAACTCTCAATGTAAAACCCGGAGAGATACATGCCATAATGGGACCAAACGGATCAGGAAAAAGTACACTTGCAGCGGTTCTGGCAGGACGTGAGTATGTCGAAATAACAGAGGGAAGTGTGACTTACCTGGGAAATAATCTTCTTGATATGACAGCTGAGGATAGGGCTAAAGAAGGGATCTTCCTGGGATTTCAATATCCTATTGAGATTCCGGGTGTCAGCATGGTTAATTTCATGAAAACAGCCGTGAATGAGCATAGGAAGCATAAAAATCTGGATCCCCTGTCTGCCTCTGATTTCCTGAAAATGATGAGAGAGAAAAAGGAGCTTGTCGAAATTGATTCTAAACTGGCAAACAGATCAGTTAATGAAGGATTTTCAGGAGGAGAGAAGAAGAAAAACGAAATATTCCAGATGGCAATGCTTGAGCCACGGTTGGCAATTCTCGACGAAACCGATTCAGGGCTGGATATTGATGCTCTACGAATAGTAGCTAACGGAGTCAATAAACTAAAACGACCCGATAACTCTTTCATTGTCATAACCCATTATCAAAGGCTGCTCGATTATATTGTCCCTGATGTTGTTCATGTACTTTACGATGGGAGAATTGTGAAGACTGCCGGGAAGGAACTTGCCCTTGAACTTGAAGAGAAGGGTTACGACTGGATCAAAAAAGAGGTCGAAAATAATGTTATAGCATGAGCGGGATATCTGAATTAACTGAAAAGTATGCTGATCTGTACGCGGAGAATATAGAAAAGATCTCCGGCATCTCTTCTTCTTTTATAAATTCTTTCAGGCATCCTGCTTTTGAGAGATTCAAAGAGCTGGGTATCCCTTCAAAAAAGAATGAAGCTTATAAATATACAAACCTGAGTATTTTTTTTGATCACGATTATAAAAACTACTTCATGCCGGTAACATCAGATTTTGTTAAAGCTGAAGAATTCCGCTGCGATGTGGCAGATCTTGATACTCATGGAATAGTTTTGCTTAATGGCTTTTATCCGACAATAAATGAAAAGCTTCGCCAGTTGCCAAGCGGTGTATGGATCGGTAGTCTTAATGAAGCTGCACTAAGATTTCCTGAACAGATCGAAAAACACTATGGGAAATATGCTTTAAGCGAAACAGACGGATTAATACACTTAAATACAGCAATGGCTTCTGATGGCGTGTTTGTGTATGTGCCAGAAGGAGTTATACTCTCAAAACCAGTGCAGATTGTTAATCTTGTTCAGTCTGATGAGGATATGTTCAATCAGCACAGGAATCTTATTATTGTGGAGAAAAACGCCCAATTTTCAATAATTATATGCGATCACACACTGTCACCAAAGAAGTTTCTTACAAATGCAGTTACAGAGGTTTTTGTTGGTGAGAATGCCCACTTCGATTTAATCAGGGTACAGAATGAACATAATGCTGCCTGCAAAATCTCGCATACCTTCATACACCAGGAAGCCAAAAGTGTTGTTTCATCAAACAATATGACTCTTCACGGGGGCCTCATCAGAAACAGTACCTATCATTATCTCGGTGGTGAAGGTGCCGAGAGCCATTCTTATGGTCTTTTCCTTGCTGATAAATGGCAGCATGTTGATAATTTTGTAAATGTTGATCATGCTTTTCCTCATTGCACAAGTAATCAGCTTTTTAAAGGGGTCCTTGATGATATGTCAACAGGTGCCTTTAATGGAAGGATTCTCGTTCGACCCGATGCCCAGGGTACCCTGGCTTATCAGAAGAATAACAATATACTTCTTACTGATGATGCAAAAATGGATACCAAGCCTCAGCTTGAGATTTATGCAGATGATGTGAAATGCAGTCATGGCGCAACGGTTGGCCAGCTCGACGACGATGCTCTTTTTTATCTTCAATCGCGCGGAATTAATAAACGTGAAGCCCGGCTGATGCTTATGTTTGGATTTGCACATGAGGTAATTCAGAATATTACTATTGAACCTCTGCGCGAAAGAATGGATAATCTTGTAATGCAACGACTGAAAGGGGAACTTTCTCGTTGCGCGAACTGCGTTGTTAAGTGCGGATAACTGTTAACTGAAGTGAAAAATATAGATCAAATAAGGGCTGATTTTCCCATTCTGAGCAGAACGGTTTACAATAAACCACTTGTCTACTTTGATAATGGTGCAACAACACAAAAGCCTAAGTCTGTTATTGATGCAGTTAATGAAGTGTCAACTTCCTATAATGCCAATATTCACAGGGGAGTACACTTTTTAAGTGATATGTCATCGGAGGCATACGAAAATGCCAGGGAGACAGTCAGGAAATTTATTAATGCCGGAAAAAGGGAAGAGATCATTTTTACTTCTGGTACAACAGGCTCCATAAATGGAATAGCATTCTCTTTTGGTGAAAGATTCATAAACCGTGGCGATGAAATTATAGTAAGTCACCTCGAGCACCATGCAAATATTGTTCCATGGCAGATGTTGTGCGAAAGAAAAGGTGCCATCCTTCGTGTCATCCCGATGAACGAAAAAGGAGAGCTCATAATCAGCGAATACATTAATTTGCTTTCTTCCCGGACTAAGCTTGTGTCAGTAACCCAGGTCTCCAATGCCCTGGGAACAGTTATTCCGGTTGATGAGATCATTTCTGCCGCTCATGCGCTGAATATTCCGGTATTGATCGATGGGGCACAGGGCATTCAGCATGGGACGGTTGACGTGCAAAAGATGGATTGTGATTTTTATGTTTTTTCAGGACATAAGATATACGGCCCAACAGGGATAGGCATCTTATATGGCAAAGAGAGTTTGTTAGCGGAATTACCTCCTTTCCAGGGAGGAGGAGATATGGTCGATAAGGTTACCTTTGAAAAAACTACCTATAATGAACTTCCATTTAAGTTTGAGGCAGGAACAATGAACTACGCAGGTGCAATTGGTCTCGCTGCTGCACTCGATTATGTTATAAGTACAGGAAGAACAGATCTTGCCTTAAGAGAGAAAGAACTACTGGCTTATGCAACAACACAACTCACAGGTATAAATGGACTTAAGATCTATGGCACTTCAGACAATAAGATATCCACAATTTCTTTTCTTCTGAATGGCATTCACCAGTACGACACTGGGATGATCCTTGATAAAATGGGCATTGCTGTAAGAACAGGAACTCACTGTGCACAACCTGTGATGGATTATTATGGGATTGATGGAACTGTAAGAGCATCTATTTCATTCTACAATACGAAAGAGGAGATTGACGCACTGACCCTGGGTTTAGAAAAAGTAATAAGCATGTTTGCATAATAAAGAGTATGACAATTAAAGAAGTACAGGATTCAATAACAGACGAATTTTCTCTTTTCGACGATTGGATGGATAAATATAATCTGCTCATTGACATGGGGAAAGACCTTCCAGCTATTGATCCGAAGTATAAAGTTAAAGATTTCCTTATTGAAGGGTGCCAGTCAAAAGTATGGCTGCATCCCGAATATGACGGTAATCTGATTTCTTTCACTGCCGACAGCGATGCAATAATTACAAGAGGTATTGTGGCTCTTCTTATTAAGGTGTTGTCGAAGCGTAGCCCTGAAGAGATATTATCTGCTGAACTATATTTTATTGAGAAAATTGGGTTGAGGCAGAACCTCTCTCCGACACGATCAAACGGTCTTCTTGCAATGGTGCGGCAGATGAAGCTATATGCAATGGCTTTTGATGCAAAAAGTAAAAAGTAAAGATATGGATGCTTCCGAACAGCTTGAAATTGAAACCAGGGTTGGAACAGTATTGAGAAGTATTTTTGACCCTGAAATCCCTGTCAATATTTATGACCTGGGGTTGATCTACGAGATAAGTGTTGATGATGAACATGTTGCACATATAACCATGACCCTTACTGCGCCCAATTGTCCAATGGCTGAGGAGCTTATCGAAGAGGTTAAGTATAAGGTAGGAGGAACGCGGGGAGTAAAGGAGTGCGACCTTAAACTTACTTTTAACCCACCCTGGGATAAGAGCATGCTGAGTGAAGAGGCAAAGCTGGAGCTTGGATTTCTTTAATTATTAAATAAATGTCTATTACGGCAGATAAGTCTATCTCTGTACTGATTAAGGAGAAAGCTATTGAGCTTGGCTTTGATATTTGCGGTATCGCTCTTTCACGACCGCTAAAAGAACGGGAGGAGATTTTAAAAGAATGGTGCTCTGCAGGGATGAACGACGGCATGAACTATTTGTCGCGGGATATTGAGAAAAGGATAGATCCCGGATACCTGGTTGCGGGTGCCAAATCTCTGATTGTAACAGGATTGAACTATTATACTGATAAAAAACAACAGGAACCAGGTGTTCCGTTAATATCAATTTATGCGTTTGGGGAGACTTATCAGACCGTAATAAAAAGGAAACTGACAGATCTGTTATCATTTATCCGGTCACTTAAGCCCGAAGTTGAAGGACGGGCTTTTGTAGATACAGCCCCCCTGCTCGAAAAAGCCTGGGCAGTAGAAGCTGGACTGTGCTGGCAGGGCAGAAACTCTGTAGTGATTAATAAAGAAATTGGTTCATTCTTCTTCATAGGAGCATTAGTTCTAAATATTGAACTCGAATATGATGAACCTTTTACCGGGGACTTATGCGGGAACTGCAGAACATGTATTGATTTATGTCCCACAGGGGCAATAAATGAAAACCGAACAATTGATGCCAGAAAGTGCATTGCTAATATCACACTCAACAGGGAGGCAATACCTGATGAGCTTTTGCCTGACATCAGACCCAGAGCTTTTGGATGTGACACCTGCCAGGATGTCTGTCCCTGGAACAGAAATGCAAAACCACACAAAACTCCTGAATTTGATCTGCCCTGCGAAATTACATTTATGAAAAGAGAGGAGTGGATGAGTCTCTCCAGGGAACATTTTATCAGACTCTTTAAAGGAAATGCAATTGAAAAAAGAAAGTATGAGCCCTTCATGCGAAATGTAACGGATGTTACAAAACAGGGGAAGTGACTCGTTAGTGGGTTGCTCCGGTTAATAAGGAATTCGTTTAGAAATCAGATATTTTAAAACAGGTTTAGAAGGATAAATAATTTTTATATGACTATCAGGAATGAATAATAGTAATTAGCTTCTACCTTCAAATTTTTTAAATAAAGCTATGAAGCCATGAACAGAAAACCACTTAAACTGATTTTTCTAATGGTAATGATGATGGTTGTGTCATGCGATGAGCCTGTAACTGTAGTTACCAACTTTGTGCACAACGATGGTACAATAACGCGAAAAATAGAAATGCGTAATTCGAAGAACAATTTTTCAAGAGCCGATCTGCAGGTTCCATTCGACAGCACATGGATAATTGTTGATTCTATGGCTATTGATGATAAAAATGATACAACATGGATCAGAACCGCCACGAAATTGTTTAAGAATGCCGACGAGATTAATCAAACCTATAAACTTGATTCAGGAGCAAACCGTAATATAGCGCGATCGGTGAAATTCGAAAAAAGATTCAGATGGTTTAATACTGAATTCCGGTTTCATGAGAAGATTGATAAAAAACTCTCATTCGGATACCCGGCAGGTGATTTTCTGAATAGTGAGGAACTGAAATATTTCTATGCTCCGGATAATTTTAAATTTGAGAAGGAGGGCGGAGCTGATAGTGTAAAATATATTGCCCTGAGCGACTCAATTAAAGTTAAAACTGACAGATGGGCCATGAAAAATTTTGCATCAGAGTGGATCGGAGAATTTTCGAAACTTACTGTTGGCAAAACCGGAGATGAGCTTTCGTTTAAATCATTAAAAATGCATGAGGATGAGTATGTTAAAATACTGGAAAACAGTGAAGATAAGTTCGATAGCCTGTGGTCAAATGGAATAATCCTCAACAGGCTCATTGGCGAAGATGCCGCACTTAAATTCAGGACAGAGGCTGATTCGTCGGTAGAGATGGTTACAGATAATTTCTTTGTAAGTTTTAAGCAATACACAGTAAGAATCTCATTGCCTGGTAAATTAACGGGTACCAATGGGTTCATTGATAGCAGTCAGGTATTACTCTGGCCGGTAAAGTCTGATTTTTTTCTTACCGAACCCTATGTAATGTGGGCCGAATCGAAGGTCCCAAACATTTGGGCATGGATAGTGTCAGTCGTTTTTCTTAGTTTTGTAATTGCAGGAATGGTATTCAGGGTAATAAAAAAAGGCTGATCACTCAGCCTCTTAAAACCCAACCTAACTAACAAATTGATTATCTGCCGTAGTCTTTTAATATAAGCATCAACTTCTGACGAGTAAAGAAGATCCTGCTTTTTACCGTACCGATCTTCAATCCGAGTTCATCGGCAATCTCCTTATATTTATACCCCTCTATATGCATTCTGAAAGGGATTCTGAATTCATCGCTTAAAGAATCAATTGCTTTCTCAATTTCCCCTTCAGCATAATTGGATTCAGGCGATATATATCCTTTTTCTCCTGGCTGATTGATGTAAAACAGATCCTGCGTTCCGTCAATTATAGTATTCTCCTTAACATTTCTCCTGTAGTTGTTTATGAATGTGTTTTTCATAATCGTAAAAACCCAGGCCTTGAGATTTGTATAATCAACGAATTTATCTTTGTATGTGATAGCTTTCAGATATGTATCCTGAACAAGATCCAGAGCAGTATCACGATCAGAGGTAAGGCTCATCGCAAACCGCTGGAGATTGGTTTTCATCCCGATGAGACTGTTGTTAAATTCATATTGTGTCATAGCTCTTAATTTTAAATTGTTGAGGCAAATCTATACAGATAATAAAAGATATACAAATCTGAATATCCTAATATCATCTTAATCTAACTGCGTAACAAATAAAGAATACCTGTAATGCATAGATAATGAATATCATAGGTGTGAATTAAGTTATGTTTTCTAAATGATGTCTAAATAGTTTTTCAGGGATCTTATTGTTTCCCTCTGGTCGTTTAAAACATTTTCCATAATTGGCAATGCCGGTTTTTGAGACATTTAGATACTGTAACAGAAAGATTTGTAACTACAAAATTCATATATCTCTGCAATTAATTGTTACATAATTTTTGTTTTTATTTACATCATTTTTGTATAAAAATGATGTTTGCGTGGTAATTTGATAATCATTTTAAGATAAAATACAGTACAATCCCGGCGCTGGCAATACGGATTGTTAAACTGTTTTCGTATTTTTAGGAAAAAATACATATGGATTTCAATATCAAACTGAAAAGCGGACAGATTCTGAAGGGGATAATCCAGAGCCCTGGTGAAAACACAAGAGCTGTCATAATATTAGTTCATGGTCTTGGGG
>JFJP01041135.1_pt1 | contig 10601 bp, 8 predicted proteins | sample 431651 | NCBI WGS metagenome assembly JFJP01 (sample SAMN02602958, study PRJNA72255) | Microbial mat metagenome, whole genome shotgun sequencing project. | biome: fresh water; feature: sink hole; material: water; isolation source: purple microbial (photo- and chemosynthetic) mats found in...
CCGGACCTCGTTAAAGGCACGCCCGCCAATTCTAACACCATCTTCAACGATCTTAGCACGCATTGCTTTCTTCTTATACATAGATAATAAATTACCTATCTCTTTGCCTCGCGTACCATCCTCATTCAATTCTGCTACAACTTTGGCCTTCAGCTTATCATAGAATTGACTTCTATCCATTTTGTCAGCAATGGCAATAACCGCCTGCATTCCTTCTTCGGCAAGACTTATTACTTTACCCATCAAAACGTCATCAATAACTGGCGGCTGAACGATTCGTTTAACACGACCATTTGTCGAACGGAGTTGATCCTGAACGTCAAGTAGAGGTTGTATTTGCTCATGAGCAAAAAAGATTGCCGACAGCACATCTTCTTCACTCAGGGCATCCGCCTTACCTTCTACCATCACTACGGCTTTCCGAGTACATGCCACAATAATATCTAGGCGGGAGGTTTTCAGCTCATTCCTGGTGGGATTTAAGATATACTTTCCATCGACATATCCAACCCGGGCTCCAGCTATTGGGCCATCAAAAGGAATATCAGACAGTGTCAGAGCACAGGAAGCACCGATAAGAGCAAGAACATCGGGATCATTTTGCTGATCAGCAGACAAGACAGTAGCAATCACTTGAGTTTCAGAACAATATCCATCAGGAAAGAGAGGACGTAATGGTCGATCAATAATACGACACGTTAGTACTTCCTGTTCACTGGGACGACCGATTTCTCTCCGAAAATAGTTTCCGGGGATTCGGCCCACCGCTGCCATCTTCTCCTGATATTCAATGGTCAATGGCAGAAAGCCAAGTTCAGGTTTGTTTTCTTTATCTGCAACAGCCGTTACAAGAACAATGGTTTCCCCACACTGAACCACTACAGATCCAGAAGCTTGCTTTGCGAGCTTCCCGGTTTCAATAGTTACTGTCTTGCCACCGATCTCAATTTCTACTTTCTTAACCATACATTCTCCATCTGTGCGAACACAGCCGCTTTTTTTGGTACGCACAACGCACCCTGCATCCTGGATTTCAGCAAAAATACCCTGTGTACTCCAAACACGCATACCAAAAAAGTGCGTACTTGTAATGCCCAAACCTGGAATTAAAAAATAATCAGGGGTGTTCAAAATACATTGCTCACCCATGTCATTTTATTCTGTTATTTTCTTATACCAAGCTCACCAATAACAGTTTTATACTTATTCACATCTTTTCGTTTCAGATAATCAAGGAGACTCCGTCGCTGGCCAACTAATTTTAAGAGTCCTTGACGAGAATGATGGTCCTTGCTGTGCGTTTTGAAATGCTCAGTAAGATATTTAATCCGATCAGAAAGAAGGGCTATCTGTACCTCTGATGAACCTGTATCGGTGGGATGAACCTTAAATTTTTCTATAATTTCATGTTTCTTTACTGCTGACTGTGCCAAAATGGGCCTCCTCGTTCTTTATCTAAAGACTTTTTTCATTAAGGGTTTTTCCCCTTCCAAAGGATATCTTTCAAAAAAATATCCCTATCAACTATCCTCACTACAGGATCTATATCATTCTTATTACAATAGATTAAGCAAATCGTCAACAGATAGGGCCTTTGCCAATAAGCGTTGACGAGCATCAGGCGACAAAAGTTCAACACCAGGAACACAATTTTCCAGGGTAAAACAACCACTTCTTGTTCTTCGTAACTGAATCAAATGAGCCCCGCAGCCCAGAGATCTGCCTATATCAAAGGCCAGACTTCGTATATATGTTCCCTTGCTGCAAACAATTCGCAAGGTAAGATGAGCGTCGTCCCCCGAGAGATCCCGGCCATTGTCCGATCTTTCCAGAGTTTCAATAAAAACCGGCCGAGGTTCCTTCACAATGCTGATACCTTGTCGAGCATAGTGATAAAGCGGTTTTCCCTGATGTTTCAAGGCTGAATATATCGGTGGGACCTGCAGTTGTGCCCCGCGAAACGAACTGAGACATTCTTCAATTTTTTCGGCCTTTAATTCACCAACGGGACTACGCTGAACGATAGCTCCCTCAGGATCAAAAGTTTCCGTCTCAATACCAAGACAAAGTGTAGCCAAATACTCTTTCTGCCCATCCATCATCTTTGAAATCAGGCGAGTAGCAGGTCGGCCCGCACAGATAATCAGCAAACCGGTGGCAAAAGGATCAAGGGTACCAGCATGCCCAACTTTTTTTAAGTGGAGAGCCCTCTTTACTGCACTGACCATCTTAAAGGAGGTTGGACCAGCAGGTTTATCAATAACGAAAATCGCGGCCTCAAAAGGATCTTCCATACTTCCCGGCTTTTCTGGTAAGACAAGGTGGGAAGAACTGACTTTTGTGCTCACCCCAAGGCCTTCTTAAGGGCTTGTAAAACCTGTTCCTGGACTTCTGGCACCTTCTGGTCAGCTAACCGAAAACCAGCTGCATTTCGATGCCCGCCACCACCAAAATCTGCGGCGACCTCGGCGACATCACATCCACCTTTAGCTCTCAAGCTGACAGAAACCCCACCTTCTGGTGTTTCTTTCAAGAAAACAGCAACCTTTACTGTACGCAGTGCCCGAGGATAATTAATAAACCCTTCAGCATCTTCACGCATTGCCCCACAATCAGCTAGCATCTTATTCGTTACGGTAATAAAGGCTAACTGATCAGCTTCAAACAGTTGCAATGTTGCCAGCACCTGCTCCATGAGACGCAAACGCTGCAAGGTGAAATTGTCATACACATATCCCGCAACTTCTTCGGGACGGACCCCACTTTTCACCAGTTCAGCTGCTATCTGCAAGGTTCTGGGGCTGGTATTTTCATAGCGGAAAGATCCAGTATCCGTGGAAATTGCAACGTAAAGATTATATGCAGCAATATATGAAGGCTCAACATCCAACTCCATTGCCAACTCATAAACCATCTCACCAGTGGAAGAACGATGGGCGTCAAGCCAGCGATAATCACCAAATTCACGGTGACCACGATGATGGTCAATCACCAGAAATGGATGCAGATTCAATAGCTCTCTTTTTTCACGTCCCAATCGATCACAATCACCACAATCCAATGAAATAGCGGCTATATTGCCATTAGCTCCAGTAACAAAGGTCTGCAAGGCGGCAAGATCTGTTTGACCAAGATGACAGCCGGGTAAAAATTCATACAAATGAGACAAGGGATCTTCCAGATAGCGAAACACTTTTTTCCCCTGACTTTCTAGAATGTCCGCCAAAGCAAACAGTGATCCTAAGGCATCTCCATCGGGATGGAGATGAGTCATGAGCACAAAGTTATCAGTGTTCCGAATAATTCTACTGATATCTTCAGGAACCACTTTCATCATTTCCCTCCCTTTCCCTGGCAATCTCCTGCAGAAGCCTCTCTATCTCTCCCACCTTCTCCACCTGGTGATCATAGACAAAGTGAAGATCCGGTGTATATCGCATATTCAACACCTTCGCCAGAGAGCTCCGCATAAATCCTTTTGCTCTCTGCAATCCCTCTTCTGCATCCGCCTGTCTTTTTTTGTCACCGGGAACTGTAAAGAATACACGCGCATATTGCAGATCCTCAGCCAACTGAACCCGGGAAACACTTACTTCAGCAAGTTTTGGGTCCTGTACCTTGAGCAGCAACAGCATGGAGAGCTCGTTACGAATAGCTTCAGCCACCCGCACCGAGCGTTTTGTCTCAGCCCTAGCCCCCAGGCCGATGGATTTTAATGTCTCTTTAGGATTTTGCATGATAAATACGAAAAGCCTCTACAGAATTTAGATACGTAGCGCAACAGCAACCGCTTAAAAAAAGGCTAAATAAAAAGCTGCTTAAACGCCATCTCTAGCTTTCCAGGCTTGCCTCCACTTCATTCATGACAAAGGCCTCGAGCGTATCACCCTCTACAAGATCATTAAAATTATCAATTCCGATACCACATTCATATCCGGCGAGGACTTCTTTGACATCGTCTTTGATTCTTCGCAAAGATCCAATCTTTCCAGTAAACACCACAACACCGTCCCGAATAACACGTACCGATGATTTACGGGTAATTTTTCCATCTGTGACCTGACATCCAGCAATAGTCCCAACCTTGGGCACATGAAAGAGCTGACGAACTTCAGCATTTCCAATAACTTCCTCAACAAAGGTAGGCTCCAGCATCCCGACCATAGCCTTCTTGATATCATCTAATGCATGATAAATAACATCGTATGAGCGAACATCAACATGTTCACGGATACTCAGCTCCTTCACCTTGGTTGTTGGACGTACATTAAAACCGATAATAATGGCATCAGAGGCTGATGCCAGCAAAATATCAGATTCAGTAATGGTTCCAGTACCTTCGTGCAGAATACGCACTTTAACTGCATCAGTGGAAAGTTTCTCAGCGGCGGAGCAAAAGGCTTCAAGAGTTCCCTGAACATCTGCACGCAGGACAACCCGCAACTCCTGAATCTCGGTTTCACTGATCTTCTCAAACAACCTGTCGAGAGAAACCTTGGAGCCGGCAGCAAGTTCAAGCTCACGGGCTTTCAAAATACGGGCCTGGCTTACGCTTCTGGCCATCTTCTCATCAGTGACAACGATAAACTCATCGCCTGCCTGAGGAACCCCGGTCAGTCCTTGAACTTCAACTGGGATAGCAGGCCCAGCCGACTCTACAGGTTTATTTTTGTCATTTATCAGTGCTCGAACCTTACCACTATACTGACCCACTACAAAATAATCACCAGTCCTCAAGGTTCCTTCCTGGACCAGAATGGTGGCAACCGGGCCCCGCCCCTTGTCGAGTTTGGCTTCAACTACCCGTCCCCTTGCCTTTCTTGTTGCATCGGCCTTAAGTTCGAGGATCTCAGCCTGGAGCTGAATGCTTTCCAAGAGGGTGTCTATTCCGATATTCTTTTTGGCAGAAGTTTCACAATACATGGTCTGACCGCCCCACTCTTCTGGCGCAAGGCCAAAATCAGACAACTCTCGTTTGACCCGATCCGGGTCGGCATTGTCCTTGTCAATTTTGTTCACCGCTACCAGTATGGGCACTCCAGCCGCCTGTGCATGCCGAATAGCTTCACGGGTTTGATCCATGACCCCGTCATCAGCGGCAACCACAAGGACGACCAAGTCGGTGATCTGAGCGCCACGCGAACGCATCTCGGTAAAGGCAGCATGACCAGGAGTATCGACAAAGGTCACATCGCCAGCACTGGAAGTAACATGATACGCACCAATATGCTGGGTGATTCCACCGGCCTCGCCATCTGCGACATCCGTCTTCCGGATCGCATCAAGAATTGAGGTCTTGCCATGATCAACATGCCCCATAACCGTCACAACCGGAGAACGTGGCAGCATTTCACCTCCGCCTTCCAGTTCATTGAGCTGCTGTACTCCAATCTCTTCAGTAATCCCCTGTTCAACTTCATACCCGAAATCAGCTCCGATAAGGGTTGCGGTATCAACATCCAGGGCCTGATTGAGGGTAGCCATCACCCCAAACCCCATCAGTTTGGCAATAATCTCATTGGATTTAACGCCCATCCGATGAGCAAGATCAGCCACACTGATCGTCTCCATTACCTTTATCCGTTTCTTGATTGCCTTCATCTCAACGGCGGGCTGGATCACCTTGCGCTCAATCCGTCCACGCGATCTTTTTCCCCGCTTGCCAGACACACTGCTGAACTCATCACCAAAGCGAGTGACCTGTACTTTTCCCCTTCCCTTCTGGCCAAACTTGTCAGCCTTCCAGGCACCTCCCTTCTTCTGATCAGCATCCTCAGTTTCGCCATCACGCTTCCCTTTCTTTTTGCCCTTACTTGCATCAGTAAGAGGTGCGGCGACAGTTGCAGGCTTGGAGGCCGGGGCTTGCGGACGAGATGTACCAGCGGCAGCCGGTCGCTCCGTCTTTTTCCTTGGCCTTTCTACGACCTGGGGTTTTTCTTCAACCGGCATGACTATACTTCCGACAACACGAGCCAACCCTTTCCGGACTGTCTGGTCACGGTCTTCATGCACCACCTGTTTTTTCTCACTCTTGAAAGGAACCGACCTCACTTCCTGGCGCAGTTCTTTATTCTGTTCCGTAAAATCCACCACCACCGGAGCAACAGGTTCTCGCGGAGTCTCTGGTACTGCTTCTACGGCGGTTTTTTGAACTTCTTGAGTTACAAGCTCTTCATGAGACGCCTGTGACAGCAGAAGCTCTGGTTCAACATGCGGCTGTTCGGGCACAGAAGCACTAATCACTTCCTCAGAAACAGTCTCGGCCACAACCTCAACCTCAGCCATTACTTCCGCCACCGGCTCAATGATGGGACGCCGACGGATTACCGTTGTCCGACGAGTCGTGACCGCTGCTTCTTCAGCAACAGACTTCTTTCGGGCAGGTTCTACCTTCAAGCTTTGCAACACTGTCTTCCGGATTTTCTCGGCTATGTCGTCTTCAACTGTCGAACTGGGTCCTTTGATGTCATACCCATTTTCCAGCAGTTTCTCAGTCAGCATTTTGCTGCTCATGCCGGCCTCTTTTGCCAACTCATAAATCCTTACCTTACTCATTCCTTACTCCCGTCTTTCCTTGTTCCAGCGCTTTTTATCTCTCTCAACTCTTCAAGGCCACAAAAACATTTTTTACCTTCAAGGCCTTTTTCCATCTTTTTTGCTGACTCAGAAAAACCGCAAGGCAGCTCTCTTTCTGACAACAATAAGCCCCTCTACCCGTTTTTCTCTGACGTATATCCTGAACCGGACTGTCATTCTCCAGAACAAAACGATGTAATGTTTTTTTAAATGCCTTTGTTCTGCAAACACAACAGGTGCGAACAGGTTCAGTACAAGATTTACTCCTGCGAATCAGGCTTATCACGTTCTTCAATAACCGAATCTTCAGCCGCATCAACTTCCGGAGATTCCTCTGCCGCTTTATCTTCGGCTAAAGTCTCCACTGCAGGGGCATCATCAAGTGGCTGTTCTTCTATTAAAGGCTCCTGGCCAGCTTTTTTTCTCTCGATGGGTGCATCGGGGTCCATTCCAAGGCTTTTCCTTGCAGCCTGAATAAGATACACGGCCTGCTCCTCACCAATGGCACGCAATACTGTCAAATCCTCAATGGCAGCCTCTGCGAGAACGGCTGTTGAGAGAATATTTCTGGAAAACAATTGATCGGCCAAGGCCTCTTCAATGCCATTGATAGCAAGCAAGGACTGATAGCCAGGATCTTCGAGATTTGCATAGCGCTGCTCGCTTTTCACATCAATACGCCAGCCAAGAAGCTTGGCGGCAAGCCGGACATTCTGACCCTGACGGCCAATGGCAAGGGACAACTGATCGTTAGGGACAATAACCAGCAACGAGTTAGCCTCTTCATCCACCATCACCATGCTGACCTGGGCTGGAGCGAGGGCGTTATAGGCATATTTTGCCGGATCAGGGCTCCAGGGAACGATATCAACCCGTTCTCCCTGCAACTCCTGCACAACATTCTGTACCCGCGACCCCTTCATGCCCACACAGGCGCCTACCGGATCGACATCGGTCTCGGTTGAGCTGACCGCAATCTTGGCGCGAAACCCTGGATCACGGCTCACTCCCATTATTTTCACAATCCCTTCAGCGATCTCCGGGACTTCCATCTCAAAGAGTTTGGCCAGAAAGGAATCATGGGTTCTGGAGAGTAAAAGCTGAGCATCTTTCGTCCCTCTTCTGACATCAACGAGATACGCCCTGACTCGGTCTCCCTGCTTGAAAGACCTTTTGGGTATCTGTTGATCCTTGGGCAGAATGGCATCCGTACGGCCAAGATTGACAATCATGTTGCCCCGCTCAAAACGTTGGACAATCCCGCTGACCACTTCGCCGATACGATCCTGAAACATCTCGTAAATAACATCCCGTTCGGCATCTTTCATCTTGTGGATAATTACCTGCTTTGCAGACTGAGCGGCAATTCTTCCAAGATCGGCAATATTATCCATTTTTTCGCCTAGCTCATCATCCAGCTGAACATCAGGATCAAGTAACTGGGCAGAAACAAAATCGATCTCCGTCTGTTCGTCCATGACCTCTTCAACAACAGTGCGAAACTGGAAGACCTCAACCTCGCCATACTCTTCATTATATCGGACTTCAATCTCCCGCCTGCTGCCCAGTTTTTTTCTGGCAGCTGACTGAACGGCCTCTTCAATGGCCTCAATCAACAACTTTCTGTCAAACCCTCGATCTCTACTGATCTGGTCGATTATACGCTTTAAATCAGATAGCATTCTTATTCCCCATCATTATGTCAAACAAACTTATTTCCAATGGAATAAGTTCAAACAGCAAGGGCTACCCCCATGGGCATCCCACATTTATATTTAGCAACCGTTAGTAAACAGCGCGCACTTTCATTTGGCCATGCGATTTATAGACAATGCTTACAAAGACAGCCTGGCCTTACGAATTTGATCCCAGGCAACCTGACATTGGGTCCCATCTTCGAGAACAATCTCAACAGTCTCACCTTCGACCTGACAGAGAGTCCCAATCAAGACCCGTTGGTCGGCTACATCTTCCCTCAGCTTGACCTTGATTTTTTTGCCGATATTCCGTTGACAATCGTCGAGATTGCGCAGCACACGTTCAAGCCCAGGGGAGGACACCTCTAAATGATACGCCTGGGCAATCAGATCTTCAACATCAAGATAATCACTCAGCTCACGACTCACCCGACTGCAATCATCAAGGGTGACCCCTTCCTTGCCGTCAATAAACAAACGCAGCACCCAGCCATGGCCTTCAAGACGAAACTGAACCTCCACCAGTTCCAGTCCCATGGACGGTAACAAGGTCTCCGCAAACGTCTGGACTCTTGCAACAACAGGCTCACTCATTTCCACATTTTCACACAAAAGAAACTATGACACAACAGCACCAGTGCATTAATTTAAAGCAGCTAAACTACTCTATGGCGCCATAAATATCCGGATAAAAAACTTCATCTTACTGTAACTACTTGTTTATTTCCTGTTCAACTGAATTGGAAATAAAAAAAGTGGGCAAGCCCACTTTTAACGCCACCTGCATCATGCACGATACAAATGATATAACTCGGAAAAAATACTACACAGTCCAGTCACTTACCCTGGAATGCCTGGAGCGGGCAACGAGATTCGAACTCGCGACCCCAAGCTTGGGAAGCTTGTGCTCTACCAACTGAGCTACACCCGCCCATACCCCGATACAACATTCCATATAAAACACAGAAAGAACCTCTTGTCAAGATAGATGAAAAAAGACTGAATCGTACCACCCGTTCAAACTCGAAATACCATTCTTTACAGAAGCCTCACCAACCCCTCAACACGAATAAAATTGACAAACGCGAAACAGCCATATAGAAGAGGAACTATTTTTATCCATTTTTTTCAACACTATTAGTATTCGGAATGTCGTCATCCGCATGCCATGATCAGGGCAAAGTCCATAGATTGACCCCGAATATTCAGGCTCAACTTTCAATAACGGTTCCTCTTCGTAAGAGGCAACCCGTTTCTCTTTCATGACCTTGACGCAACAGGAAACAATGCCGGACAAATCACTTATTATTGCAGAAAAACCCAGTGTGGCTGCGGATCTGGTTCGCGCCCTGCCCGGAAAATTTGAAAAAAGCAAGACCCATTACGAGAGTGACCGGTACATTGTTTCTTATGCCATTGGCCACCTGGTATCCATCGAATTTCCAGAAGAGATTGACCCCAAATACAAAGCATGGAAGCTGGACAACCTGCCCATCCTTCCCGATAAGTTTCCACTCAAAGGTCTCGAAGGCACCAAAACGCAGCTCAATGCCCTGCAGCAACTCATCCGCCGCAAGGATGTCGTAGAACTCATCAACGCCTGTGATGCCGGCCGTGAAGGAGAGCTGATCTTCAAATACATCTTGCGCTACGTCTGGAATCAGTCCGTGGCCAAAAAAAGCTGCAAACGTCTGTGGCTGCAATCCATGACCAAGGAGTCCATCAAAGAGGCCTTTGCCCATCTTCGCGACAACACCGAGATGCTGCCTCTGGAAGATGCAGCCCTGTGCCGCTCCGAGTCGGACTGGCTGATTGGGATCAACGCTACTCGGGCGCTTACCGGCTTCAACTCCCGCAAAGGTGGTTTTTTCCTCACTCCCTGCGGTCGGGTGCAAACCCCCACAGCCCGACTGAGCTTTATCCCCCGCACCTACTTCAACCTGCTCGCCACCTTCAGCCTGAACAAGGAATCTTATATAGGCAAGTGGATCGACCCAAAATTCACCAAAGACGAAAGAGACAGCCATGCCAAGGCTGATCGGATATGGGATGAAGCAAAAGCCAATCAAATCCAGGCTCAATGCAGCAACAAACCGGCTCAGGTAGAAGAGACCAGTAAAAAGACCAGCGAGCGATCCCCGCAACTCTACGACCTTACCTCTCTGCAGCGCGAGGCCAATAACCGCTTTGGTTTCTCGGCAAAGAACACTCTGGGATTGGCCCAAGCACTGTACGAGCGACACAAGGTACTGACCTATCCGCGAACGGATAGCCGCCACCTCCCGGAGGATTATCTGAAGATTGTCAAGGAAACGGTCAGCACCCAAA
>JFJP01028073.1_pt1 | contig 10600 bp, 11 predicted proteins | sample 431651 | NCBI WGS metagenome assembly JFJP01 (sample SAMN02602958, study PRJNA72255) | Microbial mat metagenome, whole genome shotgun sequencing project. | biome: fresh water; feature: sink hole; material: water; isolation source: purple microbial (photo- and chemosynthetic) mats found in...
TGTGGATTTCTCGTTATTTTTTGAATAACTCATTACTTGTATAGTGGAAAACTCGACTTTTCGCGATTGGAATTCATTGAATTTAGGCTTGAATTTCCGCAGTAAGTCTAAGGGAATGTCCATATCTGGGGATATTACATCGTTAATTTCTTTGAAACTGACCCCTCCGCCCACTGCTTTGGTCTTTATGTTAGATTTCTTCTTCTGAGGCTTACGCAAAGGAAGGTCGAGACCATTAGTAATGGGGGTTTGATCAGAAATTTCGAGGTTTTGCGAAGAAGAAGAGATTTTTGAAGAATGAGTACCGTTTTTTCGAAGGGAAGAGTTCGAAAGAGGAACCATTTGGGACTGGTCGGGCTTCAGGGGGACCTTTGGAGGCTTGGAATTAGAAGGCTTTGGGGTTCCCGAAAGCTCATTAAAACTCGAAGAACCTTTCATGGAAGGGTCTTGGAAAGTAAAGGTTTTTGAGATTAATTGAAGGGTTTTTTGAGGAGTTTTTTAACAATTTTTAACTTTTGGGAATTTTGAGAGTTTTTGAAATTTTGAAATTATTTTTGATAATTTTGATATTTTTAACACATTTCATATTTTTTCCGATTTTTGAGAAATTAAATTAAATCTCAAAAGAAAATGCTCGTAAATCGTACGAATTTCTATCAAAACCTTGATAAAATCCTTAAAACCCTCAAGCAATGTCATTTCATTTCTCTGGACCTTGAGATGAGCGGTCTAACTAAATCCGATTACCATCGCAATTCCTCTTTAGATTCCGTAATTTCTCCACAATAATCCAATAAAACTGCTATTTTTTCTTTAAAAGCTTCAGCATAAATATTGGAAATTAAAAGAAAATGTTCGAACTTTTCTCCCCTTACAAATCGGCTTAACCGGCTTTATTCTTCGCGGGCAACCCCCTAATATCCAGAAAATAGAGGCTTTTCCTTTGAGTTTCTATCCGTATCCTTACAGCAATCACGAAACATTGGACAAAATCTTCTCATTTGAAGTAAATTTTCTCAAAATAATTTTTTGTGATATTTTCTTCGATAAATCTGCTAAAAATTTTGCAATATATTTCTTCACAAATCTACAATATATTTGTATATTTCTTCGCTAAATTTCTTCAATAATCAACTAAATTTCTACGATATATTTCTCCTCACTAAATTTCTTCACGAATTTCTTCATAAAATCTCCATTTTTATAAGAAAGACGCTTTGGAGTTTCTTTTATCGCATCAATTCGATTTCAATAAAGTCTTTTACGAAGGGGTTTATTTCGTTTCGAGAGAGGCTGAAAAGAACCTAAAGCAATCTAAAGGTCATAATATTCTGAAGAAAAACCTGGAGAATAGCTCGAAATTGATCACACCTGATATGATTGCTTTTCGAGCTATGCATGAAGAAAAAATCAAAGCTTTTTTTGAAAATTATGCATGTATTGGAGAAATTTTGGAGATTTCGATCAAATATATGAAGGTGAGAGTTTATATGAATTTGGAGGAATTTCTAATGAGAAATTATCGTGGTTTGGTTGAAGTAACATATGATTCAGAAGTGCTGAGAGATAGGACCATAATGATGATTAAAAGGTTTTTTTTTTTCATTTGGAAGGGGGGGTTGCAATGGGTTTTGTGAAGAAAGGAGATGAATGAAATAAATGAAGAAAATGAAGAAAATGAGAAAAATGCAAAAAATGCAAAAAACGAAAAAAATGCAAAAATAGAAAAAAAGGAGGAAAATGATGAAAATGACAAAAATAAAAACGAAAAAAATGATAACAATGACAAAAATGACAAAAATGCTAAAAAAAATGAGAAAAATGAGAAAAATGAGAAAAATGAGAAAAATATTCACGAAAATCCAGTGGAAAATGGAATGAAACAGAAATTAGAAGAAGGCGATATATCAGGGCTTCGAGCGATTTTTGATCTGATAATTCAGGAGAAAATCCCTTTAATTGTTCACAACGGCATTTACGATATTTTACAAGTTTTAGATTTATTCAATTTCTTTTGAAAACAGATATTTTTAAGATTTACGATAAAATGATCCAACCGCCTCCTGAATTATACATGAGTTTTTGCAAGGAAATCACCACAAATTTCGGAGAGATTTACGATACTAAATACATGTTAAATTCTTCTACTCTTTTAGCAGGCCAGCTTGTGAATCAAAAGAGCGATCTTTTCTCAGCGTATTCTGCTTTTAAAGCAAGATATTCGAATATAGAGCCTTTAATAGAAATAATGAAATGGGAAGATAACAGTGAGGAATTTGAAATAAAAAGTCATGATGCTATGTCTGATTCCTATATGACTGGCTTTGTATTCTTGAAATGCTTGACTTTATTAAGTGATTTATTTGATTTTTCCATTAATTTTTCATTTGAATTTTTCATTTCATTTAGATATTTTAAAGGATTTTCACAATAAAGAAATTTTCGAAAAAAGAGTAGCATTTTTCAAAAATAAAATCTTCAATTACGGCTCAAAAGTCCCTTTTATCATAGAAAATACTTCAGTAAATACTCCGATTAAAAGGATTTTCATCGTCGAAGATCACAAATTAGAGAAATTAGATGTAAAATTCATTGAATCTTCATAATATTTCTTAAAAAAATCAGAAAAAAACTTTAGAAAGTCACTTAAAAGAGAAATACGGGGTTGTTTCTCTATTTGAAAATTCTTTGGGTTTTTATTTTTTTCTGATAAACTCAAAAGACGAGAAAAACCTGGTGGAAATGCTTCTAAAAGAGAATGGGATGCTGATCGACCGATTTGGTCAGATAAACCTATTAATTAAAGAGAAAACCATCATAGGATCCTCGGATATTTGCTTAAAAGATGATGAAGAATTTCTTTTGAAAAAATACACACAAACTTAAAAAATTTAAAAATTTTCAAATTATATCAGAAATACGAAATTTTTATTATTTAAATAAAAATTTATTATTTTATTTTATTTTTTAAAAAACTTTTATTTTACAAATTATTTCTAACAATAAGCAATTAAAATTAAAAACATAAGTTTTTTTGAGAAAAATGACCAGTAAAAATTAATAATTCCTGTCGGAATTCAAAAAAAATAGATAAACTGATTCCTCTCTATTCCTTCAAATCTTTTTTTATTTAATTTATCTATTATAACCATTATTTCAGTAGAAATTAAAAAAATTAATGACCTTATTGAAGATCATAAAGTTTCTCAGTAATCTCTCAATCTCTGTAATATATTTGCTATTTTCCAAGAAGATATTACAAGAAAAAAAAATTTACTCCCTATAATTAATTTCTTTCTTTTTTTTGACAAAAAAACATTTTTTCTTCATAAAAGAACTATACTTTTCTAAATATTCCAATATATTTATTTATTCGTCATAATTCAAAAAAATTATAATCATAAACAAACAAAACTTTTGCTTTTTCCAAAATATACAAAAAACCCTTAAATAAAAAAAAAATCCTTTTCAAACACGACATGCAAGAAAATAAAAACACTACCCAACCGAAAACCACCCCTTCAAACCAAATGGAAAAATCTATAGAAGAATACCTCAAATTGTTCAATATGTCTGAACTTGCCTTCAAAGATTAGTAAAAAAAAGCCGATTAATATTTTTAAAGACCCCAATAAATTTTACCTTTAGTAATTTCCCATTAAATTCATCATCTTTTTTCGGTCCTTTCAACTTCTTCGACTCTTTCAACCCCCCTGATATCCAATCCTTTAATATGTTATCACAACAAGCGCCACCTGCTGAACAACAAAGTACTCCTTATCCAACTTCTTTAGCCTGGAACAATTATATGAACAATAATCCCTTCACAATGCCAGAGAAAAAAAACACAGAAGACTTGTCAAATCCTTTTATAACTATGGGGGAAAACCAGATCTATAAGAGCAATACGAGTCAATCTATGATCAAAAGCGCAGGTGTTTCGATAAAAAAAGAAGAAGAACTGAACATTCCGTAATTTAAAAAGAAGCTTTAAAGATTTATCAAATAAAACCTTTTGTTTTTTTTCTTCTCTCTGTTTAAAGAAAATTCCTTTGTTTTTTACTAATTTTATTGATTTTGTTGATTGTAGGCCGATTATAAGAAAAGATAAGAAGCAAACAGAGAAAAAAAAGATTAAAATTCAAAAACAACATAAAAAAACCAATTTAAAAAACACTTATATCAATAAGATAAACCTTCTGATCTCAGAACCCCCAGAACCTGTGGAGAAGAAACAGAAGAAGCTACATATTGAAAGTATGGCAGATTTAGCAAATTTACGGAACAAACCCCCCTTTGATAAATATGAAGAAGATCCCATCAAAAGAGTCAAGTCTTATAATATAAATTCAAATGAATTTGGACTTGAAGATCGAAAATTAATCAGAAATAGAGAATCTGCAAGAAATAGCAGAAAAAGAAAAAAAATTTATATTGAATTATTAGAAAACAAGGTTTCAGATCTAAGTGCTGAATTGACTGATACCAAGGCCCTAGTGTTTGAAAATCAAAAGAATTATCAGAATTTGTGTGTACAAAATAAAGTTAATGAACAGGTGTACAATGCAAGACAGATCTTTGAGATTCTGGAGAATGCGATCAAAAGCAGACAAAATTATAGCCAAATTCAGACAATTCTGGAATCAATTAAGGTTTCTATCAGATTTTTATTTCTTTTTTTTAAAATTTTTTGAATTTTTTTTATGTTTTTGATTTTTAGAAATTTTTTAAAAAATTTTCATTTTTTTTAAGATCAAAACTGAAAACACTGGCAAACAAAGGAGGATCTCATTAGGTTATTTTTTCGATCAGATCATCGAAATAATGCTTCCAGTTCATATGCGTTATCTTCTCTGGGCTGCTCTAAAGGGTAATTTTCCTTCCCATAACTCTTTTTATATAATTTACAAACACATAAAAAGACAAAGATATTTTTCAGCAAGGAGTTGATTTCACGAAAGCAATCGATACTAATAAGAAGCCAGAATGGTCGGAAGTTCTTCTTTCTTTAGGTTTGAACGAACGTGAAAAGGAGGACATATCCGATTATAAACGGAATTTATTACAAGAGAAAAAATGCTTTGAAAAGTGCAAATATCTTATATAAAAGGAACTATAAAGAAATCATAAAATTATGTTTAAAAGAATCGTGAAGGCGCTTTTGAACTTAAAGGCCTTATTAGGAAATCATATCTTTAATTTCGAATCCACAGTTTACAATGAAATTCAAAGCATTTTGACAACAGATCAATATGCGAAATTACTGTTGGTTATAGAAAAGGTCACCTCTAAAATAATTTTTACCATCAATTGGATTTTTAAAAGTTAAAAATCTAGCAAGAAGGAGCAGATTCGAGCCTTATAAATAAATTTTACCTGGAGAAACAGGGAGGAAATCTACAAAGAGTATTCAATGGATTTTTATATTGAGATAATCAAAGTTTTGATTCATTTTTGTATAGGAACATGAGGGAAATGATGAGAATGATTTATACGCTGATATTGAGAAATCTTATGATTTGCTGAAGGACGCGAATGATTTGATGATGAAGAAGAGGAAAATCTAAAAAACAAGTTTTTTTATTTTTATCTAATAATTTGTTTTTTTTCCAAAAAATGAGATGTTCCCTCCCTCTTTAGTTTTTTTTTCTAGGTTTTAAAAATCAGAATTTTTATTTTTCTCATTGATAAAGAAAGAAAAAAAGACATTTTAATAATATTTCTTTAAAAAACTAAAGAAAACTTAATTTAAAAAATTGCGAATTTTTGACAAAAATTGCGAATTTTTATAAATTTATATTTTTCATAAAAAATTAAATAAAATGAACACTTCTGATCTCCCTCGTCCACAACCCTCTTCTCTTTTTTTTCCAACAGATGAAAAAAATTTGAAGTTATTCGACTTAGATTTCGACCCAAATCTAATTCATAAAAAAGAGTCAGACTGATTAAAATGAAGAGCACATAAATCTGTTTATTCTATTGTCATCATTTTATATGATAGTTTTCCTATATATTACTTCATAATGGATATAACTATGAGTCCAAGTAAAATGTGTAGAGGGGTCAAATTAGAGTATAGCGGAGAAAGAAAATTGTTGTTTCATGAGAAATATTAAAGTTGAATTATATAAGAAAAAATTTTAAATAATAAAAATTGCTACTTAAACAATAATTTCTATTTTTTTTTCAAAAATAAAATATAATTTATCGTTTAAAAATTAATTAATAAAATTATAATGTGATAAAATATATAATAACAGAAGCAAATCGCAATTAAATCTCAAATGAAAATTTTTCGTGCAGATTTTCAAAAAAAATTTGTTTGAAAATCGCAAAAGCCAAAGAAAAAATAATAGCCAAAATGCTTGTAAACACGTTCGACGTCATCGAAAATCCCATAATAGAAAATGGTTTAGTACTTGCATCAAGTTTTATTTGTTCGATTACTTCTTCGTTAATTCTAATAAGGTCTGTAAGAATTTCTTTCCTAAGCTTCTTCTGAATGAATGATAAATTAATATTTCTTTTATGCATTTGCATATTTTTGAGTTTTGTTTCGATCTCATCCTTAATTTTTATCACCCCAGTGAAATAAATCGGATTTTCGCTCACAAATTGATTTTTTTCAAAATAAATATCCCCCAATCTGAGCAAATCTAAAAGAACATTCTTATTTTTCTTTAATAGGACTAAATGAATGTTATAATGATCATTAATGGCGCATCCCTTTTTCAAAACAATCAGTATTGTTAACAAAACAACCAAAATTTCAAAGCCAAACACACACAAAGTTAGATTTGAATATATAAACGATTTATCCAAAACAACAGAAGCAATAAGAGTGAGTATTATTGTGATATAGATGAGAATAAAAACCGTCAAATTTCCTTCAATTCTGAGCTTATATTTCATGCCATAGCTTCTGAAAATATCATGCAATTTGCTCCAACTCTTCAATGATAAATTATCAAAGAGGTTTATTGTGGGATAGTATTTCTTGGTATGGTATTTTTCTGTTTTCTTTGACGAGAGGAGATTGGACAATTGGGAAAGATATCTATATTGTCGATCGAACTCAAAAACCCCAAAGACTAAGCAGGTGAAATTCAAAGCAAAATAATAAACATTCAAAAGATTCAAGCCTATTAAGAAACAAAATTCGTAATAAAGCAAATTTTGAAGAGATTTTTCATATATTTTGAAAATTAATGGGATGGTATTATGGAAAATAGATACTAAAATTCCTATCACAAAACACCATTTTGACTTTAAACCATATTCTCTGTATTTTCTGAGAATGAACCTTGCAATGTTTACTCCTGAATAATGCTTTTGAGAGTTTATGGAGCATATGTCAGAAATTAAAATCGTTGTTTGTGATTTTTCCACTAAATTTTCTAATTAAACAAAAAAATTAGTTTTTCATGAATTCAATAAAAAAATCAATACCAATCAATTCATTTTCGAAAATGCTGTTGATTTCGCTCAGAAACAAGAAGCGAAAAAATGTTAAATCTAGATTTTTGAGGCGAACCAAAGTTTTCAATTCCTGTTCAATGACCTCATCTGTTTGTTTTCTCCAGTTATTTAAAGTAAATTCAGACATTTTGTCTTTATATTCAAGCTTTATATGAAAAAAACTATCTATCTTTTTAGCATCCATTGTGGAATATCGTATTGAAAGAATAAAAGTTCTGATGATTCCAGCAGAAAAAAGCAAATATATTTCAATAAAAGAGAGAAAATTGCATGAGTGATAGAAATAATAATAAAAAGTAAAGCAGGTTATCGCATAAAAGAAACACTGTAGGAAAAACTCACGATTGAAACCCCAGAAATTAAAATTATAGACCAAAAAATGACCTCTGAAAAAAATGATAACAAGGTTTATCAAGGGTCCCAAGAAGAAAAAAAACATCACATGATAAAATAAAAATTCCAGAAAAAGCATTAGGTTAAAAACATTTGGTTTAGTGAGTTCGTTTGAGCCAAATCACTTGGAAAAGAGATAGAGAAATCCATAGGGAAATATTTTTTTATATTTTGACTGAATATAGAAAGATATAAATGAACGAATTAATATAATATGATATTGGGTCTTCAAATCAAAAAAGAAAAATAAAAATCTTATGAAATTTGGAATTTTTCAGGTAATTTCGGTATTTTTGAGTTTTTAAGGTGCGAATAAAATTAAAACCATTAATAAATAAAAAAAATAAAATTAAAGGGTGGTTTTTTAAAAAAACCAGAATAATTTTAAGGAAGGAAATTCGTGAAAAGAAATTTTAGGAAAAAAAAACTATGAATTTGCATTTTTTCTAAATTTTAAAAATGATTTGGTGACTTAAATTTAAAAATTTGAAAATAATTAAGAAAAAAAAAATTAGAATGCGACATATCACATTCTGATATTCCAAATTAAATAAAAAAAATATTTTTGAGAAATTTTTTTTCTTTTTCAATCATTGATTTAACCAAATAGCTTAAAAAAAGGAAAACAAAAAAGATTTAAATAATTTATCTTTTTTGAAAGGAAAAAAAAACTTATATAAAAAGAAATTGGAATTTCAGAATTGTTTTTATAAACCGGAAAATAAGACTTCTTCTTTCATATAATAATATTTTTTTTCTTTCTTTTTTAACTAAAAAAATTAAATTTCCTGTTTTTAAATTGAATTTTTAAAAATAAAATTCAAACAGATTTTTAGCTTATTTTTGTTGATTTGAGATATAATTTATTTTCTCATCACAAAATTCAATCAATCTCCTATTAACAGCACTCATTTCTTGATTCTCTCGGCATTTTTCTAGGCAGTCCCTAAAATTATTGTTTGTCTTTTTTGTTTTGTGGCTTCTTGCAATGCATCTTCTGATATCATAATCTTTTATGTCTTCATCTTCTTGATGTGAATTAAAGGAAATTAGTGGTTTGGTCAAATGATTGAAAAGTACAATTTGTTCATCATCAAGCAATATCAATTTGAGCTTTTCAATATCATGAAATCTATTCATCATATTTTTAATATCCATCTCTTTCACATAAACCTTTTCTGCTTTATCAATAAGCTTTTCATAATCGTTTTTTTTGCATCTGAATATTTTCCGAAATCGATAAATGACATATGTTATAGTGGACAAATTAAATCGAGATTTCTCATCGCTTAGGGTTTTTTGATTTGATATCTCTAATTTTTTTTGTGGTTCAGACTTTGGAATAATGTCAACAACTTTTTCATTTTCAGAAGAATTTTCAATGAATAAGGAATTTTCCTTCAAGTTTTTTATATTGCAGAATTTCATATTTATGGCTTGAATTGTGTCTAATTTTAGGTCTGATTTAAAAGCAATATTTGATTTAAAACTATCATTTGTTTTTATAGTTTTTTCATTTTTTTCAGTTTTTAAATTAATTCCAGAATTCAAACCATTTTCCAGATCCATCTTTTGTACATCTTGTTGTTTTGAGTAAAGCTGGATTTGGTTGTGATTCATAATTTCTGTTATCGTCTCTTTTATTTTTGATTTTGTTATTTTTTTTGTTGTCCTTCTTTTTTTTTCTTCACTTGGTGTTTTCAACTCTTCAGTTGTTTTAATTGACTTTTTTTTTTCATTTTTCTTTGGAATTTCAAATTTATAAAATTCATTTAATGTCTGCCTCATGGAAGAAACATAGGTAACTATATTAGTGAATAAAAAACATATAAACGTAAACAGACTTAGCATTCCACCCATAGATGCTAAAGTTTCTGGTAATTTTTGATATATTCTGGTGCAATAGACTGTGTCTTTGCTTGAAAACATCATCCATCTCATAAGTGGTTCTGCTGAATTCGTTCTTAACTGAAAATCCAGATGTACTTTATCAAACATATAATTTGACTGAAAATTTGAATTTGGAAAAAGCCAACCACCATCAGTTTCAATTTCAGCTGTCTTTAAAAACATGCTATTTGATTTTATTAAGGAAGGGTCGAGATTGTAAGCGTAAGGTTCTATATATTTTCTAAACGGGTTTCCAAGATTCTTTGCATCAATCTCCACATTGAAATGAGATGCTGAGAACACTTTATTTTTCCAAAAACTCTCGATTTCTTCTGGACTTTTGCAAGTCCCGTTTGAAGTAAGATTATTGCAAGCAGAAACTATAATTGTTAGCCAAGACATATTGATTTCATCTATATATCCTTCCAAATAAAAGTTTTTATTTTTTAAGCAAAGCATGTTTTTAATGTCAAGTGCATCAAAAAATGATTGATTGAAGGGTACATCATCATATGTGCAAAGTTTTGTCTCTAAATAGTTTGGCTTTCCATCAATGGAATTAATAACTGAAATATTAAAGATGGAAGGGTCGAAAATTTTGTGGTATGTGTCCCTGTAATCTCCCACAGCCATAACAAAAGGGTTTTCAAAATTGAAATCAATTCTTTTGGCATGATTTTGTTTAAGGGACTGTATCACAACATTTGGTGATTTTTTGGAGAAAAATTCACTTGTTGAAAACTGGAAAAGCAGGTAACTATAAATTAACAAGGAACAGACAATGCCAAGCATTGATGATCGTTTGTATTTTCCATCAAAGTAAATATCAATGGGT
>JFJP01040834.1_pt1 | contig 10600 bp, 8 predicted proteins | sample 431651 | NCBI WGS metagenome assembly JFJP01 (sample SAMN02602958, study PRJNA72255) | Microbial mat metagenome, whole genome shotgun sequencing project. | biome: fresh water; feature: sink hole; material: water; isolation source: purple microbial (photo- and chemosynthetic) mats found in...
AAGAGACATCTCGCGCGGATCGTTAATGGTTTTGGATGATAGTCCGAGTAGAACCCAAATGCTGCAAAAGGAAGAAAGTACCACTGCGGCTGAGAAAAAATAGATGATTTTCCTGACCTGAGAATAGTTCAATCGTTCAGAGGTTCCGATGACTAATGGCAAAAGTAGAAGCGGAAGTTGAATCTTCAGATCGTGAATCCCCCATTTCAGGCTGTTTGTCCACAATAAACCAAGGAGGTAAACAAAGAATACAGAGATGATGAGAAGTACGGATTTTCGTTCTTTCAGGAGTTGGAGTTTAGCACGAAACTGGCCTACAATCAGCCAATGTGCCATCAGAAGACCAGTAAAAATACTCATTCCGGCTTTTGACATGGGCAAACTCACAGCCATAGCCACAAGTAGTCCCAAATAAATATCGGGATGGGTTATTTTTCGAATTGGATTCAAAATCGACATCTGGCTCAGTTTGGGGCAAAACTACAAAGCAAAACGAAACGGCAAAAGAAATAATTGCATGTTTCCCGCTTTTTATTTTAATTTCGGTCGATTATGGATGTACTCAAAGTTTGTGGTTTCACCTTTGTTAAAAATGCAGTCAAATTAGATTTTCCGGTAGTTGAATCGATCAGGTCGGCATTGCCACTTTGTGACAAGTTTATTGTCGTATTAGGAGACTGCAACGATGGTACACGGGAGCTTATTGAACGTATAGGCAGCAATAAAATACAGATCATCGATTCGGTTTGGGACGAATCGCAAAAATCCGGCGGACGGGTTTATGCGCTCGAAACAGATAAGGCATTTCAGGCTATCGGTTCCGAATACGATTGGTGCCTGTATATTCAGGCCGATGAGGTACTTCACGAAAAGGACTATCAAAATATAAAGGACTCATTGAGTGAATGGCACGAACATCGTGATGTTGAAGGATTGCTTTTCAAGTATTGTCATTTCTACGGAAGTTTCGACTATGTGGGCAATTCGCGCAAATGGTACCGAAACGAAATCCGGCTGATCCGAAACGACAAAACCATCCAATCGTACCGCGATGCACAGGGCTTCCGGAAGCAGGGACGGAAATTATCTGTCGTTCCGGTTGAGGCAACCGTGTATCACTACGGTTGGGTTCGTCCTCCGGCAATCATGCAGCAGAAATGCGATGTGGTGAAGAAATATTATTCCGGAGAAACCCTTGAAAGTGAAGTTTTTGAATTTGATTATGAGCAAAGTTTCGATTCCCTGGCGAAATTCGAAGGTTCACATCCGGAAGTTATGCAGACGCGTATTGACGCAAAAAACTGGCAAATCAACATCGATACTTCTAAAATCAAGATGAAATTAAAATACAAAATACTCTTCTACATCGAGAAATACATGGGGATCCGGCTTTTCGAATACCGCAACTACACCATTCATTCCAAAAGCAGAAAATAGCGACTCTGCCTTTCCTGAAATTGATTCATATAAAGCTTTGTGTTTATTTTCCATATCGTGCAAATAAATTCTTGCAAATAAAAAAAAAAGAAATACTTTTGCAGTCCCGATTATTGCCCATAATGTCAGTTGTTGTAAATAACTGAAAATGTTGAGTGTGCAGATCTTATTAACAATTCCGGGTTGATAAGTTCCGAAGCTCTAAGCGATTGAAATATAATTCGTTGCGAATTAGTGTTTAATAATTAAAAATAAACAAGTGGATACACTAAGTTACAAAACCGTTTCGGCTAACAAAGCTACGGTAACAAAAGAGTGGGTTCTTGTTGATGCCACCGATGTTGTTTTAGGACGTTTGGCCAGTAAAGTTGCCAAAATCCTGAGAGGAAAAAACAAACCGAGCTACACACCTCACGTTGATTGCGGTGATAATGTAGTTGTCATCAATGCAGAAAAAGTGCGTCTGACAGGAAATAAACTGAATGACAAAATTTATTTGAGCTATTCGGGCTATCCGGGCGGTCAGAGGGTACAAACTCCAGCCGAATTGTTAGCTAAATATCCTGAAAGACTGATTGAAAAAGCAGTAAAAGGGATGTTACCTAAAACTATTTTGGGTAGTAAAATCTATGGAAACCTGAAAGTTTATGTTGGTTCAGAACACAAGCAGGTTGCCCAGAATCCAAAATTAATTGATTTAAATACAATTAAATAATAACTAATGGAAGTAGTAAACGCGTTAGGTCGTAGAAAATCTGCGGTTGCCAGAGTTTATGTAAGCGATGGCCAGGGAAAAATAACAATCAACAAGAGAGATCTGAATGATTATTTTCCAACAGGAATTCTGCAGTATGTTGTTTTGCAACCGTTAAATCTGTTAGGTGTTGCTGGTCAGTATGACATCAATGTTAATCTTGACGGTGGTGGTATCACCGGTCAGGCTGAAGCATTACGTCTTGGAATTACACGTGCCTTGATGGAAATCAATCCTGAATCAAGAGCAGCATTAAAAGCTGCCGGATTTGTGACCAGAGATCCACGCGAGGTTGAACGTAAAAAACCAGGTCAGCCAAAAGCACGCAAGAGATTCCAGTTCTCAAAACGTTAGAATTTTCAGTACAAAAATATTCTGCTTTGGATCTAAACTGCCCAGACTCCCTTCCTTTTGGATTGGGACTACTCAGCAGTTGCTTTTCAGGAGATTATTTTTTTTAACAAAAAAAAAGTAAAAAGATGCCAAGAACAAATTTTCAGGAATTATTGGATGCAGGTGTTCATTTCGGACACTTGAGAAGAAAGTGGAATCCAAACATGGCTCCGTACATCTTCATGGAGAAAAACGGAATCCACATCATCGATCTTCAAAAAACCGTAGTTAAAATTGACGACGCTGCTGAAGCAATTAAACAAATTGCAAAATCGGGCCGTAAAATTTTATTCGTTGCCACAAAAAAGCAAGCCAAAGATATTGTTGCTGATTTGGTGGGTGGCGTAAATATGCCATACGTTACTGAACGTTGGCCAGGTGGTATGCTTACCAACTTCCCGACTATCCGGAAAGCTGTTAAGAAGATGATTTCCATCGACAAAATGACTAAAGAAAGCGCATGGGATGTTCTTTCGAAACGTGAAAAACTACAGATTAGCCGTCAACGCGCTAAACTCGAAAAAATGTTGGGAAGTATTGCCGACTTAACCCGTCTGCCTGCAGCCCTTTTCATTGTTGACGTTTTGAAAGAAAAAATCGCAGTTCGTGAAGCCAAAAGACTTGGTATTCCTGTTTTTGCGATGGTTGATACCAACTCAGAACCACAGGGAATTGACTTTGTAATTCCAGCTAACGACGATGCTTCACAATCAATCAGCCTAATCATTGGAATTATGGCCGATGCTATCCGCGAAGGACTTTCGGAACGTAAAGTTGAACGCGACACCGATGGCGATGAAAAAGAAACAAGAGTTAAAGGTAAGAGAGCAAAAGTTGCAGCGGGTGACGATTCAGCAATTCTCGAAGAGGATGATGATGAAGATTTAGATGAAGAAACTGAAGCGTAATCGTTGAACAACCCATTAAATAGAATAACAATATGGAAATTAGTGCAGCAGATGTAATGAAGTTGCGTAAAGCAACAGGCGCAGGTATGATGGATTGTAAAAATGCTCTGGCTGAGTCTGAGGGCGATTTTAACCGTGCCGTTGATATTATCCGTGAAAGAGGTAAACTCGTAGCCAGCAAACGGGCCGACCGTGCTGCTACCGAAGGAGTAGTTCTGGCAAAGGTTAATGCATCACGTAAAGTAGGTGCGCTGGTTGTTTTAAACTGCGAAACCGACTTCGTTGCAAAGAATGAGAATTTTGTTGCTTTTGCTGAGCGTATTTTGGACGCTGCAATAGCAAACAATTCAGCAAATCTGGATGAAGTAAAAGCTATTGTTTTGGACGGACGTACAATTGGAGACCATGTCATCGAACAAACCGGTGTTATTGGTGAAAAATTGGATCTTCCTTACTATGCAAAATTGGATGCTGAAACAGTAATCGCATATATTCACCCGGGGAATAAACTTTCGACTCTGGTTGGCTTTAATAAAGCTGATGTTGAGTTGCAGGTTGCCAAAGATGTTGCCATGCAGGTAGCAGCTATGAATCCGGTATCTGTTTCAAAAGATGATGTGCCAGCCGAAGTTGTTGCAAAAGAATTAGAAATTGCTAAGGAAAAATTCCGTTTGGAAGGTAAACCTGAAGCAATGCTTGATAAAATTGCACAAGGCGCTTTGGAAAAATTCTTCAAAGACAGCACACTGTTAAATCAGGCTTTCATCAAGGAAAACAAACAAACTGTAAAGGATTTTCTTGCAAGTCAGGACAAAGGTCTGACTGTAACCAAGTTCTTCCGTTACAATCTTGCCGACTAAAAAATTCGCATGATATATTTGCAAAGCCTTCCGGAAACGGGAGGCTTTTTTTATAGCTTGAAGCCAAAAACTATCTTCGTTGGTTCGCGAGATAAAGCTTGAATCATTTGTTAACAAGTTTAAAAATAGAAAAACCACCGAAGGGGGATTCGGTGGTTGTAATGCCTTCGAAGTTAATTGTCAGGCTATGCTAACACATAACGTTTTTCTGAATTGAATTTGAAGCTGTTTAATTCTCTCTATGAAAAAAATCGTGTTATGTGTTTATAGATACAAACTTAGCCAATTGATTATTGCCAGAGAATTATATTCCGCGAACAACCATTTTTGGCAGGTGAACGGCATCGCAAAGTCAATAAATCAAATTTGCGGTAAATGATTTTTGATAAACAGAAGGAGGTTATCTTCAAAAGATAGCCTCCTTCTTATACTTCTACTTCCTAATCGATCCTTTAATTCATCACTGAAAAATCGTCGAAATTTTTAATGCTCATCTTCAACAAAACCTGTTTTACGAGTACCTTCTGCTTTGTAAGTAACACCAGGTTCAGAACTTAACTCAATATCGAAAGTTATTTTATCGGTAACATTACCTGAAGTGGACAAACCACCATCTTTGGTAATCTTACCATTTTTTACTGTTACGGTCATTGAAGTAGTTGCATTAACAAGATTTGTTCCGGCAAAAGTGAGATCAGAAATATTTACAGGACATTTGACTTTGATGCCCAACCAGTTTCCTTTGTCCCAAATCCACATTTCAGTGGGAAGATCGGCAGCAGTATTGAAAGTCAGAACTTTCAGATAGCCAGTTTCATAACCAGTCTTTGAAAATTTTATCCACCATTCGCCGGCTGCACCAACAACTTGTGAATCTACTTCAACGTATTCAGCTTTCTTGTCGCATGACGATAAGATGGAGCCGAATACTACAAATATTAATATCAGATATTTTTTCATAGCTCTTTTTATTGAAGGGTTAATTTAACATCGAATGAGAAATCGACATCTACCAATATGGCTTTATACGTCATCACATTCGTTGCAGCATCGAAAACAAAATTTGTTCCTTCCACTGCGCCCCAGGCGGCCGTATTTCCTAATTCAGTTCTTATACTTCCATCCTCATTAATGACAAGGATGGCCGGAGCGCCATAGTCAGGACCGTATCCCATATTTTGTTCATAATAACCAGCAAGCAGGTCGCTTATTTGGTAAACGCCGGGAGCAAGTTTCGTGAGTTGAACCGTACCTCCCTTGTTTTTGTTGACCCTGATTCCATCATAAGTACCTGCTGGTATTTCAAATACATCGTACCCTGTAAAGCTTACAATATTGACCCATCTGCTGGTGTAAAACGGAACATTTTCAGAATTCAGTACTTTATAAAATATTTTGTACGAGCCTGGAATATCGACTTTTACATCATTAACCACTGTATAAGTCAGTTGAGTGGTGTCATTTCCAACTATTTGCATAGCGTTGATTCCGGGGTCAACATAAGGCGTTCCTTTAAAAAGAACCATCGGATTGCCACCTATCAATTCCATAACGGGTGCAGGTGTTACTTTTGTAATGTGGCTTTCGTATTCCTTCTCACACGAAGAAAGGATTGCTGAAAAGAACATTACTACCATCATATATTTTAGAATTTTCATGTCTGTATAATTTATTTTTTCCACCAAACTTTTTGTAAAATCACATCAGCATCGGATAATGCTTTGTATTCAGCAGCATTTGAGTTGAAGTTCACTTCGCAGTCAGGATATGGGAATCTCCGTGGAAGGATTCCGGCTGTTGTACCTTGTTTGCTGTAAATCAATGTTCCTGGAACGTAATTATCAGGCAAAACATATCCAACAGATATTTGACTGCTTATGGTTGATTCTTCAGGATAACCGGTCCGCACTCTTTCGATATGCGATTCGATTCCACGACCGCCATCGGCAGCATCGACCCATTTCTGCATAATGATCGCCTTTAGTTGATCCTCAAATCCTGTGGCTGGGAATGCATACGCTCCTGTTAGCAATTCACCGATTTCAGCTCCCATCCGGTCGAAGGATGCAGTTACCCCATTTTCGTAATGAGTTTTGGCCATTTCAACATTACCGATTCTTAGATAGGCTTCAGCAATCAAGAGTTCCGATTCGGCATAGGTCATCCAGTAAACCGGCATTGTTGGAGTAAGAATCGGAGATGCGATTAAAGTTGGAGCCTCGAATTCTGTTGATGGCACCACATACGAACCCGTTACCAATCCGTAGAAATTACCGGCAACAGGTCTGAATAAACTTTCAATACGTGTATCTGCATTGGCTTCCAGATAAGAAGTAAATGTTGCACAGGCTTTTAAATTGTTTGTTGTATTTAACTGCCGCTGGTCGCTTTCATACAGTGGGTTCGACTTACTGTCAGCATCTTCGAAATTGATTACTGCTACATCTTTATCCAACAAATAAATGTTTTCGGCTTCCATGTCGGCGAGCAACCTGGTGATTTCGGTCGTTGCAAAAGATGTATTGGCATCAAACTGCCTTAACAAAATCCGCAGTCTTAACGATTGTCCAAATGCAGCCCAATCATCGATGTTCCCACCAAAAATGATGTCGTTTAATGCATAGTTTTCTGAAACAAATTTCGACATATCTTTTGACAGTGCATTATTTAATAGGGTATAAATAGCTTCATAAATCTTATCGCCTTTATCGACAACGGGGTTTAACTTTTGTGCCCCCAGAAATGCTTCAGAGTAAGGAACATTTCCATACAGATCAACCATGTATTGAAATCCATAGGCTTTAATTACCGCGCCCATCAGGTAAGCGCCCCAGTTTTCGTTGGCTTCAACTTTTTTCAGGAAGATCTCATTATCGCTCAGTCCATCAACAAACATTGCCTGATACGAACGTTCAATGCCATTTGTGTTGCTGCTGATTGAATATGATTCGTAGATTTTGTACTGCGAAGAGGTATTGTTCTGTGCCCAGTGTTGTGACCAGAAGGAGCCTATTAGTCCCCAATCGGCAGCATAAACATTGGTAACTGCAGCAATTGAAGAGGTTAGCAGTAATTCATCCGAAACATCGGTCGGAAAGTTCGGATTTTGATTGATGTCCAGAAATTTGTCACAAGAGGTTAATATCAGGACTAAACTTAATATAATCGATAGTTTTTTCATATTGCTCATCATTTAAAAGGTTAAGTCTAACTTCAGACCAAATGTTCGTACTCCGGGGGCTCCGTTAAATTCACCAAATAATCCTTCGATGTCATTATCCCATGTCGTTGTTTCAGGATCTACGAAACTGTTTTTTGCAGGAGTCCATAAAAATAAATTCCTTCCAAACATTGAAATGTCAGCCGATTTGAGGAATGTTCTTTCAAGCATCGATTTGTTAAACCGATAAGAAAGTGATACCTCACGAAGTTTAATGAAAGTCCTTGGAATGATCCTCGTTCTTTCGTTTGGCTTATTTACATTTGATGAATAGTATTCTTCCCAGGTATCGACTACCGGAGTTGAATTTTCCTGATACCCGGTTACATTTCCGGTTGCGTCTTTAACTTCAGTAACAGTATTTGGAATGACATAAGGCCTTCTGTCGTTGGTAGTAGACTGTTCGTTATTGCCCGACCAGAAAGTTGCATCCGCAGTATTTGAATACATGATGCCTCCCTGCTGATAATCAATCAGGAATGAAAATTTAAATCCTTTGTAGGATATATTATTTGTAAACGACATGTTGAAATCGGGTACCGATGATCCGATAAGAATTTTTTCTCCTTCTACCGGCAAACCATTATCTCCGACTATAATTTTTCCATCGGGTGAATATTTATAGTCAGGTATTCGGTACATGCCCAATTGTTGACCTGGAATGGCCACAAATTCAGTTTCGTAAGCAGAATTTATCAGGTATTCCGAAACACCCAGTTCTTCTGATAACCGATCGAGAACCATGTTGGCTTCATTGTATAAGTAAATAAAATCCCATGTAAAATTTTGGGTTTTGACAGGCGTAAGGTTTACCATTAATTCAATTCCATCGTTGGATATCTGGCCAAGGTTGGAAGTAATCTGACGATATCCGGTTGAAGCGGCAATATTGGCAAGCATGATCAAATCGGTGGTGGTTTTCTTGTAATACGAAAGGTCAACGCCAATTCGGTTTGAAAAGAACCGTAAATCTGTACCAATTTCAAATTCTTTTGATAATTCAGGTTTAAGGTTTGGATTACCTAAACGTTGATCTTTTTCATAAGAAGGTACTCCCCCGACAGGGTAATTTGTAAACCCAAATCCTCCTGAACGTAAAACTGATGGTGCGTATATTTCTGATGTCATAAATGGTGCGGCATCGTTACCGGCAAATGCATAGCTCAATCTAAGTTTTCCGTATGAAAGTGCCTTGTTTTCCGGAAGCAAATCAGAAAAAATAAATCCCATTGTAGCTCCAGGATAGAAGAACGAGTTCTTCCCGATTGGAAGAGTTGAAGACCAGTCGTTACGAGCCTGAAGGTTTACGAAAAGATAGTCGTTAAACTCGAGGCCTAATTGACCAAATACCCCAACCAGTCTCCGCTTGTATTCACTGGTATACACTTCTGCAGCTCCACTTATATTACCAACATTGTAGTAACCGGGGACGACCAAACCTTTTGAAACAATATTTACCCGTTTAAAAGAACGTTGGTTAATATTGTTCCCGATGAGTAAATTGTACTTCAAATTTCCACCAAATAGACTCGTTTCGTTTTTGTAATTGGCAACAAGGTCACTATTTAACTGTGTTTGATATCTTGCTTCTTCCTTTACAGCGCCTGCAACATCATTAATAGATCCATCATTGTTTGCACCTGGAGTAACTCTGGCTATAGCACCATGAATTTTTGAAAATTGAGAATAAGTATCAATTCCGCCTGTAAAAGCAACATTCAATCCTTTTAAAAGATCCTGGGTGATATTCAAATTTCCAATTACCCTGTTCTGATCGGCTTTTGCCCCGGTTTGTGCTAAGGTGAAATAAGGATTTTGCGCATATCCGTTATAATAGTTATCCAGGTTGTTAAATTTATAATTGAAATCTCTGTAATCGGGCAAGTAATGGTTAACTGGCTGATACAGAATGTCAGAATAAATTACGGCTCCTGTTCCGGCATCATCGCCCTGTCCGGTAGGGATTGTTTTATTAACCCTATTGATGTAGGTCATTCCAAAATTGAATTTTGTTTTTTCAGTACCGCCATTTCCTTTAAAAGTCAGCGTGTTTCTGTCGAGCACATCAACAGCCCCCGGAAGTACGCCATCGCTATTTGAACTGGTTGCCGAAGCATACCAACCCATTAAATTATTGCCTCCTGATAGTGCAACCGTGTTATTTAACGAATATCCGTATTCGTAAACATCGCGTATCCCGTTCTTTTTATACGAAAAAGGGGCAAGTTGTTGGGTATTGTCAACCACATAACCTGTCAACCGGTCTTTTCCATCCATTACCGGTCCCCAACTACCATTTTCTTTTGTATAAAAAGTTCCACTCCAACCTTGTCCAAACCTTTGTTGGAAATAAGGTAACCTCCCAACATCGGTAAACGCAGAAGAACTTGAGAAAGTAACCAGCAAATCATTGTTCTTTATACCTCTTTTGGTTGTAATCATGATTACACCGTTTGCAGCTCTGGAACCATACAGGTTTGATGCAGCTGCTCCTTTTAATACCGAAATTGATTCGATATCGGCTGGATTAATATCGGCTGCAGTATTCCCAAAATCTACTTTTGCGTTCGCATTCATCGAATTTTCGGTGGCATTTCCGCTGTTATGTGAATTGTTTATCGGAACACCATCGACAACATAAAGTGGTTGATTACTCCCGGTAATGGATGATAGTCCGCGCACGAGTACACGGGTTGAGGCTCCCGGAGCTCCTGAGCCTGCAGAAATTGAGACACCCGAAACTTTACCTTGTAAAGCTTTTGTCGCATCATCGCTCCCAACATTTCCAAAATCTTCGGCTTTAAACTCACTTACGGAATATCCCAGAGCTTTTTTATCTCTTTTTATTCCCATAGCAGTTACAACCACTTCATCAAGTCCAATAACGTCTGACTTTAGTACGACATCAATTTTGGAAGCTGAATTAATTTCAATTTCCTGAGTTATCATACCTACAAACGAAAAGACCAATGTCTTGGCCGTTTGTGGAACGGTAATGGAATAAATACCGTTCACGTCCGAAATAGTA
>JFJP01040947.1_pt1 | contig 10600 bp, 8 predicted proteins | sample 431651 | NCBI WGS metagenome assembly JFJP01 (sample SAMN02602958, study PRJNA72255) | Microbial mat metagenome, whole genome shotgun sequencing project. | biome: fresh water; feature: sink hole; material: water; isolation source: purple microbial (photo- and chemosynthetic) mats found in...
GGTAAGTGGGAGGCGCGAAGAATTCGAGGTGAATTACAGAATTACTTACCGTACAGAACCATACGGGATCGACGTGTAGGGAGAGATATCAGGAGTGCAGTCAAATTCTGGAGCAGATCGAGCACAGGACTGCGCAAAAACCAACAGCGCAATGAGCACAACCGAGAACGAACAAATTTTTATAGCAGAAACCAGTGAAGTGAAAGAACGATGCATAATCAATACCCTACACTGAAGCATAGAGCGTCACGGTACCCCAAACGTCGGGCATAAGAGTCAGCCGTTCCGACATCCCTTGAGACACCTACACCCTCATAATACAAGTAACACAGCTTTTCAATAGCCTTTTTGTCGTCATATTTTGCCGCACGCTTCCATAAAGGTATGGCATTGTGAATGTCTTTGCCCGGTATTTTCCCGTTTGCGTATAGTCGTCCCAGATTAAACATGGCGTGATGGACACCCCTGCCAACCAATTCGACGTACACCCCCTCGGATTTCGCATGCAATCGACCTGCGTCGTACGCTACGGCGATGTCAAACAACACCTCACTAGCAATTTTGTCACCATCACTCATTAAACGATCCGTCAAAGCCGTCATATAACCATCAACGTTTTCGTCATTGGTAAATTTCCTTTCGCTAACTGTTTCTTTTACACCACGCCAGTCAGACCACAGCACTACAGTAGTCGAGGTCTTAACTCGGTCAAAAGCCGCTTTAATCATATCGTCTTTCCTCTCTCGCTCAATCGCGATAAGCCGCCGCTCATTTTCCCTTGCCCGCTGAACATCCCGGTCATGAGATCTACGTATTTCAAGTATTTGCTGGTCAGCGTCGTTGACAGTGGGCTCCATTGAGTGCTTTCTCAAATCACTCAGAAGACCTTTAAGATTCGATTCCGCTGAATTGAACTCCACGATTGAGCCACCGCGTAATTGACCCAACTGCAAGATCAGAGTAGATAGTGCAGCGTTGTTTAGCGTCAGCCATCTGATCTTTTTTTTCTTCTCTATGTACTGAGACCACTCACTAGATATTCCACCTTCGCTTTTTAGGTCATTCTCCAATCCGTTAACGACTCTTTCAAAGTTATTATCCATCAAAGATGAATCTTCGTTAAGCCAATGGTTTGCGATTTTAATACGATCAGAACGCTCCTTGCTCTTTATCCGATGTTCCTCTTCGCGTTTTTCATTTTCCAGTTTACGTCGCGCAGCAATCTCTTGTTCTCGAATTCTATTTTCGGATTCTTTCTGCTGACGCTCGGCGTCTGCCTTACTCTTTTCGTCATTTGATCTAATAGCATCGATTATTATTGCGCCTATAGTCGCCGCGACAGCAACTCCAACAGGGAATTCGGGGGGTGGCGGCGAGTACTTTTCTGTAATTATGGGGTTTCCGTATTGGTCATAGTGTCCGGTAAGCACAGTTGTACTTCCATCCGCATTTCGAATTGTTACTTGTTCCGCAGAGGAGATTGCGCCGCACAGCAACGCGAGTAGGCACCCCTGGAAGGAGCTCATACGAAGCATGGGTTATTCCTTTGATTTGGTTGTTTATATCCGTCTGCTCAATCCGTTCCCTATCGATCCAACTTCACGGGCATCCCCGCTCTGAATCTGAAACCGCAGGCGGTCGAGTTCGCGACGAATGGCATGTTCAATGAAGGATCCGCGTTCCAGATAGAGTGGCGCTCCGGCCTGGTCACGGACGAAGATCGACATCTCTTCCAGCAGCGCCTTATCGACGCGGAAGGATGCCGTTACACGCTGGGACTTTCGGACCTTGGTCATGAAACGCTTGCATGTTGGCGACTGACTACCTCCAAGGCAAACGGTCGTATTGGTGCGCATGGTCATAACGGTCACAACTCCGGCACCGACCCCGTGGGATCGATGCCGGGCGTGACCATGCTTAGGCTGCCATCGGCGGCGTACGCCGGCCAGGAGCAGCACGTTTGTCCGATGGACGCGGGCTCGGCTGGTTCGGGGCCATGAACCGCAGGAGCGGGCTAGGCCAGTCATGTGGCACCTGATGACGGCGGGCCGGCATCATGTCCAGGGCGACGCTGAGGTCGCCGGAGGACTCGCTGAGCGACAGGGGGTGGTCGAGGTTGGAGAAGGCGGTTTCATACAGGGACATGGTGGGGCTACTCCTGGCCGGATTGGCCGAAGGTCTGGGGTTCCAGACTATGGTGTTGGTTGCCTGCACCCCGGCGCGGGGGTAGGCGGTGATGGGTACTTCGCTGCCGTCAACTGACAGCTAGACCTTCCCAGTAATTATACGACAAAAGACACCGAATGTAACCTGTCCCCGGAGGATCATTCCGTAGCGCAGGCTAACGCAGGCAAACGCCCTGGCGGGGGTCGCCAGTCGCCGATATAGAATATTACCTGGATAATTCAGCCTTTATCTCCTGTGGATCAAATCCCGATTGACTTGACACTTATGTTAAGTGATTCGATATCTTCAACATTTTGCAATCACTCGACTTGCAGAAACTACAATACCATCAGAATTGGCTCTGCTTTACCTGGTCGTTTTGGGGCTTTTTCAACTCTATCCATGTCAACTATTCGATACAACAAAATCGACATAATCCGGGTCTCCGTTCTCAATCTTCGGAACTATACCTTTACCCTTCCCTCGTTCCCCCCTAACCTCAAAACACGAAGTCTTAAAGATATGATGACGATCGCATATCGCATTTAGTTTAGCCACAATTGCTCTGATTCTACGACTCCGGGCAGATGAAGACATATGATGTTTCAATGTATCGGATTTCGACCCGCGTAGACTTGCTGCCATAAGTTCGATATCTGCCTCGGAAAATTCAATCTCTTCATTTCCTGAAGGCGGCAAGGCGCAAACCCTACAGGAATCAACAAGACAACAACTCAATTTGATGTCGACCCTGTCGTTGTGTATTTCAATACGCAATCGGCAGTGGCGCTTAATTTTTTCAAGCGCTTCGCTATACGAAACATGCAGGCCAATGCTTACTGATTCACCTTTTGCCTCCATATGGATACCTGGGCAGTGAGTGACCACATGGCTATCAAATACCTCGAAATACAGTTCGCTCAAAGATATACTTTCTATGCCGATTCCAGCCCAAAACAAACAACGTGTTTTTCGCTCTACGATTCCAATCCCCAGAAGATGCTCGTTGATAAATGAATACGCGCAGATTAACCGTTGTATAAACGTGGATCGATACAAATCATTGTATTGGTGATCTGGCAAATTGGATAGAATGGACATTAAAATTGAACGTATCGATTCGCCGACATCTTCGGGATCACAATACAAGGCCCTTGCATCAAATGCCTTGGCGAACTTTCCACAAACATTGTCGTCGATCGACCTAAAGAGCGGCTGTTGTTTCGATTTCTGATCGATAAAGGCACTTAACAAATTGCCAAATTTGGCAATTCGCCCGGCATGATCGATGGGGCGTGGCCCATCATGGTCGTAGCAATGCTCCTTACCAAGCAGGTAGAGAATACGAGTCCAGATCGGCCAAATGCCAGTGAGGACTGGAGCAAGGTATGTCGGCGGAGTGGAAACCCCCTCCGACGCCTCGGGACTCGTGGTCATGCTGAAATTGCCTTGAGGCCGAAGATTGCCTGCAATTTGACGACAGCGACAGGGAAATCACATCTCGTTAATTTGTAGAGCTTTACGACTTTTTTCGCCCGCCCACGTCTCTTCCGATTGCATAGCTACCGGACCTCGACGGGTATTTCAGCGCCTCCACCCTATCGCTGTGGAGTACGGGATGAAGGAACACCTCCGACGTCGTGCCCCCGCGGAATCAGCAACATGGTCGCCGACCTAACTGCACCACAGCACCAACCTCAACGCTCGAGGAGCGCCTAACCTAAACACAAAAACCCCGGCTCGCGCCGAGGCTTCTGCTGCCACCTTCAGTAAGTGCAGCGTAGCCGAAAAGCGCGGCGGGACAAGGGAAACACCATGTCCACCACTACGTCCGTCAGCCCACAGGCCGACAACATCCTCGTCGGCGGCCCAAGCGCCCCGACCATCTCTGCGATATCGGATTCGGTCCTGACGCCGGCGCTCCTGCCCGACGAGACCATCACGGCCACAGATAGCCGTGCCGACCAAGTTCCGGCGACGTTCGCGCCACCTCCGCAGGTGGCCACCCCCTCGGCACCAGACTCTCAGGTCGCCAGTGACGCTCCTGCTACAGTGGTACACGAGCCACTCACCGTCCGGGTGGGTGGCATGCGTGAATACCGGGACACCCATGCCACGGTGACGGTCACCGACCTGGGCGCGTTCCTCGGCACGCCGTATCCGCCCGATACGATCGTCGCCCTCCTCGACACCGACGCCACGGCGGTCTTGGATGCGGATGTCCACCACTGGCCTGTAAAACCGTCGGACCCTCACCTCGCGGCCGTGGCGGCCGGGATCTACCCGGCCGCCGACCTCTGGTTCCCCTCGCACGGTCGCGGGCTCAAGCTGCTCTACCTCGGCGCGGACGCCAACGAGCACGCCCACCTGGCGGCCATGACCGTACCCAGGGACTTCAAAGTCGAGATCCAACACGAGTTCCGGCACCCGTGCTCGACGTCAACGAAGCACGGGGGCACTGCAGGGGCAGTCCACCACAACTCCCCGCGTCGAGACGGCATTCCCGACCTGAACCTCGTCGGAGCGCCAGACATGGGCGATGTCGATGCCTACCTGGCCGAGCACGGCATGGCTAGGGGTCAGCGCTACACCCACGAGAAGTGCCCCATAGCCGGAGACGAATCGAGTGATGCGGGGGAGTGCGTCCAGCCACTCGACACCGGGTTCTACTGCTACCGGTGCGCCGGGAAAGGCCTCCACCATGGCCAGTCGGCCAAGGCCGGCTTCGTGCCGTACAGCGCCCTGATGCGCGGATCCTCGACGGTCCTGGAGCGGCTGACCCAGGCTCGGGTCCACTGGCCTCACGCGCAGTATGAGCTCCAGCATGAGTACCCCCACCTCTCGCCGTGCGTGCGCAAGCAGATCTACGGCATCGCGCTCAAGCAGCGCTACGGCGCTAGCGATCCGCGCATCCCCGCCGTCTTCAATGACGATCTGCAAGCGATCTACACCGTCGGCGGGTGGGTAGACGCCGTTACGCTGAAGCCGACGAAGCTGGACGACGACCTCGTCGACAGCCTCCCGGCCGTCCAAGTCCTGGCCGCGCCCACACAAGGTCAGCCCCCACGTACTGAGACCAACCGGGTTGCGCGCTCGAACATCAAGTCGCGCCTGGTGAAAGGCTTCCGGCCGCTCAAGCCCTACCGGGGCATCCTGCTCGCCAGGCCGGAGGGCTACACCCCGATCGAGACGCCGCCGAAGCTCGCGCATCCGATCCAGATGCTGGGCGACCCGCTACCGCTTGACGAGGCCTTCGCTCGGCTGGAACGGCCGTTCCCGGGCATCAGCCGCACCTACCTGGTGGCCAGCCTGGCGGCCATGATCTGCGCCGAGATGGGCAACGGCCAGCCCCCTGGCCTTACGGCCACTGGTCCCTCGGGCAGTGGCAAGGGCGAGACCCTGGCGATCGCGGCCTCGTTCTTGGGTGACGCCCCCGTGAAGGTGACCCTGGACGACAACGCCGAGGCCTTCATGCGCCAGATCGGGACCGCAACCACGTCCGGATGCCGTGCGCTCGTCTTCGATGAGTTCGGGAAAATCCGTAATCTGCACCAGAAAATGGCCTGCATCCTGCAGCTCGGCCAGTCGATCACCTACCGCTTGCTGTACGCCAACAGCCTGACGACGGCACGGTTAACGTCGGCGCTGTTCTTCCCCTGTGTGCGGTTTCCGGAATTCCTGCGCAGTTCGCCGGAGTTCCTGCGCCGAACTCGAGGCGTGCACCTGACGGCCAGGGTGCCGAACTGGCGCAGCACCAGCGGTGGCGACTCGGCTAGCTGGCGGAACCGCTCCAAGGAGAACGCGCTCGTCGGCAACAGCATCCTAACCCACGCCTATGCCATGTGCGCAGCCGCTGACTTCGTTTTCGACGGCTCGGATACCTGCGTGGCCAATGTGCTGAACCTCGGATCCATCGGTGATGGGGCCGACGGCATCGACCCCGAGAACCTGCGGAATCTCTACCGGTACGCCCAGGGGCAACTCGGCGGACGTGTGCTCTTCGAGCGCGACCTGACCTTCCCGCGCGGCTGGTGCGACCTGAGTGCACCGCAGGCCAAGACGCTGATCTCGGTGTTCTCGGCGCAGGACGAGGAGGACCAGAAGGCCTGGCGGAACTCGGTCCGTGCCAACCTGGAGGCCGCGTCCTGGAACGATGTCCTCGGGTTCGCGGAACCGCCGGTTTCCATCGATATCAAGATACACGGAGCGCGCTGGGCCATGCGCTTCAGGAACGCCACACCCTGCAAGCGCGGGGAAGAAGTCCTGAACGAGGCTCTACCGCCCATACCAGACGACAACCCGCCGCCGGCCCTCGTGGGCCTAACCACCGGCAGTGCAACTCCAACCGACGTCTCCCCTGCCGTAACTCCCAACATCCTGGCCGCCGCCGGGTTCCCTAACTAAGGCATGACCATGAAACTCCTCACCCTCGACTTCGAGACCTACTTCGACGCCAGCTACTCGCTGGGGAAGCTCACCACCCCGGAATACGTGCACGATGCGCGTTTCCACATCCATGGCCTGGCCGTCCGACATCCGGACGGCCAGGCCACCTTCGAGTTCGATGCCGGCGCGGCGCTGCGCCGACTGCAGGAAGCCTACGGGACGAACCTCGAACGCATCACGGTCCTGGTCCACAACGGGCACTTCGACCTCTACGTCATGGCGAAGGTCTTCGGGATCCTGCCCCCATACACCGTGGACACCCTCCAACTCGCGCACGCACTGCACGGCCGCAAGAGCGAGGGCGGCCACAGCGCCAAACTGGCCGATCTCGCGCAGAGCCTCGGACTGCCGGCCAAGGGCAGCATCGCCAGCCTCCAGGGCTGCCGCCTCCTTGACGGCCGCCAACGGAGCGACCTGGCAGAATACGCAAAATACGACGTCCAACTGACCTACCGGGCTGCCGAGATCCTGCTACCGCAGCTGTCGCGGCCGGACGTCGAGCTGCCGATCGCTGCGCACACCCTGCGGCTGCACCACGAGCGCGGGCTAACCGTCGACACGGAGCGCATCGATGCGCTCATCGGTGCCGTGCAGGCTGAGACCCAGACCTGGCTAGCACAGGCCGGGGTCACCGCTACCGAGGCCGGGTCACGCAAAGACTTCGCGCGTATCCTGGGCGCAGCCCTCGCACGCACCAACCGTGAAGTGCCGACTAAGCCTGGCAAAGGCGGCATGATCCCCGCCACCAGCAAGAAGGACCAGGCCATGGTCGATCTCCTGGAGGACGCCGACCCCGTCGTCGCCGCTCTCGCCCATGCCAGGCTCGCGAAGGGCAGCGAGGGGCAGCAGGTGGCACGGCTAGAGACGCTACGGCGGATCGCTCGTGCGACCGGCGGTCAGCTGCCCGTGCACCTCGTCTATCACGGGGCAGGTACAGGGCGGTTTGCCGGTGGCGGCAAGTTCAACCTGCAGAACCTCACGAAATGCGGGGCGGGCAGCGCGATCCGTGACCTGATTCGAGCTCCTGCCGGCAAGGTGCTGGTCCTCGTCGACTTGGCACAGATCGAATGCCGGGTGACGGCTTGGCTTGCCGGGGAAGAGCAACTGTTACGGGCGTTCGCTGACGGCATCGACATCTACTCCAGGGAGGCCAGCGCCATCTTCTGCCGTGAGGTCAGGAAGCCGTGTTCCGCCGATACTCCAGAAGACCAAGCGCTGCTCGACGCCATGCGTCAGACCGGCAAACAGGAGGTGCTCGGCCTCGGATTCGGCATGGGCGCCCTCCGCTTCATGCAGTCGCTCCAGGCCGATCCCAAGACAGCCCGCCTGTTCAATGACGGACTCCTGTCGCCGACGGTGTGCCGTGCGATCACGGACCGCTTCAGACAAGAATTTGCCGGCGTACCTCGGCTATGGAAGACCGCCGACGATGCCCTCCGGAACACGGTTCTCTGTGGCGGATCAACGTGGATCGGCCACGCGCAGGTGCTCTCGGTCGAGGGCAGGATCGACCTACGGTTGCCCTCGGGGCGGGTTCTGCGGTACCCCCAGGTTCGCCTGGAGCCCAACAGCGGAGAGATCGCATACCTCGACAGCGAGGGCAGCACGCAGGCCTTCACCCCGACTGCTGATGCGCTGGTCTACGGAAGTAAAACGCGGCTCTTCGGCGGCAAGATCGTGGAGAACCTGTCCCAGGCCATCGCCAGGGACATCTTCGTCGAAGCGATCCTTCGGCTCGAACAGCGTGGCATCAAGGTCGTGCTCCACATCCACGACGAGGTCATCGCCATGTGCCCCGAGCAGGAGGCCGAGGCCACCAAGCAGGCGGTGATCACCGAGCTGACACGGGCTGTCCCATGGGCCCCAGGGCTACCCCTCGCGGCAGACGGGCGGGTCTCGGCAAGTCTGGCCAAGGGCAAGCCATGAACAGAAACCCCGTCTTTTACCAGTTAATCACGTCAAACATCTGTCAGGCAGGTGACAAACAGGCATTTTACCGCGTTAAACAGTTAAACAGGGTATTCTCCAAAAAGGATTATGGGAATGATATAGAGGGTAGAGGTGACGGGGGTGTGGCTTGGCCGCCCGCCCCGCGCCGGCAAAGACTTTCCCGGCGTTTAGCCTGTTTAACTGCCGGACACGGTAAATGCGATGTTTTTGATCTGTTTGAGTGGATGGAACAGGTGAGGCCCGGGACTTGAACATGCGCGGGTCGCTCAGTCGCGGCAAGATCCAAGATCTGAGCCTCCAGCATGAAGTGTTCGTGGTGAATTGGATATTGGATCGGCGGCAAGTCTCTGCTGCTCGCAGTGGCGTATGCCCTGCACGTGCTGCGTCGTCATCCGCGCATATCCCCATTCAGGTGGGCTAGGCCAACGACATGCGCGGCGCCCGGTGCTACGGTCGCTTGGCGTCCGTCAGAGCGCGGGTCTTCATGATATGCAGCGTCAGGATGTTCTGCGTGGTCTTGCTGGGGTTCGGCCCTGTGGCGTAGATGCCTGCACCCGTGGCTACGACGCCGATGATGACCCACCCGACAGGTCCCGTCAGCGAGGCGAGGGCCGTGGAGGCGCCTGTATAGGCGGAGAAACCCAACGTCAGTCCGAGGGCTCCAGCAGCCGAGGCGATGGCGCTCGACATGGCCATGTAGGCGCTGAAGCCCAGCGTCGCGACCGCAGCGGACACCACCGCTGCGGCAGCCGCTCCAGTGCCAGCGATGATGGCCGCTTGCTGCTCGCTCGTCAGTTCGCTCAAGCCGGACTGGGCAATGACCGCCGCGCGTTGCTGGGGGTTCAGCTTGTCCCACGTCTCGGCAAACACCTGTGCCAGCAGCGCTTGCTCCAGCACATAGGTCGTGTTGCCTTCCGCGGCTGGTTGCCCGCGAATGGTCGCATCCTTCTTGGCGGCCGCCCAGGCGACGATCCCATGGTACGGCACCCGGTTGCTCTTCATCGGGTAGGTCGCGGCATACGACGAATCCCACAGCATATCCTTGACGATGGCAAGATGCAGGGCGTCTCGTCCACCCAGCCGCGCCACGGCAGCCTCGGCTCGCCCCTCGGCGAGATCCTCTGCCGTAACGCCGTCAATCCCACATCCGAGCGCCACCTCGACGAGATGCCGCGGAGATAGTGCCGCCAGAAACCCCGCATAGTCGGCTTCCGACCACTGCCGCTCCTCATGAACATACGGCGCCAAGTAGGCGTACTCTCCAGGACTGTTCCAGGTGCGCTGGACGGCAATGACGCCACCGACCAAAGTAACGATGCCAACCGCGCCAAGCCAGCCCGTGAGTTTCATGCAGGGAGGCTACGGACGCGGTTTCCGAGTGCCAGCCTCACATGGACGCCACCCCGTGTACCACCGTCCATTGGATCGCGGCGAGACATGCCTGCTTGCCCGAGTCCCTACGGGTCAGTTCCTGAGAATGATCGCGATGTACTTCCGCTGCTCAGCAGTCGCCCGGTGGGTCGCCACAGCCAGAGCATCGGCAGCCAACTCAGCAGCTTCGGCCAGCGTGACGGACTTGACCTTCGCCACCTTGGCCGGCTTGGCTGCGGATTTCACCGGGACCGCCTTCTTGGACTTCTTCGACTTCTTCCCCTGCTTGGCCTTCACCGCCTTCGCCGCCGGCTTCGTCAGGGCCTGAAACTCTTCAGCTGAGAGACCCAGGAACTTGGCGTACTTCGGAGCCGTGGTCTTATTGGGGGAACTCTTGCCCTTCAGGACGGCCGTCACCGATTGGACGTTGGCGCCGATGGCTTTGGCCAACTTGGCGACGGAGAACTTGCCGGGGGCATGGGCGAGATGATCATGTTGATGCCTGACGGGCAACCGCCGTTTCAATTTTCAATCCACTGGTAGTAGCAGAGAAAGCAGGACGGGACTTCCCGTGACGCAGGCAATGCCGAGCATGCGGCTGCCATCACTGGTCTGGAGTCCCGCATGCTGCGTGTGCTGTCCCTTGGCATCCTTGCCGCCGCCCTGG
>JFJP01041950.1_pt1 | contig 10600 bp, 7 predicted proteins | sample 431651 | NCBI WGS metagenome assembly JFJP01 (sample SAMN02602958, study PRJNA72255) | Microbial mat metagenome, whole genome shotgun sequencing project. | biome: fresh water; feature: sink hole; material: water; isolation source: purple microbial (photo- and chemosynthetic) mats found in...
AAATTTTGAACTTATTTTGCACTCCTGAAACGGTGGATGTAGTTCAGTTGGTTAGAACGTCGGATTGTGGTTCCGAAGGTCGCCGGTTCGAACCCGGTCTTCCACCCAGATAAAATCAAGAAAAGGGACATATTTGTGTCCCTTTTTAATTTAAAAGTGATTTCGAAAAAGATAAATCCATTAACCACAAAGGGCACAAAGGAATTTCACAGAGGGCATAAAGATCTTGAAAAACAATAATTTACCTTTGTGTTCTTTGTAATAACTTTGTGTTCTTTGTGGTTAAAAGAGTTTTCATTTTTTGTAGCGGCTGTACTTTGAACTGGCAATGAATGACAATGCTGTCAGAGCAATCACCGTGATATAAACAAATGCCGGTACCGGTATTGAATCTCCGCCTGCATAAGAATGCAGACCAGAGAGATAGTAGTTGACTCCGAAATATGTCATAAGCACTGATGAAAAAGCAAACAGCGACAAAATATTGAAAGTGAAAATATCCTTCATTCCGGGAATCAGGCGTGCATGAATAACTATGCTATATATAATAATAGTAATCAGCGACCATGTCTCTTTCGGGTCCCATCCCCAGTAACGGCCCCATGACTCATTTGCCCATATGGCTCCGAGGAAAGTGCCTATGGTAAGAAAATACAATCCCAGAGTAAGTGTTTTATAGTTTATTACTGTAAGCTCATCGATTGTATTGGCAATCCTTTCGCGGTTCTCATTGTTTGACAGAGCGAGCAGGATAAGCGTAATCAGCCCAAGAATGGCACCCAGGCCAAGAAAGCCGTAACTACCAGTTATAACAGATACATGAAGAGTAAGCCAGTAGGATTTCAGAACAGGAACCAGGTTGGTGATCTCAGGATCCATGAAGCTGAGATGAGCAACCATGAGTGTCATAGATGCCAGAACTGCTGTGGCAGAAAGAGCAAAAACTGATTTGCGGCTGAAGATAAAACCTGCAAGAAGAGTTACCCATGAGATGAATATCATCGACTCATAGCCATTGCTCATTGGTGAATGGCCTGAAATATACCATCTCAGACCCAGTCCAAATGTGTGGAAAAGAAATCCGGCAAAAAGATGCCAGCCCAGAATTTTTATAAAGACCGAGGTCTTTTTTCTTCCCCTTATTACCATGGTAATGAGTCCGATAAGCATAACAAGTCCTACTGATGCATAGAATGGAAAGAGTCTTTCGAATATGCTCATTTTGTAATATAACAGCTCCGAGTTCTTTTTGGAATCTGATGGGAGCTCATATCCTGCGAACCTTTCCTGGTATTCGTTTATTGACTCCTCAAGTTGTTTTGTGGTTGTCATATTATTTGTCTGCATGGCTTCGTACAAAACTGTCATAATGCTTTGCAGATAGACAGAATCTTCCTTGCTTATGGCTTTTTCGAGAGCTTGCTCCGCAGATCCCCAGTTGTGCGTCCCATCTTTGAGAGGAAAGAGCTTCATGAAATCTCCCATTGAGATCATATACAGGATATTCACCCTCTCGTCGATTTTCATTATTTCCTTATCCAGTTTAGATCTCTCACCCGGGGCTTTAGCGTATGCGTCGTTAACCTCCATCGAGATTTTGTAGTTTCCGGTACCAGAAAGATCTACCAGATCGGAGAAAGCAGCATATTTCCCGCTGATGCGAAGCCTGTCCATTACTTCAGAATTTGAGATTCTGATCATTGGTACATCTTTCCATCTGTCGAAGTCGAGGTAGACCCCAAGAAAAACCTGCATAGAACTGAGTCCTTCAAAATCATTTTTCCGTGTTACTTTCCGCAGTATGTCATTACTCAGAGTAAAGAGAGGCTTTGTTCTTCCTTTCTGATCCTGAACAAGTACTTTCCCAAAATCTTCTGCAACAGCTTTGTCAGGGACAAGTTTTTGTGCATCGGCAAGCGAAAGTCCAGATAAAAATATGAATAAGACTACCAGAGGAACAGATTTTCTGATATTTGACTGCCAGTAACCGGCATTTACACTATGGAACACTGATCTTTTATTTATCAGGGTAAGAATAATAAATAAAATAAGGAGTGCATACCCGGTATATGTTACAAGCATACCTGTCATATCGTGATTAACCGAGAGAATAGTCCCTTTTTCGTCCATATCGTATGAAGACTGGTAGAAACGGTAACCTTTATATTTAAGGATATTGTTCATGAAGATGAGGAAAGGTTTCTCCACATTTCCGCTTTTATCAACAAGTACAACATCACTCTTATAACCTGACGGACTTGTTGATCCGGGATATCTCTCAAGGACAAAGTCATTCAGTCTGATTTGAAATGGCAGAGCTGTCATTTTGGATCCGTAGCTTACTTCAATGATTGTCCCGTTAATATTAAAAGAACCTGTGGAGATTCTCTCGGAACTCCTGTCGTAAATACTAATTGTTGATGATTCCTTCCCGTCAGTAAGAATGAAGATGAATGCGTTTCTACTGCTGCCCATCCCATCCTGATTCATGCTTCCCGGTTCGGTGGCATTTGGAATTACTTTTGAAAGGACAAGTTCGTACTCCTTATTATTAATTGTAAGTTTTTCTTTGTAGTTGTCAGCAGTTACTGAGGTTAGAGAATACTTCTGTGAGTTACTGTCAAGTACTTTCCCCCCGGTCGTTTTAATAGTATATCCAATATACTTTTCTGTTGAATAACAGATATTCTGCTCTTCACCTTCCCTGATATGAATTGAGCCCTCCCATCCAAAATACCTTGTAATACCTGCACCAATTATCATCACAACAAACGCGAGATGAAAGAGGGCACCTGTAATTCTGCTTTTCTTAAAAAGCTTAAAAACAATTAGTTGCCCTACCAGATTAACTGCAAGAAGCAACAAGATAAATTCAAACCATATGGAGTTGTATACAAAGCTATATGCAGCAGGAGAGCCAAAATCATTTTCAAGGAAAGTTGCCACGGCCATTGAAAGGGCAAAAACAACAAAAAGGATACCCATGAAGATGGGTGAGAGAATAAATTTTAAGTATTTCATATAATATATATAGTATTAACAATTTAATAATATAGACCGGAGACCGGAGACCGGAGACCGGAGACCGAAGTAAAAACCTTCATTCCGCAATCCGCATTCCGAAATCCGAAATCCGAAATTCTTCTTCGGTCTTCGGTCTTCCGTCTTCCGGCTACTTCATCCCTTCTCCGAGACCTGAATAAGCTTCTCTCTGTCCAGAATCTTAATTAATGATGAATCTGAATAGATAAGTCCTGAATCCTCAAGCTCTTTTAATATCCTTACAACGCATTCCTTAGCCATACTTGTCATCTCGCCAAGTTCCTGGCGCGAGAGTATCATTTCGTATTCATCTTTCATAAAAACTTCATCGGCTAAGTAAATGAGTATTTCAGCCAGCCTGCCTGCCATTCTTTTCTGAGCCTGATTAACCATCCTTGTCTGGCATTTAAGGGCATCTCTGCTGATATCTTCGATAAGGCTTTCAGCAAAGACGCTGTTAACTTTAGCCAGATTTTTAAAAATATCGAAATTAATAAAACAAGCCTGAACAGAAGTAATTGAAGACACACTATAAGTATGGCGTGAATTAACCCAGGCCCCGGGGCCGATAATCAGTTCCCCCGGCTGGGAAATACCGAGTATAAAATTTTTACCCAGATTTCCTTCGACATACTTTTTAGCCATGCCACTGGCCATAAACAAAGCGCTGGAGGCTGGCGAACCCTGCTTTATCATAACTTCGCCTGGCTTGAAAGTAGCTTCATATCTGTTTTCATTAACCATACGAAGCTCACTTACTGTAAGATGCTTAAAGTTTTTCCAACCTATGGAACAGCTTTCACAATTATTTATCAGATTATTTTCAGGCATCTCTCCTCTTTTTAAAGGGTTTCAAAAATAGTCTAAAAGGGATAAGAAAATACAAAGATAATAAATATCACCCTCCTGATTGATATTTATCACGACCGTCGCAAATATCTATCATCAAACAATATCGCATATAGCAGGTCTGCTGTTAAAAAGATAACAGCAGTTTTGTATAGCTTGCACATGAAAATTAAACCTAAATACAACTATATGAAAAACCTAATCAGATTTCTATCAATGCTTAGTGTTGCAGGCTTCATTCTTACCTCCTGCGAAGGACCTATGGGACCGGAAGGGGCTGCAGGTGCAGACGGAATAAATGGAATTGATGCAAATGCAACCTGCACAGAATGCCACAGCAATTCTGCTGTAATAGAATTAAAGCAGGCACAATGGGAAGAATCATTGCATGCAACAGGTGAGAATGCAGCATACGCCAACAGAGCAGGCTGTGTTCAATGTCACACCAGCCAGGGCTTTCTTGAATATGTAGCAGAAGGATCAACAGCCGCTATATCTGTTCCGGATGAACCCATGCAGATAAATTGTTATACCTGTCATGAAATTCACAAAACTTTTACTGCTGGGGATTGGGAACTTACAAAGCCTGGGGCACAGACTCTCGAAGTTAAATATGCCGGAGCAGATGTAATCTGGGACAAAGGGAGCAGCAACCAGTGTGCATTCTGCCATCAGGCCCGCGCGGTATCTCCTGCACCTGTCATAAATGGCTCCGATTTTGCAATAACAAATTCACGTATTGGTGTTCATCATGCTCCGATGACAAACTTCATACTTGGAAAAATTCCATTCGAACTTACAGGGACAGCTTATCCATCATCAAATCCTCACTCTACCGGAAGTGGTTGCATATCATGTCACATGTCGAAACCTTATGGATATCTGGCTGGTGGACACAACATGGGTATGAGTTATGATGCGCATGGTACTGAAACCCTTAACACAACAAGCTGTTTAGTATGTCATACTTCAAATACTGCTGCAACAATTGTGACAAAATACGCAACTCTCAAGACAGAGGTATCTGGTAAGCTTGCCACTCTTGAGGCTCAGCTTATAGCCGCCGGAATCTATAATTCATCAACTGCACTTGCCAAAACAGGTACATTTAAAGCAAATGCTGTCCTTGCTTACCTTAACTTCAATGCTGTTATGGAAGATAAAAGTCTAGGCCTGCACAACCCAGGATATACAAAGGCTTTGCTTGACAATTCTATTGCAGCTATGACTGCACTTGGGTTCTAAGAGCAAAAGAAACAATAATAACAAAAGAGGTTGCCGTAGCTGGCAGCCTCTTTTGTTTTTAATGAGCAGAGCTGCCATTGCTGGCAGCTCCTCAGTTCAATCAATCGTACTCTTCTAGTTTACTAATGATCGTCTGAAATATTGTACTATCTGACCGATTGACTCACAAGTTGAAATTTCAACCACATCAACAATAGTATCAGGCTTTATATTCTTCTTTTACTTTTCGTTTAGCATCTGCATTAATTCTTACAAGGCTAATGATTGCAAAGAGATAATGACCCCATACTCCGGCAAGAAGTATTGACAAAGTATAGATCATCCATTTTGGTGCAGTCTTTGTCCACAATGCCCTGTGTGTTTTCGGTACAGAATAATCTGTTGGTACACCCCATTGCAAAGTCTCTCTCTTCTCAACGTTGCCAAAGCTTGCATTCTCCTCAAACATAGCGGCGACAGGGATATTACCATCCTTATCACCCGGCAGATCGGCAGGAAACTCAACAGTTGCTGATCCTGCTTCATCAAGTGTAAGTTCTCCAATCAGAAGATTACTGAACATTCTTGGCACAACAACCTTTACTGTCTCCCCTGCAATTGGTTTTTCAGTGCCGTTCTCATTAACAGAAGCTCTGATTGTTACAGTTTTAACTGTGTCAACAAGCGACAGAACCATTTCCAGTTTTACATCTTTGATTGCAGTCTCCGAGGTCCCACCGGCAATTGTATCATTGCCTTTAAACTCTGAACTGAATGTCCAGGTGCCATCAGTACCAACAGGAAGATTCTTATCAGCCGGTATTACAAATCTGGCAATACCCTTTTTATCTGTTATAGCTGTTGCGAGAAGTTCTTTTTCATCAGATCCGGCAAAGAATGAGATCTCCATTCCCGGCAAAGGATGATCAACCTCACCTCCTGAATAAGTAAGAGATGTCGTAAGAATTCGCTGATCCTCAGTGTTCTTCAGATAGGAGATCTGTACAAAAGGACTTATCATTTCTGTCTCCTGCGAGAAAAGGCTGGAACAAATAACCAGCAGGAGCAGAACAGAATATAATATTTTTTTCTTCATCGTTAATATCTTTTTGTCCGTTACTTCAAGATTTCATTTTTATCCTTTTCCTGCATTTCGGAAATAGAGATTATAGGTGCAATCTTCGATACCAGCATGAAGAGCATAGCAAATACTGATACTCCTGCCAGGGTAAGAGACCACTCAACCCAGGTTGGTGAATAGTTTATCCAGTCGGGACGTGTATCCTGAATCGGGAGAAAAGGAGTTTCAAGAGTTGGGATAACGATAATATAACGGTTTACCCAAAGTGCCAGAACAGCAATAGTTGCGGCGATTGTTATATTAGGTATGGTTCTGAATTTCGGAAACGCAATAATAATACACGGAAGCAGAATACCAATATAGTTTGCAAAGATGAAAAGCGTATAGTAATCTGTGAACAGCTTATCAATAAGTATCGAGTCCATTTTAATCGATCCGTACCATTTTGTAAGGTAGTCGCTGAAAGTAAAATACCCGTAGAAGGCAGCTATGACTGTCAGCAGAACCCCCACATTCACAAAATGTCGTTTTGTAATATACTCTTCAAGATGATAAATCTTTCTGAAGATCCACATCAGAATGATCAACAAACCAGTACCTGAAAAAACTGCAGCAATAACGAAGTACGGACCGAATATCGTGGAGTGCCAACCGGGCTGAAGTGTTACACCGAAGATCCAGGCAAGAACAGAATAAACTATAATGGCAATTGCAATAACCATTGCAGCCATTACTGTTCTGGCATTCGATAATATCTTATGTTGTTTCTCTGTTCCGGTAAATCCTAGTGAAAGAGCCTTGTAAACTTTCTTTTTCCATGGAGCTACCTTAAGGTCGGGGTAATCGCGAAGGATTGCAAAATCCTCAATGAACGACAGATAAAGATAAAGGAAGCATCCTACCAGGTCAGTCATAATTGCAATAACGTCCCAGGTAATCGGCGACTGAATTCTCGGGTACATGAAAAGAAAAGGAAGCCGGTCGAGACGACCGATACAGAAAAAGATGAAGAATGGCCCAATAATAAGTGAAATAATAGTAATCAACTCAGCTATTCTGATGATTGGTTTTCTCCATCCGGTATGAAAAAGATGGAGAACTCCTGAGATAAGAGCGCCCGAATAGCTTAATCCCATGAAGAAAATAAAATTAACGATATAGAATCCCCATACAACGTTATCCCTCATCCCGGTTACAATATGGCCCTTATCGATCTGCTGAATAAGCCCATAAATGCCCACTGCAAAAAACAAGAGGAAGATAAAAAATGTTATATACCACTTTATTCCCGTCCTCTCGATCTCAGGAGTAAGATCGCTGATTAATTTTCTGTCTGCTTCCATATAACGTAAATATTATATTAGGATGTGTTACCGTGGACCGGCTTTATCATATCTTGCTTTAATAGTATCATCAACGCCTTCAAGGCCGCTTTCGACAGGGAACATTCTCTGTGTAGGTGGCAGGTAATAGACACTTGGCAGAGTACCCAGTTCCTCGCGGTATCTGAATCCGGCCCTGTCGATCATTAGCTTGCTGAAGCGTTCTGTTTCAACACCATTGGTTACAGTATCTTCGAGGATATCTCCAAAATAGATAACACTCATCGGACAGGCTTTCACGCAACGAGGCAGTTCACCAAGTCTCAGCTTGTCGGCACAGAATACACATTTGCCAACAGTACCTTCAACTGCCGGAATATTTGTTTCAGGATCATATACATGTCCATCAGGCACCTTCACTTCAGGATCTTTCCAGTTAAATACCCTTGCAGAATACGGACAGCCTGTCATGCAAAATTTACACCCTATACAACGCTGATTATCAACAAGAACTATACCATCGGCTCGTTTATATGTTGCTCCAACCGGGCATACGCTTACGCACATAGGTTTGTCGCAATGGAAGCATGGACGCGGGAACCAGTACTTTGAAGTAGTAGTATCATCCTGAAGAAGATATAGCTTAATCCATTCATGGTCCTTTGGGAGAAGATGTCCTTCCTGGCAGGCGTCAACACATTTCCTGGCATTTGCACACCTGGCAAGGTCAATAACCATTGCGAACTTCCTGTTAACAAGTCCTATTCTGGCTTCTTCCTTAAGTTCTTCAATTATCTCTTTCGCAGGTTTAATATCATCTCTATCAACCTCTACCAAAGTTCCGTCGGGAGAAAGAAGTTTCATCTTTACTCCTGATTTTGCCTTATTCCCGGCTAATGCAACGGTTCCGGCTATTCCTGCAACAGAGACAGCGCCAACTCCGACTCCGACTTTTCTCAGAAAATTTCTTCTTGATGATCTTTCGTTTTCGTTTTCCACCATCTCATTTAAGAATAAGTTAAAAATATCTAGTGTTCATCCCGGTGATAACCGGATATCATACCCCAGAAGAGCGAGGTAGGCTTGGCTCCAAGAGTACAGGTATAGATATGGATTACCATAAATACCGATAAGAAGAATCCCATTGTGATATGCAATATGTCAGTATAGATCAGACCGCTTACTCCAAAAAATCTGGTTACAGTTATTTCAGGAAAAAGGAGTCCAATTCCTGAAATAATTACCAGAGGGAGAGCTACATACATTGCAAGAACATAAGAAAACTTCTGCAATGGATTAAACTTGCGTTCCTGGGTTACAGGAAATGGATGTTTTTCTCCCTTAAACATACCCCATGCATAATACTTCATCTGGGTAGCCAGTTCTCTGATAAGCCCTTCTCTTTCAATCTTATAATATTTGCCATTGCTTGTAAAGGTGTTACCAAGCACATATATTATATAGTTAACTGTAAGTAATACAGCAGCAAAATTATGCAGTTTGACAGCTGTTGCAAAACCAACAACAATAGCATAATTCTGCTTATCAGTATACTGCATACTTAGTCCGGTAACAATGAGTATAATAAACAACAGAGCGTTTAAAACATGCCAGGCTCTAAGCCATTTTGGATATAGCAGTACGCCACCAAAAATTATCAGGCTGAGAAGATTGAGGTATTCATTTCTGTTTGCACCAATTACATATGATTCATTCAGAATAATGCCGTTAAAAAATCCGTCACGGCGTTGTGCTTTGGACTCAAATTTATAAAGAGAAGCCATAAGAAGAGAATTCTGGGAATGGCACTCATTACAGAGTCGTACTGCCTCAGTCTTGGGCATAATCTGATGAGCAATAGGTATATTATTATTGACTTTAGTATGACATTCGATACAGCGCACACTTGCGAAATGCGAAGTCTGATTCGGCAGCCAGTCATGTTTGGCAATAATGTTTATCTCTTCCTTGTCGGAGAGTAGCTGATACCGGTTGAAATCGGAGTGGCAGTTAAGACATATTGCATTATCGTAGGCGATAGTCTCTCTAAGATTATCTTTATTGCGTACAGATATTTTGTATGAATGCGGATCGTGACATTTCCAACAGTTAAACCCATCTGCTTCCAGATTGTAATGAGTACTCTCGCGGTATGCTGAATCAACTGCTTCGAAGTGGTACCGTGCATAAGTTTCATCGCCTCCGTGACAATCGAGACAAGTAAGTTTCTGCTCCATCCTTAGTTCTCCGGAATGAGGAAAAGTCTCATATTCTGAAGAATGGCAGTCGGTACAGCTGAAACTTTTATGATTTGATCTGTAGAAATCAACCTTACGGACAATTCTCTCAGAACACATCAGCGCTTTAACCTGTATACCAAGGTTTTCGTTAGTATATTCGTATTTTGGCTGTCCGTGACACTTAAAACAACGATTGTTATCCTCCTCGTATGGAGATACATAAGATATCGTATCCTGAGTTGCCGACTTATCATTTTTTGTCCGGAAAATTCCGGCTGAGACAATTGAACTTAATGATAAAAGAACCAACAGGATAACTATCCGGAATTTAATAAAATTCATTCCCTGCTCCTATCTTGAATTAGAACCTTACAGTAATATTAAAACCTACCAGGTAATCGCCTTTGGTGAAATCGTTTTTATTAAAAACAAGATTACGCTGACTGATTATCTGTGAATAGTTTGCAACAAATACCTGGAAAGTGTGAGTTGCTGAATTAATCTCCCATCCGAGAGAAAGGTTTGGTTTTGGCTGATCGTCAAGATCCTGTTTTGTAAGCAGCTGGTCATACTCAAGAATAAGTGAATGGGAGCCAAAAAGGTTAGCACGTGCGCCGGCTGAAATTCCGAAGTTCATATTCTTATAACCTGTAGTATCTGAATATATTGGAACAGAATTGAAATAAGCCATTGATGGAGCAACCTGAACAGAGAACTTCTCATTAATCTTACGGGCAACGATAAGCTGTGTGAAGTATGATAATCTGTGCATTTCCTTGTAAGATGCCTCAGGTCCGAATACCTCTTCTTTCTGAAGGTCAGCAACGATATTTCCATAATAA
>JFJP01027634.1_pt2 | contig 10599 bp, 8 predicted proteins | sample 431651 | NCBI WGS metagenome assembly JFJP01 (sample SAMN02602958, study PRJNA72255) | Microbial mat metagenome, whole genome shotgun sequencing project. | biome: fresh water; feature: sink hole; material: water; isolation source: purple microbial (photo- and chemosynthetic) mats found in...
TTTAAAGTTTTCTTATAAATATCAGAAATTCCCCGAATTTCTTTTTTTTCTTCTAATTCTTCTAAATTTTTCGTCTTTTTCACACATATAATATCACCTCCTTTCAAATTTTTCTGCAAAATACCCGAAAAAGCGTTATTTTCAGCAATTATCATGCAAAAGCGTATTTTACCAAAACTTCCTTTTCCAATGATCAATTTATCCTGAAAAATACCATTTTTTTTCATTGTAAAACAATTATCATAGAATTCCTTTGTGATACTTCCATCGCTTTTGAATAAAATATCCTTTTCTTCACAATTTATCGCGTTCCATAAAGCGTAAATACCACAATTCTCCCCGATTATCATGGAATGGGATAAATTATGAAGCTTTTTATCGAATCTTCCCAATATTACCGATTTTTTGCAATTTTCATCGTGTTTTTTCAGAATTTCATTTAAATTCTCTAGAATTTTTCGACGATAAATTAGTGATTTTTCATTGGTATTTTCTCGAGAAATTTGTGTATTTATTGCAGAAATTTCTTCTTGTATATTAAGCTGAAGAAAATCCTTGTATTTCTGATAGAATTCTTCTGTAATTTTTTGATTTTTTATCATATTTCTGTTTTCATATAAAATCAGCTTAATTTTAAGACTCCAAAACCCCTGGTTTTCTTTAGAATTATCGAGTTTTTCCATGATTTCACTGGCTTTTTTTATCTCAAAATGCTTGTCTTTTGTCTCTTTTAATGAAGAGAAATATCTTTTACCTTCAAAGAAAACATCTCGTAAATCATTTATAGGCAATGCATTTAAAGGCAATAATGGAGGAATTTCTTGAGAATCCTTCGATTTGCTTAACTTATTTTCAACTTTTACATTTTGAATATAATTTTGAATTTTTTCACTGTTTTCTTCAGTCATTTCTATTTATTTCTATATATTTAATGGGTTTTTTTTTTTAAAATAAAGAAAAAATACGATATTTCAAAATGTCTTTTGGTCTTCAAAATCAAATAAAGAACAATTCCACTGATATCAAGAATTACATAGACGATCTCTACAAATGGGAGGCTGAAATCACTGCAGATAAACCCAAGAAATCCCTTAAAAACCCATCAGATCTCCCCCCGATTCGCGGCCAAGCCTATTCTTCAGAAAAAGCTTCAAAATCCCCCGATAATTCTTCAGCGAAACCTTTAAAAGGGTCTATTTCTGAAGAAATTTCTGAAAACGGTGATTTTTCAAAGGATATTTCAAAGGAAACTACCAATAAATACAAAAGAGATGCGAATACAGTAAGTGATTATTACAAAGCCTGGGACCGTTTCGACGTTGATAAAGAGCTTTTGAAGCTTGAGCCTTCCGAAAAACCAAGCCAAATGCCCCCAAAAAACGCTATTATTAATAAAGTAATGGCTCCAGCGAATGCGAAAATCATTGTAAAAGGGGGAAGAAACATGAATTACGATATCGATTCATTGAAAGATCGAGCAAATCTTCATTATCATAATTTCGAATATGAAAAGGCTTTAGAACTTTATAGTAATTGCCTTGAAAAATACGAAGAAAAGCTCAAATCTAAAGGGAATTTCAATGAAAAGTTTAAAAACGGAGTTATTACTGATAAATTTAATGAAGGAATTGGTGAAATTACTGATGAAAATGCAAAGAAAGATCTGGTTGCTTATTCTATAATACTCTCGAATAGAGCTATGACCTTTATAAAGCTTCAGGACTATGTAAAAGCCGAATTAGACTGTGATTTCTCCATAAAAATCAACCCAAATTTCGCTAAAAACTACACAAGAAGAGCCCTTTGTAGAAGAAAAATGGGAAAATTGAGACTTTCTGAAAAAGACTTGAAAAAAGCCTTGGAATTCGACGATAAAAACCAAGAGATTTTAAAGGAAATCAGGCAAATTGAAGAAATTTTCAAAGGAAGACGAGAAAAAGCCAAAAAAAACCTGATAATTCCAGTGAGATTTTCCGATAAAAACACTGTAAAGATCGAGGTTGAAGATAAGGGATTTGTGAAGAAATTCGACGAAAATGCTTTAAAAATGACCTTTAATGTCGAAAAAACTGAAAATAATGAAGAATTTCAAATAAAAAAGAAGAAAAATGAAGAAAACAACGGCTTTTTGCGAATAAAGGAAATTGATCGAATTTACCGAAAAAACGAGAAAGAGAACATGAATTACGATGAAATCTTAAGGAAAAAAGTGAAATTTGCAGGAAAAACCGATATTTCTATCAATAATCTTAAGAAAAAAGCCTTCGATCCTGAGAATTTCCCAAAGAAATCCATAATGAAGAATTCTTTGAAAACGGTGAAGAATTCAAAGGAAAAGTCTAAAATAACCTTAGAAACCGTGATTGAAAAGGGAAAATTATGTGTAATAGGAGAAATTCTGCAAGAAACTAAGGGCGATTTCAAGCTAAATTCCTCACAATTTCTTTCCCATTGGAAGAACCTTTATCACGATAAATCTGCTTCTTTAGCTTTTCTTCAGGTTTTTCAATGACTTTTCCTTTAATTTCTTTAATTTTATTGATTTTAGAGCATTAAAATACACGATTTACCCGAAATTTTTAACGATAGTTTCGAAATAAACATAATTTTGGAGATTTTCTCAGTATTTAATGAGAAATTCGAAGGAAATGCTCAGCTGGCAAAGGCTTTTATCGAGAATATCGTCAAAATCAAGAGATTTGATCTCACGGTCTCTTTTCTGATGAAAAAGGAGAAAATCATGATAAAACAACTGTTTGAAAGGCTTTACGAAGAGGGAAAATTTGACGAAAAAGAGTATATTCTAATGAAAAATCTCTATAAAATTCAATAAAAAGCCATAAAATCGATAAAAAACCTTAAATTTCCCATAAAAACTCATTAAAAAATTAAAATTTCAATAAAACCCTCAGTAAAAATGCTTAAAATTCCTTTAAATCTCGAAAAATCTTCGATTTTTACAAATGAAAAACTCAGAAATCCCCCAAGTCCTTCAAGCTTACGAAGACAAAGCCTCCAAGTCTTTGAAAGACTGAACGTTTCTCCCATTCATCACTATAGAAAAAACAGAAATTCAATAGAATTTCAGGGCTTTTCTGATAAATTACAAAGGAAATCCTCTATTTCAAAGCCTTTAAAGGTCTCGACAAATCAAAAACAAAGAGAAAATCCAGTAATTACCCAAGAAAAACATCGTGAAAATATATCGTTAAATCAAGAGGAAATACTGAAGAAATTAAAGGAAATTTTAGATGAAATTGATCACGAATTCCCCTCAAAAGAAATAGAAATCCAGGATTATAAGGACTATTTGATATGGAAATTGTGTAAAAAACTCAAGAATTTGATGTTTTTTGAAAAGAAAGCTGAGGAAAATGTGATAAATCATGGAAAAACCTTGGAAAAAGACGTGTTTTCTATACATCAGAAGATCGAAAAAACCCTTTCGAATATCGAAATGCAGTTGGAAGCAGATCAACCTTTGACTGAAAATAGTGAGAAAATAATCAAGGAAAATCAAATAAAAGAAGGGGATTTCAAAGGAGAAACAGTAATTATTGAAGAAATCAATAATTTTGAAGGGGAAAACGAAGAAAAAACCAAGAAAAACCTTGAAAAACCCTTGAAAAACCCGATATCAATATCGCAAAATGATGAAGAAACGCAAACAAGCGAAATCGCTTATGAAGAGCCTCTACCTACAGTGAAATACCCTTCGGATTTATTGATAAAAAGCCTTGAAAAAGTGAAAAAACATCAGATTTATTACTCTCTTTTTTCCAAAGAAAATGATGTTTTATTAAAGGAGTTTTCTCAAAATCAAATGAAATTTGAGGTGAAAACCGATGAAAAATTCATTAATGATTTAACAATGATAAAACGTGAACAAATTCCTTTTAATTATGAAGAGAATTTCTTAAAAACTCCACAAAGCGCGAATTGCAATGAATTCTTCGAAGAAATCAATAAAAAAGAGACTATTTCAGGTAAAAATCGCAATTATTTCGAGAAAATTGAAGGGAAATACCTCGAAATTATTGGTTTTTTATCGGAATTTTCACCAGAAATCAAAAGGGATAATCATTGGGTTTTTCTCATTTTTTTTGATTTTTTGTGGAATTTTCTCTTTATTTTTAGGATTTAATTGAGGTTTTGAAGAATATTTTGAATGAAAATAAAGAATTACAGAATATTTATCTGGACTTTAAGAGGCAAATACTGAATAAATTGATTCCTGATTTGCCTTTATACGAGACGAGATCAGCGGGAGAAATACTTGAAATGATTCAATATTTAAAAGAAAAAGGGGACATTTACGAAAATAAAGATGAAGATTTTCAAAAAAATGGGGTTTTTCTCATTTTTTCTCATTTTTCTTCATTTTCCTTTCATTTTATGTGATTTCTTTGATTTTTTAAAGATTTTAAGCCGTATTTTCGAGGAATTAGGCTTAAAATTAGATTCTGAAGACGATTTGCTTAATTTAATCGGTGGAATGTCAAAAGACCTCAACGACATTCAATATCAATGCAAAGTTCTTACATTTGAATAAACTCTCTATTTTTCTTATTAAAATTCAGTTAATTGCCGGAATTTTACAAATCGAGACAAATGGCGATACTAAGGAAATCATGAATACAGCGATGGAAATACTCAGTAAAACCCCCGATTTTCGCTTATTCTAAGGCAACAAACCCTTTAATTTTTCAAAGAATTTTAAGTGTTTTTTCAAAAGAATTGATCATTAAAATAAATAAAATTTGAATTTAAGTTTTCGTAAAAAACTTTCAAAAACCCTTAAAAAAACTCCCAAAATCATGAAAAAATTAAAATTAAAGCACTGTGTGACCGAACTTCTCCACCTGATTTTCTATAATGAATCCTCTTTTTACACCAATTATCTCCTAATCCTTTTGAATTTGCTTCAAATGTCAAGCTATGTCTACAAGTTAAACTACAAGTTAGTTCCTGATCAGAAGGCCCTTTTCTTTCTGCAAGTGACATTCTACAGCAATTTCAGCAATTTCCTCTTTTATTTCTCTTCTACTGAGCTTTCCTATGCGATTTTCATCGTAATGATCATTTTGGTTCATTTCCTGCTATTTTACCCTATTTTCTTAGCAATTCTCAAGCGAATTTTCCTCATTAAATTTCACAATATCGCATTTCTGGGCTTTTTGAACTTTTTTTATCAGAAGATTTTACAGGCTTTTTCATGGGTTTTTTTGATTCCTATATTAGAACTTTGCATGAATATTACAGATTGTGAGTCTTTCTCCTATATAAAGGAGAATCGGGATAATTCTGGCTGTATAATACCTTTATATGTCTGGTTTTTGGCTTGTTGGCTGTGTTTTGTGTGTTTTTTTATCAATGTGATTTATTTGTGGATCTATATCGATGTTTCGTTTCTTAACGATAAAAACCTGAAATCTGATCTAAATTTTTATTCTTTTATGTCTTTTTTAATAAAATTCATCTTTGTGATCTCTTTTCCTTTAATTTTCAACAAAATGCCACTTTTGATCTATTTTTTCTTATTTTCAATAGCTTTTTTCAGTTTTCTTGAATATTTCGCAAATTATCAAATCAGAAACCAGAGACTCAGTCGTAATTACATAGGCTTTCTCTGTTCCTTTACCTGTTATATCCTTGTGATGATGCTCTGGAACTATACGAATATCATAGCTGATGAAGACCTCTTCTATATCCAGATAATCCTTCTGTTTTTAAGCTATAAATTGGGCGCGAAAATGCAGAATTCTCTTTATTTGAATATTTTGAACTCAAATTACCACAAAATCGAATATTCGAATTTTCTATTAGAAGAAATTATTCAACTAAAGGACAATTCAGGTTTTTCCTATAATTTGCTTTATTTTAAAGGACTTTTACTGAATCATACAAGAAATTGCAAGGTGAAGCATTGCAAATTGAGGAGAAAACATCTGTTAATGAGTGAAACTGATGAACAAATACAAAGGAAAATCATCAATGATTTTATCAGTTATAAGTACATAAATTTCATTGATGAATCATGTAAGCCGAATTCAAAGAATTCTGTCTATTTAGAGAAATTTATCTTGAAATACTCCTCTTTTCTCACGAATTTCAATATGAATTCAGTGAAAGCCTTGTTCGAAGTTCAGAAAATCCTTAGTAAATTCAAGAATTTATCGTATTATTTTCGCTGTGTAAAAAGTGTCGTTATTAAGGATATTAAGAGTAATATATATAAAAAACAGAAGGAAAAACTGCTAAATTTCAGCAATTCTTCACTATTTAATGAAAAAGAGCTAAACATCGATGTTTTCCTTGAAATCCTTAAAGAAAAGCAGGAATTAGAGAAGATTTCCCTTAAAGTCCTTAAGGCTAAAATCGAGTTTTGGGATAAATACAAAGACGGTCTCTCTTCCTATGCTGACGCGATGAAATACCTGCAAATAATTGCCAAAAAGATCACAAATTATTCAAAATTCCTTCAAAAAAACCTCAAAAAACACGAGAAATCTCGGAATTTATTCTATTATAAATACTCCTCTTTTCTCCAATGCGTTTTATTGAATAATATCAACGAAAGCGTGAAATTCGAAGAAGAAGTTGATTCAATAAAAAAGCGCGAATTTACTCAAGAAAAGTCGATTTTATCCTATATAACCTTCTTTGATAACACAATAGTCCTCATAAAGACGAGTTTTCTCACAAATAAAGGTCTTATTCTCGAAGAGTCGAAAACTTCGAAATTAGCCAATGTTTTCGGTTATTCTAAAGAAGAATTAAAAGGATTAAAGCTTTATGATCTAATGCCCAAAATAATGGGAGATCACCACGATTTGTTCTTTGATTGGTATTTGAATAAACCTTATAATAAGAACCTTCCACCCAGAAAATTCATAGAAACTTATGCAAAGAGGAAAAGCCAATTGATCTTTCCAGTCAAATTCTGGATAGGCTATTCCTTTGATAATAAAGACGATTTCGTGCTACAAGCCGCGTTAAAGCCTGTCGAAAATAAAGAAAATAGTGATAAAAGTCTGATTTTTGATGAAGACGGAAAAATACAAGGAATTAATCACGAAATCTATCAGATTTTTGTCAATGCTTTTAAAGAAATTCAGCCAAAAGAGATCGCTTTATTGAATATTTATAGTCTGGTGCCAAATTTGCAGGAAATTCTTGAAAAAAACGGGGTTTTTAAAAATAGGACAAATATCACCATTAGAAATCAATACAGCACGTTTATTATCCCTAAAAATCTCCTCGAAATCCTCGAAATTTTACAAATGAAAGAGAAAGAAGAAACAGAATACACAAAGCAAATGTCGTATTTTTCTGCAAGATCCCCAAAAAGCTCAAAAACGAAGAGATCAGAATTCTCAATGAAGTCGATGAATTCCGCAAAGAATTCTACAAGACAAGCCCAATTTCTCACAAAACTCTATAAAACAAAGATTGGGATTTCTTCAAATCAACGATCATTATTCGAGCAAAAAAACAAGGAAAACAACCTATCAAATAAAGAGATAATCGATGAACTAATTGATAAAAATAACGTAAATAAGCTCAGAATTTTCTACGATCTCAAAATTCATGTATATATATACGGGGCAAAGTCCTACCATAGTATTCTTATGGTCTATTTGACAATAAACCGAGCCAAATTCATGGTTCCTGGCCTTAATACTGCTGACATTACAAAGAATATGTTCTCATCAAATTTCGGATTCGACTCCTCTGATCCAGAACCTTTACAAGACCCTGCAGATACCGGTAAAATCTCTGAAATCCAATCGAATTTCGTTTGTATGCCTCCAGAAAATATAGTGGATTTCGGAAATATGTCAAATTCTGATAAAAATCTATCCGATTTAAACATAAATTTCCCTTTGAATAATATAGAAGAATTGAGGAAAAGCGATGTGAATATAGTCACAGTTCAAAGCAGTAGAAGAAGCTATGATCCTGGAGACACTCCTTTAAGAGCCATTGAAATAAAGGCGATGACCACTAATCAGAACCTCCTAACAGCACCACAATTCGAAACAAATGGTGATATGAGAAATAGTGATAAAAATATTGATAAAATTCAAATAAATAGGATTAATTCACAAAATAACGAAGAAGTAAATAAAGACGGGTCTTTTCAGTCTTCTCATTCAAAAGAAAAGGATTTAAAAGGAGCAAGTAGTGATAAAGCTGTATTAGATATCGCAGAAATCGCCTCGAAAAGCGCGTCTTCTATCACTGGATTGAATAAAACCTATTCGATTTTCAAATCTATCACTAATATTCAAAAAACCCGTCCCAAATCGATTTTTCACCTATTTTTAAGCTATTTAATGGAGATTCTCTTTATAATGATCTATTGTATCGTGATCTATCAATTCAGTATACAATACATTACAAATTACTATGATCCTTTAAACAAAGGCCTTGAGAATTTCTCGCGATTTACCACTTCTTTATCAATAGCTACTATGGCCACAACTGAATTAGAACTTCACAAACGGAAATTAACGATAATTTCTGAAGATTCTCTTTCAAAAAACATAATTTTCAATATTCTGACAAATTCCTTTACGAAAGGCCGAAATATCATCAATAGTGAGAGAAATACTCCCACTATTTTCAAATATCAAGCCCTTTATAAGTCTTCTCTCATAAAATCGACTGATCCTTTGCTTTATTACACAGAAGAGAAGAATTTCATTGATTTTCTTGATGATATTATACAGAAATTAGGGGATTTTATAGAAATATCAATAGAAGATCAAAACGCTGATAATTTGAGATTTTTATCAATGAATTTTCAATATTTCACGAATATTTGCAATGATATAATTAATCAGATAATTGAGGAATTCGTAATAACAAATGAAAGCACTTCGAGAAATATACTGGTTGTTATGATCATTTTCGTGATGATTTCACTGGTTATAAAGCTTTTTCAATTAAAAAAGATCACGGATTATGATGCTCTACTTTTGAAAATGCTCAATATTTTCTTAAGAGTCAATGAAAAAGCGGCGATTAACGAGCTTTTTTATCTGAAGGAAATTGCGGAAGATTTTATGAGCAATCAAGATAAAAATGATGTGATTTATATGCGATTTCCCGAAAAATGCGTTAATAAAAAAAACTACGAGATTTCTTCACAAGATAAAGATTTATTGAATAATTCCTGTAAAAACACCAATAATTTCTCAAAAAATCGAGAAAAACGTCAGAAATTCAATGCAAAGACTTCTAAAAAGACATCTTTTCACAATGTAAAGCCCCTTTCCTTTACAAAGCAAAAGTTATTTTTTTTATTGGCTTTTCTGGTGCTTTTCTTTTATTTTTTCTTTATTTATCTTTATTGGATAATTATCAATGAAAAAATCGCTGAACTGATAAACCTGAGTAATTTCTTCAATTTGCTCTATACAATGCCAAGTCTTGTGCAATGTCTCAACGTTTTGCTAATGAGAGAGCGAATTTCCTTTAGTAATTCCTTGGAAAAAAGCGGTGAGATTTCTCAATTATACATAAATCGGCTTAATTTTTTCAAAGAAGAGCTCGATACCCATATAAATCAAATGAACGAAATGGGATCGCTTTTTCCCACATATTTCTTCAATGCAGAAACACATATAAATAACCCAGATTTATCAGTATTAGTCGATGGAAACGTCTGTGTGCATCTTTATCAAAAGGGGATTTTTCATTTAGAAGAAAAGGAGAAATGTGAAGAACTTTTTGATGGAAGCTTCACAAGGGGGATTTTAAATGTTTTGAATCAAATTTTAAATAATGCGAAGGATTTACAATTAATTAGTGCTTTAAATATTGAGAATTTAATGAAAGATTATGAGAAAAACGGGGATTTTAATCAGTTTTCCTCGAAGGAAATATTGGGGTTTTTAGCTAATGATAGTCAGAATATTGTGGTCGGAGAGCATTTTTATGAAGAAACTAGTCTAGAATTCTTCAATTTTCTGTCCAGTTATTATAATGAAATGATAAAAAAAGAGGTTTATAACATGGAACTGGTCATTTTAGTGACGACAATCGTCATTGGGATCATTACAGGGATATTAGCCATTGTTATATATAAGAAATATAAACGGATTTATGAAGAAATTAGCTTGAGTTTAAGCCTAATTCCTTATGAAAGATTGATAAATGATGAACAAACTGCGTTTTTGATCAAGAAGTTCATAAAAAGTTAAATAAATGCTAAAAATATTAAATTTAATACAAAAAGAACTATTATTTTTAAGCATTTTTCAATTTATTTCATAATTTTTACAATAATTAATGAAATTATCTGTGGAATTTGTGAATATTATAAAGAAATTCAAAGAAGAGCATATAAATGAGCTATATCAGAACCAAGGCGTTGCGATCTCGGTTTTTCGGTTATTTTTTCTCAATTTTTCCTGATTTTTTCTTGATAATCCTCAATTTTTCCAGATATATCAGTCCTTTATCGAAGCAATATATACTGAGACTGATAAAATTAGGAAACAGGAAATTCACATTGAAACATTGGACTTTGGATTTGAATCAAAATGAGCTCGCTCAATCTGAGATAAAAGACTTCAGAATAATGAAGTC